>ENA-ORUF01000532-ORUF01000532.1-human-gut-metagenome-genome-assembly--contig:-NODE-532-length-51692-cov-4.016539_pt1 | contig 51692 bp, 51 predicted proteins | sample MGYA00242077_ERZ509203 | MGnify/ENA primary metagenome ERZ509203 (study PRJEB26280, sample SAMEA2338834) | human gut metagenome | biome: human gut; feature: human-associated habitat; material: faeces... | reverse complement strand
AACCGGAAGCCTGATGCCCTCTCCGGCGGCCAGAAGCAGCGTGTGGCCATCGCCCGGGCCCTCATCAACAACCCCAAGGTGCTGCTGCTGGACGAGCCTCTGGGCGCCCTGGACCTGAAGCTGCGGAAGGATATGCAGCTGGAGCTGAAGAAAATCCAGCAGCAGGTGGGCATCACCTTCATCTACGTCACCCACGACCAGGAGGAGGCCCTGACCATGTCCGACACCATCGTAGTGATGGACAAGGGCTGCATCCAGCAGATCGGCACGCCGGAGGATATCTATAACGAGCCCAAGAACGCCTTTGTGGCGGACTTCATCGGTGAGTCCAACATCATTGACGGCGTCATGGTCCGGGACAAGCTGGTGAAGATGTACGGCCGGGAGTTTCCCTGCCTGGACGGCGGCTTTGCTGAGAACGAGCCGGTGGACGTGGTCATCCGGCCCGAGGACATCGACATCGTCCCCATGGAGCAGGGACAACTGGTGGGGACTGTCACCTCTGTCACCTTCAAGGGGATGCAGTACGACATCATCGTGGATTTCCGGGGCTTCAAATGGCTTATCCAAACCACAGACCATTCCCCCGTGGGCGCCCGGATCGGCATCAAGATCGATCCCGACGGCATCCACATTATGAAAAAGAGTCCGTATTCCGGGATGTTCGGCGATTACTCCTCCTTCTCGGAAGAATATGAGGAGATGAGCGACGCCAACTGGGAGGCGGATGAGGAGGAGAGCGAGGATGAAAAATAAGCTCTCATTGTTCGCCGTTCCCTATGTGGGATGGATGTCCATCTTCGTGGTGGCGCCCATCATCATTATGGTGGTCTATGCCTTCAGCACCGCCGCCGGGGACTTCACGCTGGAGAACTTCGCCCGCATGGGTACCTATACAGCAGTGTTCACCCGCTCGTTTAAGCTGGCCATCATCGCCACACTGATCGCTCTGCTGATCGGATACCCGGTATCCTATATGCTCTCCAAGGAGGGGCCGCAGGTGCAGCGCATCGCTATGGTGCTCATCATGCTGCCCATGTGGATGAATTTTCTGCTGCGGACCTATTCCTGGATGTCCATTCTGGAGAACAACGGACTTTTGAACCAGCTGTTTCAGCAGATCGGCCTGATCGACCTTTACAACCAGATCGCTATGCACTTTGCATCTGATCCCGCCGCGTATGTCCCCATCGATCACTTCCAGATGATCGGTACCCAGGGCGCCGTAGTGCTGGGTATGGTGTACAACTACCTGCCCTTCATGATCCTGCCCATCTACTCCGTGCTGGTAAAGCTGGACCATTCCCTCATTGAAGCGGCCCGGGACCTAGGCGCCAGCAGCGTGCAGGTGTTCCGCAAGGTCATCCTGCCCCTGTCTTTGCCGGGGGTGCTCTCCGGCATCACCATGGTGTTCGTGCCCTCCGTGTCCACCTTCGCCATCTCCCGTCTGCTGGGCGGCGGCACCCAGATGATGCTGGGCGACCTGATCGAACAGCAGTTCCTGGGCGGGGCCTATAATCCCCAGCTCGGGGCGGCTATCGCGCTTGTGATGATGGCCATTGTGGTGGTGTGTATGCTGGTGATGAATCGTTTCGGCGACGGTGAGGAACAGGCGGTGATGCTGTGAAACGGAAGCATCTGCTGGGAAACCGCATCTTCATGGCGTTGGTATTCGTATTCCTGTATGCGCCGATTTTCATTCTCATCATCTTCTCCTTCAATGCCGGCAACAGCAGCGCGGTGTGGAAGGGCTTCTCCCTGCACTGGTATGCGGAGCTGTTCCAGAACCGCCTCATTATGCAGAGTGTCTATACCACGCTGCTGGTATCCGTGCTTTCCACGCTGATTGCCACTGTGGCGGGCACCTTTGCAGCCATTGGCCTGGCCAGTATGCGGCGGCGGTGGCGCACGCCCCTGATGACGGTGAACAACATTCCCGTCATGAATGCGGAGATCGTCACCGGCGTCTCCATGTGTCTGTTGTTCGTGGCCTTTTTCGGCCTGTGGAAGGCCTTTGCCGTCTGGTTCAACCAGGCGCAGGATACCTTCTGGATGGAGGAGAACATCTATCTTGGCTTCGGTACACTGCTGTTGGCCCATGTGACCTTCAACATCCCCCACGTTATCCTGACAGTGATGCCCAAGCTGCGGCAGATGGACAAAAACCTGGTGGACGCGGCCCAAGACCTGGGCTGCACCTGGATGCAGGCCTTCTGGAAGGTCATTATCCCGGAGATCAAGCCCGGCATCATCTCCGGCGCACTGATCGCCTTCACCATGAGCATCGACGATTTCATCATCAGTTACTTCACCGCCGGTTCCGGCGTGTCCACTCTGGCCATGACCATCTATTCCATGACGAAAAAGCGGGTCAGCCCGGAGATCAATGCCATTTCCACGCTGCTCTTCGGCGCTGTGCTGCTGCTGCTCATCATCATCAATGTCCGGGAATCCCGGCAGGAGCGCCTGCGGGAGCGAGCCCGCGCATGACTATCGGTCCCACGGCCTGCGGGTCTTGAGATACGCATTCAAATCAACACTGGAGGAATGATCAATTGAAAAAAATGGTAGCCTTGACTCTCGCCTTACTGATGGCGGCGAGCCTGTTCCTGTCCGGATGCTCCGTGCGCAAGGACACCTCTGACTCGGAAAATTCCGGCAGCAGTAACGGCAGCGGCAGCGGGGACCGTGTGGTCAACGTGTGCAGCTGGGGTGAATATATCGACGAGTCCCTGATCGATCAATTTGAAGAAGCGACCGGCATCAAAGTCAACTATCAGACCGCAGAGAGCAACGAGGTCCTCTATTCCCAGCTGAGCATGGGCGGCGTGGACTATGACGTCATCGTCCCCTCCGACTACATGATCTCCCAGCTGATCGAAGAGGATATGCTGGCCGAGCTCAATTATGATAACATCCCCAATTTTGAGAAGATCGACGACCGCTTCAAGAATCTGTCCTACGATCCGGAGAACAAGTACACCGTGCCCTACACCTGGGGCACTCTGGGCATCATCTACAACACCGCCAAGGTGCAGGAGCCCATTACCAGCTGGAGCGCCATGTTCGATCCCCAGTACGCCGGGAACGTGCTGCTTATCAACAACTCCCGGGATGCTCTGGGCATCGCCCTGTTGTACCTGGGGTACTCTGTGAATACCACTGACGAAGCGGAGATTCAGGAGGCTTACCAGCTCATCGCCGACGCCGTAAAGAACGGGGTGTATCAGGGAAAGGTCATGGACGAGGTGTTTCAGAAGATGGAGGGCGGCAACGCCGCCATTGCCACCTACTATGCCGGTGACTATCTGAGCATGCTGGAAAACAACGAAGATCTCGCCTATGTAGTGCCCGAGGAGGGCAGCAACTGGTTCGTGGACGCTATGTGCGTTCTCAAAACCTCCCAGCACAAGGAGGAGGCGGAGGCCTGGATCAACTTTATGGCCTCCACTGAGGCAAACCTGCGGAATATGGACTATATCTGGTACGCCTCTCCCAATGCTGAGGCGCTGGAGACCTATCCTGCCTACTATGAGGAGACCTACGGAGAGCCCCTGGATCCCGCTCTCTATGAGATCATGGCCCCCTCCCAGGAGGTGCTGGACCGGTGTGAGGCCTACTTGGTCCTCCCTGCTGAGACGCGCACCCTCTATAACGACCTCTGGACGCAACTCGGTATCTGAGCTGTAAAATGCGGCACCGGAACACCACCCGGTGCCGCTTCTTTTTCCCTTGCGAATTCCATTGCTTTCCTGTACACTGGAGGCAGAAGATATTTTACCAAGGAGGAATCCTCTCATGATTTTGATTGGAACAAAATGCCGCCTGGAGCAAACTGTTACGGACGCCCTTACCGCCGCTAACGTGGGTTCCGGTGCCCTGCCGGTGTTCGGCACGCCCTATATGTCCGCCCTGATGGAAAATGCCGCCATGACCTGTCTGCAGAGCTTTCTGGAGGAGGGCCAGGGCAGTGTGGGCACCCATCTGGACATCTCCCACGACGCTCCCACCCCCATCGGCATGAAGGTGTGGGCGGAGGCAGAGATCACCGCCGTTTCGGAAAACGGCAAAATGGTGGACTTCGCTGTGAAAGCCTGGGATGAGAGCGGCCCCATTGGCAGCGGCACCCACACCCGGGCCATCGTCAAGAACGAAAAATTTCTGGCAAAATGCAATGCCAAGCTGGAGAAGAAGTAATTCTTTCCACATGGACAAAACAAGGGAGGACCCGGAATGGGTCCTCCCTTTTCTTCTGCTATCGCGGTGCCGTGGGGAAATCGCTCCCACGGGGATCAAAACAGCGTCAGCTGGCTGGTCTCCGCCATCCCGGCGAAGGCTCCCAGCGCCTTCAGCTGCTCAATATGGGTCTTGGACAGCTTGTTGCAGCACATGGCGAACTCCTCAACGGAGACGAACTCCTTCCCATTCCGCTTCTCCACCGTGTCGATGGCCGCCGCCTCTCCCAGGCCGTGGACCGTTGTGAAGGGCGGCAGCAGACCGTTCTCCGTCACTTTGAACTTGGTGGCATCGGACTCATAAATGTTGATGGTGTCGAAGTGGAAGCCCCGCAGGTAGAACTCATAGCACACCTCCAGGGTGGTCAGCAGGTTCTGCTCCACCGCCGTGGCGTCCTTGTTGTTCTCGATCTCCCGGATCTTCCGCTTCACCGCATCCTTTCCGGCACAGCAGTACTCCGCATCAAAGGCCTTGGCCCGGACGGAGAAAAAGGTTGCATAGAATGCCAGGGGCTCATGGACCTTGAACCAGGCGATGCGGAAGGCCATCATCACGTAGGCCACCGCGTGGGCCTTGGGGAACAGGTAGCCGATCTTGGCCAGGGAGTCGATGTACCACTCCGGCACGTCGTGGTCCCGCATGGCCTCCACCCAGCCCTCGTCAAAGCCGCCCTTCTTCACCTTGCCCTTGCGGACCTTCTCCATGATCTTGAAGCTCATCTTGGGGTCCAGGCCCTTGGAGATCAGGTACAGCATGATATCGTCCCGGCAGCCCACCGTCTCCAGAACGGAGGCGGTGCCGCTGACGATCAGCTCCCGGGCGTTGCCCAGCCACACGTCTGTCCCGTGGGAGAAGCCGGAGAGCCGTACCAACGTGTTGAAGTCCTTGGGCTGGGTATCCACCAGCATCTGCCGGGTGAATCGGGTGTTGAACTCCGGGATCGCCACGGCGCCGGTGGGGCCCAGAATCTCGTCGTTCTCGTATCCCAGCACTTTGCTGGAGGTGAAGATGGACATGGTGTCCGGGTCATCCAGGGGAATCTGGCGGGCGTTGACACCGGTCAGATCCTCCATCATGCGGACCATGGTGGGGTCATCGTGTCCCAGCATGTCCAGCTTCAGGAGGTTTGCCTCCATAGAGTGGTATTCAAAATGAGTGGTGATGGTGTCGGAGTCGTCGGCGTCCGCCGGGTGCTGGACCGGGCAGAAGTCCTCCATGTCCATATCGTCGGGAACGACCACCAGGCCGCCGGGGTGCTGACCGGTGGTCCGGCGGGTGCCCACGCAGCCCAGGGTCAGGCGATTCTCCTCTGCCCGGCCCACAGTCATGCCGTTCTCCTCCAGGTATTTTTTCACGAAGCCGTAAGCGGTCTTCTCCGCCAGTGTACCGATGGTACCGGCCCGGAACACCTGGGTCTCTCCGAACATCTCGATGGCGTGGCGGTGGGCCCGGGCCTGATACTCACCGGAGAAGTTCAGGTCGATATCCGGCACCTTGCCGCCGCCGAAGCCCAGGAAGGTTTCAAAGGGGATGTCGAAGCCGTCTTTGATGTATTCTGTGCCGCACACCGGGCAGATCTTGTCCGGCATGTCCGCGCCGCAGCCGTAGGAGCCGTCCTGAATGAACTCCGCATGCTTGCAATTCGGGCAGCGGTAGTGGGGCGGAAGGCTGTTCACCTCTGTGATCCCGGACATATAGGCCACCAGGGACGAGCCTACGGAGCCTCGGGAGCCCACCAGGTAGCCGTTTTCCAGGGACCGCTGCACCAGCTTCTGGGCGGACATGTACACCACGTCGTACTTGCCCAGAATGCCGCCCAGCTCCACGTTCAGCCGGTCCACAATCAGCTTGGGCGGGTCCTCGCCGTACAGCTCATGGACCTTGTTCCACACCAGGGAATTCAGCTCCTCCTCGGAGTTCTCCAGCCGGGGCGGGAACAGCTCCTCCGGCAGCAAGGGGAAAGTCTCCACCTGGTCGGCGATGGCCTGGGTATTGGTCACCACCACCTCATAGGCCTTCTCCTTCCCCAGGTAAGCGAACTCCTCCAGCATCTCATCGGTGGTCTTGAAGTAGATGGGCAGCGGGGCGTTGGCGTCCGGGAACTTCTTGGAGGCCAGCAGGATGTGGCGGTACACCTCGTCCTCCGGCTCCCGGAAGTGGACGTCGCCGGTGGCGCAGACAGGCTTGCCCAACTCCTCTCCCAGCCGGACGATGGTGCGGTTGAACTCCCGCAGCTCCTCCTCCGACTGGACGTCGCCGTTTCGCAACATGAAGGCGTTGTTGCACAGGGGCTGGATCTCCAGATAGTCGTAGAAAGAGGCGATGCGTTTCAGCTCTTCCCAGTCCTTGTGGTCCGCCACGGCCCGGAACAGCTCGCCCGCCTCACAGGCGGAACCCACAATGATGCCCTCCCGGTGCTCCAGCAGCAGACTCTTGGGGATGGTGGGCACCCGCTTGAAATACTTCAGATTGGAGGCGGAGATCATCTGGTACAGGTTTTTCAGCCCCACCTTGTTCCGGGCGATCAGAATGATGTGCTTGGGGAAGCGGTTGGTCTTGCTGCCCAGGGGCCGCAGCTTCTCCATCTCGCGGTTTACCGCCTGGAGGGTGTGGATGCCCCGCTCGTGGAGCATCTTCCAGAAGGGGATCAGCATATAGCCCACGGTGGCGGCGTCGTCGCTGGCCCGGTGGTGGTTGAAGTTGGGCAGCTCCAGCCGGTCCGCCACGATGTCCAGCTTGTACTTACCCAGATCCGGCAGCAGGTTCTGTGCCAGAATCAGGGAGTCCACATAGGTGGGCTGGAAGTCCAGCCCCACCTTCCGGCAGCCTGCCCGGATGAAGCCGATGTCAAACTCTGCGTTGTGGGCCGCCAGGGGGCGGCCGTCCACGAACTTCAAAAATTCCGCCAGGGCCTCCTTCAGTTGAGGGGCGTCCTTCAGCATATCATCGGTGATTCCCGTAAGGCCGATGATCTCCGGCGTCAGCCGCCGGTTGGGGTTGACGAAGGTCTGGAACCGATCCGTAATCTCACCGTTTTTCAGCACCACGGCGCCGATCTCCGTAATGGCCTCCCGGTCCACCTTGAGGCCCGTGGTCTCGATGTCGAAGCACACGAACTCCCCGTCCAGGGAGCAGTCCTGAGGGCCGTGGACCACCACCCGGTCATCGATGTTGTTGACAAAGTAGCCCTCCACGCCATAGAGGATCTTGATCTTGTCCCCAGCGGCGTGCCAAGCGTCCGGGAAGGACTGGGCCACGCCGTGGTCCGTGATGGCGATGGCGGGATGTCCCCACCGGATGGCCTGTTGGACCACCTCTTTCGTGTCCGTCAGGGCATCCATATTGCTCATCTTCGTGTGGAGGTGCAGCTCCACACGCTTTTCCGGGGCGGTATCCTGCCGCTCAGTGTGCTCCGCCAGCTGGATGTGGTAGGGGTTCAGCTGGATGTCCTTCCCGTCCCAGGTGGGCTCCATCTTGCCCTGGACGCACAGCCACATGCCGGGCTTGATGGCGCTCTCCAGTCCCTGAGCCTCCTTCTCCGTCAGGTTCTTCTGAACGGTGACGGAGTTGGTATAGTCCGTCATGTCGAAGCTCAGCCGCCACATACCGGGCCGCCGGGTCTCCCGGCACTCGAAGGCGAACACCTTCCCCGCCACGGTGGCATTCCCCATCTTCAGGTCCAGGATCTTCATGGGCACCGGCTGGATGCGAATGGGCTTGCCCATCAGGACCTTGCCTGCGGCCTGCTTCTCGCCCTTACTGCCGGAGGGGGCCGCCGGGACCGAAGCAGCCGGGCGGCTCCCTGCGGCTGCGGCCTGGGAAGAAGGAGCCTTGCAGGTGACTTCCGTCGTCACCTGTCGGAAGCCGTATACGCCCATCAGCAGATGCTTCAGCTCCTCCAGCTCCGCATCTCCCAGCTCCGCCCTGGTGGTGAGGCGCAGCGCCAGCGACATGCCGGCCTGGTCGATGCAAGCGCCGTTCACCACTGCGCCGGCCAAACGAAGCCGCAGCTCTCCGGAGAGCTGCAGCTCAGTAAACATTTCAAAAAAGGGTATATCTCTTGACATAGACGCCACCTTGTTAAACAGGAATCAAATGCTGAGAAATCAGAAATTAGGAATGAGGAATTCCGGCGTCCGGCAACGCCGGACGTATGAGCATCGTCCCACCGGAGGCGGAACACAACAATTCCGAATTCCTAACTTCTCATTCCTCATGGGAGTTTTTCAATTTCCTCCATCAGCTTGTCCACCAGCTGCTCCTGCGGTACTTTGTAAAGGATTTCTCCTTTGCGGAAAATCAGTCCCTCACCCTTGCCGCCAGCGATGCCGATATCTGCCGCCGCTGCCTCGCCGGGGCCGTTGACGGCACAGCCCATCACCGCTACGGTGATATTCTTCGTGCAGTTCATGAGGCGCCGCTCCACCTCTTCCGCCATGGGGATCAGGTCGATGCGGGTGCGACCACAGGTGGGGCAGGCGATCAGATTCACGCCCTCCTTACGGAGTCCGGTGGCCTTCAGAATCTTCTTGGCAGCGAAAATCTCCTCGATCGGGTCGGCGGTCAGCGTCACCCGGATGGTATCTCCGATCCCCAGGCACAGCAGGCCCCCAATTCCCATGGCGGATTTCACAAGCCCCATGGAAGGGGTGCCCGCCTCTGTCACGCCCAGATGCAAAGGGTAGTCTGTCCGCTCGCTGAGCAGCCGGTAGGCCGCCATGGTCAGGGGCACATCGGAACACTTGACGGAGATGCAGATGTCATCAAAATCGAACTTGTTCAAAAGGGCCACGTGGCCCATGGCGCTCTCCACCAATGCCTCTGCCGTGACGCCGCCGTATTTGGCCCGCAGGTCCTTTTCCAGAGATCCGCCGTTGACCCCAATGCGGATGGGGATGGATTTTTGGCGGCAGATGTCCGCCACCGCCTTCACCTTCTCCTCCCCGCCAATGTTGCCGGGATTGATGCGGATGGCGTCGATGCCCCGCTCTGCGCACGCCAAGGCATACTTGTAGTTGAAGTGGATATCCGCGATCAGGGGGATGGAAATCTGTTCCTTGATCCGGTCCACCGCCTCTGCCGCGGCCTGATCCGGAATGGCAATGCGGATGATCTCGCATCCGGCGGCCTCCAGCGCGTGGATCTGCTCCACAGTGGCGCGGACATCGTCGGTCTTGGTATTGCACATGGATTGAATAGACACTGGGGCGCCGCCGCCCACGGCCACATCCCCCACCATCAAACGCTTTGTCATGGCGCTTCCTCCCTCACCAGGGCGTAAATGCAGGAATCCAGCATCTCCCCGTTTTTGTACACGCTCCGCCGCAGAGTGCCCTCCAGGGCGAACCCCGCCTTCTCCAGCACCCGGCGGGAGGCCGCATTCCTGGCAAATGCCTCAGCGTGGATGCGGACGATGTCCCAGGCTGCAAAGCCCTCCCGGCACATGGTTTCCACAGCGGCGGTCATGATCCCGCGGCCCCAGAAGGGCTCTCCCAGCCAGTAGCCCAGCTCTGCGCTCCTCCGGTATACATCGCTGCCCAGGAACAGGCCGATGCTGCCCGCAGCTTCGCCGTCCACCTCAATGGCCCGGCACATCTGACCCCGGCCCTCCTGCCGGATGCAGCTCTCCACAAACGTGGCCGCATCCTGTGGGGCATAGGGGCAGGGAAACACGTCCCGCAGGTTGGCGGCGATCTTTGCATTGTCCGCGTACCGGGCGATGGAGGCAGCATCTGCCTCCCGCCAGGGCCGCAGGGTAAAGTCCGTCATGACTCGCTCCTATCCGAACAGTTTGAACACATCATTGAATGTCACCACCAGCATGAAGCCCATCAGGGCCACAAAGCCCACGGTGTTCACCGCCATCTCATACTTCTCCGGGATCTTCTTTCGGAACAGCTTCATGGCGATCTCATCAATGATGAGGAAGAAGATCTTGCCGCCGTCCAGAGCCGGGATGGGCAGCATGTTCATCACTGCCAGGTTCACCGCCAGCATGGCGCCGAAGTAGAGGATGTTCTCCACCGCGGCGGCAATGGTCTCCGACGCGGTGCCCACCTGGGTGATAGTGGAGACGATGCCCACCGGGCCGCTGAGATCGTCCATGCCCGCCTGACCGGTCACCAGCATCTGCAGGCTCAGCCGCACGATCCGCACAAAGTCGATGGTGTTCAGCCAGCTGGTCTTCAGGATCGTCCAGAGATTGGCCTCCTCAATCTGGTCTCTTGCGATATAGACGCCGTAGCCCTGATAGGTCTCCCCCTCCGTGCCGGTGTAGGTGCCCCATGTGACGTCGTTCAGCTCCACCTTCTCGCCGTCCCGCAGGACCACCAAATCCATGGGCTGGCCCTGGTGCAGGCTCATCAGCAGGGACACGTCACTGTACAGGTACACCCGCTCCCCATTGACGGAATAAAAAATATCTCCGGCCTGGATAGTCTGGCCGTTCCGCTCCTCAAACTCCGGCGCGGTCCCGGCGGCCGCCGGGATCAGAAATCCCTGGGCACCGCTATACACCGCCAGAATGATGAGGAACCCCGCCAGGAAATTCATAAAGGAGCCGGCGGCAAAAATCACCACCTTTTTCCAGAAGCCCTGACGGCCCAGAGACCGCTCGTCGCCAGAGTCCTCATCCTCCCCCTCCATAGCGCAGAAGCCGCCGATGGGCAGCAGCCGGAGGGAATACTGGGTCTCCTCCGTCTCCTTGTGCCAGATCAGAGGCCCCATGCCGATGGAAAACTCGTTGACCCGCACGCCGCAGAGCTTGGCGGCCAGGAAGTGGCCCAGCTCGTGGACGGCGATCAGTACGCCGAAAATCAGAATGGCCGCCAGGATATACACAATGGTCATGCAAAAACTCCCGTCAAAAAACTTGCTTCAGGCCCGGTCCAGCACCGCCTGCCGCGCCGCCTGATCCGCCGCCAGAATGTCCTCCAGCGCCGGTTCCTGCTCCGTCGGCACAGCTGCCCGGGCCTCCGCCACCAGGCGGGGAATGTCGTGGAAGCCGATCCTGCCCGCCAGGAACAGGCCCACCGCCTCCTCATTGGCGCTGTTCAAAACAGCGCAGGCGGTGCCGCCCTGAGCCGCCGCCGCCTCTGCCAGCTGCAGACATGGAAATGCATCCCGGTCCGGCTGGGCGAAGGTCAGGGGCGGGCAGGACAGCAGGTCCAGCGGCTCCGCCGGACTTTCCACCCGTTCGGGGTATGTCATGGCATATCGAATGGGCAGGCGCATATCCGGTGTGCCCAGCTGGGCCAGGACCGCCCCGTCCCGGTACTCCACCAGGGAGTGGACGATGCTCTGCCGGTGGATCACCACCGACACCTGGTCCAGCGGCAGACGGTAGAGGCGCATGGCCTCGATGACCTCCAGCCCCTTGTTCATCAGCGTGGCGCAGTCTACGGTGATCTTGGGTCCCATGGTCCAGTTGGGGTGGCGGAGGGCATCCGCTTTGGTCATTTTGCCCACTTCTTCATAGGTCATGCCGTAAAAAGGCCCGCCGGAACAGGTCAGGATCAGCCGCCGGATCTCCCGGCGGTCGGCGCAGCCCTGAAGGCACTGGAAGATGGCCGAGTGCTCCGAGTCCACAGGCACGATCTCGGCGCCGTGCGTATCCGCAGCATCCATCACCAGCTGTCCGGCGCAGACCAACGTCTCCTTGTTGGCCAGGGCGATGCGCTTTTTCTCCCGGATGGCGGCCAGGGTGGGACGCAGTCCCACCATACCCACCACGGCGGTGACGACCGTATCCGCCTCCGGGCAGACAGCGGCCTCCAGCAGGGCCTCCGGGCCTCCCAAAACCTTGGTGTCCATGTCGGCCAGGCGTACCGCCAGGTCACGGGCCGCCGCCTCATCGGTGAGGACCGCCAGCCGGGGCCGGAATTTTCGGACCTGCGCCTCCAGCCGCTCCACATCCATGTGGGCGGTAAGGGCGGCCACACGCAGTCCCAGCTGCTCCGCCACGTCCAATGTCTGGCGGCCGATAGAGCCGGTGGCACCTAAAATTGAAATCGTCTTGCTCATAGCATTATCCTATTCTAAACAGCTGAAAACAATCCTAAATCTTCCCAAATCACCCGTTCAGAGCAGCTGTAAGGCCAGCCACACGAAGGGCGCCACGAAGGTAACAGAGTCAAACCGGTCCAGGATGCCGCCATGGCCCGGCAGCAGGTTGCCATAATCCTTGACGCCGAACTCCCGCTTGATGACGGAGAAACTCAGGTCGCCGATCTGGCTGATGGTGCTGCCGATAATACCCAGTGCAAAGACTGCCCCCCAGGAGATCTGCGGACCAGCTGCCATCTCGATTGGCGGATAAACAGTCAGGGTGTGTGCCATGCTGTCCGCGACTAGCTTAAAAACCGTCATGCCGATGACACCACCCAGCAGACCGCCTATGGCTCCTTCCACAGTCTTTTTGGGGCTGACCTTGGGGGCCAGCTTGTGCTTGCCGCACAGCATTCCGGCAAAGAGCGCGAAGGTGTCGCTGCCAAAGGAGATGGCCAAGGGCAGAAACACCTGCAGCATCCCGATGGCGGGCATCATCCGAAGCCGCAGCAGACAGGAGAACATCAAGGGGAACGCCAGCCCGGCGAAGATAGCGCAGGTGACAGCGGCAAAGGGGATGCCCTGCTCCTCGTCATACCGGTGGATAGCCAGGGCAAAGATCGCAAAGATGAACACCGCGCCCAACAGGGCAGCGAAGGGCAGCACCGGCAGGGCAGTCAGCTCCGTGTTCTCAATGGACATTTCCCCGTACACGCACACCGGCACCGCCGCCGCGGCGATCACTGTCAGGGGGGTCAGGGGCTTGCCTCTCTCTCCCGCCGCCGCGCGCATCAGCTCCCAGGCGCCGATGGCGCACATGGCCGCCAGCAATAGCATGGTGGCCCAGGACGGGGCCCAGCCCAGGATCAGTATCAGGAGCGGCAGGCCCACTACGGCCACCATCACACGCTTGAACATAGGATCAGCCCTTTTCTCAATTTCTGTAAAGGTTTATTTCTTTACGCCGCCGAACCGGCGGTCTCTCTGTTGGTAGGCTGCAATGGCCCGGTCCAGCTCCGCTTCGTCGAAGTCCGGCCACAGGGTATCCGTGTAATAGAACTCCGAATAGGCGCACTGCCACAGCAGGAAGTTGCTCAACCGCTGCTCTCCGCTGGGCCGGATGATAAGCTCCGGGTCCGGGATTCCCGCAGAGTCCAGATAGCTGGAGAACAGGGCATCATCCAATTCCTCCGGCCGCCTCTTTCCGGCGGCGCAGTCGGTGGCAAAACGCCGGGCTGCTCGCAGAATCTCGTCTCGCCCGCCGTAATTCAGGCACACATTGGCCTGGAAATCGTCCTTGGACAGGTGCTCTGTGATCTCGTCCGTCTCCCGGGCCAGGGCCCGCAGATCCGGGGCGATAGGGGTCATGTCCCCAAAGAAGTGGAGCCGGATGTGGTCCTTCTCCATGGTGTCCACTGCCTCCAGCAGATACCGCTTCAGCAGGGCCATGATGGCAGAGACCTCCATCTCTGACCGCTTCCAGTTTTCCGTGGAAAAGGCGTACACCGTCAGGTACTTTACGCCGATGTTCTTGCAGTAGGTAGCGATGCGGCGGAACGTCTCCGCTCCTGCCTTGTGGCCAGCGGTGCGGGGCAGGCCCCGCTTCGTGGCCCAGCGACCGTTGCCGTCCATGATGATCGCAATGTGGCGGGGCGGGACCAAGGGCTGGTCCACCGCACCGTTGATACTCTCTGGCATGATAAATTCTCTCATTTCAAAATGGATTGTTGGGGGGATCTGTCCCATTGGACGGGAAATGCAGCCATGATGATGGCTGGCCCATTCTCTCCCCCATTGTCGTCATCGCAAAGTCCGCTAAACGCAGTTTCCGCCTGCGGCAAAACTGCGCCCCTCCTCTCCCCACTGTGCAAAATGCGGCGGGGCCGGTGTGAGACGATGGCTGTGTATTTACGGGAGACCGATGAAAATCAGGGGTGCAAAACCGCATTTGACCAGCTGCTCTTTCCGCCCGTTCCGCTTTACCCGCAAGCGGTACGCCGCGTCTGTAAGGCGGCAGAGCCGCCAAAAACCGCGCAACTGCTGCGCACTGGCCGAGCGTTGTGGCAAGAAACACAGGTATTTACTGGATAGCCAGAACCGCACACCGGGATGATTAATGTCTTGGTACAGCCAAGCGGGAGAGCATCACTGCCACGCAGAGGGCGCTGACAGCCCAGCAGAGGCCGAAAAGGCCTATATTCGCAGAGTTGGAAATGGAGGCAATACCCAGAGAGAGCCCCAGCCAGTTGGCAAACAGACTGCGAATCAAGAAGAAAAATCCCAGCAGCATGGCAACCACGTGCCCGGCAAACAGCCCCCGGAGATCCTTCCGATGCCGCAGACTCCGCCAGCCCAGGAAAAACTCTATCGCGCTGACCGCGATCACACCTCCGATGAACAGGGGAATCACTTCTGCTTCAAACGACATTTGTACCTCCTCCTTTTTGTATCGGGAGAAATGTGTCGGCTGCTTAGTTCCCCTTTTCCCACCAGCGGTCGAACTTCCAAGGAAAGTGGAAGCCGCAGGCGCTGCAGTATTGGGTCTCCTCCATAGAAAACCAGGGCAGGATGAAGCGCCCACAGTTGGGACAGCGGAGATGGCGCAGTTCAATCCCCCTAAAGGCGGTCGCCGCAGCAACTCCCATGGCCAGGAATACCAACCCCAGTCCGCCCCGGATCCCGCCCGCCAGACACAAAAGCAAAACCGCTGCAAACAGTGTTCCCCTGGCTGCCGAATACCATTTCTATTCCAGTTTCATAGTCCCCTCTCCTTCAGTCAATAACCCCCAGATTCCACTTCCGCAGCTGCCGGTCCAACAGCAGTGAACAGAGGAGGACGCCAATACGACGACCACCCCGATGAGATCTGCACCATCCGCCACAGGACGGCAGTCGGGGAATCGCAGAAAGCCATGGTGTGCCCAAAAGCAGCCCAAATCGGCGCTTGCACTGATACACCGGCGCCTGTCAGCGCGGAGAGCCGCTGCACCGGAACGGTTCTGAAGCGTTTTTTCTCTTTTACCGGCCCCCCGTGGAAGCGGCTCCGGCGGGAGCAGAATCCCCCCGGCCGCCGGGCGGCGGCCCCGAGTGACCGCAGGTCACCTCACAGGCCCTGAAAGGGTGACAGCACCTTACAAAATGTGCAATGCCCCCGGCGGGCAGCCGTGCTCCCGCCGGAGGCCCCGGCGGCTTTTACACCGCCATCAGTTCCTTTTCCTTTTTGGCCAGCAGCGCATCCAGCTCCTTGCAGCTGTCGTCCGTCAGCTTCTGGAGATCCTTCTCCGCCTGCTTCAGATCGTCCTCCGTGATCTCGGAGGCTTTCTCCTTCTTCTTGAACGCCTCCATGGCGTCCCGGCGGATGTTGCGGATGGCCACCTTGCCGTTCTCCGCGTACTTGTGAATCTGCTTCACCAGTTCCTTGCGGCGCTCCTCCGTCAGCTGGGGGAAGCTCAGCCGGATGCTGGCGCCGTCGTTCTGGGGGTTGATACCCAGATCGGAGTTCTGGATGGCCTTTTCAATGCTCTTCACCGCCGTCTTGTCCCAGGGGGAAATCAGCAGTGTCCGGGCGTCGGGGGAAGAGATGGCCGCAATCTGCTGGATGGGGGTGGGGCTGCCGTAGTAGTCCACCATGATCCGGTCCAGCACGGAGGCATTGGCCCGGCCCGCCCGCACGGAGGCAAAGTCCGCGGCCACGGAGTCGATGCTCTTCTTCATCTTGCCCTCATAAATCTTGTAATCTTCCTTCAGCATAAATAGGTCCTTCCTTTCACAGTTGAGTGTATGGGGAGGCGCTGTCGCGCATGCGTGCTCTCATTCCTTGACGATGGTGCCCACGTTCTCACCGCACAGGGCCCGGATGATGTTCCGCGGGTCCTTCAGGGCAAACAGCAGCACCGGAATGTGGTTGTCCATGGACAGGGACGTGGCGGTGGAGTCCATCACCGCCAGGTGCTGGGCCAGCACATCGTCATAAGTGATGACGTCGTACTTCACCGCAGTGGGGTCCTTTACCGGGTCGGCCGTGTAGACGCCGTCCACGTTCTTGGCCAGCAAAATCACGTCGGCGTCGATCTCCGCCGCCCGCAGCACCGCCGCAGTGTCCGTGGAGAAGTAGGGATTGCCGGTGCCTGCGCCGAAGATCACCACCCGGCCCTTCTCCAGGTGCCGAATGGCCCGGGAACGGATGTAGGGCTCCGCCACAGCCCGCATCTCAATGGCGGTCTGCACCCGGACGGGAATCCCCTTCTGCTCACACACGTCCGCCACAGCCAGGCAGTTCATCACCGTGGCCAGCATTCCCATGTGGTCGGCCCGGGTGCGCTCCATGGCGCCGCCGCTGTTTTTCGCACCGCGCCAGAAGTTGCCGCCGCCCACCACCAGACCTACCTGGACGCCCATGTCCAGACACTCCTTGATGACATCGCAGACCTGACCAATCACCTCAAAATCCAGGCCGGTATGCTTGTCACCGGCCAGGGCCTCGCCGCTGATCTTCAGCAGGACCCGTTTATACACAGGCTTCGCCATGATGAAAACCTCCGTCTGTTCTGCTCACAAAATATCATTGATATTTTAGCGTATTTTTCCGCTTTTGCATAGGGGGTAGACAAAGTTTTTCCAAAAAAGCAGGTCCTGCGGACAGGAAGAAGAGAGGACCGTGGTCCTCTCTTTCCGCATTATCCCCCGCAGGTCTGGACCAGCAGGCGGATCAGGTCCTCTTTCCCCATTCCCTTCTCCGCGGAAAAGGGGAGCAGAATATCCGCCTCCGTCAGCTCCAGCGTCTCCCGGACCAGTTGAAGGGCCGGCTCCACCTGGCTCTTTTTCAGCTTATCCAGCTTGTTGGCCACCACGATCTCCGGACAGCCCGTCTGGCGGAACCAGTCGTGCATCACAAGATCGTTGGCCGTGGGCTTGTGGCGGATGTCCACGATCAGCACGCCGGTGGTGATCCGGTCCGCCTCCTCCTGGAAGTAGCTCTCCATCAGCTTCGCCCACCGCTCCTTCTCCGCCTGGGAGACCCTGGCATAGCCGTACCCCGGCAGATCCACCAGATAGGCCCGGCGGTCAATGAGGAAGTAGTTCACCTGAGTGGTCTTGCCGGGGGAGGCGCCCACATAGGCAAGGTTCTTCCGTCCCACCAGCCGGTTGATGACAGAACTCTTTCCCACATTGGACCGGCCTGCAAATGCGAACTGGGGCAGACCGTCCCGAATGAAATCCTCCCGCCGTCCGGCAGAGCGGACAAACTCCGCCTTGGCAAAATTCAAAGCCATACAAACACTCCTTTACTGCCGCACGGCGGCGTCACGGCCGCTCTCACGCCCCGCCGGGGCAAAGGCCGCCACATGGTCCGCCACCTCTTCCCGGATGGGATCCCGCTCTGGGCACAGAGCGGCGGCGAACACCTGGTCCACCGTTTCCACCGGCACGAACCGCAGGGCAGCCCGGACGGTCTGGTCGATCTCCTCCAGATCCCGGACGTTGTCCTTGGGAATCAGCACCGTGGTGATGCCGCTGCGGAGGGCGGCCATGGTCTTCTCCTTCAATCCGCCGATGGGCAGCACCCGGCCCCGCAGCGTGACTTCGCCGGTCATGGCAATGCCCGCCTTGATCTTCCGGTCCGTCAGGGCCGAGAGCATGGCAGTGGTGACGGCGATGCCGGCGGAGGGGCCGTCCTTGGGCACTGCGCCCTCTGGGAAGTGGACGTGGATGTCCTTCGTCTTGTAAAAGTCCGCTGGAATCCCCAGCACCGCCGCCCGGCTCCGCAGGCAGCTGAGAGCCGCTTGAGCAGACTCCTTCATCACGTCTCCCAGGTTGCCGGTGAGCTCCAGCTTGCCGGAGCCGTCCATGACGTTGACCTCCACCTCCAGGATCTCGCCGCCCGCCTCAGTCCAGGCCAGGCCGTTCACCACGCCGATCTCCTCCCGGTCCGTGTGGAGATCAGGGGGATAGGGCTGGCAGTCCAGGAACTTGGGGAGCTCCTCCTCTGTCACGGTAATCCGCTTGACAGTGCCCTCCAGCAGGCGCATATCCGCCTTCCGGCAGATGGCAGCCAGCCGCCGCTCCAGCAGGCGCACACCGGATTCCCGGGTGTAGTCCCGGATGACGGCCCGGTACACGTCGTCGCTGATGCGGAAAGCGCTCTTCTTCAGTCCGTGCTCTGCCAGCTGCTTGGGGAACAAGTGGCGCTTGGCGATCTGCAGCTTCTCCTCATCCGTGTAGCTGGAGAGCTGGATCACCTCCATCCGGTCCAGCAGGGGCCGGGGAATGGTGTCTGTGGTGTTGGCGGTGGTGATGAACATGATCTTGGACAGGTCCACCGGGATCTCCAGGAAATGGTCCCGGAAGGTGCTGTTCTGCTCGCTGTCCAACACCTCCAACAGTGCGGAGGCCGGGTCGCCCCGGTAGTCGTTGCCCAACTTGTCGATCTCGTCCAGCAGCAGAAGGGGATTCATAGACCCGCTGCGGCTGATGGCCTCGATGATCCGGCCGGGCATGGAGCCTATGTAGGTCTTCCGATGTCCCCGGATGTCCGCCTCGTCCCGAACGCCGCCCAGGCTCAGGCGGGCCAGCTTCCGGTTCAGCGCCTTGGCCACGCTGATGGCAATGGAGGTCTTGCCCACGCCGGGCGGGCCCACCAGGCAGAGGATCTGCCCCTTGACGTCCGGATTCATCTGCCGGACGGCGATGGTCTCCAGAATCCGCTCCTTCACCTTTTCCAGGCCGAAGTGGTCCTTTTCCAGCACCCTGCGGGCGGCGTCCACACTGACCCGCTCCTTTGTGGTGGTGTTCCACGGCATCTCCAGACACACGTCCAGATAGTTGCGGATCACCGCACCCTCGGCGGAGCCGAAGGGCTGCTTGGCCAGCTTGTTCACTTCCTTCAGCAGGTGCTGCTCCGTCTCCTCCGGCAGCTCCAGGGCCAGGATCTCCTGGCGGTAGGATTCAATCTCGTCCTCGTCGCCGTCATCGGTCTCCCCCAGCTCGTTCTGGAGGACCCGGATCTGGGTGCGGAGGATCTGGTCCCGCTGGGTGCGGACCAGCTGGTCCCGGACCTTGCTCTCCATTTCGTGCTCAAAGCCCAGCACGTTGTTCTCCCGCACCAGGAAACCGTTGAGCTTCCGCAGCCGGGCGAAGGGGGAGAATTCCTCCAGGATCTCCTGCTTGTCGGTGTAGCGCAGGGCGATGTTCTGGGCAATATAGTCCGCCAGGAAGCCGGGGTCCCGGCTGTCCATCACCGTGGCCACCACCTCCTCCGGCACACCGCTGGCCTGCTCGGCATACTCGCCGAACAGGGCGTAGGTCTGGCGGAGCAGGGCCTCCGTCCGGGGGCTCTTCCGCATGGCCTCAGAGGACGGCTCCTCCGGGATGGCCTCCACATTGGCCTGGAGGAAGGGCTCCGTCTGCCACAGGCGGCGCAGGTGGGCCCGCTGCCGCCCCTCCACCATCACCCGGACAGAGGACTGGCCCAGCCGCAGGATCTGCGTGATGTGGGAGACCGTGCCAATGGTGTACAGGTCCTTTTCCTCCGGCGCGTTCACCCCGATCTCCCGCTGGGTCACCAGGAAGATGTCCTGATCGGCCTCCATGGCCCGCTCCAGGGCCGCGATGGAGATCGGCCGCTCCACGTCAAAGGTCAGTGTCATGTGTGGAAACACCGTCAGGCCCCGGAGGGCCAGAACGGGCAGATTCCAAGTGGTCAGTTCCATGTGCTTGTTCCTTTCTGAGGGGATGGTAAAACAGGAGAGAGGGGCGCGGCAGCGTCCCTCCCTCTCTTCATTAAGACGCCGACGCGGGGGTCGAGGAGCCGGAAGCCGGCCTGCCCTCTCCCTTGCCGGTGTTCAATTTCACAGAATAGTTGATCTTCTTGGGGTCGTGGGTCAGCTCGGGACCGCTCCTGCCCTCCACACAGTCCTTTGTGATGACTGCTTTCACCACAGTGGGGTCGGAAGGGATGTCGTACATCATGGGAGTCAGGATACCCTCCATGACGGCCCGCAGGCCCCGGGCGCCGATGTTCCGCTCGATGGCCTTGTCGGCGATGGCCTCCAGGGCCTCCGGCTGGAACTCCAGCTCCACCTCGTCGTACTCCATCAGCTTCTTGTACTGCTTCACCAGGGCGTTCTTGGGCTCCGTCAGGATGCGGACCAGATCCTCCCGCTTCAACGCATTCAAAGACGCGATCACCGGCAGGCGGCCCACCAACTCCGGGATGATGCCGAATTTCAGCAGGTCGTGGGGCTGGACCTCGTGCAGGATCTTGCTGATGTCCTTGTCCTTCTTTCCCTGGACGTTGGCGCCGAAGCCGATGGACTTCTGGTCCAGCCGCCGCTCGATAATCTTCTCCAACCCGTCGAAGGCACCGCCGCAGATGAAGAGAATATTCTTCGTGTTCACCTGGATGAACTCCTGGTGGGGATGCTTCCGGCCTCCCTGGGGCGGCACGTTGGCAACGGTCCCCTCCACGATCTTCAGCAGAGCCTGTTGGACACCCTCGCCGGATACGTCCCGGGTGATGGAGGTGTTCTCGCTCTTCCGGGCGATCTTGTCGATCTCATCCACATAGATGATGCCATGCTCCGCCCGCTCCACGTCGAAGTCCGCGGCCTGGAGCAGCCGCAGCAGGATATTCTCCACATCGTCGCCCACATAGCCGGCCTCCGTCAAGGTGGTGGCGTCCGCAATGGCGAAGGGCACCTTCAGAATCCGGGCCAGTGTCTGGGCGAACAGCGTCTTGCCGGAACCGGTGGGCCCCAGCAGCAGGATGTTGCTCTTCTGGAGCTCCACATCCTCGTCCCCGCCGAAGTAGATCCGTTTGTAGTGGTTGTACACCGCCACGGACAGGGCCACCTTGGCCTCGTCCTGGCCGATGACGTACTGGTCCAGCACGTCCTTGATCTCGCGGGGCGTGGGCAGCTGATCAGGCAGGTCCTCCAGCGCGCTGGAAGAGGTGTCCTCAAACCCATCGTTCAAAATGCTCATGCACAGCTGGACGCACTCATCACAGATGCGCACACCGGGTCCCTGGATCATCCGGTGGACCTGGCTCTCATGCTTGCCGCAGAAGGAGCACCGCAGGCCCTTCTTGCTCTCGTCACTCATGGTATTACCTCAGTTTTGGAATTTGGTGCTTATTTCTTGCTGGTGATGATCTTGTCGATGAGGCCGAAGTCCAAAGCCTCCTGGGCTGTCATCCAGTGGTCCCGCTCCGAGGCCGCCTTGATCTCCCCTGCCGTCTTGCCGGTGTTGTTCGCCAGGATCTCATTCAAGTTCTTCTTGATCCGCAGGAAGTGCTCCACGTCGATCTCCATGTCTGTCACCTTGCCCTTGGTACCGGCGGAGGGCTGATGGATCATGATCTCCGCGTTGGGCAGAGCAATGCGCTTGCCCTTGGCGCCGGAGGACAGCAGAAACGCGCCCATGCTGGCGGCCATGCCGATGCAGATGGTGGATACGTCGCACTTCACGTACTGCATGGTGTCGTAGATGGCCATGCCGTCAGTGACGGAGCCGCCGGGGCTGTTGATATACAGCTGGATGTCCTTGTCGGGGTCTTGGGCCTCCAGATACAGCAGCTGGGCAACCACAAGGCTGGCGGTGGTGGCGTTGACCTCTTCCCCCAGAAAGACGATCCGGTCGTTCAGCAGACGGGAGAAGATATCATAGGACCGTTCGCCGCGATTGGTCTGCTCGACTACATAAGGGACTAAGCTCATTGGTAAAACCTCCTTGATTTCCGCACCGGGGACCGGCACAGATGACAGATCTGTTCCTCCCAAACCCGATGCGTCTTCCCCGCCCCGGTGGGGCAGGTAAGGCAAAAGCGCCCGGCCCGCCTGCGGGCCGCCGCGCCTCTGCCAACGCACACGCCTATCTTAATATAGACGCCATGCGGGAATCTGTCAAATCGATGTAGAGCGCCTTCCGCCGGCGGAAAAACACACCGCTCCGCCGGGGCCGTCAATTCCTAGTATACCCGGAATTATTTGGATTCAGCAGGCGTCTCCTCTTCTTTTTTTGCCGCAGCCTTCTTGGTGGCCTTCTTGGCAGGCTTCTTCTCCTCGCCGTCCTCGTCCGCCTTCTTGCGGGTGGTCTTCTTAGCAGGCTTTTCCTCAGCGGCCTCCTCACCCTCGGCGTCCTCCGCCTTCTTGGCAGTCTTCTTGGCGGGCTTCTTCTCCGCCTTCACGGCGGTGGCGCTGTCCACCACCACGGCGATGGCCTTCTGGCTCTTCAGCTGGTCCTTTACCTGCTCAGCCTGGAGATACTTCTTCACGGTCTCCAGATCCATGCCGTACTGGTCGGCCATCCGCTGGAACTCGGCCTCCACCTCTTCATCGGTGGCGTCGATGTTCTCCTCCTTGATGATGGCGGCCATGGCCAGATCCATGCGGACCTGCTTGAGAGCGGGCTCCTTGGCGTCGGCCAGCAGCTGGGCCTCATCCATGCCGGTGGCCTTCATGTACTGGTCGTACTGGAGACCCTGCTGGGCCAGCTGCATCTTGAAGTTGTCCAGGAACTGGCGGGACTGGGCCTCCACCATGGCGTCGGGCACATCGGCGGTGATGTTCTCAGCCACCTGCTCCATCAGGGCGTCCTCGAAGGCGCGCTTCACGGTCTCCTCCCGCTCGGCGGCGATCTTCTTCTTCAGATCAGCCTTCAGGTCCTTCAGAGTGTCGAACTCGCTGACGTCCTTGGCGAACTCATCGTCCAGGGCGGGGATCTCCTTCTCCTTCACCTCATGGACCTTCACCTTGAACACCACTGCCTTGCCGGCCAGGTCCTTGTGATAGTCCTCCGGGAAGGTGATGTCCAGATCCTTCTCATCGCCGGCCTTCACGCCGACAAGCTGCTCCTCAAAGCCGGGCACAAAGGTGTGGGAACCCAGCTCCAGGCTGAAATTCTCGCCCTTGCCGCCCTCAAAAGGCTTGCCCTCCAGGAAGCCCTCGAAGTCGATGACGACCGTGTCGCCCTCCTTGGCCTCCCGGTCCACGCTCACCAGACGGGTGTTGCGGTCGGTCAGAGCCTTCAGGCGCTCGTCCACATCCGCGGCGGAGACCTTGACCTCCTCCTTGGGGGCGGACAGTCCCTTGTACTGGCCCAGGGTCACTTCGGGATACACGGGGGCGGTGGCCTTGAAGGTGAAGCCGTCGCGGGTCACCTGGCCCTCGATCTCCACAGAGGGATAGCCCACCACCTGGAGCTCCTGCTCCTTCACGGCAGCCTCATAGGCCTCGGGAAACGCGATATTGATTGCCTCTTCGAAAAACACCTCTGCGCCGTACATCCCCTCGATGATCTTCCGGGGGGCCTTGCCAGGGCGGAAGCCCGGCACGTTGATCTTCTTGCGCATCTTCTGATATGCCTTTTCGATGGCAGCTTCAAACTCCGGTGCACCGACCTCGATGGTCAGAACGACCTGGCTCTTTTCGATCTTTTCGCAGCTTTTCACACTCATCTTGTTTATTCCTCCGTTCATCGCCGGTCATAAGCCGGTGCGAAATGGTATTTTACCATACAAAACCTGAAAATGCTATACTTTTTTCCGTTATTCACAAATTTTTTTTGGAACAAATCCCAGATAGTCGGCGGAGATCAGGGAGAAGTCCGTCCCATTCCGCCCGCCCTCCAGCCGCCGTTTGATGGCGTAGCCGTGGAGGTGGCCGTAGCAGCACCGCTCCACGGGGTAGGCCGAGAGCAGCCGCAGGATCTCCGGGCACTCGTAGCCCTGATACAGCGGCGGATAGTGAAGGAAGCAGAAGATGGACCGTCCCTCCGCCGCCTTTAGGGAAGTCTCCAGTCTTCCCACCTCTCGGTTGAGGACCTTGGCGTTGTGGGGCTTCTGGTCCTCCTCAAAGAACCATCCCCGGGTCCCGCACAGGGCGTAGTCTCCATACAGGGCGCAGTTGTTATGGAGAAAGTCCAGGGTGGTAAGGCCCTTCTCCGTGAAGAAGTTCTTCATTTTGGACACCGTGGACCACCAGTAGTCGTGGTTCCCCTTCACCAGATACTTTTTGCAGGGGAACTGGTCCAGAAAGCGGAAGTCCGCCTCCGCCTCATTCAGGTCGATGCCCCAGGAGGTGTCCCCCGCCAGGACCAGCACATCGCCGGCGGTCAGCCGGCTCAAAGCATCGCCGATGCGCTCCGTGTAATTCTCCCAGGCGGGGCCGAACACCTCCATAGGCTTGTCCGCTGTCAGGGAGAGGTGCAGGTCCCCGATGGCGTAGAGGGCCATGCGGCACCCCTCCTTTCTCTGTGTCCCGTGAGGCGGAGTCAGCCGTCCTCTTCGGCGGCTCCAACTCCCCGGAACTCTGTTGATCTATCTTGATCTGTGTCCATCTCGATTTTCACGCTGCTGACCTTTCCCCAAACGCGTCCGCCCACCTTCCGGACGCCTGTCTTGGTCAGCAGAATGCCGGGCAGCTTGCTGCCCTCCGGGAGCCAGAGGGACCCTTTGTAGCCTTCGCCCCGGATCCGCCCGGCGCCAATTCGCCGCCGCAATAGGGACAGCGCCGCTCCTGTGCTATGGTGCTCTACTCCCCTTTGCGTTTTTCGGTTGGGTCCTCCGGGTCATCAAAGACAATTTCCCTGCCGCACCTGTCACAGAAGTGCTTTTCCCCCTTCCGCCACCATGGCATGGCATACCCACGGCCGCAGTATGGGCAGCGGAGGTTTCGGACCCACTGGATGCCTCCGTTGACCAGCAGCACGATTCCTGTGATCCGCAGGGTGTTTTTGATCCAATAGGCCGTGTCCATCACCCGGTACCGGTCTCCCAGGGTCCGGTAGGGAATCAGCTCGTTGACAGCCAGGAAGAAAATTCCCAAAGCAAAGAACAGCAGCACCAATCGGGCAAATGCCCGGCTCAAAGGCTTCACGCAATAGCCTCCCTGCCCTCTTTCGGGTTTCCAAAATCCAAAGGCAACAGATTTACAGTCTGCCGCATTAAGCCGTTTCCCGCGTTGCTTTGTTGCAGCGCGATTTACTTCAAAAACTCCAGCACCACGCTGTCCATACCGGGCTTCTCACAGGTGAGGTCGAACCGCCGGGCCTTGCCCTTCAGGGCCGCCAGGCGCCGGGGAATCGCCGTGCCGGTGGTTTCATGCAGCTGGTCCAGCAGCTCCACGCCGTCGCCCGCCGGGGTCTCCCCGATGGCCCGCAGCACGTGGTCGCAGAACTTGTAGGGGGAGGCGGTGGAGACGAACACCGTCACCGTCTTGTCGCCGGTGGCCTTGCGGTACTGTTCCATGACGCTGGCGGCCACGGCGGTGTGGGTATCGATCAGATACCCGTTCTCCTTGTAATACTTGGCGATGGCAGCGGAGGTGCCCGCCTCGCCGCAGAAGCCGCCCCAGAACTGGTCCGCCAGAGCCGCCTTGATGGCGTCGGACACTTCGTACTTGCCGGTCTTGGCGAGGGCATCCATGTAGCCCTTCACCTCCGCATCGTTTTCGCCGGAGAGGTCGAACAGCAGCCGCTCCAGGTTGCTGGACACCAGAATGTCCATAGAGGGACTCATGGTGGTATGGAACGGACGGTTCTTGTCGTACACGCCGGTGCGGAGGAAGTCCGTCAGCACATCGTTGCAGTTGGAGGCGCAGATCAGCTTCCCAACCGGCAGTCCCATGCGCTTTGCGTAGTAGGCCGCCAGGATGTCGCCGAAGTTGCCGGTGGGCACACAGAAGTTCACCTTGTCGCCCATGCTGAGCTTCCCGTCCCGGACCAGGTCGCAGTAGGCGGAGATATAGTAGACCACCTGGGGCAGGATGCGGCCCCAGTTGATGGAGTTGGCGGAGGACAGGAAGTAACCCCGGTCCGCCAGGGTGGCCCGGATGGCCTCATCGGAGAAAATGCGCTTTACACCGGCCTGGGCGTCGTCGAAGTTGCCCTCCACGGCGCAGACGCCCACATTGGCGCCGTCCTGAGTGACCATCTGGGTCTCCTGGACCTTGGACACGCCGTCCTTGGGGTAGAATACCAGGATCTTCGTCTGCGGCACGTCGGCAAAGCCCTCCATCGCAGCCTTGCCGGTGTCGCCGGAAGTAGCCACCAGGATGCATACCGTCTTGGACTCTCCGGTCTTGCGGAGGGCGGCGGAGAGCAGCTGGGGCAGCATCTGCAGGGCCATGTCCTTGAAGGCGCTGGTGGGGCCGTGCCACAGCTCCAGGCAGTGGGTGGTCTCGTCCACCGTGCGGACAGGGGCCACGGCGTCACAGTCGAACTTCTCAGGGCCGTAGGCGTTCTCCGCAAATCCGGACAGCTCCTCATAGGTGTAGTCGGTCAGGTACAGGCCCATGACCTTGGCAGCCCGCTCCTGGTACCGGACATTCACCAGGCTCTCCAAAAAAGCCCGGTCGATCTGCGGGATCTCGCAGGGGGTCAGCAGGCCGCCGTCCCGGCTCAGGCCCATCTTGATGGCCTCCGCTGCGTCCATGCGGACGACGGCGTCCCGTGTGCTGTAATACTTCATGTCGCTCTCTCCTTCTGACTGTTTTTCAAAACGCATTTTCCAAATATTCCAGCCGGAGGGGGCGGTGAACCCCATCCGTATAAACCTCCGCCACATCGAACCGGGCGGGAGCGTCCAGGTCGTGCTGACTGAGATAGCAGGCCGCTGCGGCCCGGAGCCGTTTCTGCTTCCGCCGGTCCACCGCCTCCCGCGGCAGGCCCGCGAAGCTGCCGCTGCGGAGCTTTACTTCCACAAAGCAGATGGTGCCGTCTCTGTCCCGGGCCACCAGATCCAGCTCTCCGTACCGGCAGCGCCATTGGCTTGCCAGCAACTGGCAGCCCCTCTTCCGCAGGTACTGTGCCGCTGCGGCCTCGCCCCGGTCCCCCAGGGCCTTGGTGGTATTCATGTGCGCCGGGCCTCCCACTTCTTCAGAAAAGTCCGCCGGTGGGCAGGGCAGGGGCCGTACCGATCCAGCATTTCATAGTGGAGCTTCGTCCCATAGCCCTTGTGTTTGGCAAACTGGTACTGGGGATACTCCCGGTCCAGCACGCCGGTCACATACCGGTCCCGGCTGACCTTGGCCAGGATGGAGGCCGCCGCAATGGAGGCACTCTTCCCGTCCCCGCCTACCAGGCACATGTGGGGCGCCGTGATGGAGACGCTGCTGCCATGGTCCCGGTTGCCGTCAATGAGGCACAGGTCCGGCCGAATGGATAACCCCTCAATGGCCCGGTTCATAGCCAGCATCCGGGCGTTGAGGATATCCAAACTGTCGATCTCCTCCGCCGTCACAAAGGCGATGCTGTACGCCTCTGCCGTGGCGGTGATCTGGTCGAACAGGACATCCCGCTTCTTCGCCGTCAGCTTTTTGGAGTCGTTGAGGCCAGGAAAACCGATCTCCCGGGGCAGAATGACGGCAGCGGCGTACACCGGCCCCGCTAGGGGCCCGGCTCCTGCCTCGTCCACTCCGCAGAGGGCCGTGAAACCACTATTCCATTGTTCACGCTCATAGGTCCAGAGGTCCATTTCCATCCTACCAATACTCCATGACGATCTTCTTACAGCCACGGCAGACCCAGGCGGGAAGCCATGTCCGGTTGTAGCGGAACGTCATCGGTCCGTCCAGCACAATGCCGCCATCTGCCTCGATGTTCCGCCTCGTATAAAACGTGCGGAGGTCTTTCTCTCCCGGCATGAAAAAAAGACCGATGCTGTTCTTGGTGATGACATGGCCCTTTTCCATCTCTTTTCCGCAGACAGGGCAGTTCATGGATATGCCTCCCTCCTCGCAGGGCAGGTTCCTTCGCTTTCCGCGATTCCCGCCAAGTGATGTCAATACTCCAGAAGGATCTTTTTGCAGGCGCGGCAGACATAGCCATGTACAGTTGCGCGGTCGCTCCCCCGTATATGATGCGGGCCATCCAAAACAATCCCGCCGTGCTGTTCCACACTGCGCTTCGTATCCCAGAATCCCACTTTTCCGCCGGGCGGCAGGAAGAAAAGGCCCCGCCCCAGCTCCGTATAAAGGCTCCCCCGCTCCATCTCTTTTCCGCAAGACGGGCAATTCATAGGCGCGCTTCCCTCATTCTGACGCTGCAGGCTGTTCCGTCTCCTCCGGCATTTCCAGTGTGAAGCGTCCCAGCTTGCCAGCTCTGTACTCGTCCAACAGGATCTTGGCCATCCGCTCCGTGTCCACCTCGCCGCCGGAGATCAGAAAGCCCCGCTTTTTCCCGGCGGCCTCCAGCAGGCGGTAGCCCCAGGCCACGTCCTCCTCGCCGTCCTGACGCTCCGGCAGGGACGGGAGCTTGTAGCCGGTCCTCAGGGCCTCCGGGTAATTGGTGCCCAGGTACGCCATCAGGTGGCAGCCCAGGGTCTCCATGTCCAGGATCTCGTCCTTCACCGCGCCGGTGTAGGCCAGGTTCAGCCCCACGCTCTGGTCCTCAAACTTGGGCCACAGAATGCCGGGGGTATCCAGCAGTTCCAGCCCGCGGTCGATGGGCACCCACTGCTTGGCCCGGGTGACACCGGGCCGGTCCTCGGTTTTGGCAGTCTTGCGGCCGGCGATCCTGTTGATAAAGGTGGACTTGCCCACGTTGGGCACGCCCAAAATCATCACCCGGACCACCCGGTTCTGCCCCTTTTCCGCATAGGCGCGCAGCTTGTCCGCAAGAAGCGTCTTGACAGCAGCGGCAAACTGCTTTGTCCCGGCGCCGCTCTTGGCGTCGGACTCCATCACCGCGTACCCCTTTGCCCGGAACCAGGCCGCCCACCGCTTCGTGGCGTCCGGGTCCGCCTGGTCCACCCGGTTCAGCACCACCAGCCGGGGCTTCCCCGCCGTCAGTTCGTCCACATCCGGGTTCCGGCTGGACACAGGAATCCGGGCGTCCACGATTTCGCACACTGCATCCACATGTTTGATCTGCTCGGCGATCATCCGCCGGGTTTTGGTCATGTGACCGGGATACCATTGAATATTCATAGTCCTACCTCACGCCGCCCCGGCGGGCGGCGCCCAATCAATTCTTCTCAGGAAGCTGTCCCCGTGGCTCAGTCGATCCCCGCAATGGGGCCGATGCGGCCGAAGTCCCGCTGCCCAGTGGCCTCGTCCGCGCCGGGAAACAGCAGGAACACCGCCTTGCCGATGACATACCGGGTGTCCACCGTGCCAAGGTCGCTGCTGCGGCTGTCGCTGGAGTGGTTTCGGTTGTCGCCCATGACGAAAATGGAGCCCTCCGGCACCGTCAGGGGAAATTCCGTCCCCTCCTCCACATAGGTGGGCTCGTTGATATAATCCTCCTCCAGCAGCTCCCCGTCCACATAGACGGCGCCGGAGACAAAGTCGATGTCCACCGTCTGGCCCTCCGTGGCGATCACCCGCTTCACGATGGGCTCCTCCAGAAAGGTGTCCTTCCGCAGCACCACGATGTCGCCGTACCCATAGTCGTTGTCCAGCATGGCGTTCAGCACCAGCAGCCGGTCTCCGTCCTGCAGGGTGGGCACCATGGAGTGCCCATCCACGCCGATGAGCCGGATGACGAAGGTAAACAGCAGCACCACCGCCAGCACGGAGCACACCAGCGCCTGGGCCCACTCATACAGGTCCCGGCCCTCCTCCTTTTCCGGAGACACCTCCTGCGTCTCCTGCTTCTTCTCTTTCTTCCACATGTCTGCAAAACCTCCGCGGGCGCTTTCGCCCCTGTTGATGGAAAGCCCCCCGCCGGAGGTCTCCTTGCTCTTATGTCAGCGGGCCGATCCTGCCGAAGTCCCGCTTGTCGGTGTCTGCCGTCACGCCTGGGAACAACAGGAACACCGCCCGGCCCAAAATCTGCCGGGTATCCACCGGCCCCAGCTCCGGATCCCGGCTGTCATCGCTGTCGTTGCGGTTGTCGCCCATAACAAAGACGCAGCCCTCCGGCACGGTGACAGGGAACTCCAGCCCCTCCTCCAGATAGGTGGGCTGGCGGATGTAGTCCTCCTCCAGCAGCTGCCCATCCACATAGACGGCACCGGCGGTAAAGTCGATGTCCACCGTCTGGCCCTCTGTGGCGATCACCCGCTTCACGATGGGCTCCCCGTCCTTGAAGCTCTCCTTCCGGATGATGACGATGTCCCCGGCCTCAAATCCACCGCACAGGTGGGCGTTCATCACCAGCAGGCAGTCCTGATGCTGGAGCGTCTCCCGCATGGAGGGGCCGGACACCAGCACCACCCGCGCCGCAAAGGTGAACAGCAGCACCGTTGCTGTCACGGCGCACACCAGCACCTGCACCCACTCGTACAGCCCGCGGAGGGAAAGCGCGTCCCTGTTGAGCCGTTTTCCTCCCCGCACGTGACCGCCTCCTCCAGCACCGCAGTTTTTCACAATAACGTATGCTAGTATATCAAAGAACCGTCAAAATCACAAGATGCCGGGGAAATTTTGTGTGACAAGAAAAAAGAGAGGCTTTCGCCTCTCTTTCGTCTTGGATCACAGCTTTTCCTTGACCTTGGCGCCCTTGCCCACGCGGCCGCGCAGATAGTACAGCTTGGCACGCCGCACAGCACCATTGCGGACCACCTCGATCTTGTCGATGGAGGGAGAGTGCACGGGGAAGACCTTCTCCACACCGACACCGTAGGAGATGCGGCGCACGGTGATGGTCTCGGTGATGCCGCCGTGCTTCTTGGCGATGACGGTGCCCTCGAAGACCTGGATACGCTCACGGGAGCCTTCCTTGACCTTCACGTGCACCCGGACCGTGTCGCCCACCTTGACGGGGGTCACTTCCGCTTCCAGACGCTCTTTGTTCAGTTCCTTAATCAGATCCATGGATGTTCCTCCTAAATAATAGGTGTTCATGCCGCTTCTCTCAAAGGCACATCAACGCACTCCGGCGTGTGCACGGCAGAGGACCACCCTTTGTAGCCGTAATAGGATACCACGGCCAGGAGGAAAATGCAAGTATTTTTTACAAAAAATCCGCCTTTCTGCCGTGCAGTTCCCGAAGAGCCGCCGCCAGCAGGCCGAATGCAGCCGGCAGCAGCCACAGGCTCCCGCCGGTCCGCCCGATCAGCCACAGCACCAGGCCGCCCAGGGCCAGCGCCGTCGTGCCCCCCGCCCAGCAGGCGATGCGCTCCGCGGCGGAGGGACCCGCCAGCCATGCGGCCGCGAGATACAGCGCCCGGCCGCCGTCCAGGGGCCGCACCGGCAGCAGGTTGAAGAGGCACAGTGACAGATGGGCTCCCGCCGCCACCCAGGCGTGGGCGCCCCCCAGAACCAGCGCGCACAGCAGATTCACTGCTGGCCCCGCCAGCACCGCCGCGATCTCCCCCGGATAGGACAGGCGGGCGGCGGAAGTCATCAGCTCCGCCCCAAAGACGCTGACCCGCAGCTCCCGCACCCGGGCCCCCAGCAGCCGCAGCACCAGCAGGTGTCCCAGCTCGTGGAGCGCCGCGGCCGAGAGGATCACCGCCAGCAGCTGCCAGCCGTTCACCAGTGTGAACCAGGCCGCCAGCAGCCAGAAGCCGCCGGAAATCCGAATCCGGTCACGCCAGCGAGACATAGTAGATGGGATTTAGGTACTGGCTACCCTCATGGAGCTCGAAGTGCAGATGAGGCCCGGTGGCCACGCCGGTCTCCCCCACCTCTGCGATCACGTCCCCCTCCTTCACAGAGGCGCCTGAGGAGGCGATAATCCGGCTGCAATGGGCATACAGGGTGGAGTAGCCCCCCTCGTGGGCAACGGTGATGTACTTGCCGTAGCTGCTGCTCTCCCCCACGGCGGTGACGGTACCGTCGGCAAAGCAGCCGATCTCCGTCCCAGCGGCGGCGCCGATGTCAATACCATAGTGGAACCGCTCCTCTCCCTCCACCGGGTGCTCCCGGTAGCCGAAATCAGAGGTGAGGGTGCCCATCACCGGGGTGCAGTAATCAAAGCCCAGCAGGGCCTGTTCCAGGCACACGTTGTCCGGCAGGTTCTGGTCGGAGTAGAGGACGTAGGCCAGGGTAGACGCCTCCGCCGCGCCCTGGGATGCGGTTTCCGCAGTCTCCGCTGTCTGATCGGCCTCTGCTGTCTGCGCGGTCTCTGCCGTCTGGGATGCTGCTGCGGGCAGATCCAGCCAGCCGTCGCTGCTGCCGGTCCCGGTCCGGAAGGCCCGCAGGGGCGCGATGGCCGCAGGAAGCTGGAGAGACACCGCCTCTCCCCCTGCCGGGGCTGACACCTCCACGGCGGAATCCTCCTGAGGGTCGAACACCGCCTGATACATATCCTGAAGGGCCACGTCCACATCCGCTTCGCCGCTCACGGCCCGCCCCACAGCGGAGAACACGGCCTGCACATCGATGTTCTGTTCCAGCATTCCGGTGAGCTTGGCATTCACCTGGGCCATGCGTCCCGGCAGCAGGAGCTTCACCGCCACCAGCAGCACAAAGATGCTGCCGCAGGCCACCAGCTGGATCAGATGCCGCCGCTCTCCCGGAGTCAGAGTTTCCCGTTTTCCCCGCTGGACCCTGTGCGGCGCAGCCGGGGTACTCCGCCGCCGCCTTTCCGCCGCCCGATGCTGGGACGAGACGGTGCCGATCCGCCGCCCAACGTGCCGTGCCGCCATGACGCTCCCTCCCCTGTCGGAATCTATTCCAAACTCTATGCGCCGACCGGGCGGGATATGCGTCTTTGGGAATCGTCTGCCCCCGCCGAAAAAGAGACCGGGAAGGGGCTCCCTTCCCAGTCTCTTGCACTTGCCCGCTTTGCGGGGCGTTATCCCAGCAGGCCCAGCATCGCCGCACACAGGGCCGTCCTGTCCCGGATGGAGGGGATGCGCACCCGCTCTTCCGTGGTGTGGATCTGTTCTGCGATGGCGGAGAGGGCGTCCACCGTGGGGACGCCGTAAGTGGAGAGATAGGCCCCGTCGGTGGCGGTGGGGTCCGCGATCTCCTCCGGCTCCCAACCCAGCAGCTCCGCCGCCTCTGCCGCCCGGAGATAGGCGCTGTGATTGGCGGCGTTCCGCTCCATGGCGGGGAACAGCGTCCGGTAGGTGACCTGCACCCGGCAGCCCTCCACCGTCACCTGGTCCGCCATGCTGTCCAGCCTGGCCTGGATCACCGGGAAGTCCGCGTTTTCCGGAATCCCGGCCACGCAGAACTCCCCCCGGGCCTCTCCGGCCACCACGCCGTTGGGCCGTCCGCCGGAGATGGGCGCCACATTGTAGTAGATGCCCTTCTCATAGTCGTTGAAGCTGTATAGCCGGATGATCTGGTGAGCCAGCTCCAGCACGGCGCTGCGGCCCTCCAGATACGCCTTGCCCGCATGGGCCTCCCGCCCCGCCACGTCGACGGTTCCCAGAATCACCCCCCGGCGGGATGTGACAAACCGGGGACGTCCATCCCGCTCCCGGCCGCCCTCGAACACCAGGGCCAGAGCCGCGTCCTGCGCCTCCCGGGCGTAGACCTTGCGGCCGGACCGGGAGCCGGTCTCCTCGTCACAGGTGAAAAGGTACGTCAGCTCCCAGGGGGGCAGCAGGCCCGCCTTTTTCAAAATCAGCGCCCCGAACAGGGAGATAAGGACGCCGCTCTTGCAGTCCCCGGCCCCCAGGCCGTGGGCCCACTCCCCTTCAATATGAAAGGGGTGCTTTTCCGCAAAGCCGGGGCCGAACACCGTGTCCAGGTGGGCGGCCAGCAGCACCTTTCCCCGGGGCTGTTCCGGCCGCACCCGGGCCACCAGATGGGTCCCCAGACCAGGCTCCGTCACCCGCTCTGTCCGGGCCCCCAGCTCGGAGAGCACCGGCTCCAGCAGCCCGGTCACGGCGGCGTTGCCCGCCTCATTGCCGGTGCCGCTGTCGATGGCGCAGATCTGTTCCAGCAGCGCCAGCTGGCGGGGCAGCATCTCCTCCGCCCCGGCCCGGACGATCCGGGCCAGTGTCTGTCTCTTGGCATCCTCCATCGGCCGTGCCTCACTCCGCCAGCAGGTCCACCATGACCTCCGCCGGATCGAAGGCGGCGTCGATCATGCCCACCTTCTGGAGCCAGTCGATGTTCTCCTGCCACACGGACACGTCCTGGGACAGGAAGGGCGCGTCGGCCGTCTCCATGATGGGCAGCAGCACATCAAAGCTTCGCCGTTCCACGGACTCCGTCAAGGGGAAGTTCTCCTCGTCCTGGTTGGCCAACAGGAGCCCCAATGCCTCCTCCGGGTCCGCCTGCATATCGGCAAAGCCCTTCTGACAGGCCCGCAGGAACCGAGTGTACTTGTCCCGGTTGGCCTCCAGCTGGTCCTCGCCGGTCACCAGCATCAGCGCGTAGTAGTTGGGTACGCCGTAGTCCATGACCTCCATGTAGTCCACGGCGAAGCCCTCCTCCTCCAGCGCAGGAACCTCGTGGTTGATGAAGCAGCCGAAGGTGGCGTCCACATTTCCGGTGGTCATGGCGCTCATCAGGTCAAAGCCCACGTCGATCAACTCCACGTCATCCAGCGTGGCGCCCACAGTCTCCAACATCTGGCCCACCGCCACCTCGCCGAAGCGGGTGCCGGAGTAGCCGATGGTCTTGCCGATCAGGTCCTCCGGGGTCTTGATGTTTTTCTCCGCCAGGGCACAGACGATGCTGATGGGCTGCTGGACCACAGCTCCCAGCACCTTCACCGGCACGTCCTCATTGGCCCTGGCGATGATGGTGTCCTCCTGATAGTAGAAGCCGATATCCGCCCGGCCCGCCGCCGTCATGGTCAGGGGATCGCTGGCGTTAGAGGGGAACAAGATATTCACCTGCAGGCCCTCCTCCGCAAAGTAGCCCTTCTCCTCCGCCTCGTAGAGGAAAGCATGGACGGCGTTGGGATACCAGTCCAGCACCACGTCGATGGTCTCCAGCTCTCCATCGTCCTGCCCGTCCGCCGTGTCCCCGCTTCCGCCGGAGGAGCAGCCGGTGAGCAGCAGAAGCGCCGTCAGCAACAGCGCAAGTTTCTGTTTCATCATCAATCTTCCTTTCTTTATAAACTGGATCCAGGTGATTCCTGCGGGGCCCGCCCCGCAGGTTTCAGGACTCTCCCCTCCAGCGGACGAACCGCTTTTCCAGCAGGTTCACAACGGCCACCGCCAGGATGGCCGCCGCGGACAGCAGCACAATAGGGGCGAACACCCCGGCGCCGTCCAACTGGGTCATCATGCGGCGGGAGAAGTAGCCCAGGCCGCTCTTGGCCCCCAACCACTCGCCGATGGCCGCGCCGATGATGCTCATGGGCACCGCCATCTTGACGGCGGAGAAGAAGTATGGCAGGGCGCAGGGCACCTTGATCTTCAAAAAGATGTCCTTCTTCGTGGCACCGTAAGTCTCCAGCAGCTCCGCCATCTCCGTCTTGGCGGAGCGGAGCCCGTCGTACACTGTGATGGTGATGGGGAAAAAGGTGATGAGCACTGTCACCAGCACCTTGCTCCAGATGCCGTAGCCGAACCACAGCACAAAGAGCGGTGCGATGGCGGTGGTGGGAATGGTCTGGGACACCACCACGATGGGATAGATCATCTTGCGGACCAGGTCGCTCTCGTCCATCACCACCGCCAGGGCCAGGCCCAGCACCAGAGAGATCCCCAGGCCGATGGCCGTCACCAGCATGGTGGCGGGCAGATGAACGGTGAAGAGGACATCCCGCAGCTCCCACAGCTTCGCCAGGATCTGGGTGGGAGACGGCAGGATATAGGCCGCGTCTAATCCCATGGCCCCCGCCTGCCAGAGAATCAACAGGGCGAAGAGAAAAATCATGGCAGGTAGATTTGCTTTACAGGTCTTTTTCATGGGGTCACCTGCTTTCGCAGAAGGTCGATGAGATGCTCCTTCAGCTCCACCATCTCCGGCAGTTTGAGGCAGGAGCGGTCCCGCGGGAAGGACGCGGGGACCGGAATCTCCGCCAGCTCCCGGATGGGGGTGCGCTCCACCACCAGCACGCTGGAGGAGAGGAACAGCGCCTCCTCCACGTCGTGGGTGATGAAGAGGATGGTCCTCTTGTGCCGCTGCCACTGGTCCAGCAGCCACTCCTGCATGGAGATCCGGGTGAGGAAGTCCAGGGCGGAGAAGGGCTCGTCCAGCAGCAGCAGGTCGCAGCCCGTCAGCATGGTGCGGGCAAAGGCCGCCCGCTGCCGCATCCCGCCAGAGAGCTCGTCCGGCATCTTGCTGCCGCAGCCGGCAAGTCCCACGTCGGCCAGCGCCGCCTCCGCCCGGTCCCGGCGCTCCGCACGGGTCAGCTCCCCCTGGATCTCCAAGGGCAGCGCCACATTTTCTCCCACGGTTCGCCAGGGGAACAGCAGGTCCTTCTGGGGCATATAGCCGCAGTAGTGCTTGCGTCCCACAATGGACTTCCCCTCCACCAGAATGGTCCCCGCCTTGGGCTTCAGGAGTCCGTTGGTCATGCGGAAGATGGTGCTCTTTCCGCAGCCGCTGATGCCGATGATGCAGTGGAAGGAGCCGGGTTCCACGGCAAAGCTCAGGTGGTCGATGATATCGAAGTCCTCGCTGGGGTACTGATAGGAGACGTTCTGAAATTCCAGCATGGTCATCGCTCCAGCGTCCAGGCCATCTCCCAGAAGCCCAGCTCATACCGGCTGCAGTTGACGAAGATCTCCTCCAGCCGCTGGTATTCCGCCTCCGTGCAGCTCTCCGCCAGGGTGTCCATCAGCTCCACCAGTGCGTCGTTGGTTTTCTGGTAGTCCTCCCCCGCGTAGCTGCGGATCCACTCGCCGTAGAAGGGGTGGTCCGCCGCGCCGGGGATGGCCGCCAAGCGCGTGCCGATCTCCGCATAGCTCCAGGAGCAGGAGAGGATGGCGGCGATGATCTCCGCCGGCCCGCCCGCAGCGGCACAGGAGAGCATGTAGTGGGTATAGGACAAATTGGAGAGGGCCGGCTGGACAGAAAACACCTGCTCCTCCGTGATGCCCAACCGAGCCATGTAGGCCCGGTGGACCTTCATCTCCCCGCCCAGAATCGCGTCCACATTGGCGGAGAAGGTCCGCATCAGGCCGGGATCCCGGGCCTTCACCACACCGTAGGCGAACACCCGGGCGTAGTCGAACAGGTACAGATAGTCCTGCAGCAGGAACCACTGGAACTTCTCCAGGTCCAGACTGCCGTCTCCAATCCCCCGGACAAAGGGATGGTCATGGCACTGCTCCCAGATGGGATGGGCGGCCTCGTACAGCCGCTGTGTCGTTCTCATTCGTATTCCTCCTATCCAATGGCCGGTCCGCCCCCATGCAAAAAGGCGGGGTCCCCTTTGGGACACCCCGCCTTCGCTCCAATCCTATCTCTTCCGTGCGGAAGAGACTCCGCACGAATAGCTTGTGCTGCGTCCCTACGTTGGCATTACCCACATCAGGTCAGGTCGAGGGACCGGCCCCTCATCTCAGCCTCCTCGCGGAAGCTCCCTTGCACGTTTTATTATAAAAGCCCGTCTTCTTTTTGTCAATAAATTTTTCCCGGTTTTCGGTAAAAATCCCGCATTTACACCAGATGCCGCTCGATCTCCTGCCGGGTGGGCAGGGAGGGGATCGCCCCTCTGCCCTGAACACAGAGCCATCCGCTGACGTTGCCGTACTCCAGCGCCTCCTGCACCAGCGGCTCCGTCAGCTGCTCCGCCTGGGTGACACCCCGGAATCGCATCTGAGACAGCATTCCGCCCCAGAAGGCGTCTCCGGCGCCGGTTGCATCCGCGCAGTGGGCCCGCCGACCCGGGACAGCGAGGCGCCGCCCCCGGAAATATCCTCTGGCACCCTGACCGCCCAGGGTCAGCACCACCAGCGTCAATCCGTACCGCTCCATAAGGGCGGGCAGCTCCGCCTCGCCCCCCAGCATATCGGCCTCCTCCTCTGAGATCTTCAGCAGATCCACGTCCGGCAGGATCTCCCGCACCTTTGCGGCGCAGGCCTCCTGACTGCCGTTCCACATCATGTCCCGGTAATTCACATCAAAGCTCACCAGCCTGCCCATCTCCCGCCCCAGGTGCAGGGCCTTGGCCGTGGCCTCTGCAGCCGGGGAGGCGGAGAGAGAACACGACCCGGCGTGGACGATCACCGTGTCCCGGATGTCCGCCTCCCGTACGTCCTCCTCCCGAAGGAACATATCCGCTCCAGGCTTGCGGACAAAGGTGAAGCTCCGCTCCCCTTCCTCCGTCAAAGAGACAAACGCCATGGTGGTGACCGCCTCCCGGCAGGGCTCCCGCCGGATACAGCGCACCCTGTTTTCCCGGAGGGTGCCCAGCAGGTACCGCCCGAAGTCGTCATCCCCCACAGAGCAGCACATGGCCGCCTCCAACCCGTTCCGGGCGGCGGCGATGGCCACATTTGCAGGGGCGCCCCCGGCGTTTCGAATATAGCTTCCGGGCTCACTGCCCGGCAAAAAGTCAACTAGCATCTCGCCAACGCTGTAAAGGTCCACCAGTGGTCCTCCTTGTCTGAGGTGGTTTTGCAATCATTCGCATCGATTATTAAACCATTTCCAGCGTTCAATGTCAATCGTTTAGCTGATGTTTTTATAGGAGAAAAATGTACTTTTTGTGGGATTTCCGATATTGCGGCAAGCCGCCCCGGGAAATCACCCGTTTTGAAGAGGTAGCTCCCCCGAGAAGATCCGGGCGATCCCGCCGCAGGCCGCCCCCAGAAGCGCTCCCTCCCCCAGGAAGCGCGGCTTTCTCACCAGGACTCTGCCGCCCCCATCCGCTGGGCGCAGGCGGGCAATGGCGGATTCCAGATCCGCCACGTGCCGGTCGGTCCAGCAGAGTCCGTCGCCGCCCAGCAACACCAGTTCGCTGTTCAGCAGATTCAGGGCGCTGGCGATCCCTGCAGCCAGAAAGTCCACGGTCTCCCGGAACACCCGGTCTACTTCCCCGCTGCCGGTTATCCGGCAGAAATCGGCGTAGGAAGCCTCCAGTCCCGTTCGATGATACAGTTTTTTCAGCACCTCCGGCGAACGAACGTACAGCTCCAGGCAGCCACGGCCGCCGCACCGGCAGGGACGGCCACCGGCGCAGATGGTGACATGGCCCAGCCCCAGGGGCCGTCCTCCCCGGCCCCTGCACAGTTGCCCGCCGCTGAGGACCGCGCTGCCCACCCGGTCCCCCAGGCTGACAAACAGCACGTCCCGGCAGTTCCGGGCCCTGCCGAACAGGCTCTCCACCAGCAGAGCGCTCTGGCAGGTGTCCTCCAGGAATACCGGGAGGCCGTACCGCTCCCGGACTGCCGGACGCACGGATTCCGAGGGACACATCTGCTCCCCGCCGGGCCGCCAGGGCAGGTCCGCCGCCAAGCCGATGGCCCGTACACCAGCCGTCCCGGACAGCATCTTGTCCAACAGCCTGAGAGCGGTCTCCCGCCGCACCGCCTCCGGAGCGTCCTTCGGCAGGTCCGTGCCAGCCCGCCGGAATACCCGGAGGTCCAGCCCGCACAGAACACTCTCACAACGGCCCGGGAGGAACGCCACGCCCGCTGCCTTCGGCGCTTCGGGTGAGAGCCGGAGGCGCACGGGGTTCCGCCCCGGCTCCTCGCTGCACACCACCTCGCTCTCTCGCAGGACATCCCCGTCGATCATCTCACCCACGATATTGGAGATGGTCATTTTGCTCAAGCCCGTTCTCACCACCAGATCCCGCCGGGTCCGGCATGCGCCGGTGGCAACCATGCGCAGGACCAATCCGCGGTTGTCCCGCCGGTTGTCTCCGCTGTTTTTTCCCGCTTTCTCCAGCATGACCTGTCCTTTCCCGCGATGCCTGTCAAACCTCCCGTGCCGGAGTTGGCCTCCGGCATTCTACATTTGTTTACTATATGACGCTCCCAGAGGCCCGTCAAGAAAAACCGCTCCCCCACCCGGAGGAGCGGTATAGGACATCATCTAAATTCTGTCCCATATCACCGTCCCAGCAGGGCAGCCCCGCCCAGCAGCACCCCATAGACTACCGGCTGGTGGAGCATATATACCGGCAGGGACTGCCTGCCCAAGGCACACAGGGGCGGACACCGGAGCGCGTCCGGATCCAGCCGCTCCATCGGCCCGGCCAGCAGGCGGCGGAGAAAATGCCCCGCCAGGAACAGGAACAGCCAGGGCAGCAGGGAGAAATAATCCGTGGAGAAAAAGTCCGGCGGCGGAAATCCTATGTACGCCGTCAGCAGATTACGGTAAAGTCCCTCCGGCACCGTTCCCAGCGTCCAGTCCTCAAATCCCAGCGTCCCCTGGTTCACGTTCCGCAGCAGGGTGAACAAGGCCGCGCTGGCGGCGAGGCCCACCCCCACAGGTACGTGCCGCAGCAGTTTTTCCAGTGGGACCATCAGCAACATGCAGGAGCCGATCAGCGTCAGCACGCCGAACCAGATCTGCTCCTCCGGCATGAAGAGCACCGTCACCAGCGTCACCACCCAGCCGCAGCCGAACACCGTCAGTCCCCTCCGGAGGGGCCGCCGCCCCAGGCTGAAGCAAAATCCGGAGAGGAGGATAAAGGTCCAGCAGATGCTCTGCTGCCAGATGTACGCGCCGGTGCCCCGGTACCAATCCCAGTCCGCGTGGAACAGATACACCAAGTCCCAGCAGGCGTGATAGGCGATCATGCTCACCAGCGTCAGGCCCCGCAGGGCATCCAGGGAGGCGATCCGCCTTCTGGGCCGGACCAGTGTCCGAGTCCCGCTGTCTGCTGCCATCTTCCGCTCCTCCTCTCCGGCGACCGGCGGAACCGGTCGTCTATCTCACTCCGGGGTCAGCCCCGGTGCTCCCGCCGGTACTCCGTGGGGAGCTGTCCCGTCACATCCTTGAATGCCCGGGTGAATTTCCCCTGGCTCTCGTAGCCCACGGCGGCCGCGATGGCGGCGATGCTCCCGCCGCTCTCCCGCAGCAGCTCCATGGCCCTGCGCACCCGGTACTCTTTCATATAGGTGGCGATGGGCAGGCCGTACACCGCCTTGAACACCTCCTTCAAGGTGGAGGTGTTCAGCAGATACCTGTGGGAGAGCTCCTCAATGGTGTACCGCCGGTCCAGGTGCTCGGTCAGCAATGCGTGGATCTCCTGGATACGCGCCGTCTGCTGGGAGCCGTACCGGGTCAGCTCCCGCCCGCCGGACTCCAGCCCCTCCAAATACAGCAGCAGCTCCTGGAGCTTCAGCCGGAGATAGGGCAGCCGCCGCATCTCCGGCTGCCGGTACAGGGGCCGGAAGATCTCCTCCAGCTCCGGTCCCGCCGGAAGGGCGAAGGTCCCGCCTCCGCAGAATTTTTCCGCCAGCCTCTCGGCCTGGAAGTCCGCCTCCGCCAAGATGGGGGGCGGCGACTCCGCCAGATGGGTCAAATCCACGCAGATCATCAGCCCCGCGTACATCTCCGCCGGGAAGTGCATCACAGAATCCGCGCAGCAGTCCGCACTGTGGAGGGACAGATCGCCCTCCCCCAGATAGACCGACATGCCGTCCCGCAGGTCCCAGCCCACCCGGCCCAGGCGGCAGTGGTTGATCTCCAGCGTGGACCGGGCCGCCTCGTGCCGGAAGGCGGCATAGGTGCCCAGGACCGTGTTGAAGGACGCCTCCACCCCCGGAAAGACCGGGTAGACCTCCATCCGTCCCCGTCCATCCGTCTCTCCCTGAAATGTCCCGGTGAACAAAACCCCAGGTTCGGCCGCAGGGCGCCCCACGATCTCCATAGTCCCCTGCGGCAGCTCCGCCAGAGCCATCCGCAGGCAATCCGCTTGCTTCATTCCGCCGCTCCTTCCCACCTCACGCCGAGGGGCAGGCAATCTCCACCATCGCCTCAATCATGTGGTGCAGCAGCTGGGCCCGCTCCGTCTCGGCAGCCTTATAGTAGACCTCTTTCCCGTCCCGCCGGCTGACGATCAGGCCGCCGGCCTTCAGCTGCTTCAGGTGGTGGGACACCGCCGGGGAGCTCATCTCCACCATGGAGGAGAGGTTGATGACGCACTCTTCACAGTGGCACAGCAGCCAAAAAATCCGGATGCGGCTGCCGTCCCCCAGCTGTTTGAAGATGTCAGCCACTGTCTGGAAATCGTCCACGCTGGGCATCTGTTCCAGCTCCCGCTCCATGGACTGTCCATGGTCGTGGGGCAGCTTCTTTTCTTCCATCGGTCGTCCCTCCTTCTGGTTTTGTATTCTACCACACCCCGCGCCATTCTGAAAGAGCGAAAATATGCCGCCCCGCATTGGCCCAATCGGAAGGAGTTTTTGCCCAATCGGAAGATTCTCTCCCTCCCCCGTTGACTTGGGGGGCCGCCCCGTGTATGATAAGACCATAGATTAAATAATTGCTTAATCGTTTTGCTCAATTGCTGAAGGGAGACTTTTATATGAAAAAAACCTATAAGATCGATGTGGACTGCGCCAATTGCGCCAACAAGATGGAGGAGGCCGCCCGGAAGACCGAAGGCGTCCAGAGCGCCACCGTGAACTTCATGGCGCTGAAGATGATCGTGGAATTCGCGGAGGGGCAGGACCCCAAGGCCGTGATGGAGCAGGTCCGCAGAAATTGCAAAAAGGTGGAGGACGACTGCGAAATCTACCTGTAAGCGCGTTTTTCAGGAAAGCACCCCCTCCGGAGGCGGGGTGTTTTCTTTCCCAAAACAATTAAACGTTTATTGAATTATCAGCCGCACGGAGCGGCTCAGATCGGAAGTGAACCTCATGAATAAAAAGCAGAAAATCATGCTGATCCGCATTCTGACAGCGGCGGCCCTGCTGGCTGTCCTGCATGTTCTCCCCGTCACAGGCTGGATGCGGTTTGGGCTGTACCTGATCCCCTATCTGATCGCAGGTTACGACATCCTGCGAAAGGCCCTGAAGGGCATCCAAAACCGCCAGGTGTTCGACGAGAACTTCCTGATGGCCGTGGCCACTGTGGGCGCCATTGCCCTGGCCCTGTACGAGCGGAGCGGGGATTACACCGAGGCCATCGCCGTCATGCTGTTCTATCAGATCGGCGAGTGGTTCCAGAGCTATGCAGTAGGCCGGAGCCGCCGGAACATCAGTGAGCTGATGGACATCCGCCCGGACTACGCCAATGTGGAGCAGGACGGGAAGCTGGAGCAGGTAGACCCGGACGAGGTGTCCATCGGCACCGTTATTGTGGTCCAGCCCGGCGAGAAGGTTCCTATCGACGGCACTGTGGTGGAGGGCGCCTCCACCCTGAATACCGCCGCCCTCACCGGCGAGTCCCTGCCCCGGGAGGTCCGGGAGGGGGACGAGATCATCAGCGGCTGCGTCAACATGACCGGGCTGCTGAAAATCCGTACCACCCGGGAATTCGGCGAGTCCACGGTGTCCAAGATCCTGGACCTGGTGGAGAACGCCTCTTCCCGCAAGTCTCGGTCGGAGGACTTCATCTCCCGGTTCGCCCGGGTGTATACCCCCGCCGTGTGTTTCGCCGCCCTGGCCCTGGCCATCCTGGTCCCTCTGGCCCGGACGCTCCTTCTGGGCCTGCCCGCCGGCTGGAGCGTCTGGGTCTACCGGGCCCTCACCTTCCTGGTGGCCAGCTGTCCCTGCGCTCTGGTCATCAGCATCCCTCTCAGCTTCTTTGCCGGCATCGGCGGGGCCAGCAACGCCGGCGTACTGGTAAAGGGCTCTAACTATCTGGAGACTCTGTCCCAAACCAAAACGGTGGTCTTTGACAAGACCGGCACCCTGACCCAGGGCGTGTTTGAGGTCAACGGCATCCACCATCATGAGATGGAGAACGAGAAGCTGGTGGAGTACGCCGCTCTGGCGGAGAGCGCTTCCAGCCACCCCATCAGCAAAAGCCTGCAGCGGGCCTATGGCCGGGAGATCGACCGCAGCCGGGTGACGGATGTTCAGGAGATCAGCGGCAGCGGCGTCATCGCCAAAGTGGACGGCGTGGAGGTAGCCGCCGGCAACGACAAGCTGATGGACCGGCTGGGCGTGCCGTACATCCCCTGTCACAGCGTAGGCACCATCATCCACATGGCCGTCGGCGGGAAGTATGCCGGACATATCGTCATCTCCGACGTGGTGAAACCCCACGCCCGGGAGGCTGTCCAGGCCCTGCGGGCCGCCGGTGTCCACAGGACCGTCATGCTCACCGGCGACGCCAAGCCGGTGGCAGACCAGGTGGCCCAGTCCCTGGGCATCGATCAGGTTTACGCCGAGTTGCTCCCCGCTGGAAAGGTGGAAAAGGTGGAAGAACTGCTGCTGGACAACTCTGAGCGGGGAAAGCTGGCCTTCGTGGGGGACGGCATCAACGACGCCCCGGTCCTCAGCCGGGCGGATATCGGTATTGCCATGGGCGCCATGGGCTCCGATGCCGCCATCGAGGCCGCCGACGTGGTCCTGATGGATGACGATCCCGCCAAAATCGCAAAGGCCATCCGGATCTCCCGCAAGTGCCTGCGGATCGTCTATGAAAACATCGTCTTTGCCATCGGCATCAAGCTGGCGTGTCTGGTGCTTGTGGCCCTGGGGTTCGCCAATATGTGGCTGGCCATCTTCGCCGATGTGGGTGTGATGATCCTGGCAGTGCTCAACGCCATCCGTGCGCTGTTCGTCAAAAAGCTGTGAACGCGGAAAGCGCCCCGTCCAAAGCTGCACGGGCATGTCCCGGAGTCCGGCGGCAGAGCCCCAGGCAAAGGCAGCCCTCCGGTCAAGCGTGAAGGGACCAAATCCGCACAAAAACCCGGCGCCGGGAATTCCCGGCGCCGGGTTCTGTATGTACAGACCAGGTCAAAATGCAAAGAGTAAATGTCATTTCAGTAAAATTGAACACGGCCATGACGTTCCCTGCTTATTGGTGAATAGCCTGGAATTCCGTAGGGAACTGCAGCTTATGTGAGCACAAGATTTTCAAATCATGTGTTCTTTTCTTTCCTGGTGTTTTCAAACACCCAGAATATAGCGCCCAGAATCACAATCCCGCCAATTATGGAGCTTTTGCTCAGGGTCTCTCCCAAAAAGGCATAGCTGAACACGGCAGTGAACACAACACCGGAATACTGATAGATGCTGACCTCAGAGGCCGGGGCCTGCTGATAAGCGTATGTCAGGAAGAACTGTCCCCCTGCCGCAAAGACGCCGATCAGCAAAAGCATCACGAATACCTTTGGAGACGGAATCACCAGATTCGGCAGCATCATCAGTCCTGCGCAGACCGTACTCAGTGCGGAAAAGTGGAAAATGATCGCAGATGGGTGCGTGAAATTTTTACAGTAGGACAACATGGTGTAAGCCATGCCGGATACCACCGCTGCCAGCAAAGCCGCCAGAAGCGGGAACGGGTTGGAGTCGAAGGACGGCTGCATGGCGATATATGCGCCCACAAGACACAGGATCGTTGAGGCGATCTTGACGGGAGTGATCTTCTCCTTCAGGAAAATACCGGCGAGCAGTGTGACAAATACCGGAGATGCCCGGTTCAGCATAGCTACATCCGCTTGGCGGGCGTGACCGGCCGCATAGAAGAAGAGCACGATCCCCAGAAAGCCGAAGAACGACCTTCCCCAAAGCGCCCAGCCTCCTCGTTTGATCTCCTGAAAAACCTGCAGGTTTTCCCGTCGGACCATAACAGCTGCAATAATCAGGCTGACAAGATTGCGGAAGAAGGTCTGCTCAAATGTCCCCACCTCTTCAGAGCTCAATTTGACAAATACCTGCATGATGGAAAAGGACAGCGATGAGACCAGCATCAAATATATAGCTTTGGTTTTTTTGTTTTTCGTAATCAGTCTCTCTGTTGCTTTGCAAACAAGCTGCGAAAATTTTTCAAACAATCTGCAAAAAAGAAACGGCGCTTAAAAGGGTTTTAAGAAACCTCTTAAGCGCCATTTCTTTTGCTCAGATTTAGGGTCGGTTTTTCCTGCGGTTTCCGTGCTCCTCCAGAATCAGGTCTTTGCCAGTCCTGCGCTGCTGGTTCGGTATGTATTCCAGCAGGTCAGAAATGCTACAGTCCAAGACCTCGCAAATCCTGTCCAGCTGATCGAAAGACACCCGCTCCGACATCTCATTGTAAAGGTCTCCGATGGTGGACGGACGGATTCCGGTCAGCCGGGCAAGTTTTGCGCGTGTCCATCTGCGCTCTCCGAGGATTCGAGATAGGTGATTTTTTATCATCTCACTGCCCCTTTAGGGATATACTACCAAAAATAGGGGGCATATTGGGTCGATTTGTGAGTGAATAACTCGGAGCGTGACGAACTAACGAACTTCGTTAGAAATTGCGGATAATCAGCTCCGCATACTGCGTCTGATTGTTTCCACTCCCGGCCAGCGTGGAGGTGCGCGTGACCTCCTCGATGCGGTAGTCCGCATACAGTTCACGCACCAGCGGGTGGTCGTTGTAGGAGAGGATGAAACGGCCTTTTATATGGCCTAAAACCTCTCTTAAGCGTTGGTGATCCTGGGCACAGAAGGGACTGTCATAATACTTCTCAGTGTCCACATAGGGCGGATCGAGGTAAAACAGGGCCGTGGGCCTGTCGTAGACCTTGATAAGGTCTGCAAAGTCCTTGTTTTCAATGTTCACGCCCCGGAGCCGTTCCTGTACCTTGGTCATATACTCCACAGCGTTGTCGATCTGCTTGGAGCTGGTGGCATAGGTGCGGTTATCACATCCGAAGCTGATCTTGACTGCATAGAAGAAGCGGGCGGCGCGCTGGATGTCCGTCAGGCCGCGCGCCTGGTACTGCGTCAGGCAGTCAAAGAACTGTTCCCGCGAGGTCAGCATCCATTCCAGCTCACGCTGCAGCTCCCCGCAGTGGTACTTCACACAGCGAAAAAGGTTGACCAGGTTGCCGTTGATGTCGTTGTACACCTCCAGCTGGTTTGCCTTCTTTTCCTTGGCGAAAAGCACCCAGGCCGCACCGCCGAACACCTCAATATAGCGCCCCACCTCATCATCGGGAAACCTCTCTAAAATGGCTCTACGCAGGGCGCGCTTGCCGCCGATCCATCCAATGAAACTTTCCATAGCACTTCATCCTTTCAAATAATGAAGGGGCATTATCCTCGGATGAGCTATGGAAGCGCCCTGCAGCTACGGGAGCTGCAGGGCTTTAGATTGCAGGGCTGTTCTCGCTTCCCTCGGCTTCTTGGAAGCCCTTAGCCTTGGCGCTTTCAAAGGTGATCCCGCCCTCCCTGTGGTCACTCTTGCAGAGGGACAGGTAGAAACTGCACACCACCCCATGGGCCGTCCAGGGAAGCCCCACCATGGCAGAGATCCACGGTAGGGAGCCAGTGTAGCCGACTCGGATGCAATAGGCAGCCAGGGCAAGGCCGCCTATTGTTACGACCCAAAGGAGAGCGCGAATATCAGCGACCAGGCGCTTTGAGAACTCCAGCCGCCTATGTGCCCTTGCTTGGGCCAGGCGCTTCCCGCGCCCCATCACGCCAGCCCATGCTCCAAGGCGAAACGATAGAAGAGCTGGGCGGCCTGTTCGCGGGTTAGGAAGTCCTCCCACATCATGTTCGGCTCCCCGTTGTCCAGGGTGCCGTTGCCCGCGAATAGGCCCACGGACACGGCCCACTCTCTGGCCTTCTGGCTCCAGTCACCGCTGTCGTTGTCACGGAGCTGCTTTCGGTGCTCCGCCATCGCAGCGACGAACATCTCGTTGAACTTGGTTTGATCCATATCGTTGTCCTCCTCCGGTACAATGGAAAAATCGGGGCGGCCATAGCCGCCGATCTTGCTGTAGGTCAGGGGATAGCTCTTGTCCTGGACGCAGCCGCCGTTCTCTACGACACCTGCTGCGGAACTGGTGTTGCCCTCGATGGTGTACACCCGGCCTCCGGCCACCTTCTCCACGATGCCGGTGTGATACATGGTCTTGCCGCCGTCTTTCGTGAAGAAGATCTGGTCGCCGGGCTGCGGGCCGCTGGTGTGGAACTGGCCCTTTTGCTTGTAGTAGTTGGCGGAGCCGGAGCAGCCAGCCCCCATCCCCTTCTTGGCTTGGCAGAGCAGCTGCAGGCCCAGTTCCAGGCCGAAGGTCTGGATGAAGCACCAGTCCGTGAAGATGTCGCACCAGGCATAGCCGTTCTTCTTGCCGTTGTAGACCACACCCAGGGCATCCAGATCACGGGCATATTTGTTCCAGTTCCCGTCCCCGGCGTTGGCCGTCTTATCATCGAGATGGGCGTTGGTCTCCTTCTCAATGTAGCCGATTTCGGCTCGGGCCGTGGCCAGCAGTCTATCAACCGGCTTCATGGCCATCATCCTCTCCGACAATAACACCTTGCTCAATGGCAAGCAGGCCGTTGTTCGTCAGTTCATATACGGCGGCTTCAATCAACGCATCCAGTTTTTCATCGTCAACGGTAATGCCATGCTCTCGGATCCAATTCAGCACATAGGCTTTCTTCGCCTCACCCTTGCCGGAGCCGGTGTAGATCTGCTCAGCAGCGGTGACGGCAATCTTCACCCAAGCATTGATCTCAGCCTGCTGGGAAGCTGTGGTCTTGCTCTTGATATAGGGGATGACAATGGCGGTGATGATAGCCGCCAGGAGCATGAAAACAGCTTCGATGATCGTGGTGATGTCAAACATGGTACATCCTCCTTACTTAAAATTGCTTCTTAAATGGGATTTGAAGGGATAAAAAAGCCCTCCCAAGGGAGCTGTAAAAGCCTCCTTGGGAGGATGTTTACCAGGGCATAGGCCCCACCTCCTTTCGAGCGGGATGGGCAGGACAAAAGCGCCTGAAGATATAAGCTCCAGGCGTACTTCAAATAATTTGTATACTAAGCTATTACTTTCTCATAAGCATAGCGGATTGCATCTGGTCTAAGCTCTGCATAAATTAAAGTTGTTTTGGGGTCGCTATGGCCGAGTAGGTGCTGGATTGTTGTAATATCCATCCCCCCATGCAGGGCGTTTGTTGCGAAGGTATGGCGCATCAGATGGGGATATATCCTCCTGGTTTCTCCTGCCCTCTCTCCGATCCGCTGCAATGCTTTCTCAACAGCTCTTGGAGACATAGCAGCATAGGGCTTTCTGGTGCTTGCAAAGAGTGCTTCGCCGCCCTTCCGACATGACAGATACTCGCGGAGCATTAGTTTTGCTCGAACAGAAAAATACACGGTCCGTTCTTTATGCCCCTTGCCTAGAACTACAACACTCCGGCTCTGCCAGTCTATTTGATCGGTTCGTATCCCCGTAACCTCGTTCAAGCGACAACCTGAAGAAACCAGAAACTCCACAAGAGCCTTCTCCTTGTAAGAGCAGCATCCGTCTCGGAGTTGTTCTAACTCTTCGGGGCTGAGTGGACGGCGAGCTTTCATGCGATCAATTTTGAGAGACCTTATCTTCCGCATGGGGTTTTTCTTAATAATGTCCTCCATATCTAACCAGGAAAAGAAGGAGCGCAAAGTGTTGATGTGTGTCTGGATACTGCTGTCCTTCAGCCTGCGCTCATCAGCTAAATAGCCGATGTAGGTCCGGATGTCATCTGTGGTGATCTTCGTTATATGCTTGTCCACCTGAGAATGGAACGACGTGAGCATTTCTCGATAGTTTTTCAGGGTTTTGTGGGATAGACCATCTATTTTTTTGGCCGTCAAAAACGCCGAAATCTGTTTTTTGAGATTGCTTCTCTCTCGTACTGGCTCTCTAGTGATGCAATATCCATCCAAAAGCACTTTCAGCTCATTCTCACAGCATCCCGCCATAGTTTTTAGCTGGTCAATCAGTTCCTTTTTCGCATCCATATCCGCTACCTCCTTTTTCACCCAGTATATCTGGATATGGCAGCCTTGTCGAATAAGGCGCCTGGTGGCTTCGGATTGGGGACTAACTCTAAACTGATTGAGGATTACAATCAGGCGTTGACTAACGGCTGGTACTTCAATATTCTTACCGGAGACAGTGTCCATGCTCCTGATAGAGGTCAGTGGTGGTGTCATGTAACCACCTTTGCAACCGATGTAATTCGTCAGGACTTTTATGCTATCGCTCCGTCTAACGGAAAAGGGCGGCATGTCATCCGTTGGCATCACTCGATATATTACGATGGATGGTCTGACTTTGAGTGGGTAACGCCACCTATGATGCTTGGTGTTGAATATCGAACAGCAGAGAAGTGGAAAGGCAATTCTGTATATGTGATGGCTGTATCCGGCGGCGCTTACCCAGATAATGCATCAAAGCAGTTGACCATTCAAATCCCAAATTATATCGGCCCTGTTAGAATGATTGAAGCTTCTGGAGTTCTTGATGTTGCTGGTTCTCAAGTGCCTGGAGTGTTTGGCGGTGATGCAAACTTATCGGACGAGAGCTATCTTGGAATGTTTATCCAAAACTCAGAGGTTGGAGCATTTATTGTTACGGTTGCGTCGAAACGTAACGTTGGACAAACCTTTACTCTGAAACTCAAATATTGGAAGCCCGAGGAATAGTGTTTTTTGTGTATGCGATAGATACCCATGAATTAGAAGTGCCGTCTCCATAAGAAGTCCCGTATTCCTCTGTCGTTGTGATGATAATATTGTCTTGGTCCACCAATATCCCTGCAATCCCTGGATTGCCCACAAGGTTGTTACCATCGTTATCAAAGGCACACCGAATTGTAAGTCGAAGGCCAATATCTGAAACGCCATGCGCTATGGACTTGGTTCCCCCAGCAGGAAGAGCGCCTGTTTGCACAGTCTTTTCATACACCACTTTATTATGATCTCTTTTCACAGTACGGTATTCGATTCCAGGCACCATCTGTGGGGTAATCCACTCCCAAGGCTGCCACCCCCCGAAAAAATTGTGATGGGCTCGCTGAGCACTTATTAAGCCCTCGGCACTCCCATACCGATATGCAGTTTGAAACACAATCTCATCAGAGTATGCGCACACCAGTACAAGCCAACCAGCAACATTGTCCGGAGCATGCACGGCTTCTCCACCCGCAGCATTCATGTACCATCCGTTTTTTGTGGCATCATTCAGGTCTGGAATGTAGGTAGCAGCTGTGCCTAATCCATACCCGCCAGACGCCTTATTCGACAAGGCCGTATAAATAGCTACAAGCTCTGCGGCGATATTAGTTTCTGTCCAATGTGCTTCTGTCCATGGCTCAGCCGACAAAATATCCTGGTTAGCCTTGTATAGCTTTCCCCCGCGAGTGCAGTAAGACCCCGCATTATAGACGGACTCGGAGCTATATTCTTCCGCCGCAGCAGCAGATGCAGCCTCCTGCTGTGCTTTATCAGCAAGTTTCTTAACGGCATGTGTATTTTCAATGAGCCTGGAAATTACGGGATTAACAATGGTGCTGGCCCGGACCGGATCAGTGTCCTGGATCTTACGGATGGTCTCCGCATTATAAACCGGGCTTTCCGGGAGTTGGTAAAATTCTTCAGCCATGAGCTATATCTCCTTTAAGTTAAAACTCGTCATCGAATTCAAAGGTAAAACTAACACCTTCGTCCTTCTTTTTTGAATACATGTTTTTAATAGCCACCAAATCTCCATCACTGTCCACCAGCGCCGCTTCGTTGATCTCCTTGCCCACCAGGGAATCCTTGGGGATGGTCACCGTATAG
>ENA-ORUF01000530-ORUF01000530.1-human-gut-metagenome-genome-assembly--contig:-NODE-530-length-51870-cov-17.182553_pt1 | contig 51870 bp, 38 predicted proteins | sample MGYA00242077_ERZ509203 | MGnify/ENA primary metagenome ERZ509203 (study PRJEB26280, sample SAMEA2338834) | human gut metagenome | biome: human gut; feature: human-associated habitat; material: faeces... | reverse complement strand
ATTGATAAATGTTATTGATTAAAACAACTGTTCAATTTGCACTTGCAATTATCCAAAAAACGCTGAATTCAATCTTGTAAAGAAAGGGAGGGGCACAAGACGGGTTGCAGAACAAATCTTCGCAGCAGCCAAAATACATCCGCCCATTTATCAGGAATATGACCGTCATCAGACATTGGTCCGCGTTTGTTCCATAACCGACCAGCTCTGCGTCACTCCTTGCCATACACCTTTGCAGCTAGGAATCGCGGACGATATGTGTTTTTTCACTACAGAAAGGGATATGGTTAATCGGCAGGTCATCATCGCCTGGCTGAAGGAACGGAAACTTTCTGAAGCAGAAAAGAAGCTGATTGCACTGGCCCAGGTCGTGGCCCAAAAAATTGGACGGGAAGATCCCTGCAGCTTTCAAGTGGCGGATGCGATTTTTCGATGAAAAGAGAAAATTGTATGCAAAAAAGCTGCTGCACGTGAAAAATACACGCACAACAGCTTTTTTCTTATGCAGCAAGCTCAGCGGGGGAAAATCCAGCGGATCGCATCCGGGAACCGTTGCTTCCAGAACAGCTGGGAGTGTCTTGCTTCCGGATAGATATTGTATTTGATTTTTTCCTTGGGAATCTGCAGTTCCATGTATTTTGTATAGAGCAGATTTGCGCCTTGGAGGAATTCTTCTTTGGTAGTGAATCGGCCGAACTCGTTGGTCCCCACATCCATATAGATCCGCTGCAAATGGACGGCATCTACAGTCTGGAAGAAATCGATTACGTTCTGCTTCCACAAGGCTACAGAACTGCTGAGTGCGGCCAGGCGGCTGAAGACATCCGGATAGGCAAACGCTGCGTAAACCGCCAGGATGCCCCCTGTACTGTAGCCCAGGATGGCTGTTGCATCTGCCTCTCTCCGGGTCCGGTAATTTGCGTCCACCCAGGGTTTCAGGGAGCGGACCATCCATTCTGCATACGCTTTGCCTTTTCCGGCGATCCCTTTGACTCCGGGCCGTTCTCCGTCTTTCAACACGAAAGGCGTATACAGTTCTGTCCGTTCCGCCCTGTCCTTGGGACAGCACAAGGCCACCAGGATGAATTCAGGAAGATATCCTTTATAATCTTGGTAATATTGGGCAAAATCCATGCTGCAGTCGCCCCATAAAATATCTTTGTCGAAAAAGGCATCCTGGCCGTCGTTCATATACAGGACTGGGTATCTTTTGTCCGTCTGCTGGTAGCCATCCGGCGTCATGATGCGGACGGTGCAGGAACCGGAACCCATCAGAGAAAGAGGAAGCTGATATTCTTTGATTTCCATGATTTCACCTCAATGATTTTTCGATTACATGAATTTGCTGAACATGAAGCTGGCAATCACCAGAAGGATGGCCCCGCCGATCCGAGAGGAAATGGCCGCATAGGGCATCAGTTCCATCCGTTTGGCAGTCCCGAGCACCTGGACATCCCCGGAGCCTCCTGCATTGGCCATGCACAGACCAGCCGTGATCATGGCTTCGATGGGATAGAAGTGGAAAAGTTTGCCCACCAGGGCTGCCCCAAGGCATGCTCCCAGGACCACGACGAAAACGTAGACGATGACTTGGATGGAGAGGACCTTGATGTAATCGTTCAGATTGGTGCTCAGTCCTACGCAGAACAGCAAGGGGAAGGACAGATATTTGACAAAAAATCCCTGGATATTCTTGGCTGCCGCTTTCAGATCGTCAGGCACACAATTGCTGATGTTCAGCAGCATCACGAAAATGATCATGAAAGCGAATTTATGGATCTTAAAGCCCAGATGGAGATAGTTGTTGATGAGAGAAACCTTGCCGGCATAGTAATGGGCGCCCATGTAGACGAAGAGAGCCAGGGTAAAAGCAGCTGCATAGGTGATCATGCTGATTTCCGCATTTTGTTTCTGGGCCGGACCTTCCTTGCTGAGGGAAGGGACATCCAGCAGTTTCCCATTCCCAGTCAGGGCGGGAAAACGTTCGCCCAGACGGTTCAAAAAGGCGGCAAACAGTACGGCCATGATATTGCCAAGCATCAGGACGGCAAACGCAGAGGCATACCAGACGGAGGGATTGTTGCCAGTGACTTCACCGTAAATCTTGCTCATGGGGATGGCACCGGCACCGTTCCCGCCTCCCATGATAGGCATGGCGATGGAAAGGACGGATTCTACAGGACTGCCACCCAAGAGAACCGCCGCACCTGCGCACAGGATGAAAGAACCGGCAATGGCCCCCAGGATGGTCGGGATGTAGCCGATGAAAGAACGGATGAGGAGCCGGCGTTCAACGGACAATACAGATCCGAAAATCAGGATGACGACGTATAATTCCAAAAACCCTTGGCTTCCGTTGAATACGGTCATGGTCTTGATGGTGCTTTCCGGAAACAGCTTGAAAGTATTGATGAAGGAAGCTGCCAAGTTGGCAAACAGGATCCCTCCGCCCAGCCAGTCTTTCCAAACCGGGATCTTGTCACCGATCAGGCCGAAGGCCGTGCCTACAATCATGGCGCAGGCAAAGGCCCCCATGATGTTGTTGAGAAGGTATCCCTGACAGGCAATGAATACGGTGATTGCCAGCAAGGCGATGTACATGCGCAAGGGCATGCCCAGTACGGTTGTTTTCCCAGATCCACTCATTATGATGATTCCCCCTGTTTCGAAATAAAAACATTCCGGAATGTATTTGCCAATGCATCGTACGATTTTTTGTGCTTCCATCATAGTATTTTTCAGCAGAGATGTCGATGAGCGGATTTTAATAACTTGTATGCGGCTTTTTTCATATTCTTTTGTTCTGGCGGTATATAAGGTATAATAAATAGAAACTATGATGGATGGAGCAGCAGGTGTTGAAATGATTGACGGAAAATATAGATTCATATTGACCATTGCCGCCAAGCGAAGCTTTTCAAAAGCGGCTGAGGCCCTGTACATATCACAGTCCCATTTAAGCCATCTGGTGGCTTCCGTGGAAAAAGAACTGCATATCCGGATCTTTGATCGGAGCAGGAAGCCTCTGTCCCTTACAGAGGACGGACTGATCTACGTGGAATATATGGAAAAGATCCTGGCTTTGGAGAAGGGCCTGAAAGAAGCTTTGCAGAAGGAACCGACCCGCCAGGAAAAAATCATCCATTTGGGAATGGGGCCGGCGCGTACACCCTTGGTCGCTCCCCTTGTTTTGAAGTATTTCGAAAATCACTTCCCAGATATCAGGATTGAAATCGTCGAAGACAACAGCAATGAAGGACTCCTGAAAAAAGTCTTGAATGGGACATTGCAGCTGGCCTTCTATACGTCTCCGGATCCGCCTGCAGAAGTGGATCGGGTGGTCCTGTATAAAGAACTGCTTTGGCTGGTCCTTCCGGCAGATCATCTTTTGGGAACGGACAAAAGGGAAGATACCCTTTATTCTGAGGACCTGAAGAAGTTGGAACAGAATAAGTTCCTGGTGCTGCAGGAATCTTATGGCCTGGGCCAGTATGCCCGGGAGTTCTTCCGAAAATATTATTTCCACCCGAAAGAAATCTTCACGGTCAAGAACCTGGAATCCCTGCAGAGCTTGGCTGCTTCCGGCATCGGCATCACCCTTCTTCCCACAACCTGGAAGGAACGATCTTTTACAGAGATTTCGCCCCAGTATTATAAAATCGGAGAACCTCCTTTTGGCAGAGAAATCTATATGATCTATCAGAAATCCCACGAACTGACAGAACCAGAAAAGGTCATCTGCAGATTATGTTCCCATCATTGAATAAGAAAGCCATTTTCTGAAAGAACATCGCCACGGATGATTGACGATGGACAAATGAAAAAACGCCATTGAGAAAGAACGGGAACGTTCTTTCTGCAATGGCGTTCTTTGGTTAGGGCAATCCAATAAGAAATCAGATATGGCCCTGACAGGCCTGGAGACGTCAGACGTGAGCTTTGTTCGGCTTAGCAGCAGGTCCGATCCACTTATTGCCAACAAGCTGTCTTCTAACATCTGAAAGGCCCGTCAGGGCCGGTCTGACTTCTTTCCTAGCTTTTGCTGTTTAAGAATATCCGGGTCTCTTCGTCTTTAATTGTATCTTGATATCCTTTTTACAGCAATGGCTTCAATCATCTTTCACATAGAATGGATATAGTGAATCCATTCGGCAGGAAGCAGGAAGTTCCTTCCTTGTTTTTAGATAGACCGCCATTAAGTGGAAGAAAACTGTCATATCGACAGCAATTGGCAGGCAGGGACGGTCATCTCCGCCTGCTCTTTGTATAAACGTTGGACGAAGTGGAGAAATTCTGTCTTGAAGGGATCCAGGGGCTCTTTTAAGGCGTAGATCCAGCGGGTCCGTGTAATCAGAGGTTTTTGGATGGAGAAATAAGCCATGGGGTAGATCAAGGAAATCCGCAGGGGCGTCCGGATGGGGACTACGGCAGCTCCCAATCCTGTAGAGGCCAGTCGCAGTGCCGTTTCATTCCTGGCCGTTTCCATGACAATATGCGGTTTGATCCGGTGTTTCTGGAAAATCAGCCGAGCTGTATGCCCGATGCCCAGAGAATCCTGGCAAAGGACGAAATCCACTCCGTTAAGTTTCTCCGGAGGAAGGAAATAGGGGGAAAGGGGAGAATTGTTGGTCAGATCCAGTTCCTGGCATAGTGGATGTGACTGGGGTAGAGCGACAAGGATAGGTTCATTTTCCAGGAATTCTAGGTGATAATCTGCAGTATCACGGCCATCGGCTTGGGCCATCAAGGCAAAATCGATGGATCGGGTGGCCAATTTTTCTTTTAAAAGATGGTATTGACCTTCCAGGACAGAAATCTTCAGGTTGGGAAATTTCCGTCGGCAAGCCAGGAGGATATAAGGCAGATTCAGGGAACAGGCCTCAGGGGTCATACCGAGTCTGATGTGCTGGGGTGCCATGGAAGCACTGTTATGGAGTTCCTGGAGTAGGTCATTTTGCAGAGAGAGGATGGAATGGGCCTTTTTGATGAAAATTTTTCCGGCAGGAGTTAGCTGTATGGGAGTCTGGGTACGGTCTAACAATTTCACATCCAACTCTTTTTCCAAGCGGTTGAGGTATTTTGTGAGAGCCGGCTGGGTGATGAAAAGAGCCCGGGCAGCTTGAGTCAGGCTGCCATACCGAGCGACGGTGATCATGTATTCATAAGCATGTGCCAACATAGAACAACCACCATGATAAAATGTTATGAAAGAATGGCTGAAATCTCATTGGAAACTGATTTTAAATAACATTATACTATAGATATACAAAAAATTATAAAAAAATATGAAAAAATGAAAAGAATTCTTGCGAGGTGATTGATGTGGGTGATTTGGAAAGGATATTTGCGTATATCGACGCTCATCAGGATGAGTATTTTTCTCAACTGGGAGAATTTGTCCATATAAGAAGTACGGCATCCTGTCCGGAAGAAAGGGAAAAAGCCAGGAAGTTCATCGAAAAAAGATTCCAGGAAGCTGCGGTGGACTGCAAGCGTGTTCCAATCCAAAATGGAAACGCATTGCTTTGTGGGAGAAAAGAGGGGAGAAGCGATAGGACCGTCCTTCTATACAACCATTATGATGTGGTGGAGCCAGGGAATCCGGATAAATGGGAATCGAAAGATCCTTACCATATGGTGGAAAAAAACGGTTATCTGTATGCCAGAGGGGTTTCTGATGATAAAGGGCCCTTGTTGTCCAGAATCCAGGCTATTGAGGCCATATTAAAGGTTGTGGGAGAACTTCCGGTTGGTATCCGTTTCCTTTTTGAAGGCGATGAAGAAAGCGGCAGCCCCTCTATGATGAGTTTTGCGAAAGGACACCTAGATGAATTTGCAAAGTATGTCCAGTCTGATGTCTGCTTTTGGGAAAATGGGAGGCGGCAGGGAGACGGAGGCCCCTGGGCACGCTATGGGGTGCGGGGCAACTGTGCTTTTGACCTGAAAGTGAAAACAGCATCCAATGATGTCCATGGACGTATGGGGGCCGTCATACCCAGTGCTTCCTGGCGCCTTGTTTGGGCATTATCCCTCCTCAAAGGGCCGGATGAAAAAATCAGGATCCCTGGTTTTTATGATGACATCGTTGCGCCAACTGAAGAAGAAATGAAAGTGTTGGATGCTTTCCCCTATGGAGAAGAAGCACAGAAAGAGAAACTAGAGCTTTCTCACTTTGTTTTGGACGTTACTGGTCTGGAATTGAAGAAACGCTTGTATTATGAACCTACATTATCTATTTGCGGACTGGAAGCCGGAGAAATGTATAAAGGTCCCCGGGGAATCGTTCCTCACGAGGCTTCCGCCAGGATCTCATGCTATTTGGTGGCCAACCAGGATCCAGAACGGATTGCAGCCAATTTAAAGAAATACCTGGCAGATCAGGGATTTTCTGACGTTGAAGTCCGTTATCTGGATGGGACAGTCCCCGTAAAGACACCCATCCAGATTCCGGAAACACCTATCCTTGAGAACGCGGCCCAGCTGGTTTATGGGAAGCCTCTTATCAAAGAGATTACCCAGATGGGAGCGGGTCCTGCCATTGCGCTGCGGTGGGGGAAGCCCGGACTGAAAATCATTGGGATCGGACCGGGAAATACCAATGGGAACCATCATGCTCCCAATGAAAACATTAGGAAGGAAGATTACATCAAATCCATGAAAATGCTGGTGGCATTTTTGTATGGTTATGGGGAGGCAGAATGATGAGGATTTCTTTTGATGAGAAAAGTAAATGGAATGTGATGAATGTTCCTATGGCTGTATATCTGTTGTTTTCTGCCGTGGTGTTTTTTGCCATGTATACCAATCGGATTCCTAAGTCTCTTTATGGGGGCATTGCTGTCTGCATGGTATTCGGTTACGGTTTGAGATTCATCATCGAGCATGTGGTCATCCTGAAAAAGACCATCGGATTGGCTGCCTGCAGCCTGATGACGGCTCTATTTGTCTACTGGCATTGGATCCCAGAAGCAACGGTGAAAATCGTCAAGGGTACCATCAACGGCAATACGGATCTCTTGGGGTTCTTCGTGGGGGCTTTGCTTTGCGGGAGCATCATGGGGATGGATCGGAAGATGCTGATTAAAGCCGGTTCTCGGTATTTCGTACCAATTTTCGGAGGCATCCTGTTTTCCTATGGGGTCACTGCACTGGTGGGAGAGCTGTTGGGCTTTTCAGCACGGGAAACCATCCTCTTGATCGTAGGACCTATTATGGGTGGAGGCAATGGTGCCGGCGCGGTGCCCATGTCGGAAATCTATTCTGCTGCAACAGGCAAGCCGGCTGGTGAAATCTATTCCCAGATCATCCCCGCTGTAACCATGGGCAACTGGATGGCCGTCTTGGGGGCCGTAGTCTTGAATATGCTGGGTGAAGCCAAGCCGGGATTGACTGGCAATGGCGCGCTGATGCAGGGATCTACTGTAGAAAGTTCAAGCACTCATTATCCTTTCCAGTTTGCTATGCAGGATTTGGGCGTAGGGATGGCTATGACGGCGGCGTTCATGATCTTTGGACGAATCATTAGTAAATTCTTTCCCAGCATGCATGCATATGCCTTTACCATCATTGCAGTGGCTGCCGTGAAAATTGCGGGGATCTTGCCGGAAAAAGTAGAATATTGTGTGGTCCAATGGTATCAATTCATCCGTACCAATTTCCTGGTGGTCATCATGGCAGGGGTCGGGATTGCCATGTTCAATATTTCTTCCATGCTCCAGGTCCTGACCTGGCAGTATCTTGTACTGGTCATTACCGTGGTGGTCATGGCCGTAATTGGGGCTGGACTGTTCGGTCTGTTGGTAAAATTCTACTTTGTTGAAAGTGCCATAACGGCAGGACTCTGCATGGCCAATGCCGGCGGCAACGGGGATGTTTATGTGCTGACAGCCTGCAATCGTATGGAACTGATGCCTTTTGCCCAGATCTCTTCCCGTCTGGGTGGGGCGCTGATCTTAATCATCCAGAGCTTTATGATCAGCTGGCTGCTGTAAGGATAGAATAATAGAACAGGGCTGCGGAAACATGCAGGATCCGTTATGTGAATATGGATTAAAAAAGCCGGCAGGCGGGGATGGAAATCCCTGCCTGCTGTTTTCTACATGCTGTAAGCAGTATATACAGCACAGGGGACAAGACGGTATTGTGAATTTATGTGGGCATCGTTGACGTTTTTTTACTATGCATATTTCAATTATTTACAAATTATATCAAATAAATCATAAACAGTGGTATAATAAGTAATATCTTATTGCATAGGGGAGGTTGTTGTTATGGGGAAAAAGAAAGATGGGGTAAACTTTAACTCCTACCTGGTCTTACTGGTGATTGTCCTCTTGTGTACCATCGTTTCTTATTTTGTGGCGCCAGGAGCTTATGAACGTGAGAAAATCAATGGACTGAACGTGGTCATCGCAGACAGCTATCATCCGGTACCGAGGACACCTGTTTCCTTCCTGGAAATGTATCGTTCCATTCCCAAAGGACTGGAAGGTGCGGCCACCATGATGTTTGTGGTCATGATCATTGGGGGCGTCGTCGAGGTTTACAACCGTACGGGAGCCATCGGGGCGGGTATCAAATCGCTGCTGCAGCTGTCCCGTAAGATTTCCAGCCAATGGATCCTGGCTGTGGTCATGGGCGTATTCTGTGTCATTGGCGGTATTTTGGGATGGTCGGAACAGATCATACCTTTTGTGCCGATCATCATCTCTTTGGCGCTGGCATTGGGGTATGATTCTCTAGTGGGAATGGCTATTTCCGGTTTTGCCTGTTTGATTTCCTTTGCGGTGGGACCTTTTAATGTCTATACTGTGGGTACGGCCGATGTGATTGCCAAGCTTCCTATGTTCTCTGGATGGGAACTGCGGCTGGCAGTCCTGGTGATCGTTACGGGTCTCAGTATGTTTTGGGTCCTTCGCTATGCCGCCAAAATTAAGAAAGATCCGTCAAAATCACTGATGAAGGACATTGACCAAACGGAATTGAAAATTTCCATTCCAGAAGATGTCCATATGGATGGAATCAAAACCGCCTCTTTATTGATTATGGCTGCCTGCTTTGCGTTTACGATTTTTGGCCTCTTGACCTACAAGTGGTCGTTCAATGAAATGGGAGCAATCTTCCTGATCGGTGCCACTGCCGTCGGTATCATCAACCGCATGAGCCCGACGGAGATGACCAATGCCATGGTCAAGGGGGCCCAGGATGCTTTCCCTGGTGCGCTGATCATCGGGCTGGCCCGTTCCATCCAGGTGGTCATGGCGGATGGGGGCTTGGTGGATCCGCTTGTCCATGGACTGTCCAGTCTAATGGGGACTGCTTCCACATATAGTTCGGCTGTGGGTATGTTCATCGTCAATCTGTTCATCAATGCGCTGATCCCTTCCGGGAGCGGTCAGGCAATGGCTGTCATGCCCATCATGATACCTCTTGCCGATATGCTCCATATCACCCGGCAGACCGCCGTGCTGGCGTTCCAGTTCGGTGATGGGATCTCCAATACTTTTTGGTTTACCAACGGTACCCTTCTGATTTATTGCGGTTTGGCCAAAGTGCCTTTGAAAATCTGGTATAAGTTCATCATTCCTCTGCAAATTGTGTTTTTCCTGATGCAATTGGTTTTCCTCTATATTGCAGTTACCATGAATTATGGTCCGTTTTAAGAAAGGTGGCTGGATCAAATGATGCATGAATTGCTTTCTTGTGATACCTTGGCTGTGGCTGCAGATAGGAGTGCTTGCCACAGCCATATGATGGCAAAGAATAGTGACCGGCCCATAGGAGAGGCCCAGCCTCTGCAATGGTTCCCTCCTTCTAATCATGAAGCAGGCGAAAAGCTGGAAATTACAGGGATGGAGATTCCTCAAGTGAGCCACACCTATGGGGTCCTGGGATCCAAACCGTATTGGATGTATGGATTCGAAATGGGCGTCAATGATCAGGGCGTGGTGGTTGGCAATGAAGCAGAAAATTCTCGGGATAAAGACTGCGAAAAGACGGAAGGAATCTTGGGGATGGACCTGCTCCGGCTGGGACTGGAGAGAGGGGCGACGGCACGGGAAGCCTTGGATGTGATCGTAGCCCTGCTGGAAGAATACGGCCAGCTGAGAAATGCCAGTGCGCTGTATCAATCCCATTATGAAAATTCTTTTATCATCATGGATCCCAGGGAAATCTGGATCCTTGAAACAGCTGGCAGACGCTATGCTGCCAGCAGGGTGAAATCTGGGGTATGCAATATCGGGAATTGCTATACTCTGGAAAAGGATATCGAGTTGGCATCACCTGATCTGGAAGCCCATGCAAGGGAAGAAGAGTGGCTGCTTCCGGATGAAGAATTCAATTTCTCCAAAGCCTATATGAAAGACTTTGCTGCACAGACTCTTGCAATCCCTCGGTGGCGGCGGGTCAGACAACTGTCCCAGGAGAAAAAAATCCATGATCTGGACAGCCTGAAAAGGATCTTCCGCGACCATTACGAGGATGATCCTGTCCTGCAGCCCCGTTACGGTGCCTCCATCGGTTATCTGCCCACCGTCTGCCGTCATGCCCTCCAATGGGATATGAGCCAGACCGCTTCTTCCATGATTGCCTGGTACCAGGAAGGTCTTGGCGTTGTGGTGCGGGAAGCCTATTCCCAGCCCTGCTGTTCCCTCTATCTCCCGGCTTATCCGGGGGTTCCGATGCCGGCGAAGATGTCTTTTGCGGAAGAGACTTTTTCAGAAGATTCCCTGTGGTGGCAGATGGACCGGCTGGCCAAAATTATTGGGATCGATTATGACCGTTTTGCGCCCGATGTCCAGGAGAAGGCAAAGAAAATCGAAGCGGAAATCGAAGCGATGGCTTCTGCTGCTGAAAAACAGGCGGTTGGGGCAGAGAACGCTGAGAAAAAGCAGATCCTATCCAAGGTGATGGAAGACAGCTCCGCAATAGCAGAACGCTTTGCCTGTGAGGAATATGGACGGATCAAAGAAGAGCTGCATGCCATCGGCGTCAGAGAATTGTGCGGTCCACGGGCTGAGTTCCTGAAGAAGTATGCAGAAGTGACAAAGATGGATATCCTGTAAAGCGGGCAGCAGTGCCCTTATAAAGATATTGCATAACTTGGACTTAACCTATCCATTGATGCTGGGAAATGACTTCGGCCGGGGAGAACCGGATTTAGCCGAAGCAGATTTGAAAAAATATATGGAATAGGAAAAGGGCTGTGGAACAATGCCGACAAGGGATATCGGCCGTTCCCACAGCCCTGATTTTCTGCTATATGGACAAATCAGTCATTTTTCAACAGTCACGTCTTTTCCATAGTATTTCATGGAAATCTTTGTCAGGGTACCATCTTTTCGCAGTTCATCCAAAGCCTGATCAATGGCCTGCATCAGGTCTTCATTTCCTTTTTTGACAGGAATCCCGCAGGTAATGGTATTTTCTGCAGTATCCACAATTTTAAGGGGTGTCTCTGGCTTCTGTTTCAGATAATCAGCCAGGACAATATCCATCGTAACGGTACCTGCTGTACGGCCGGCCAGGACCAGATCAATGGACTGGACGAAATCATCCACGCCGACGAGGACACCTCCGTACTTTTCTGCTGTCCTGCCAAGATTGCTGCCCAAGACCTGGGATACTTTCTGTCCTTTCAGGTTTTTGAAGGAAGTGAGGGTATGATTGTCTTTCCGGGTTACCAATACTTCATGGATATAGATATATGGTTTACTGAAGTCGAATTTCTTTTTTCGTTCTTCTGTGATGGCCATTTGGTTTGTAACGGTATCGAACCGGCCGGCATCAAGTCCTGCAACGATGGAATCCCATTTGGTTTCTATAAATACAGGTTTTACGCCCAGTTTTTTCGCAACTGCTTTTCCAATCTCTATATCAAATCCAGTCAGATTCCCGTCTTTATCATGATAGGAAAAAGGAGTGGAGGTACCTTCTGTGGCAATCTTGATTTGCCCAGCGGCCTTGATGCGTTCCAGGGCACTCTGTTTGGAAGCATTTTTTGTTGTGCTGCCACATCCGCTGAGCAGTCCGGCAGTCAGAATGATAGAAAAAGCGGTTAAAACAGTTTTCCTGAAACTCATAGATGATTCCCCCTTGATTATAAACATACTAAAATAGTATGAATTAAATTTAAGATTATTATACAAGGAATCACTGATATGTCAATAAAGTATGGACAAAATTTTAATAAACAATTACATAACTGTAAAACTGTAATAAAACGTACACTGTGAAAGGAACGCGTCCTACACGTATACGCCTATTTCTTGGAAATTGGGAAGAGGCAAGCCCAGGTTTGGTCATAAAAAGAAGTCAGAAACGGCCCTGACGGGCCTTGAGACGTCAGACGTCAGCTCTGTTCGGCTTAGCAGTAGGTCCGATTTGCTTATGACGGGTCAATCTGACGTCTGACATCTGATAGGCCTGAAGGGCCGGGTCTGACTTCTTTTCCTTACAGCACCCCACTGCTGTCCGTGGTCGTGATGTATTTGGCCGGGATGGGATGATCCAGGTGGTAGATGATGGTGATGGGCTGGCTGCCGTTCCAGCTGGAGAGTTGGGCGGTGCCCAGGAAGGTATAATTCTGGGAATTCCCTTGGGCATCTTTTTTCTGTTCTCGGACAAAGAGCAGGACGATATTCCCCTTTTCTTGCTGCTTGATGTACCGCTGGCCAGTGGGGGATTCTGGAGTGGTGGCATTTTGGCTCTGCCAGTGGAACAGCCGGTCATTGATAGAATAATCTTCATACCGGGTGGTTTCGGAAAATTCCTTTTCCGACTTGTTCAAAGTCACCAGGAATACATCTGTGTCTCGGTTCACCAAACTGCTGTTTCCAGGATGGAGGTATTTCACACCCTCCCGTACGCTGTTGGGTTTGTTCAGTCCCAGGGCTGCAAAAATCTGATCCCGGGAATAGTTGCAATAGACTTCCAGGGCACAGGGGTAGGGGAGGCTGGCCTTATGAGGCAGGACGTTGAACCGTTCGAATTGGAGGGTCAGGATAGATTGGATTTCCTGGCAAAGTTCTGGAGTTCTCTGCCAAAGGCGAATGGCCTCCCAGGGATCTTTTAATCCGGCCTCCTGCCAGTCCTTCCCCCAAAGGGTGAACTGCCACATCCGCAGGTACTGCTGTTGGAGGCTGGGCAAGTCAGAAGGCTCCGCCGGATTTTGAAAGGCTCTCTGCAGGAAGGTGAGCCAATGGGGAGAATCCATTCCTAGGAGACGGGGCATGGCCCGTTCCAGGATTTTTTCTTCTGCGGTTTCAGGGAAATCGGGAATGACCTGGGCCTGGGTACACATCCGAGCATATGTCCGCTTACCATTGTAAAAGACTTCCGGCTTCACATTGGCCGCTTTCAGGAATTGAGCCAGGGTAGGAACGGACCTTCCGGCCGCTTCGTATAAGTCACGGATACATTCCTGGTAAAAGGCATCGCCCCGGAGCCTAGAACGGATATTGTCCAACACCCGTTTTTGGGCGATTTCTTCCAATTGGATGGAACAGCCTTTGGGCACATGGGGGAATCCCTCTTTTACTTCTCTGTGGATGGACACATTATCCCGTCCCACCAGAGCTTGGAAGCGACTGGCGAAATCATATTTTCGGTTTGCCTGGGCTACAAAGTCCAGCACTGTCAGACAGTCCTTCCCTTCATCCAGGCGCAGCCCCCGGCCCAGCTGTTGAAGAAATACGGTCATGCTATTGGTGGGACGCAGGAACAGAATGGTATTGATGCAGGGGATATCCACCCCCTCATTGAACAGGTCCACCACGAAAATGAAAGTCAAGTCCCCACTGGCCAATTTCTGGCTGGCACTCCGCCGTTCCTCTTCGGAAGAATGGGCATCCAGTGCCAGAGAACAAATGCCCTTCTGGTTGAAATAATCTGCCATAAAATGGGCATGGTTTTGAGAGACACAGAAGCCCACCCCGTGGATTTCACGCCAGTCCGCCGTATAGCGTTCCACTGCATCCAAAATGGCCTGGGCCCGCTGGTTGGCCGTATGAGCTTCCATTACGTAGAGATTGGTCAGGGCCTCCACATCGTAATGGCCATTGGTCCATTTTACGTGGCTTAAGTCCACTGTGTCCGACACTCCAAAATAATGGAAAGGACACAGCAGCCGCCGTTCAATGGCTGCTGGGAGACGGATTTCCGCAGCAATATGGTCACCGAACCAGTGGAGGATATCTTTTCCATCCATTCGTTCCGGAGTGGCAGTGAGGCCAAGAAGAATCTTGGGTTGGAAATGGTTCAGCAGTTTTTGGTAGGAGGGAGCTGCTGAATGGTGTAATTCGTCCACGATGATCATGTCGTAGAAATTCGGTTCCATATGATCCCAGAGGGCCAAACTGTTGCAGGTTTGGATGGACATGAATACATGGTCCATTTGGGCGGGATGGCTGCCAGATACTGCCAGTTCTCCAAAATTGGGGTCTTTCAATACCTGACGGAAACAAGAACGGCTCTGCTCTAGGATTTCCTTCCGATGAGCGATAAAGAGAAGGCGGGCTCCTTCTGGACGGCTTTCTTTAAAACGGCGGTAATCAAAGGCCGAAATGGCAGTTTTTCCTGTCCCCGTGGCCGCAACGATCAGATTGTGCCACCGGTTCCTTTCCTTCCGTTCCACTTCCAAGGCATCCAGGATGACCTGCTGGTAGGGATAGGGACGGATGGTGAAAGAATAGGATAGTTCCTCCATCTTATCGGTGCCGTGATATCGCTGCTGTGCAATGGCCTGTTTCAGCTGAGGCAGGTCCTTTGCTGTATAGGGCTGGAAATCTGCTGAATGCCAGTAGGTTTCAAAGGTGGCGTCCATTTTGGCCATGATTTCCGGCATATCTTGCTGGGTCACTTTCATGTTCCATTCCAGTCCATCGGCAATGGCTGCATGGGATAGGTTGGAAGAACCAACATAAGCTGTGGAATACCCGCTGTTGCGTTGGAACAGATAGGCCTTGGCATGGAGCCGGGTTTCCTTTACGTTGTAGGAAATCCGGACTTCTGTATTGGGAAGCTGGGAGAGGATTTCAATGGCTTTTGGATCCGTGGCTCCCATATAGGTAGTGGTCAGGATCCGCAAATGGCCTCCTGCTGCTGTAAAGGTCCGTAAGTAAGGGAGAATCAGGGTAAGACCGGAAAATTTGATGAAAGAAACCAAAAAATCGATTCGGTCACTGGAAGCAATTTCTCGGCGGAGTTCCGATACCATGGAAATATCCTTTTGACTGTTGGTAAAGAGAAATGAGCGGGAAAGAGATGTTGCTGGCCGAGGGCGGTGGACTTCCTGGATCTGGTTGATCCGGTGTTGGAGTTCCAAGAGCAGGAAATCTTCCCGATTCACCTGATTGTCCGTTCCTAGAGCAGGCAATTTTTCTGATAGACAGCGGATCAACCCATTGGTTAGAGCCAATTCCTGCTGGAGCAGACTTTCCCTGTTCTGATCCGCCAAGTCTTTCAGGCAAAGATGGACCAGCTTCCTGATGTAATCTGAAAGATATCCCACGGCCTCTTGGGGATCTACTTTGTCAGAAATCGTAGCCCAAATCTTTTTCTGGTCCAAAGCTTCCTGCAGCCGCTGTCCCAGTCTCTGGGAAATTACTTTTTCATAAAGTCCATCTTTGAATCCGTCCATTGCCCAGCCTCCTTTGGTGATAGGGATATTATAGCATGGATAGAAGAAAGGCGGGGGAGGGGCTTTGAAAAGAAGTCAGACAGGGCCCAGAGGGCCTATAGACGTCAGCTCTGTTCGGCTTAGATGCAGGTCCGTCCTGCTTATCGCCAACAAGCTTATGTCTGACTTCTGAAAGCCCGCAAGGGGCTGGGTCTGACTTCTTAAATCTGACTTCTGGAAGGCCCGGAAGGGCCGGTCTGATGTCTCTCTTTCCAACCCGATCTATGCTATAATATTTTCCAAACAGAATTGATCATTTCGTAAGGAGGAGTTGCCATGCTGGAAATTGGAACGGCTGCGCCGGATTTTACGCTTCCGGATCAAAATGGGGTCATGCATTCTTTGGCCGACTATAGGGGTCAGAAGGTAGTCCTGTATTTTTATCCCCGGGACAATACGACCGGCTGCACCAAACAGGCCTGTGCCTTTGGGGAGCTGTATCCCCAGTTCCAGGAGAAAGGGGCTGTAGTGCTGGGAGTCAGCAAGGATTCTGTGGCTTCCCATAAAAAGTTCGAAGAAAAATACGGCCTGCCTTTTACCTTGCTTTCTGATACGGAAAAAACCGTGCTCCAGGCCTATGATGTGTGGAAAGAAAAGAAACTGTACGGCAAGGTATCCATGGGTGTGGTGCGCAGCACGTATCTGATCGATGAACAGGGAATCATCGTCAAGGCCATGGGGAAAGTGAAACCAGCAGAGAATCCTGCCCAGATGCTGGAGGCGCTGGGATGAGGGTGATCATTTCTCCAGCCAAGAAAATGCAGGTGGATCTGGAATCGGGGTGCAGCTGTACCCCGCCTTCTTTCCTTCCGGAAACACGGAAACTGCTGACCTGGCTCAGGGGGCTTTCCTTTGAGCAGCTCCAGGCATTGTGGGCCTGCAGTCCGGCTCTGGCAGAGGAAAATTATGCACGGCTCCAGCGGATGGATCTGGACCAGGGTGTTACGCCGGCTTTGCTGGCCTATGAGGGGATCCAGTACCAGTACATGGCTCCTGCCGTGTTCGAAGATGGACAGATGGACTGGGTGGAAGAACGGGTCCGGATCCTTTCGGGCTTTTATGGAGTCCTGCGGCCTTTTGATGGCGTGGTGCCCTACCGGTTGGAAATGCAGGCCAAGGGAGCCCCGGAAGGGTTCCGGGACCTTTATGGATTCTGGGGGAATCGGCTGTACCGGGCCTGCCGGGATGAGGACGGGGTGATCATCAATCTGGCGTCCAAAGAATACAGCCGGGCGGTAGAACTTTATCTGCAGCCGGGGGAACGGATGATCCAGGTGGTTTTTGGAGAACGGGCCGGAGACCGGGTGGTCCAGAAAGGGGTCTATGTGAAAATGGCCCGGGGAGAAATGGTCCGGTATCTGGCTGGCAAAGGCGCCACAAAGCCGGAGGACATGAAAGAGTTCTGCTGGAGCTGCTATGCCTGGAGCCCGGAATTTTCCCGGGAAGACCGGTACGTTTTTATCCGGCAGCAAGAAGAGAATTGAAAAGAAGTCAGAAACGGCCCCAAAGGGGCCTTGAGACGTCAGACGTCAGCTTTTGTTCGGCTTAGATGCAGGTCCGTCCTGCTCATCGCCAACAAGCTGACGTTTGACTTCTTCTTATTATTAAGGTTATTAAGGGCCGGTCTGACGTCTTATATCGTGAGGCATTTTCTTAATTTGATAAAGACTGTCATGATATGAAAAAGAATGTTATGAATTGAAAGGATTGGAGATTGGTCTTGTTCGATTTTTCTTTAAAGGTATATTCTTTTTAGAGAAATTAGATAAAACCAGTCTTGAAATGAGGTGTTTCCATGAAAGAACCCTTGGAACGGGTCCGGCCCTGGCAGGAGAAGGTGGATCCGGAGCATATCATCGACTTTTTGAATGCCTGTGAAAAAACGGGATTGGAGATCCATGGCATCATGATTGCCGTCCATGACCGGGTGATCTTTGAAGCGTACAGTGCACCGTACAATGGCCAAACGCCCCACATCATGCATTCTTTTACCAAGACATTGACCAATACGGCGGTAGGACTGGCTTTTGCAGATGGGCTGCTGCAGCTGGATGATCCGCTGCTGAAATACTTTCCGGAACAGGCCCAAGGTGCCAACGGGTACCTTCAAAAATGCACCCTCCGGGACCTTCTGACCATGCGGAACGGCCAGGAACGGTCCATCGGGGGCAATGAATGGCGGCCCCTGAAGACAAGCTGGAAAGAGGCATATTTCCAGGTGCCTTTCGACAAGGAGCCGGGGAAGACCTTCATGTATTCCAGTGGGAATTCCTATATCCTTTCTTATATCGTCCAGCAGGTGGAGGGCAAGACGGCCCAGGAACTGTTCCAGGAACGGGTAGGAAGGAAGATCGGCGTCGGGGACTTCCCCTGGATGAAGAGCCCGGAAGGAGTCTGCTCCGGAGGGAACGGAGCGGAACTGACGGTGGAAGATATGCTGCGGATCGGGCTGCTGTACCTCCACAAGGGCAATTGGCGGGGAGAGCAGCTGCTGCCTGCTGAATGGGTGGACTATGCTTTCGGGTTCCGGGATTCCCTGCCTTCTTTCGAGGGCAAACAGTACAATTTCCATTGGGAACGGAAGGATGGGCTGGATATCTGGGCGGCCAAAGGGATGTTCGACCAGATCTGCGGTGTCATCCCCAAGTATGATATGGTCTTTGCCATGACGGCAGCCGATGAATCCTACCAGGCGGAAGAACTGTTCCAGCGGGAAATCCTAGACCGGATGGGATCCCCTCGGAAAGAACCGGTTTCCCAGGGAGAAACGGCCATGGAAACGATCCTGCGAGAAAAGGGACTGCGGCTTTCCCTGCTGGACCAGGACCATTCAGTAAGGGATCATGTGGAACTGCCGGATACCTTGGTCTTCGAGCCGGAAGAAAACCCGGACGGGATCCGGCGCATCCGGCTGGAGTTCGGGGAAAAGATCTTCCGTTTCGGCATGGAGGACGGCCGGGGAACCCATGAGATCCTCCATGGGATGGATCATTGGATCCAGGGGACCACGTCCATGACCGGTGCCTATCTCCATCATCAATATGAAAAAGAGGACCTCCAGGTCTGGGCAGAGGCCCATTGGCAAGATGCCAGGACCCTGCTGCTGAAATGGCGGTATCCGGGGATGCCCTTCTTCGACCAAGTGAAGATCTCCTTCCAAGAAAGACAAGTGCTCATCGACCGCTGGGTGAATATGAACTCCCAGGATACCTGCCGGCCTACGTTGGTGTTGAAAAAATGAAATAGAGGGTGCTGCACCGTACGTGCAGCACCCTCTATTTCATTTCCTTATTCTTTTCTCATTCTCCCACATTGGGCAGCGGTCCGCCGCTGTTCCGTCTCTGCCACTGGTAGCCCAGGAACAGGATGACGATGCCGATCAGGTCGGTCATGCTGCCGGGGATGATCAGGCAGAGCCCGCCGATGAAGAAGGCTATCCGCTGGAGGACATTCAGGGGATGCTGGCAGAAGCCGATCATGGCCAGGGACAGGCCCCACATGCCGATGATGGCGGTCACCATGGCCATCAGGATGGTGGGGGCGGTGGCGTTGATCATCAGCAGCTGGGGTGCCAATACGAAGATATAGGGCACCACGAAGGCGGCAATGGCCAATTTTGCTGCGGTGACCCCGGTCTTCATGGGGTTGGCGCCGGCAATCCCGGCCCCTGCGTAGGCTGCCAGGGCCACAGGAGGCGTCACGTCAGCCACGATCCCGAAGTAGAAGGCAAACATATGGGCGGCCAGCACGGGTACATGCATCTGGACCAGGGCCGGAGCGGCAATGGTGGAAGTGATGACATAGTTGGCGGTGGTGGGTACGCCCATGCCCAGGATCAGGGAGGTGATCATGGTGAAGAACATGGCCGGGAGCATCTTCCCGCCTGCCAGATCCAGCAGGGCGGTGGCCAGTTTCAGGCCCACGCCGGTCTTGGTCACCACACCGATGATGATGCCGGCAGAGGCGCAGGCAATCAATACGCCCAGGACGGACTGGGCACCCACGATCAGGCCTTCTACAAACTGTTTGAAGGTAATGCGGGTGTTCTTCCGCAGGCAGGCGCAAACGATGGTCAGGCCGATGGCGTACAGGGCGGCCCGCATGGGGGTGTACCCGGTGACCAGCAGATAGACGATGACGATCAGGGGAAGGGCCAGGTGCCCTTTTTCTCTCAGCAGAGGGCCGAACTTGGGCAGTTCTTCCCGGGGAGTCCCTTTTAGACCGTATTTCTTGGCTTCATAATGGACGCTGAGCCAGATGCCGGTATAGTACAGCAGGGCCGGGATCACTGCAGCCTTGACCACTTCGATGTAGGGGACGCCTACGAATTCCGCCATCAGGAAGGCGGCGGCGCCCATGACCGGCGGCATCAGCTGGCCTCCCGTGGAGGCGGCGGCTTCTACGGCACCGGCAAAGGAAGGACGGTAGCCCAGTTTCTTCATCATGGGGATGGTGAAGGAACCGGTGCCGGCCACGTTGGCCACAGAGGAGCCGGATACGGTGCCCATGAGGCCGGAGGAGAGCACGGCCACTTTGGCGGGACCGCCCACGGCCCAACCGGCCAATGCGTTGGCAAAGTCGATGAAGAACTTGCCCAGGCCGGTGGCATCCAGATAAGCTCCGAACAGGATGAACAGGAAGATGAAGGTGGAGGAGACCCCCATGGGGACCCCGAAGATCCCTTCGGTGGTGAAGTACAGATGGCTCACCAGTTCGTCAAAGGAGACCCCTCTGTGGGCCAGGATCCCAGGCATATAGGGACCTAGGAAGGCATAGGCCAGGAAGACCAGGGCCACGGTGAGCATGGGCCAGCCCACGGTCCGCCGGGTGGCTTCAAAGACCAAAAGGACCCCGATGACGCCGATGGCGATATCCGTAGGGGTGTTCATCCCGGCCCGGGTGACCAGTTCTTTGTAGTTGACCACCAGATACATGGTAGCTACGACGGAAAGGACGGCCAGAATTGCATCCAGGGGATTCATCTTTTCCCTGGACCAGGATTTCCGGGCCGGATAGAGCAGGAAAATCAGCACCAGGCCGAAGCACAGGTGGATGGTCCGCTGGAGATGGGCGTCCAATACGCCGAAGATGGCGGTGTACAGCTGGAAGCCGGAAAAAAGGATACAGACGGCGCAGATGATGTAATGCCAGATTCCCACAGGATCCCGTTTGTCCGATTCTTTGTCGAATTTCTGCATGACTTCTTCCGCAGACATGCCGGCATCCGGGGCTTTTTTCTTTTCTTCAGTCATACAATCACATCCTTCCATGGGTAGAAATCTGTGACAGCCAGAACTCATAGCGTTTCATGGCTGTTACGCTGACTTTGGTTCCTTGTCCGTAGAGGGTACAGAGATCATAGGTCCTGCCTTTGCAGTACAGGACGGGCATGGCCTGGATGGCGGTCCGGAAAGTGACCGAAGGATAGGGGCGGTCGAGGATCATCTCGAACTTGCCCTTTTCCTTCAAGGGAAGGAACTGGCCTTCGGAAGCATCGTAGGGGAGGCCCACACCGAAGGATTCGTAGATGGTGTGGGTCATGGTCATGGCGTGGGGTCCCTCCACCCGGAAATATTCGTCGCAGGGTGTCTGCTGGACGGAATGTTTATAATGATAACGCCACACGTCTCCGGGGCGTACAGGGACCGCCAGGGCCTGACCTGTTTCCGGCAGGATGGCCAGCACCAGCTGGCTGGCATACCCATAGGATCCGGCCAAGAGCAGGAAGAGCAGCAGGAACAGGAGTTTCAGCCGATTTTTAAAAAAAGACCGAACCCCACGGGAGGGTGGCGTTCGGTCTATCCGATTGTTCATGGCAATCACGCAGGCTTTTTATTTTTCATTGAAGAACTTTTCAGCCCCGCCATTGAGAGGGATGGACATCCCGTCTTTCCCGGATTCCTTGGTGAAGCCTTGGCCACGTTGTGGGCTGCTTTCATCCGGTCCAGGTTGCCGTACAGGGCTTTCACTACATCGTAGCCCAGGTCGTTGCTGAATTTGTCGGTGACTACCAGCATGCACTTCACGGCGACAGCTTCCACATCGGAATCGACCTTATTATAGGTCTTTGCGGGGATCTTGATCTTGGTGTAGTACGGATACTTCTTGATCAGTTGATCCGCCATGGCGGCATCCACAGGGAGCAGCACCACATCATGCTGGGTAGCCAGATCCTGGATGGCAGCGGTGGGGAACCCGGCGGTTACGAACGCCACGTCCACGTTGCCGTCTTTCAAAGCGGAAGCCGCTTCCCCGAAGGACAGGTACTGGACCTTGATGTCATCGTAGGTGATCCCGGCAGCTTCCAGGATCTGGCGGGCGTTAGCTTCGGTACCGGAACCGGCGGCCCCTACGGCCACCCGTTTGCCTTTCACATCGGCCAGGGTCTTGACGCCGGTCTTGGCGGTGGTTACGATCTGGATGGTTTCAGGATACAGGGTTGCCAGGGCTTTCAGGTTCTTGACTTCTTTGCCCTTGAACATTTCCAGGCCCTTGACGGCATAATAGGAAATGTCGTTCTGGACGAAGGCGATATCCACTTTGCCTTCCTTCAGCAGGTTGACGTTGGCCACGGAGGCACCGGTGGACTGGGCAGAGGCGTTGGCCCCTTTCACGTTCTTGTTCAGGATGTCAGCCAGGGCACCGCCCAAGGGATAGTAGGTACCGGAGGTACCGCCGGTGGCGATATTGATGAATTTCTTCTCACCGCCACCGCTCTTCTTGTCTCCGCCACCGCCGCCGCAGCCGGCGAACAGGGAGACTGCTGTGGCCATTGCCAACACCGCAAGTACGAGTCTTTTTGCTTTCATAGCTCTCTCCTCCATTTTGAACAGATTTTGAACAGGACTACAAAAGGAAATTAGGCCAGATGATCGACAACCCCTGCCTATTTCATTGTACAATTAAAGTATATCCCCAGTGTAACATTTTGCCAAGGCGAGAATGTGAAGGTGTAACGTTACAAAGTTTACAATTTACAAAAGTAAATACTGTATACAATATTCAAAATAAACTATTTTTTTTACTGATGGCCTCTATCATCGGAATTGCGCCTGGAAAAGCCAGGAGCAAAGTGCCTTTTTTGCATATCGAATCCTGTTCCCATCAACCGTAACCTATGGTACAATAAACTATACGACAACAACCGGGAGGACGGATAAGCGCATGCGTGGATATACAAAAGTGACCATCACCCGCAAAGGGGAGAAAATGGCCCGGGGCGGGCATCCCTGGGTGTTCGGGGACGAAGTGCTGGACATTGCAGGCCCTGTGGAAAACGGGGACCTGGTGGATGTGGTCAGCGAGAAAAAGGGCAAGTACATCGGCACCGGCTTCTACAATGACCATTCCAAGATCCGGGTGCGGCTCCTTTCCCGGAACGCCAATGACAAGTTCGACGAAGCCTTCTTCGAACGGCGGCTCCAGTATGCCCTGGACTACCGGAAGACCGTGATGCCTGGAGAAGATTTCAAGGCCTGCCGGCTGATCTTCGGGGAAGCAGATGGGTTCCCGGGGCTCACCGTGGACCGGTTCAATGATGTACTGGTGGCCCAGGTCCTTTCTCTGGGCATGGAACAGCGGAAAGAGCTGCTCTTCACCCTGCTCCTGAAGCTGCTCCGGGATATGGGGGAAGAGGTGAAGGGCATCTACGAACGGAACGATGTGAAGATCCGGGAGCTGGAAGGCCTGACGGAAGGCCAGGGCATCGCGGATATCTCCGGCAGCACCCTGACGGAAGGGGATTTGATGCCCATCATCACGGAAAACGGCCTCAAGTACCGGGTGGACGTGGTTGACGGCCAGAAGACCGGGTTCTTCCTGGACCAGAAATACAACCGGCTGGCGGTTTCCCGGATCTGTGCTGGGAAACACGTGCTGGACTGCTTCACCCATACCGGCCCCTTTGCCCTCAATGCGGCCAAGGGAGGCGCTGCCAGCGTGACGGCGGTGGATATTTCCGGAGAAGCCCTGAAACGGGCCCGGGAGAATTTCGCCCTCAATGGATTTGGAGAAAAGATCCAGACCGTAGAGGCCAATGTGTTCGAATATCTCACGGAGCTGGAGGAAAAGAAGCAGCATCCCTTCGATTTCATCATCCTGGATCCCCCGGCCTTCACCAAGAGCAGCCATACGGTGAAAAGCGCTTTCCGGGGTTATAAAGAGATCAACTTGAAGGCCATGAAGTTGCTGCCCCGGGGAGGCTACCTGGCCACCTGCAGCTGTAGCCATTTCATGAAAAGCGAGCTGTTTGTGGAGATGCTCCACGAGGCGGCCCGGGATGCAGCGGTATCCCTGCGCCAGGTAGAAGCCCGGCAGCAGGCCCCGGATCATCCGATCCTGTATAATGTGCCGGAAACCGATTATCTGAAATTCTATATCTTCCAGGTGGTGTAAGTCCCCCGGCGGCTTCCCCTGAGAAACGAGGTGTCCCATGTTCAAAAAAATCAGCCTGATGCTGGCATTCTGCTCCTTGGTGGGCGTGGGTGCCCTGCCGGTATTTTCCGGTACGGCCCATGCTGCCTCTACGGAAGAACGGTTCCAGCAGTCCAAGATCATCATGATGACCACCCGCAACGGTGTGCCTTTTTATGCGGAACCGGGGAAGGACAGCCTGACCCTGGGCTTCTATCCCAAAGGACGATCTTCGTGCCCATCAACTAGACACGGAATGCAGTGGAAAACAAGGTCTACAATCTATGCATCCGCTTTGACGGCGCCGTGGGATGGCTTTCGTCGGACGACGTGGCTTTGACGCGGAAGTAGGAAGCGGGGGAACGCTGACCGGAAGGGACAGCCTTTCCCACCATAAAGGCCCCGGGGAGGACGGGGACCGATGAGGGGAGCGTTCAGCATGGATGAAGAGAAAGAGAACCATTCTGTAGAAGAAAAACAGGAAGAACTGGAAGAACGGGTGGAGAATGAGCTGATTTCCGCCCTGAACCGGAAGGATAAAGAGGCCGTCCTGAAGCTGGTGGAAGATTCCCACCCCATCGACTTGGCCTATGCCCTGGAAGAAGCCAGCGACAGCGACATCGTGTTCCTGGCTGCCATCCTGCCGGACCAGCAGATGGCCGAAATCATCGAACAGGCCGATGATGAGCTCCAGGTCCGGATCATGAAGCTGTTCGATCTGAACAAGATCATCCGGATCTTCCAGCACATGTCCAAAGACGATATCGTAGATATCCTGGGGGATATGCCTGCCAATCGGCGGAAGGAACTGGTCCGGCTGATGAAGACCAGCGACCAGGAAGTGATCCGGAACCTGTTGGGCTATGGGGAAAGCACGGCCGGCGGGATCATGACCACCGAATACATTTCCATGCGCAGTACGCTCACCGTGAGCCAGGCCCTGGAAAAGGTGAAGGAAATCGCGCCCAAGACAGAAGAGATCAATATCCTTTATGTGCTCAATGAAAAGAAGCAGCTAGTGGGGACCGTGTCCCTCCGAGAACTGCTGGTGGCCAAGAATTATGACACCCTGGACGATATCATGGAAGACAACGTGATCTCCGTGGAACCGGAAGCGGACCAGGAAGATGTTGCCCGTCTGGTCTCCAAATACGACCTCCATGCCATCCCTGTGGTGAACAAGCGGAAGGGCATGCTGGGGATCATCACCGTAGACGATATCATCGATGTCATCGAAGAAGAGAACACCGAAGATATGCTGAAAATGGGCGGTGTCAGCAAGGAAGAGGACGTGGACAGCACGGTGCTGGAAAGCGTGAAACTCCGGCTTCCCTGGCTCTTGATCAACTTGGTGACGGCGTTCCTGGCTTCCTCAGTGGTCTCTATGTTCGAAGATACCATCAGCCAGGTTGTGGCCTTGGCTGCTGCCATGCCCATCGTAGCCGGCATGGGGGGCAATGCGGGGACCCAGACCCTGGCCGTGGTGGTCCGGGGCATCGCTTTGGGAGATATCAAGCTCCACGGCAACGGGATCCGGATCCTCCGAGGCATCGCCGTGGGCTTCATCGACGGCCTGGTGAATGGGGTGATCGCTGGGGCCGTGATCGTGTGGATGAACCACAACTTGGCCCTGGGTCTCATCATCTTGGTGGCCATGATCTGTAACCTGATGATCGCGGCCCTGGTGGGCTTCCTGGTGCCGGTGATCCTGAAAGCCCTGAACTACGACCCAGCTGTGGCCTCCAGCATCTTCATCACCACCTTCACCGATGTGTGCGGGTTCTTCATCTTCCTGGGCCTGGCTAAGGTATTTCTGCCATATTTGTTACAATAATGGACCTATAAAAAAGTTTTTCTTAAAAAAAAGAAAATTTCCTTGACAAGATGCCCTTATCCTCGTAAGATAAGGGCATGCTTTTCAAGGAAAGGCAAATGAACTCCATAAACAAATCTGATGATGGGAAAGAGTACTTTCTGGATGCGTGCCTCCAGAGAGCCGGTGGATGGTGTGAACCGGCGGCCTGGCCGAAAGGAAAATCCTCCCGGAAGAGACGGGCTGAAGCAAAATTAAGTCCGGACGGCTGTTCCCCGTTAGTGGAAACGCGTATGTTGGTACGTTGCAGAGTGCTCTCAGGCTGCAAGGCTTGGGGGAAAATGGGTGGTATCGCGGAGCTGGCTCCGTCCCTTTTGGGGACGGGGCTTTTTTGTTTCCGGAAAAAGAAAGGATGAGGAAAATGGATTTGAAGAAAGTATGCGGATTGATCGGCAAGTATTTCGGCGTCATCGCTGTGGTGTTCCTGGGTATCGGGCTCTTCGCGCCCCACGCCTTTGCCTGGGTGCTGGGGAAGGCCTACGGGGTCTCCATCCTCAGTGTGATGCTGGGGATCATCATGTTCGGCATGGGGATGACCACCAGCCTCCACGATTTTGCTTTGGTGCTGAAGCAGCCGAAGAACATCTTCTTCGGGGTCTGTGCCCAGTATTTCGTCATGCCCGGCCTGGCCTTCCTGCTGTCCAAGGCCTTCCATCTGGATCCTGCTCTGACGGTGGGAGTGGTGCTAGTGGGCACCTGCCCGGGAGGCACTTCCTCCAACGTGATCACCTTCATGAGCCATGGGGATGTGCCCTTCTCCGTGACCATGACCAGCTGCTCCACAGTGCTGAGCCCCATCATGACCCCTCTCTTGACTTACCTGCTGGTAGGCAAGCAGATCTCTTTTGATCCGGTGGGGATGTTCGTTTCCATCCTCCAGATCGTGTTCGTGCCCATCGGGGTGGGCCTGGCGGTGAAGAACTTCTTCCCCAAGTTCGCGAAAGAAGCTGTGGATTACCTGCCAGCCGTTTCCAGCCTGGTGATCAGCTTCCTGATCGCCGGGATCATCGGGGCCAGCCGGAACGCCATCTTGAACAGTGCCGGTCTGATCCTCCTGGTGGTGATGCTCCACAATGTGCTGGGCTACCTGCTGGGCTTTGCCATCGGGAAACTCACTGGCATGAGCTGGAAACAGATGGTGGCCCTGTCCATCGAAGTGGGGATGCAGAATTCCGGTCTGGCCACCGGCCTGGCCAAGGCCCATTTCGCCTCCATGCCTATGGCCGGTGTCCCGGGAGCCATCTTCAGCGCCTGGCACAACATCTCCGGCGCCGTCCTGGCCTATCTGTACACCAATTACCTGAATGAACGGTTCGATTCCCAGTACGAAGAAGAAGGGGAACTGAAGCCGGTGCCGGTAAGGGTGAAATAAAGGGGGGTGAAAAAATTTCACCCCCGCGGCCAAAGGGGCTGGGAAGAAATGGCTTTTCCATTTCTTTCCAGCCCCTTCTTTTATTCTTCCTCTTCAATCTCCTTCGGCACCATATCTTCTGTCTTCAGGGTCCCCAGCTTGGCTCGTTTGGCATATTCGGCGGTGGCGGTGAAGAGGACGTCGCTGCTGCTGTTGAGAGCCGTTTCACAGGCGTCTTCGATGATGCTGATGATGAAGCCCACGCCCACCACCTGCATGGCGATGTCATTGCTGATCCCGAAGGAAGCACAGGCTACGGGGATCAGCAGCAGGGAACCGCCGGCCACTCCGGAAGCCCCGCAGGCCCCCACGGTGGAAACGATGCACAGGAGCAGGGCCGTAGGCAGGTCCACCGATACCCCCAGGGTATGGGCGGCGGCCAGGCTCAGCACAGAAATGGTGATGGAAGCCCCGGCCATGTTGATGGTGGCCCCCAGAGGAATGGAGATGGTGTAGGTATCCGGGTTCAACCCCAGCCGTTTGCACAGATCCAGGTTCACCGGGATGTTGGCGGCGGAACTGCGGGTGAAGAAAGCATAGATGCCGCTTTCTTTCAAGGTGGCCCAGACCAGGGGATAGGGGTTCTTATGGACATTCAGGTACACGATGGCCGGATTCATCACCAAAGCCACCAGGAAGTAGGAACCCAGCAGCACTCCCAGCAGGCTGAAATAGGAAATCAGGGCGGAAAGGCCGCTGGCGCTGATGGACTGGGTCACCAGGCCCATGATCCCCAAGGGGGCGAAGTGGATTACCCAGGTGACCACCTTGGTGATGCCGGCGGACAGGTCTTCCAGTACATGCTTGGTCTCCGGGCTGGCGGCTTTGTGGAGGGCCAGGCCGATGATCACTGCCCAGGCCAGGATGCCGATGTAGTTGGCGGTGAGGATGGCGTTCAGGGGATTGTCCACGATGTTCAGCACCAGGTTGTGGACCACTTCCGCAATGCCGCTGGGAGGATTCACCTTGGCGTTGCCCAGTTGGAGCATCAGGGTCTGGGGGAAGAGGAAGGACAGGGTCACTCCCACGATGGACGCGGCGAAAGTGCCGATCACATAGAGGGTGATGATGGGTTTCATCTGGGTATCGCCCCCTTCTTTCCGCTGGACCATGGCATTCATCACCAGGATGAACACCAGGAGCGGGGCCACTCCCTTCAGGGCTTTGACGAACAGATCCCCGAAGATGCTCACTACCGGCACGGCACCGGGCAGGAATACGGCAAGCAGGATGCCGATCACCAGGCCTACGGCAATCTGGTTGATCAAAGGGATTTTACGGATGGTACGGATCAGAGAGTTCATAAAAGACTTCCTTTCTAAAGCAGAAAATAGCAGGAACCAAGATCAAATCAACGGCTTTAAGTATATAGAATTCACGGAAAAAACACAAGTGTTTTTTCCAGATGCACTTTTCCCGGAAGGCTTGAAGAAAAACACCATTCATAGTATATTTATAAGAAGTGCACCAGATTTTTCCAATCTGTAACAATCGTAGAAGGCGAGGTATCACTATGTCAAAAATCATTCTGACCGGGGACCGCCCCACGGGACATCTCCATGTAGGCCATTTTGTGGGTTCTCTCCAGGAACGGGTCCTGCTCCAGGACAGCGGGAAGTTCGATGAACTGTATTTCATGATCGCCGATGCCCAGGCGCTGACGGACAATGCGGAAAATCCGGAAAAAGTCCGGCAGAACGTGCTCCAGGTGGCCCTGGATTATCTGGGAGTGGGCATCGATCCCCAGAAATCCATCATCTTCATCCAGAGCCTGATCCCGGAACTGTTTGAATTGACTACCTATTATATGGACCTGGTCACCGTGGCCCGGGTACAGCGGAATCCCACCGTCAAGGCGGAAATCCAGCAGAAGAACTTCGAAGCCAGCGTGCCTCTGGGCTTTTTCTGCTATCCGGTGAGCCAGGCTGCAGATATCACCGCCTTCCATGCCACCCATGTGCCGGTGGGGGAAGACCAGAAACCCATGCTGGAGCAGTGCCGGGAAATCGTCCATAAGTTCAACAGTGTCTATGGGGAAACCCTGACGGAACCGGATATCGTGCTGCCTTCCAACAAAGCTTGCCTGCGTCTGCCCGGGCTGGACGGGAAAGCCAAGATGTCCAAATCCCTGGGCAACTGCATCTACCTGTCCGACGATGCGGATACCATCAAGAAGAAAGTCATGAGCATGTACACCGACCCCACCCACATCCAGGTCAGCGACCCGGGCCATGTGGAAGGGAACCCGGTATTCACCTATCTGGATGCTTTCAGCCGGCCAGAACATTTCGCCGCCTTCCTGCCGGAATACGCCAATCTGGATGAACTGAAGGCCCACTACCAGCGGGGCGGCCTGGGCGATATGAAGATCAAACGCTTCCTGAACGAAGTGCTCCAGTCCGTATTGAAGCCCATCCGGGAACGCCGGGAATATTGGGAAGCCCGGAAGCCGGAAGTGGTGGAAATCTTGAAGGCAGGCACCGCTCGGGCCGAAGCCAAAGCAGCCCAGACCCTTGCAGAAGTCCGCGCCGCCATGAAGATCAACTACTTTGAAAACGACAACCTGCTGAAATAAAGGGAGTGATTCCTTGGGCAAGACTTCCACGAAGGATATGACCCAGGGCGGCATCTTCGGCCATCTGTTCTGGTTTGCCCTGCCCCTCCTTTTCGGGAATCTGTTCCAGCAACTGTACAATGCAGTAGATTCGGTGGTGGTGGGGAATTTCGTAGGGTCCGCGGCCCTGGGTGGGGTGACTTCCGTTATGCCCTGCATCAATACCCTGGTGGGCTTCTTCATGGGGCTGAGCACCGGGGCCAGCGTGGTGATTGCCCAGTATTTCGGGGCGAAATTGGGACCGGAACTGCGCCGGGCGGTCCACACCTCTCTGGTGGGGACCTTCCTCCTTTCCCTGGTATTCATGGCCTTGGGCTGGGCCATCACCCCTTTCCTGGTGAAGAGCATGCAGACGGCGCCTACGGTGGCACCTCATTCCATCACCTACTTGCGGATCTACTTCGCCGGCATCACCGGCCTGATGATCTACAACATGGGGTCCGCCATCCTGCGGGCGGTGGGGGATTCCAAACGGCCGCTGTATTTCTTGGCCCTGACCTCCTGCCTGAACGTGGCCCTGGACCTGTATTTCGTCATTGGGCTCCGCTGGGGAGTGGCCGGGGTAGCCTATGCCACCATCCTGAGCCAGTTCGTTTCGGCAGTGCTGGTGCTGGTGGTTCTTTTCCGCAGCCGGGAAATCTATTCCCTCACCTGGCGGGAAATGCGCCTGGACCGGACCATGCTGAAACGGATCGTAAGCCTGGGGCTGCCGGCGGGGATCCAGATGGCCCTGACGGCCTTTTCCAATATTTTCGTCCAGTCCTATGTGAATGCCTTCGGGGCGGATTATACTGCCGGGTGGGGCATTTACATCCGGATGGATATGTTCGTGATCATGCCCATGCAGAGCATCGCCCTGGCCATCACCACCTTCACCGGCCAGAATGCCGGGGCTGGGAAGGCAGAACGGATCCACAAAGGCATCCGGGTGGCCATGACCATGGCATTTGCGGCTACCACCTGCCTGGTGATCCCAGAATTCTTCCTGGCCCCCCATATCGTGCGGCTGTTCAACCAAGAACCAGGAGTGGTGGAAAAAGGCGTGCTCTTCATCCGCTGCGTGTGCCTGTTCGATATCTTTGCCTGCATGAACCAGATCCTGGCCGGGATGCTCCGGGGTATCGGGGATGCCCGGGCCCCCATGGTGATCATGCTCTTTTCCTTTGTGCTGTCCCGGCAGCTGTATCTGTTGGTGGTGAGCCATCTGACCTCCAGCATCATCCCCATCGCCCTGGGCTATCCAATGGGCTGGATGATGTGCAACCTGCTCCAGTGGATCTATTACCACAAGAGCGGATGGGAGAAACGGATCGTGAAGCTGGAAAGCGCCTGAGAGAAAAACAGAGTGCTGGATGGATTTATTCCTGAAGGAGGAATGTTCGATGAACCGTAGATGGACCGGACTGCTGCTGGCTGGGGTGACGGCATTGGGCCTCTTCACCGGCTGCGGCAGCGAAAAGAAAGGGGCGCCGGCAGCCCAAGAGAAGGCACCGGCTGCGGCCCAAGCCAAAGGGCCCCTGACCCTGGAATATACCTATAATAAAAAAGAAGGCATGGCCTCCAACCAGATGGCCGCCTGGATCGAGGATAAGGATGGGAAACTGATCCGGACACTGTTCGCCACCCGGTTTACTGCCCAGGGAGGGTACAAGACCCGTGAACAGGCCCTGCCCCAGTGGGTGAAAAAATCCGGCCTGGCCCAGCTGGACAAGGCCAAAGTGGATGCCCTGACGAAAGCCACCCCCCAATCTGGCAAAGTGACCGCAGCTTGGGACGGAAAAGATGACAACGGCAAATCCGTCCCTGACGGCACCTACAGACTGGTGGTGGAAGCCACCCTGTACTGGGACAGCGATGCCCTGTGGACCGGCACTTTCCAGAAAGGCGGCAAAGAACAGACCCTGGACATGAAAGAAAGCCTCACCAAAGAACCGGAAAAGAAAGAGAACAAAGACCTGATCACCGGGGTAAAGGCGGTGTATCGGCCGGAAAACAAGTGAAGAGTAAAGAGTGAAGAGCGGGGTCGCTCGGCCCCCTTATGAAAAGACGTCAGACACGGCCCTGGGAGGCCTTGAGATGTCAGAGTCAGCTTTGTTTGGCATAGCACAGCAAGTCCAATCTGCTTATCGCAAACAACCCTGATGTCTGATTTCCGAAGGGCCCGTCAGAGCTGGTCTGACGTCTTTTTATGGTTCAATGGGCAAAAAATGGCATTTGCCATAAAAGCTATAAACGATTCCATTTCCATTATTATTCCCTGTTTCGCATCCATCGTTATTTGTAGATCTATACGAATGAATGGTTCTGGAGCTTCTGTATGCAAGAAGAACGCTGTCCAGCGGTTGCTGAAGGAAGACACTCAGAAAAATGACAAATCTCGGGGAAAAAACCTCAAAAATTATCAGAAAAAACTGGAAAACAGGACCACATACGCCAGGACACAAAACATGTATTGTATATGCTTCAGCAATTGAAACAAGGAGAGGCGTATCCTCCGCAGGATTAGATGCTGGTTTTATCAAAATAAATATGAAAATTTTATGAATCCAGCACTTGCTGCGACATGCTAATATAGTGTTAGATATTTATTGTTTATTATTGTTGCTTTTGTATATATAATATATTTATCCAAAACGTTAATTATAAGATATAGGTGAAACTTATGGAGTTAACACATGTTTGTGAGTGGAACTGCGAAGAAAATTGCTGGAAGAGAATAACTGGCGAAGAAGCTGTAATAAAGTATCCCTATGGTGCACGAGTCCACTCTGGTCTGTTTATGTGTGAGGTATGTAATCACTATGTTACCTTAACACGAGATTCAAATTTAAAAAAAGGTTATTTCCGACATAGTCGGGGTGATGAAAATAAGGACTGCCCAGACCGTAGTTCAAATCAGAATAGGAATTATACCTTTTCGCCAGAAGATATAGGGCTTCCATTAAAAATGGTTTTACGGAATAATTCATTTGATCATATTGAAGTTGGCTTGTCTCCAGCTTTTTCCAAAGATTTTAACGGCTATATAGAAATCAGAGCGAATGGCACCACAATAAAAAAATATTCGACAGAAAGATTCTTGTCTGAAGTTGTAACCTATTTGGATATTGGGGAAAAACTTTATCCAACTTATGAAATTATCTTTTATTCTGAAAATCATAAACCTTTGTTGAAAGACCCTGTAGGAATGAAAAATCCTAGGACTGTTGAAGGTTTTATTGTAGATACAATTCTTTTTGATGGAGAATCAGGTAAAAGAATACCAAAAGACGGCAATGTGACAACTCATCATCCTTACTATCTTTTACTTCGAAAAAGTCATATAAAGAAGGTACCTTCTATTGAAATTCAGAAGCTAGATTTTATTTTACAGGGGAGAAATGAGTGGAGACTCTATAGAATTTTGTGTACCGATTATAATGCATCAAGTGCCAGATTTTTCTTTGATTGTCATGCCAGATTATCAGAAAAATCTGTTCGGATGCTGCCAGTCTGGCCTCCATGTATTGAGAATGGGAATCTGTTGTACCACAAAGAAAAGATTCTTTATTTTGATTTAATTGGCGAATATATGGATGTTCGTGCTTATCCGGGCAATACACAGTGTTCGGCTAAAAAGAAATTGGGACAGGGAGAAACCTTAGCTGAACTTCGGATAACGGATATGCATCAAATTTTATCAATGGGGCGACAGAGTGTCCTGCAATATGCTTATCTTTGGGAAGATTCGCTGAAACGAAATAGTGAGACGCAGAATCTTTGTCTTTCTGTAAAAGATGGGGATGGAAACCTTATTAATCCAGGCGAGACTACACAATTGCCTCAAAAACAGCAAATGAGGATCTTTAGTTCAGTGGATGGCATTATAAAGGTATATGACAATCGAAGAGAGTTGCTAGAATGTGACGAGATCAAGGCGGATACAGAACTATGGCTTAATGGTAATCAAATTCGCCGAGGCAATCGGGTTGAAATTTATCAGGGATTGGATTGCGTTTGGAAAGTAAGTTTTTTATATCTGAAGAGAGAGCATATTTTAATTAATAGGGATAGCCTTTATCAAAAAATAAGAAGGATGCAAGGTCCTTATAGGAAAACGGGATTGGATACAGCCCGTTTGGCAGAATTGTATAGAGATAATCACGAAATATATCTGTGGTTTAAGCAAAAGATATTAGTCGGAAAAATATCTGAAAAGGCATTGGAAATTTTAATTAGATCTAGGAAGGAGACTGTTAAATGAATCAAAGCTATAAACAAAGTTCAATAGGAATTATGGAAAAAGGAGATAAATATGATGTTTGTACCAGGGTAGCCGATATAAGTAGTTTTGATCAAGTGATTACTGTGTTTACTCTAGATAAAGAGAGAAAACCTAATTTTGAAAATAGAAATCATATATATCTTCGTAAGAATCCAGCCTCAGTTAATGGACCTGAATATGGTGATATTGGTGTGTGGAATTGGACTGCTTCTCCTAAATATGGAGACGAAACAAAAGATTGGATTGAATGTCAGTATGTTCCTGAAAAGATACCATATGAAGCAATTTTTCTTGGAAATCAATATAAATCTAAAGATGAAGTTAAAACTATTTTATTTCAAGGAGTTAACTGTATAAAATCAAGAACACATAAGCTGTTTTTGGTTCCTTCTACTAATTTAGATTACTTAGAAGGTTATTGTTGTGATATAAAACAATTATCATATGCAGAAGGAAAAATATATTTGAACAATGATATTTCACATTTGGATTGGATAAATATATCCAAAACAGATTTGATTCAATTGCCCGATTTAGAAGGTCGGCTTTTTTATAGATTTCTCAATAAACCGCAGGTTCAGAGCACAGTTTTGGTTCAGTCTCAATGGGATATCGCTCTTCGAATTATTCGGGAAAGATGCAACTGGGCGGCATGCAAACAACGAGGTCTAAGAAAAAAAGACTTTCAAATTCTGAAAGAATACATCGAAGAATTACCAGAAGACAATTTATATCAGGATATAAGTAGACAGGCTTTGATTAGTATTGAAGATGCACATAAATTAGCGTCTAAAGTATTATCCAAGATAGAAGAATATTTTACTCAAGAGGATGAAGAAGATTTACTTTTGGATGCTATTGTACAAAATCATAAAAGGTTAAAGGATAAATATCAATATAGAATTAGAACCCAATGGTTAGAAGAACATGAAGAAGAAATAAAAAATGAAAAATTAAAGTTAGTAAATATTCAAAAGGAAACAGAAGAGCAGAGAAATAGCTTTGAAAGTCTTCAGCAAATAAAAAATGATAAAGAAGCAGAGTTGGAACAGGTAAAACAAAAAATCGAGAGTGAAAAACAGGAATTCGAAACTTGGAAAAAGAGCTGGATTCTTGAGAACAACTTGCGACTGAATCATAATGAATATACAAGTATCTATGAAGAAATTCAGAAAATCATTGCCCATACAATCCATGAAAAGCATTCCAGCGAAGAAAATAAAGAGATTGGTGGACTGAAAAATACATCTATTAAATCCAATTTAAATTTTGGAAAGGAAATATCCGAAAATCAACTGAATATAATGGAATCGTGGGAAGAGGCAGTCCAAACAATTGATAGTAATATGTATGAATTGGCGATTTCCCGAGAATACTCAGAAATTCTTGCAACTATACTGTATTTTGCTTTTATAATTAAAAAACCAATCTTATTGATTGGACCGGCAGCAGAATCAATTTGTGATGGTGTTTCGGCGGCCCTTTGCCAAAGATTGGCTGATTCTGTGTATCTTCAAGAAAATAGATTTGAAGAAACGAAGGAAATGTGTCAGGCAAGCAGGGAAGGGCTTATCCGTATTTCCAATACCGTGAACAACGAAGTCTTGGTAGAGACGATTCGTTTAAGTCAGGATGGCAAACATCAGTATTATCTTACCCATCCTTTTATCGAAGATATGCCTTTGTTGCCCAAAAGCATATTAAATTATTTTCTGATTATCAATACGGAACCTTTTGTCGAGGATCTGGTATTAGATCCAGAGTTTGCAGGAGGACAACAATCCAAATCGTTTACTCCATTCCCGCTGCAAATGGGAAAAAGAAAAGGCGCTGAACTGTTGAAATATGGAATTCCAACAGTTTATGCTAATCTTTTGGGAAATATAATTGAATTTTCCAGAACCAGGAAGAACAAGGAGTCATGGGATAATTTTTTATTACTGGGAATTCAAATCCCTATATTTTATATGATGGGACAGAAAGATTTCCTTCATGATACGTTGGAAAATACGAAAAGCTTGTCTTCAAGGGAACATAAATTTGTAGAAAATCTGTTGGAGAATATGAATGGATGAAATAGAACGATGGTCATTTTTAAAAGAGATAGGAAGACAATTAAATCTGAGACAAGGAAAGTGGGAAAGCAAGAATAACTATGCATCCAGGGTTATATTCAGCGCTGTTAGCCGCATATTTCTTACTGCATTATGGGATCGCACAGACAAAAGTGGAGAGGTTTCTGTTACTCACGTAAAACAACGGACTAAACAACAGTGGAATGTCTTCAAAAAACTTTTTCCGGAGATTTTAACAGATGAATGTAATTTGGATAAACTGACAGATAACTTGTACGATGTGTATATGCAGAACGGATTTTTCTATCACTGTAAAAACTATAATATACCTGCTGTAAATAAATACTGTCATACTAGAAATTTATGTTTGCTTCGTGGCAGCTTCTTGGATCAACCAGTTATTATGTCAGGAATGGGTCTCTTCCAAAAAGAATTAAGGATGCTGGATTCATGGGATGAGGTTGCAGAAGTTTTTCAGCTATCCGGCAATATTATAGATGCGTGGCATCAGGTATTGCGAACAGCTCGATGGAAAGAAACAAAACTGACCGGTAAAATTTCATTTGCTAGATTGAAAGGGAATTTCTATTATGGGTATTGGCAGAACACTCCTGATAGGTCGGGAGAGATTTCTTTACTGAAACAGGAATCCCCCAGTTCGATATATTATCTATATCGATTTATTGGAAAAAACATGCAGATTGCTGAACTTTCTTTTTGGAGGACTAGTAAAGGAGGTATATTTAATCTCTTAAATGGTTTGTTAAATCAACGTGGCTCGCTGCCTGCTATCCATTATTCCGTTCGACAGGAAATAGTGGAGATTAATCTGGGATATTTATTGCCGCCCAGAGAGCTTTCGTTTTATAGATTATATAGTTGGCCTAATGAACTAAAGGAATACAGCAATGATTTTCATAGAATCATGCAGGTGGATTTTTTCTTAGCCTTTAAAAAGATAATGGAATCAAAGGGGTATGAATTTAAGGAAGGATTATAATGATAAACCATGGAGCTGAGTTTGTGCAAAAACGTCTGCGAACTGAACTGGAAAAGTATATTCTTTCGCAGTACTTTGGAAAGTCTCCCATACTTTTGGAGACAATTAAAAATAAACTGGATCAAGAGGGACTTCTTTATCAGAAACCATATATAGAGTCTTCTCCTGCCTATGAAACCATAGAGAATGGCATTAAACAAGCTAATATGGAGGAGTGGCTTAAAAATTTTTTCCTGGCATTGGCAAAGGAAAATTTGGGCGTGTATCCTTCACCTTATTCTCATCAGATTGAAGCATTGGAACAAACTGGCAAAGGAAAAGATCTTTTTGTAGCTACTGGAACTGGTTCTGGTAAAACAGAATGCTTTATGTGGCCTTTATTGGCGAAAATCGTAAAAGAAGCAAAAAATCAACCGAATACTTGGCAGAAAAGAGGAATTCGTACGATTATTATGTATCCGATGAATGCCCTTGTTTCCGATCAAGTCAGTCGGCTGAGAAAACTTTTGGGAGATCAGGAAGGTAAATTCATTGATATCTTTCGCAAATTTTGTGGCAATAAATCACGACGTCCACAGTTTGGGATGTATACCGGGCGTACACCTTATCCGGGATCAGAACCTAATAAAACTGCAGATGATAAATTGCGAAAAACGTTGCAGCGTTTAGATAGACAAGATGACAAAGATAATTCATATTTGGAATTGCTTGAAAAAGAAGGTAAAATACCTGCCAAAAACAATTTACATCTTTTCTTGGAGCAGTTGAAAAATGATGTTCACAAACCAGATCCTGAAGACGCAGAATTGCTTACCCGTTTTGAAATGCAGCAATATTGTCCAGATATTTTAATTACGAACTATTCTATGTTGGAATATATGCTGTTACGACCTATTGAAAAAAAATTTGGAAGGATACAAAAGAATGGCTGAATAGTTCTCCCGATAATAAATTACTCTTTATTATTGATGAAGCTCACATGTATCGGGGATCGGCAGGTGGAGAAGTTGCATTGTTACTTCGCCGTCTTTTTTATAAACTGGGTATTGAACGAAATCGGGTGCAATTCATTCTAACTACTGCCAGTATGCCTCGTAAATCAGAGAAAGATAAAGAAAGTATTGTACGTTTTTTTCAGGAACTTACAGCGGCAGATCAAACCAATTTTGTTTACTTAACCGGGAATCAAAAGAAATTGAATCAAAAGCAGGTCTATGAAATTCCAACGGCTAAGTTTAAAAATGTAGATTTCGAAGTTTTTGAACACGATGAAGCTGCAAAATTGGGATGCCTCAATCAGTTTTGGAATGGTATTCCCGGGAGAGAAAGCGATTTTTCTTCCTGTAATGAAGCAAGTGAATGGATGTATGATAATTTGATTCATTATCGACCTTTTTTGCAGTTATTTGAGTTGTGCAGAGGTGAAGCTGTTTCTTTAAATGAATTGGCTATGAAAATTTTCCCCAATTTATCTCGTGAGGATGCTCTGAATGCTGTGAGTGTGTTGTTGAGCTTTGCTCCATTGGCTTGCAATAAAAAAGGTATGCGGCTTTTTCCTGCAAGAATGCATATGCTGTTTAGAGGGATTAAAGGGGTCTATGCTTGTGTCAATGAAAAATGCAAAAAACATATTGAACATGGCGGAATTTCATTGGGACAAATCTTTCTTTCAGAAAATCAATTGGTATGTCCGACTTGCAATAGTCCGGTTTATGAATTATGTAATGATCGGCGTTGTGGGGCCCTTTTCTATAGAGGGTATGTCCTGGAAGAAGATGTAGCTCGTGGACGAGCTTATTTGTGGCAATACCCTGGACAATTATTGGATCAGGAACTGAAAGCTATCTACTTATATATTCCGACAAAAGAATTTAAGTGGAGGGGAGAAAGAAGTAAAAATCAGTATGCAATACGACCCTGCTACATGGATGTTAAAAGTGGATTTCTTTATTTTAATGATGACAGTAAGGCCGGTGAAGATGGGTATCGTAAATTTTATTATTCAGAGTTTATTGGTGAAGGAAGGCCTAAAGAGTATACTTTTCAAATTTGCCCTCATTGTCAGCACCAATTGTCTCAGAAGCAACTGAGTACTTTTGAGACTCGAGGAAATCAATCTTTTAATAATTTAATCACTACCCAATTCAATCTGGAACCTGCAGTACCTGAAAAAGAAAAAGAACCAGAACGCTTTCCAAATGCTGGCCGTAAGGTCTTGCTTTTTTCTGACAGTCGTCAAAGAGCTGCAAGATTGGCACGGGATATGTCTGAGGCATCTGAAATCGAAGTAGCAAGAAAACTGTTCATCCTAGCTATTCGTCAGATGCAGGGATTCATGAACCAAGGCAAAGAATTGTCTTTGGATGATTTATATGGCTTCTTTTGCATTCAGGCTAAAAAACAGAATTTAAAATTGTTTACAGGTAATCAACAGGAGAGCTTTCTAAATCATTGTGAAAATGAATATAGAAATTATGAAAAAAGAATAAGAACGAAACGTCTTTATCAGCCTAAAATTACAAATAGTGAGGCCGTTCATTCTTTCCAAAGTTATCTATTACGTTTTTTCTGCGGTGGATATAATACGTTTTATGATTCTGCCGCTTCCTGGCTGGGCATGTCGAAAGAAGCAGAGTTTGATGTGCTTAATGATAGTTTGTTTGATGAACTCCATTTTTCAAAAGAAGAATTCAAAGATTTTTTTAATGCATGGTTATTGAATATTTTTGATTCAACAACTGCTCTTGGAAATGGGATTTCTGATGATTGTCGGATGGAAGTACGGCTTAATTATGGAAAAGGATTTGGATTAAAGAAAGATTGGAAATTTGGTCAGAATCTAAGAAATATTATGGGATGGAAAGGAAAAAATGAGATCGAGATAAAGCTGAAAGATTTACTTCAAACAAATTTCCTAAAAGAAAATCAGGAAAATGGGCGATACTATGTTGACATGAAGGCAGTAGTCCCTCGTTTTGATCCTGAGCATCAATGGTATCGCTGCGAAAGATGTGCTGAAATTACACCTTATTTGTTGAAAGAAGCTTGTCCTTTTTGTGGGAGTGGAGAGGTCCATAAACTTGAAAATTCAGATAAGGAGGCCTTGGCTTTTTGGAATGCACCACTTCAATCAGCTTTAAATGGGGAAAAAATCCATAGCATTGACACCGAAGAACATACGGCACAGCTTTCCCATAAAGATCAACGGGATGATCTTTGGTCCAGAACGGAAGAATATGAACTGCGTTTTCAAGATTTGACACAGAATGAAGAACTACCAGTAGATATACTCAGTAGCACCACAACGATGGAGGTTGGTATCGATATTGGTTCTCTGGTTGCAGTTGGGTTAAGAAATATACCACCTATGAGAGAAAATTATCAGCAAAGAGCGGGGCGAGCCGGACGAAGAGGGGCCAGCTTATCAACAATTGTAACTTACTGTGACGGTGGACCCCATGATACTCAGTATTTTAAAGATCCACAGCCAATGTTCCGTGGAGATCCTAGACGCCCATGGATAGATTTGGAAAGTGAAAAACTGATATTCCGGCACCTGAATATGGTGGCGTTTGAGACTTTTTTGGAAAATCATCAAACAAGTTTGGATCAATTGACAGCAAAAGACTTTTTGGATAGGCTATTGCCTGATTTTGAAGAATTTATCCAGAATTATTCAATCTACGAAAATAAGATATTATTACCGCAAGGGATTTCTCCGGATCAAAATAAATTTCGCTTGGAATTGATTCGGGGAATCCATGAAATAGAACAACAATGGGAGAAACATCCAGAACTGTTTGAAGAGGAAAACGGTGCCAACAGAAGACGTGCAAAAAGTTTATTAGATGCTCTCTATGAGAAGGGAATTATACCTACCTATTCATTTCCCAAAAATGTTGTCAGCACATACATTCAAGGGAAAAATGGACAAGTGGAATATGAAGTACCTAGAGGGCTGGATGTAGCCATTAGTGAATATGCACCAGGTCGTTCATTGGTAGTAGATAAGCAGACCTATCAAATTGGAGGTTTGTACTATCCGGGAAGTGAATTTAAAAGATCAACATGGAATTTACCTGCGAAGTCCTTCATGGAAGATCCAAATTATCTGAAACAGGTAAAATTATGCCCGAAGTGTGGTTGGTTTGGTTTGGCTGAAAACAGTTCAGAGCATTGTCCATTTTGTGGGAACCCTGTTTTAAAATCTGATATTCCTTTGCTTCGTCCATGGGGATTTGCGCCTCGTGATGGAAAGCCTATTCAGGAAGTGCAGCTCCAGGAAACTTATTCATCTGTACAGCAACCGCTTTATTCAACTGTGCCAGATTCTGATGAAATGGTTCTTGTAAAGGGAGCAAAGCATATCCGAATGGCGGCCAGGAAGAATCAGCAAATCATTATGGTCAATACAGGAGAAAATCGGAACGGTTTTATGGTTTGCAAGGATTGTGGCGCTGCCATGCCGGGGGATACTTCTCAGGTATTGAAAAACATTCAACGCCCATACAATAGCCAGAAAAAATGCCATCACGAAAATGTTGAACATGTAAATTTAGGCTTTGATTTTATTACAGATATGTTAGTTATGGAATTTTATCTGGACCCAATGAAAATAGCCGTAGACCAAAATCAAAATTTATGGCTTAATCGAGCTGCACAATCTCTTGCGGAAGCACTTCGTTTGGTCGCCAGTCAGGAACTTGATATTGAGTTTACTGAATTAGTAACAGGCTACCGTGTTCGACGGAATCAAAAAGCAGCGTTTGTAGATATCTATATTTATGATGCGCTTTCCAGTGGTGCCGGTTATGCTGTGAGCATTAGCAGTGATATTCCTACGATATTGGAAAAAATAAAGAATCGTTTAGCAGGATGCACCTGTGATTCCGCTTGTTCAAATTGCTTGAAACATTATAGAAACCAACACGTCCATGGTATGTTGGATCGTTTTGCAGCGTTGGATTTACTAAAATGGGGAATGGAGGGGATTTGTCCATCCCATTTGAATATAAATCAACAGATTAAGTTATTGACCCCGGTAAAAGGGATACTTGCTGAAATGGGATATGATTTAAATAAGGTGGAAGACACTATTTTCTGTACATTTAAGGGTGAAACAAGAAAAATTGTAGTTTATCCGGCGATGATACGCGAACCTCACAAGGCAGGAGTAATTGCTGTAAGTGATGCATTCCTTAAATTTGCAAAGCCATATGCTGTTAGAATGATTACAGAAGAATGGGGTGATAAATGAAGTAGATAGATCCTCTGGAGTACCTTGTAGAACACTCAGCTCTTGGGCACTTACCTGCAACCGCTGGAGACTATCTGACCCTGGCAGATGCTGACGAAGGGAAATATAGCCCTGGGGGCTACTAACCCACCACTAGCCTTTTGCCACGGGACTAGGGTTCTTCTCCTCGGCGAACCCGTCGAAAAGGGTCGATATAAGAACGTTTGGGGTCGGGCAATAGGTGTTTTGAGGTGAACCAAGAACCGGCGCAGCCGTGTTTCCTGGTTCGCTTGCAATTGTTCAAAGGCAAATGCAGAGCATTTAGCATCCTTTTGCGGGAGACGATGGGCGTGAGGCAAAAACGCCTCATGATGAACAACCAACGACGAGCCCATCCCGGTCCGTTCTGCTCATCGCCAACAAGCTTTCATCTGATTTTGAAAGGCCCGCCAGGGCCGTTCTGACGTCTTCTCCTTTCTGTCCCCAATTTTCCCCACCTCTTTTGGTATACTGGAACCAGGAAAACAAAAGGAGGTATGGATTATGAGCTTTGTGCTTGCAGAAGATATGGATTTTGGTACGGTAGAGACGGCGGTCTATGGGTATGTGAATTTCTGTCAGGGGCCGGATTTCTATGAATTCCGGATGAGTCCGGAGGCGGCGCGGCCTTTTATGGACAAAATCGATGGGGCCATTGCCGGGCTCAACAAGGTCTTGAAAAAACTGGATCCCCAGGCGGAGCCTTTGGACCAGGTCATTTACCAGGAAGGGGACGAGGACAACAAGGGGACCATTGTGTTCACGGCCTGTCTCCTGGGGCCGGTGGCCATCGATGGGGACTGGATGAGCGAAGGGGACGCCCTGAAGTTCATCGATGAGATGGATCCGGAAGGGAAGCAGAACGTGACCTGCGACCTGGTGGCCGACCAATGCGATTTCGGCAATATCGTCACCCTGCAGCTGAAGCGGATCGATGGGAGGGAGTAGCTCCTGCGGGGCAGGCACTGGTCTCTAGCCGACGGAGGGAACCCGTCAGGCGGGTTCCTTAATGATGAACGACCAACGATGAACGATGAACCACATTCCAGGAGGTGTTTGATCATGGTGCTGAAAAACCGGCGGCTCAGCCGGGGACTGCTGGCCGGCTGTCTGCTGCTTTCTCTGGCGGCTGGGGGGAAGGCCCTGGCCCGGGAACCGGAGATCATGTCCAATCTGGGGGCCGTCACCATCAGCTGCTCCATTTATAAAAACCAGGCCGGGGTGGCGGGGGTGACTGCCGGGATCTCCCAGAGCCAGGTGGAGGAAGCATTGGGGGCGCCCCGGTCGGTGAAATACGGACGGGGGACCATGGAATATTCCTATCCCTCTCGGACCCTGCTGCTGGTCCATTTCAGTCCGGAAATGCCCTATGTGCTCATGGACATCAAGACCACCAACAGGGAGGATGCCACCCCGGACGGGGTCCAGGTGGGCATGGCTGAAACAGTGCTGAACGATGTGTACGGTGAGGCGGATGCGGTCTGGACCAAAAGGTATGAATCCCCCAAGATCCCCGAAGAAGACAACGCAAAGAACCACGCCAAACTGGACGAAACCATCTATGAATACCACGCCAATAAAACCACAACTCTGGCTTTTACCGTGAGGCAGGGCGTGATCCGGGAGATCCACGTGCATCAGGCGGAGTGAGGAAGAGAAGAAGTCAGACATGGCCCTGACGGGCCTTGGGATGTCAGACGTCAGATTTGTTCGGCTTAGCAGCAGGTCCGGACTATTTATCACAGACAAGCTGACATCTGACGTCTGACGTCTGAAAGGCCTGTAAAGGCCGGTCTGACTTCTTTCGTATCCCATTGACTCCCTCCTCTTCCGGGAGTATACTGTTAATTACTATTTTACAAGTAGGAATTAACACCAGGAAGGGACGAGATACATGGCTGATTTATCTTCGCGAACGGCGTCTTTTACGGATTCGGTGATCCGGCGGATGACCCGGATTTCTTTACAGTATGATGCGGTGAACCTGAGCCAGGGGTTCCCGGATTGGGATCCTCCCAAAGAGATGGAGGAACGGCTGAGCCAGGTGGCCTTTACCGGGCCTCACCAGTACGCCGTCACCTGGGGCGCTCCCAATTTCCGTCAGGCCCTGGCGGCCAAGCAAAAGCATTTCACCGGGCTGGACATCGATCCGGAAACGGAAATCGTCACCACCTGCGGCAGCACGGAAGCCATGATGGTGGCGGTGATGACGGTGACGGACCCAGGGGATAAGGTCATCGTGTTTTCTCCCTTCTATGAAAATTACGGAGCCGATGCCATCCTCTGCGGGGCAGAGCCCATCTACGTACCTCTGGTGCCACCAGATTACCGGTTCGACCCGGACGTGCTGGAAGCTGCCTTCCGGCAGCATCCCAAGGCCCTGATCCTGTGCAATCCTTCCAACCCCTGCGGCAAGGTGTTCACCTGGCAGGAACTCCAGATCATTGCAGATCTGGCGGAGAAATACGATGTGTGGGTGATCACCGATGAGGTGTACGAGCACATTGTGTACAAGCCCTACCAGCACATCTACTTTGCCACTCTGCCTCGGATGCGGGAGCGGACCCTTTCCTGCAGTTCCCTGTCCAAGACCTATTCCATCACCGGCTGGCGGCTGGGATACATCATCGCCCCGCCGAAGGTGATCGATGAAGCCCGGAAAGTCCATGATTACTTGACCGTGGGGGCGGCGTCCCCTCTCCAGGAAGCAGCGGTCACCGGGCTCCGGTTCGGGGATGAGTATTATACCTGGCTCCGGGACCTGTACACCGACCGGCGGGATCTGATGCTGAAGGGGCTCCGGGATATCGGCCTGAAGCACACGGAACCCCAGGGAGCCTATTACATCATGGTGGATATCTCCGATTTCGGCTATGCCAGCGATACGGAATTCTGTGAGGATCTGGCCAAGTACGTTGGCGTGGGGGCCGTCCCTGGGTCGGCCTTCTTCCACGAAAACATCACCAGCTACATGCGGCTCCATTTCGCCAAGAACCGGGAAACCCTGGAAGAAGCCCTGGAACGGCTCAAGGGGATCTACAAGAAGATGCCGGTGAGGAAATAAGAAGTCAGACCGGTCCTTCGGGCCTTTCAGGACTTCAGACGTCAGCTTGTTTGTGATAAGCAGTCCGGACCTGCTGCGCAGCCGGACAAACCTGACGTCTGACGTCTCAAGGCCCGTCAGGGCCGTGTCTGACTTCTTTCTTTTTCAAAAAGTTTAACTTTCCCCGCCTTCCCTTGCTGTATACTATAGAAGCACTATTACAGCACTGGGGGGCGGTTTTATGTTTGAAGGCAGCATCCGGGAGGTGGTCCGGCCGGACCGGATCCTTTCCTATTTTGAGCAGGAGAAGGCTGTCCTTTTGGTGGTGACGGCTACTGGCATCCTGTACAACCTGGGTATGGGGGCGGGGCCTTATTTCGAAGGCCAGCTGGCTCAGTGCCTGTATGACATTTTCCAGGGGAAGGCTGCGGCCGGGGATATGGTCCGTCTGGCGGCCCTCTATGTGGGGGTGATCTTCTTAGTCCAGCTGTCCCGGGCCGGGAAACGCTACAGCGTCCGGCTGTTCTCCAACCGGGTGAGTCGGACCATGCGCCATACCCTGTACCACAGCCTGGTGCGGCTGGATGTCCGGGAACTTCAGCAGGAGAACCTGGGGAATTTGATGACCAAGGCCATGGGGGACGTGGACGCCTGTGCAGAAGGGATGCGGAAATTCACCACGGAAGTCTTCGATACTGGGGTGGTGATGGTGGTGTATCTGGGGCTGTTGCTGGCTTATGACTGGCGGCTGACCTTTTTGGCCTGCAGCTTCACCCCTCTGGCCTATTGGATCGCCAACCGTCTGAAAAAGCAGGTGGCCCAGGCCAACGGGGTCTACAAGGCCACGGAAGCCCGGCTGAACACCCTGACCCTGGACCGGGTGAGCCATGCTTTGACGTACCGGATCTACGGCCAGGAAAGCTGCCGGGATGCCGCCTATGAAACCCAGCTCACTGCTTACGAAAAGGCCAGTGCCCGGGCCAATATCTTCGAAGGGGCCCTGGGGCCTTTGTACGATGCCATTGCTATGGCTGGGACCGTGGTGATTTTCTATTTCGGGGCCCGGAATGTCCAGGGCATTGGCTGGGAAGCCTGGAACATCGCCAGTTTCACCACTTTCCTGGCCTGCTTCACCAAACTGGCGGTGAAGACCAGCCATGCAGCCAAACTGTTCAATGCAGTCCAGAAAGCCCAGATTTCCTGGCAGCGGATCAAGCCGCTCCTCCAGGCGGCCGCCCCGGAAGGAAAAAACCGTCTCCTGGGGCCGGTGGTACCGGTGACCTTGGAAGTCCGGGACCTGGCCTGCCATTATCCGGGCCAGCAGGAAGGCCTTGCCGGGATCTCCTTTACCGCCCGTCCCGGAGACATCATCGGCATCACAGGGCCGGTGGCCTGCGGCAAAAGCCTGTTGGGAAAGGTTTTCCTGGAGGAAGTCCCCTGGACTGGATCGATCCTCTGCAATGGAACGGATTTCCGTACCCTGGACCGGGAACAGCGCCGGAGCTTGGTTTCCTACCTGGGCCATGATCCGGAGCTGCTCAGCACTTCCATTGGGGAAAACATCGCCTTGGGGGACCCGGTGGACGTGGAAAAATTCCTCACGATGACCAACCTGAAGGAGGAAGTGGCAGCCATGCCCCAGGGTGCGGATACTCCGGTGGGCAGTGAAGGCACCCGGCTTTCCGGAGGACAGCAGGCTCGGATCGCCCTGGCCCGGACCCTGGCCCATGCCCGGTCGGTGCTGGTGCTGGATGATCCTTTTGCGGCTGTGGACCGGAAAGGGGAGACGAAGATCCTGGAACAGATGCGGCAGGCCTTTCCGGACCGGGTGATCCTGCTGATCTCCCACCGGCTCACCCATTTCCCGGAATTCACCGGAGTGCTGTTCTTGGATCAGGGATGGGGAAGCTTCGGGACCCATGAGGAACTGATGCAGCAGGAGCCCGGCTATGCCCGGCTGGTGAAGCTCCAGCAGGAAGGGGTGGATCTGGATGAATAGGAAGAATCCTGTGTGGGAAAGCGTCAAAGGGACTCTCCGGACCCATCCTCGTTCCGGGGCCCTGGTGGCAGTGCTGGTGGTCCTTTCCGTGGCCACCTCTCTTTTGCCGCCACTGGTCCTGGAACGGGCGGTGGACAGCCTGACGGAAGGCCGGGGGATCCCTTGGCAGCTGGCGGTGCTGTACCTCGGCCTTACGGTGCTGTCGGACTGCTTCGAAACGGCCCAGAACGGGGCCATCACCGTATTTGGACAAAAGGTGACCCACGGACTCCGGTCCACCCTGTGTGCCAAGCTGGACCGGCTGCCGGCCGGGTATTTTACCGGCCATCCCAGCGGCCAGACCACCTCTGTGTTCGTCAATGACGGGGATACCATCGATACCCTGTATTCTGACGGCATCGTAGGGATGCTGGCCGATGCCTGCAAGCTGCTGGGGATCTTGGGGATCCTGTGGAGCCGGAGCCGGGGTCTGTTCCTGATCCTCTGCTTCCTGCTGCCCCTGCTTTTTGTGCTTACCCGGCATTTCCAGAAGGGGACCCTGGCCGCCCAGCGGGAAAATCGCCGGGCCATCGGCCGGGTGAACAGCCACGTGCCGGAAACCATCCATAATATCCGGACCATCCATTCCCTGGGGAAGGAACAGTATATGGAAGAACGGTACGATACCCTGATCACTGACAGCTTCCGGGCCATCAACCGGGCCAATGTGTTCGACGGGGTCTATTCTCCCATCATCCTGGTGACCCAGGCGGCGGTGGTGGCAGTGATCATGGTGGGAGCAGCCTTGGGTCCTGCCTGGGCGGATCTGTTCGGCCTTTCTGTAGGGTCCGCTGTGGCAGTCATCGCCTACGTGGGAAAGATCTTCGGACCCCTGGAAAGCATCGGTATGGAGATCCAAAGTATCCAGAGCGCCATGGCGGGGATCCAGCACATCGGAGAGTTCTTGGGGGAAGAGGAACGGAAACCGGCCTCTGCGGAACCTTTGCCGGAAGACTTGGAAGACAAGGCCGTGGCCTTTTCCCATGTGACCTTTGGATACGACCCGGCCCAGCCCATCCTAAAGGATTTTTCCTGCAGCCTGGAGCCTGGGGAACAGGCCATCCTCATGGGGCCCAGCGGCTGCGGCAAAAGCACCCTGTTCAAGCTGCTCCTGGGGCTTTATGCCCCTCAGCAGGGGACGGTGGCCCTCATGGGGAAACGGGCTGGGAGCCTTCCGGAAGAAGAAAAACGCAGCCTCTACGGCTGTGTGGAGCAGGAATTTTCCCCGGTACCCGGAACGGTGGCAGACCAGGTGACTCTCTTCGATGCTTCTGTTGTCTCAGACCAGGTGGATCGGGCCCTGGAACTGGTGGGCCTGAAGGAAGCTGTGGATCGGCTGCCCCAGGGGAAGGATACCCTCATGGCCGACGGACTGTTCTCCCAGGGGGAACTCCAGCTGCTAAACATCGCCCGGGCCGTGGCCAAAGAGCCTCGGCTGCTGCTCTTGGACGAAATCACCGCCAATTTGGACAGCCAGACGGAAGAAAGGGTGCTGAAGGCCCTGGAACGGGCCGCCCAGGGCCGGACCGTCCTGAGCATCTCCCACCGCTTCTCCCGGATGATGGAGGGGCAGAGGATCATCAGGATGGGGTGAATTTGCCCCCTCTTCATTTCTTTTTCACCTTCCATGGTGTACAATGATCACTTGTTAAATGAATTGTAAAGGAGCGGATGGTTTTGCCCAGATATCTTACTTGGAAAATGCTGATGGAGGAATTCAAGAACGGGGGGCCCCATGTGCATATGATGGCCTTCATCCTGTTCAACATCGTGGGGATCGTCCTCCTCCATTATGTGTTCAAGGGCCTCATCGCCTTTCTCTCCAAACATACCCGGGGCAGCAAAGAGGCCTGGGAGAGCACCTTCCGGTTCCTGCCGGTGCTTTTGGGGATGATGCTGGGGAGCAGCCTCACCAAGAACATCCTGGATTTGCCTACCTTTGTCCGCCACGGACTGAATATGCACTTCCACAGCCTGGTGATCTTCACCATCACCTTGTTTACGGCCCATCTCATTGCGGCCTATCTGAAATCCCGGCTGTCCAAAAGCGAGGAACGGTCTTCCTCCATGTCCATCCTGGCCACGGTGGTGGATATCGGGGTATACATGGTGGGGTTCCTGTTCATCTTGAATTCCTACGGTATTTCCATTTCGCCCCTTTTGACCGCTCTGGGCGCTGGCGGGTTGGCTTCCGCTCTGGCCCTCCAGGATACCCTGGCCAACCTGTTTTCCGGCATCACCACCATCTTTTCCAAACAGGTGCGGATGGGGGACTACATCAAACTGTCCAGCGGGGAATCCGGCCGAGTGGTGGACATGAACTGGCGGAACACCACCATCCGGACCGCCACCGGGAACATGATCATCGTCCCCAACAAGAACATCGCTGCCAGCAACCTGACCAACTACGAGCAGCCTCTGGCGGAATGCACCATCACCATCCCCATTACGGTGACCTATGGCAATGACCTCCAGAAGGTGGAAGATGTGACCTTGGGCGTGGCCCAGTACGTGTTGGAAAAGAGCGAATACGGGGTCACCGGCTTCCAGCCTCTGGTCCGGTATGACCAGCTGGGAGACTACGGCATCCGGTTCCAGGTGGTGCTGCGGATCAAGAACATCCTGGATGAAGCCGCCCTGCGCCACCAGTTCATCAAAGTGGTGTACCGGAAATACCAGGAAGAAGGGATCACTCTGCTGGTGAGACATGATTGATCATTGACACAAAAAAGGTGCCTGCAGGCACCTTTTTTTAATATCCCAGCTTCTTCTTCAACCCTTCCATATCTTTCTCCGATAAGAAAGGCCTGATCACATCCAGGTAATATTCCGCTTCTTTTTCCCGTCCGGCCTGGTGGCAGGTCTGGGCTCCGCCGGCAGCCAGCCGGAGGATTTCCACATTGGGGCCCAGGGGGATCCCCTGTTTTTCTGCGAACGCCGTCAGTTCTTCCTGGGAAGCGGGGGCCAGGTCTTTTCCCAGCTTCTGGACCGCCGTTTCCAGCTGGGCTTTCACAGTCTCTGTTTCTCCGTAGTTCAGGCTCAGGAGGAACGCGTACCGGGCTCCCTGCCAGTCTTCCCGGCGGAGCAGCAGGATTCCTTCATTTTGGTAGCAACGGGCCAGGTCTTTGGGACGGAAGGCCTGCCGGAAGGCTTCCCGGTTCACCCGTCCGAAGCTTTCCCAATCTTCTTCCTCTTTCAATACGGCCAGATAGCAGGCCCGTACCGGGGCACTGGCCGGGTCCCATTTCAATCCTTTTTCCAAGGCTTTCCGGGCTGCCTTCGTCCGGCCTTGGGCCAGTTCCAGTTCTCCCAGGGTGAGGTACAGTTCATGGCTAATTAAAGGGAACAAAAAGAAAGGAAAAGCCAATCCAGACGGTATCAGCGGCAGGCTACAAGAATAAATTGTGATTTCACAAGATTGGTGCTATAATAAGAGAAAAGTTCCTGCCGGGGCAGCCGCTCCGGTGGTATGGATAGAAAGGCAGGAAAACAATATGCACATCAGCTATAAACCACTCTGGCACACACTGTTAGAGCGTGATATGAGAAAAGAAGATTTAAGGCTTGCCGCTGGTATGACAACGAATATGATTGCCAACATGAGCAAAGAGGGAAAGCACATCAGCATGGATACATTAGCCCGTATCTGCGAAACGCTGAATTGTGAGATTACCGATGTGATTGAGTTAGTACCAGACGAGCCTGCTTCCACAGGAGGTAAGGAACATGAGCGAATTGAAACCAAGAATAAAAGAAAACGGAATTGATTATATCCTTGTTGGAGATTACTACATCCCGGACTTGAAGTTGCCGGAGGAACACCGCCCCATCGGAAAGTACGGACGGATGCACCGGGAATATTTAAGAGAAGTCTGCCCAGCCAGATTACACACATTGACCCTGACCGGGGAATTGTGGACATATCTTGCAGACCTGAACGAACAGGCACAGAAACGGTTAGACACCATCATGGAGCAGATGAAAGCTGCCGAGGGCGTGACCGAGGAATTGAAGCGTACTTCTCAAATGGAATGGGTGCAGCGTTGCAATAACATTCACAACCGGGCAGAAGAAATTGTTTTACATGAGATGATTTATTCATAACGGTATGGTAGAATGATTATTACAAATTAGAAGTTGTAAAGGAGACTTTGTATGGGTAGAAAAGAAATAACAACAAAAGAAG
>ENA-ORUF01000528-ORUF01000528.1-human-gut-metagenome-genome-assembly--contig:-NODE-528-length-52177-cov-2.852116_pt1 | contig 52177 bp, 38 predicted proteins | sample MGYA00242077_ERZ509203 | MGnify/ENA primary metagenome ERZ509203 (study PRJEB26280, sample SAMEA2338834) | human gut metagenome | biome: human gut; feature: human-associated habitat; material: faeces... | reverse complement strand
GGGTTCTCCTTGGTTTCCGGCTTTTTGGTACGGGGCCCCCTCCGGCGAAAGCGATTCAGGGCAAGGAACTAATCGGCCGTGCGGCCTGTGGTCGCCGACCGCAATCGGCGAACAGAAAAAATTCGGTTGCGAACATACTCGATACATGGAAATACAATTGCTCTCCATTATCTGTCAATGCTAACTCTTTTCCACGAGCGCATGCTTTCTCACGGCGTTCCGGTAAGTCACCGTCCCGGTAAAAAGCGCAAAAGGAAACGAACCGAACCGCCGAAAGTAAAAAATTCCATCGATTTGACTAAATTTGCGACGGAATGAAAGACTGGACGCGCAAAATAATCGGACTGTCGCTCGTCGCGCTCTTTGCAGGGTATTACGGCGGAACGACGCTCTTTTACCATGCGCACGAGATCGACGGCGTCAAGATCGTCCATTCGCATCCGTATACCGGCGACGCCCAGCACCACGCGCATTCGGCAGCCTCGTGCCGGACCATCCAACTACTGTCCGGACTGACTTTCCTCACTTCGGCGCTCGCGCTTCTCCCGAGAGTTTTCCGGCAGCTTTCCGCCCGACGGCAAGAACATCTCGTCGCCGCAAGGCAACAATGGGAGAATCACCCCTTTTTCCTGCGCGGCCCTCCCCGGCCGGCTTTCCTTTCCTAACCGGCATCCGAACGAAGACTTCGCCCGGCTTTCAAGCGGCCGCTCGAATCCGAAGACCGTATGCGATCGCATACGGCCGATAGGACGTGTCGCTATCGTTACACAATACTCACGCAAACGAAAAAGAACATGAAATATACGTTACAGGTCATGCTCCTGCTGGCCTCTTGTCTGTCTTCGGAACACATGCGCGCGCACGGTCCCGAACACGGTACGAACCAACTTTCGGGACGGATCGTCGATGCCGAAACGAATCAAGGAATCGCCTATGCGGTCATCCAGATCGAAGGAACCACGCTGGGAACGGCGACCGACACAGCCGGATTCTATTCCCTCTCGCGTCTGCCCGAAAGCAGACCGATTACGGCCGTCGCCTCGGCCGTCGGTTACGACCGGCAAAAACAAACCGTCGCCATCATCGCCGAACAGCAGACCCGGCTCGACTTCAAGCTGCGCTCCACGGCGATCATGGAACAGATCGTCGTCACGGCAGACCGTCAGGCCACCAAGCGTACCGAAGCGCCTACCGTCGTCAACGTACTCTCGTCGAAACTGTTCGATCAAACCTCCTCGGGCAATATAGCCGACGCGCTCGGATACGTTTCCGGCCTGCGCATGGAATATACCTGCTCGAATTGCGGAACTTCGCAGATCCGGATCAACGGGCTGGAAGGCCAGTATTCGCAGATTCTGCTCGACAGCCGCCCCGTATTCAGCTCGCTGGCAGCGGTCTACGGTCTCGAACAACTGCCGGCCGGCATGGTCGACCGGGTCGAGGTGATCCGCGGCGGCGGCTCGGCCCTGTACGGATCGAACGCAATCGCCGGCGTCGTGAACATCATCACCAAGGAACCGCACCGCAACTCGGTCTCGCTGGCCAACACGACGGGATTCACGGAGTCGGGCACGGCCGACGTCAATACCTCCCTCAACGCCTCCATGCTGTCGGACGACCGCCGGGCGGGAGCCTACCTGTTCGCATCGGTCCGCAACCGCGACAACTACGACCGCAACGACGACGGTTTCTCGGATATTCCGAAGGTCGCCTCGCAGATTGCCGGCTTCCGCGCCTATTACAAGACAGGAGCCTATTCCAAACTGACTTTCGAATACCACCATATCAACGATTTCCGCCGGGGAGGAGACCACCTCGAACGGCCGCCCCACGAATCGGATATCACCGAGCAGGCCCGCCACTCGATCAACGGAGGCGGCCTTCAATTCGACCTCTACACGCCGAACCAACGCCACAAAATAGGAGTGTACGCCTCTTATCAGGACGTGCGGAGGGAAAGCTACTACGGAACGGACAAAAATCCGGACGCCTACGGCAAAACATCCGACAACACGCTTGTGGCGGGCGCGCAGTATACCTACCGGATGCACAAGTTCCTGTTCCTGCCGGCCCACCTGACATTCGGCATGGAATACAATCGCAACAACCTGCACGACCGGATGCTCGGTTACGACCGCGACATGCGGCAGATGAGCTGCACCTACGGAGGCTACGTGCAGAACGAGTGGGAGAGCGAACGGCTCAATTTCGTGATCGGCGCGCGCATCGACAAGAACAACCGGATCGGCAATCCGGTGTTCAGTCCCCGGGCTAACATCCGCTATACGCCCGTAAGGAACGTGATTCTCCGAGCGGGATACACGTCGGGATACCGGGCTCCGCAGGCCTACGACGAAGACCTGCACGTCAACGCCGTAGGCGGCAACGTATCGCTGATCGTTCTCGATCCCGACCTCAAGCCGGAGTACTCGAACAGCTTCACGCTGTCGGCCGATCTCTACCGCAACACGGGCAAGGTGCAGCTCAACCTGCTGGCCGAAGGATTCTACACGAGCCTCGACGACGTATTCTTTCTCGAAGAGCGGGCGCCCGACGCGGAAGGCAACCTGATCTTCATGCGGACGAACGCCCGAGGAGCGACGGTGCGGGGCGTCAACTTCGAGGCGAAAGCGGCGCTCGATCCCGACAATTATATCCAGGCAGGATATACCTATCAGCGAAGCACATACAAGGAGGCGATGAGCTGGAGTACCGGCGCGTCGCAAGCCAAGGAAAAGCGGATGCTCCGCTCGCCCGACCATTACGGATACGTTTCGCTGAACGGATCGCCGGCGAAAAGCCTGAGCGCATCGGTCTACGGAACCTTCAGCGGCAGCATGCTCGTACCGCACTATTTCGAGAACCCGGACGACGACCGACTCAAGGAAACGCCGTGCTTCTTCGATCTCGGAATCAAGCTGTCGTACGACATCGCGCTGACGCGCCGCGTCACGATGCAGGTCAGCGGAGGGGTCAAGAACGTGCTCGACAGCTTCCAGAAAGACATCGACCGGGGTAAGACCAAGGATGCCGGCTACATATACGGCCCGGCTTTCCCTCGCACGTTCCATTTCGGAGTACGCTTCACGATGTAGGCGGGCCGCGCTGACGCGCAAGCATGCATCCGGGCCCGTGAAACGGGGTCCGGATGTTGTTTTTCCCGTCCGGCTTCCGTACTTTTACGAAAAAACCAGACCAACAACGCATGAAAGCATTTCTTCTGTCGCTCGGCCTTCTCATGGCGGCGGGCACGCTTGCCGGCCAAAGCCGGATGCGCGACTACGGAATCGAGTACGGTATTTTCAGAACCGGACCGCTCAACGCGATCACGGACGTGAAGGGCGTCCGGGTCGGCCACACCACGCTGATCGAAGGCGACTCGGCACGCACGGGCGTCACGGCCGTCATTCCCCATCCCGGCAATATTTTCCGGCACAAGCTGCCGGCAGCCGTCTGCATCGGCAACGGTTACGGCAAAATGGCCGGTTACACGCAGATCAGGGAATTGGGAAACATCGAAACCCCGATCGTGCTGACCAACACGCTCGGCGTGGCGGCCGGTCTGGACGCGCTGATCGACTACACGCTCTCGAATCCCGAGAACGGCGACGTCAAGTCGGTCAACGGGGTGGTGGGAGAGACCAACGACGGAACGCTGAACGACATTCGCGGACGGCACGTCACCAAAGAACATGTGCTCGCGGCTCTGCGCAACGCCAAGGAAGGCCCCGTAGCGGAAGGCAACGTGGGAGCCGGCACCGGAACGATCTGCTTCGGCTTCAAGGGCGGTATCGGCACTTCGTCCCGGGTGCTGCCCGCACGGTACGGAGGCTACACGGTAGGCGTACTGACGCAGACCAACTACGGCGGCGTGCTCGAGATCGCGGGAATACCTGTCGGGCGATATCTGGAGAACTATCCGTACCGCGATGCCGTGCTGCAGGATACGGACGGATCGTGCATGATCGTGATCGTCACGGACGCGCCGCTGGATGCCCGAAATCTCGAACGGCTGGCCAAACGGGGCATGATGGGCCTGTCTCGAACCGGGGGGATAGCCAGTAACGGCAGCGGCGACTACGTGATCGCCGTATCGACCGCTTCGGAAAACCTGATCGACGATCGAAACGCGTACTACACCCCCAAGCTTCTGCATAACGAAGCGGTATCTCCGCTATTCGAGGCGGCCATCGAGGCAACGGCCGAAGCGCTGTGGAACTCGCTGTTCGCCGCCGAAACGATGACCGGCTCCGGAATCACCGTCGAAGCCTTGCCCGTCGAACGGATTCTCCCCCTGTTCAACAAAAAGCGGTAGCGAGCGGCGGACGGATCCGAAAAGGATTTCATACGACGAAACCGGAAATATCGGGAACTCGAAAGCCGATACGGCAAAGGGGCGAAATTCACTCGGAGCCGACTCCGTCGCTCCGCTCGTCCCGATTCCCGAAGATTCGTATTATATCGCACCGGAAAGGCGAGCGCTTACCGGTAGAAAGCCCCGTCCCGCAAGCCCACCGTTAACGGACAGACATATCCCGGAGCGGACTTGCTACGGTTTTCGGAACGACAGCCGGGCCCGAACGACGAAATCCGAAGATACGAGGTCCTATCATGCCACCGGGGAAAAGCGAGGCGAGAAATTATTCATTCGGATCGGCAAAAATGCCATAAAACCGGACGACTGAACCGACAATCGAAAGCGGACAGTCCGTCCTTCTTCCGGGAAACTCGCGGTCGGAAGGGTCGGCGCACATGGGATACATACGGACACAAACCGCCGCCCCTTCACGGGGCGGCGGCCCATTGAGATACGGTTTGTGCCGGAGGCTACCCGATGCGTCGGGCCCCTTGAGAAATGTTGACCTCGATCACGCGCGGAGCATGCCCGAAACGATGCGCGAACCGGTCCGTAGCCTCGGCCAGATAGCCATCGTAAGCCTCGGCGCGAACCAGATTGATCGTGCAGCCGCCGAAACCGCCGCCCATCATCCGCGCGCCCAGCACGCCGTCGGTCCGATGACCGATATCGGCCAAGAAATCGAGCTCGTCGCAGCTGACCTCGTACTGCCTGCTCAGCCCCTCGTGCGATCCGTTCATTTTCTGTCCGAACGTGACGTAGTCGCCTTTCTCGAGCGCCGCGCAGGCATCGAGCAAACGCTGGTTCTCGTCGACGACATAGCGGCAGCGGCGGTAGACGACTTCGTCCATTTCGCCTTTATAGGTATCGAGCATGTCGGCCGTCACGTCGCGCAGCGATTCGACGCCTTCCACATGCCGGAGCACGACGGCCACACCGGCCTCGCACTGAGCGCGGCGGACATTGTACTCCGACGAGGCGAGCGTATGCTTGACTTGGGTGTCGAACAGCACGACGCGGCAGCCCTGCGGATCGAACGGTTCGAGCTTGTACTCGAGCGACCGGCAGTCGAGGCGAATCACATGGCCCGCCTCGCCGAACAGCGACGCGAACTGGTCCATGATACCGCAGCGGACGCCGACGTAGTTATGCTCGGTCATCTGTCCGATCTTGGCCAGTTGTTCCCGGTCGAACCCGAGACCGTATGTCTCGTTGAGCGCGAATCCGACGGCGCTCTCGAGCGCGGCCGAGGACGAGAGGCCGGCACCGAGAGGCACGTCGCCGCCGAACACCATGTCGAACGGCAGAATCAGCGCCCCGCGCTTCTCCATCTCCTGGCACACGCCGTACACGTAACAAGCCCACTGCTGCGAAGGTTTTTCGCCGTGCAGGTCCAGTTCGACCGTCTCGTCGTAATCGAGCGAGTACACCCGACAGACCGTACCGTCATTGGGTTTCAAGGCCACGTAGATTGCCTTGTCGATCGCCCCGGGCAGCACGAAGCCGAGATTGTAATCGGTATGCTCGCCGATCAGGTTGACCCGACCGGGCGAGGCGAACAGCGAGGCTCCGTCGCCGAACATCGCTTTGAATTTCTCCTGAATCTTGGTTTTCATAGGTCGTATGATTTAGTTCGTAGTGTCGACATAGATCCCGTCCGGATACTTCACATCCGTCAGAAACAGCCCGTGAGCCGGCGCCGAGCATCCGGACAGGGAACGGCTCCGTCCGTCGATTACGGCCCGCATGTCCTCCGGACTCATCTTGCCGCGCCCGACGTCGAGCAGGGTTCCCACGATGGCCCGCACCATATTGCGCAGAAAACGGTCGGCAGCAATCGTGAACACGAGCAGATCGTCCTCTCGGTCCCACCGGGCCCGATCGACGCGGCACACGTTCGTCTTGTTGTTGGAATGCAGCTTGGCGAAACTCGTAAAGTCGCCGCAGCCTATCAGCAACGCAGCCGCCTCGTTCATTCGCTCCGCATCGAGCGGCAAAGCGTAGCGGAAAGCCGTATCGCGCCGGAACGGGTCTTTGCGCAGCGCGACGTAATACTTATACTCGCGCTGTACGGCGTCGAAACGGGCATGCGCGTCGTCGCGGACCCTTCTCAGAGCGCTCACGGCAATGTCGTCGGGCAGCACGGCATTCAAATGGTAGCAGAACCGGGCCGGATCGTCCACCGCCCGCTCCGCGTCGAAATGGGCCACATAGAACGAGGCATGCACGCCCGTATCGGTCCGGCCGGCCCCGACGACGGGAGTCTCGTGCCGGAGCAATGTGGAGAGCGCCTGCTGCACGGCCTGCTGCACGGACGGATCGCCGGGCTGCACCTGCCACCCGCAATAGGCTTTGCCCGAATAGGAAAGTTCCAGAAAATAACGCACCTTATTATCGGTTTGAGAACAAAGATAGCATTTTCGCCGAGAGAATGAAACCCTGCCGTCCAAAACGGCGAATCCCGCCGCTGCCGAAAATCGCAGCGACGGGATCCGACTCGTCCCCGAATACGCAAAGGCTACTTTTTCAATTCTTCGAGCAGCCGGGGCATCATCGTCCAGATCGTGCCCTCGTCACGAGCCGTCCAGAAATTCCCATCGACGGCGGAAGGCTCGTCGACGGCCTGGCCCTGAACGATCGCGGCTTTGGCCAGCGGATGCACGGAAAGCTTACGGCCCGACGCTACGCCCGCCTTCTCGAACATCATACCGGCAGCGCAATGGCCGATCACGATCCTGTCCCGACCGGCGAACTCCCTGATCACTTCCATCAGATCGAGATTGTACGGCTCGCCGGCATGCCGGGCGAACACGGGCACGGCATCGCCGCAGCTGAACACGAGCGCATCGTAATCGTCCGCATGTCCCTTCAGAGCTGCCACCGTATCGTCTGCCGTGAGCCGTATGCCGGAGTTGGTTCCGATCTCCCGACGGTCCGCCACGGCATATACCCGATACGGGATTCCGTTCTCGTAAAACGCTTCCAAATACTGGAAAAGGCCCATTCCGTTCACCGGATCGACGGCCAAGACAGCTACTTTCTTCGCCATAACCATAATTTTTTAAATGAAACGATAGTTCTTATTAGTAAGTCTGTTATATTTGTATATGGCAAATGTAGGCTTCCTCCGGTACACATACAAGAACGCACCTCGGAATAAGCCGATTACACGGCTGTAACGATTACTGGTTGTCAAATCATTCGGAGATCGAAAAAAATGCGAAATTTTCACCGCGACGGAGTCTGTCCGGTCAGAGACGTGCTGTGCAGACTGGGCGACAAATGGACGACGCTCGTGCTGGTCACCCTGCATGCGAACGGTATCATGCGCTTCAGCGACATCCAGCGGACGATCGGCGATATCTCGCAGCGCATGCTGACGGTCACCCTCCGCTCTCTGGAAACGGACGGCATGCTCGAGCGAAAGGTTTATGCTCAGGTACCTCCCAAGGTAGAATACCGCCTGACCGAACGCGGCCGCAGCCTGATGCCGCACATCGAGGGACTGGTCGCATGGGCGCTGGCGAACAAAGACGGCATTCTGAATGACCGGAACCGTACATAGAACCCCGTAACGGCATATGTAGCCTAATCGCCCCATGTCCAAACCTGTTCTTGCGCTTCCGTGCCGATCGCCGCGAGGCATCGGCCCGGAAACGAACAGAGGAAAAAGCTCCGGTTCCGGAGTACGCTGAGGGCCGCTATGATCCGCGCAATGGCAAACCGGCCATCCGCTCCACCCGACATAAGGCTCCATCGCAAAACGAAGCCGTCAGAAGATTTTCCCGCACAGACGGCATGTTATCCGACCGGCACGGAACGAATCTTTTAAAAATTAGTGTAAATTTGCTGCAACAAAACCGCCGATTATGAAAATTGCACTGATAGGATACGGCAAAATGGGGCGCGAGATCGAGCGGATTCTCGTCGAGCGCGGCCACAGCATAGCCCTGATCGTCGATCGGGACAATACGGACGATCTGACGCCCGAGAACCTGCACGGAGTCGATGCGGCGATCGAGTTCACGACTCCCTCGACGGCGTTCGACAACCTGCGTATCTGCTTCGAGACGGGCGTACCGGTCGTATGCGGCACGACGGGCTGGACCGAGCGGCTCCACGAGGCGGAAGCCTTGTGCCGTCAGCACGGCGGAGCCTTTTTCTACGCATCGAACTACAGCATCGGGGTCAACGTCTTCTTCGAGGTGAACCGCAAGCTGGCCGAACTGATGAATCGTTTCGGGGCCTACGACGTAACGGTCGAAGAAACGCACCACACGCAGAAAAAGGACGCTCCCAGCGGCACGGCCATTACGCTGGCCGGAGATATTCTCGACCGAATAGACCGCAAGACACACTGGACGAGCGGCACGACGACCGAGCCCGATGCGCTGGAAATCGCTTCCGTACGCCGCAGCGTCGTGCCGGGCATCCACACGGTTACCTACGAGTCGGAAGCGGACGTGCTGTCGATCACGCACTGCGCGAAAAATCGGTGCGGGTTCGCTACGGGCGCAGTGATGGCAGCCGAGTTCGTCGCCGGCAAAAAGGGAATATTCTCGATGAAGGACCTGCTGGGACTGGAATAAGAGCCGGCCGAGCCCATAAAAACGATACGAAAACCGACCGAAACGCCGTTTGTCGTCCGAACGGCCGCAGGGCCAATAAAAACACATAAGAATAGAGTGAGCAAATTGAAGAAAATATGGAGCAACCGCTGGGTCAAGTTCGGCGTCGTTTCGCTCCTTTACACGCTGTGGTTCGTCGTATGGACCGGCAACCCGTGGCTGCTGCCGGGCATAGCCGTCATCTACGACATCTACATATCGAAATACATGTATCGCCTGTTCTGGCGCAAACACAAGGAGCGCAAGCAAACCAACAGAACCTACCGCAAAGTGTCGGAATGGGTCGAAGCGATCGTGTTCGCTACGGTCGTGGCGACGCTGATCCGCATCTATGTGTTCGCTATGTTCGTCATTCCGACTCCGTCGATGGAAAAAAGCCTGCTCGTGGGCGACTATCTGCTCGTGAGCAAACTGGCATACGGTCCGGTGATGCCCAATACGCCGCTGTCGTTCCCGCTCGTACACAACACGCTGCCTCTGTCGCAAACGAAAAAGTCGTTCGTCGAATGGATCAAGTGGCCCTACCACCGGCTATCGGGGTGGGGGCGCGTCAAGCGCAACGATCCGGTCGTGTTCAATTTTCCGGCCGGCGACACGGTGGCGCTGATGGAGCCCTCGGCCAGCTACTACGACCTGCTGCGGCAGTTTCAGCAGGCCTACGGCGAGAAAACCGGACGCGACATGCTGTTGCAGCGGACCGAGGTCGTGTACCGTCCGGTCGACAAGCGCGACAACTACGTGAAGCGCTGCATCGCTCTGCCCGGCGACACGATCCGGATCGAGCACTCGGAGGTATGGGTCAACAGCGAGCCGCAGCGCGAGATACCCGGCAGGCAGTACAACTATTACGTGCGGACCGACGGCACGACGATCAATCCGGAACTGTTCGGCCAAATGGGAATTGCGCAGAGCGACATACTGTACGACGCGGGAACTTACTTTCTGCCGCTGACCGACGAGAACGTCGAGCGCCTGCGGAGCCTGCGCAACGTGCGGGAAATCGTCCGCTACGAGGCGACCGGAGCCGATCCCGATATCTTCCCGAACAGCGAGTCGTACCCGTGGAACGTCGACAACTTCGGCCCGCTGTGGGTACCCCGAAAGGGAGCGACCGTCGCGCTGACCGAAGCGAACCTGCCCCTGTACCGCCGCATCATCGAGACGTACGAGGGCAACCGGCTGGAAGTGTCCGACGGGCAGATACGGATCAACGGAGAGCCTGCCGACAGCTATACGTTCGCCATGGACTACTATTTCATGATGGGCGACAACCGGCATAACTCGCTCGACTCGCGCTACTGGGGATTCGTGCCCGAGGACCATATCGTCGGCAAGCCGTCGTTCGTATGGCTGTCGCTGGACAAGGAAAAGAGCTTCCCCGCGAACATCCGGTGGAACCGGATTTTCCGGGGCGTAAAATAAAGCCCATGGAAACTCCGTCCGACAGCTACCTGACGATCGAGGCTCCGGCCGAAGCGCTGTATAAGGACAAAGGCAGCCGGTTCCTCGCTTTCGCCTATCCGGTAGCGAACGAGGAGCAGATACGCGAGCGGGTGGACGCGCTGCGAAAGAAATACTTCGACGCTACGCACCATTGCTACGCGTGGCGCCTCGGTCCTTCGGGCGACAGTTTCCGGGCCGTGGACGACGGCGAGCCCTCCTCGACGGCCGGCCGGCCGATCCTCGGGCAGATGCTTTCGCGCAACGTGACCAACGCGCTGATCGTCGTCGTCCGATACTTCGGCGGAACGAAGCTGGGCGTACCGGGCCTGATCGCCGCCTATCGGGAATCGGCCGCCGCCGCGCTGGACGCCTCATCGGTCGTCGAGCGGACGGTCGATGCAGTGCTGGAAATAGGTTTTGGCTATCTGGTGCTGAACGACGTGATGCGGATCGTCAAGGAAATGCAGCCGCAAGTGCTTGCGCAGCGGTTCGACAACGCCTGCACGATGACGCTGGCAATCCGGAGCTCCGCCGAGGAACCGCTCCGAGAAAGGCTCGCGGGCGTGGAAGGCTTGCGGATCGATCCGAAAGGCTATGTGTAACGGGAACCGACGCGTCGGAAACGCACGAGCGGAATTGCCGATACGCTCCCGGCAGGGAAATATCCGCTTACGGACGGGAGCGCAGCCTCAGGGGAGAGGGGATTCTTTCGACAAAAGACTACTATAAAGACCTGCATATGGGAAAGAAAAATCTGATCTCGATCACCGATTTCTCGCAAGAGGAGATTCTGAAGATCATGGAGCTGGCCGCGCGGTTCGAGGCCGATCCTCACCGCCAGGTGCTCGCCGGAAAAGTAATCGCCTCGCTTTTTTTCGAGCCTTCGACCCGCACGCGCCTCAGCTTCGAGAGCGCAATCAATCACCTCGGGGGGCGGGTCATCGGATTTTCCGAGACCGCCAACACGAGCGTATCGAAAGGCGAGACCTTCCATGACACGATCATGGTCATATCGAACTATTGCGACCTGATCGTCATGCGCCACTCGATCGAGGGAGCGGCCCGCTACGCGAGCGAGATATCGAAGGTTCCGGTAGTCAACGCCGGCGACGGGGCCAACCAGCACCCGAGCCAGACGCTGCTCGACCTCTATTCGATCCAAAAGACGCAGGGCACGCTCGACGGCCTTCATATCGCCATGATCGGAGACCTGAAATACGGCCGGACCGTCCACTCGCTGCTGCAGGCGATGTCGTTTTTCAACCCAACATTCACGTTCGTCGCGCCCGACGAGTTGAAGATGCCGGACGAGTACAAGCTGTTTCTCGACGAGAAAGGCATTCCGTACACCGAGACACGCCATATGGACGAGGCGCTCGGCTCGGCCGACATCGTCTACATGACGCGGGTTCAGCGCGAGCGGTTCTCCGACCCGATGGAGTACGAGCGGGTCAAGAACGTCTACGTCCTGAGAAACAGCATGCTCGAACACACCAAGCCCAATATGCGCATCCTGCATCCGCTGCCGAGGGTGGGAGAGATCGACCCAGACGTCGACCGCAACCCCAAGGCCTACTATTTCCAACAGACCGAAAACGGCGTATACACCCGCATGGCTATCATCAGCTACCTGCTGGGCGTCGCCGAATAAACGGAACAAACCGCACAACACACGCCATACCATGACCGATCACACGGAAGGAAAACTGGAAGTCAGGGCTATCGAGAACGGCACGGTCATCGACCATATCCCGTCCGACTGCCTGTTCAAAATCATCAAGATTCTCGATCTGGAGCACGATACGCACCGGATCACGTTCGGCACGAACCTCGAGAGCAAGCGGATGGGGTCGAAAGCGATTATCAAGATCAACGACCGCTTCTGCAAGCAGGACGAGCTGAACCGCATTGCGATCGTCGCGCCTATGGCCAAGGTCAACATCATCGAGAATTTCAGGGTCACCGAAAAGCGTAACGTGACGATACCCGAGACGGTCCGGGGCTTCGTGCGCTGCGTCAACCCGAAATGCATCACGAACAACGAGCCGGTCGAAACCTCGTTCACCGTGATCCGAGAAGGAGAACAGATCGCCCTTCGCTGCAAATATTGCGAAAAGATCACGCACCGGCAGCAGATCGAGATTCTGAAATAAGCCGCCCGGCCGCTTCTCCGGAAAATACCGCCCGCAGGAAATTCCGAGCTAACGTTCCTTTGCCGGTTTTCCGTTATCCGGTCCGGCGATACCAGCCGAAGCGATGCGCTGCCACCAGCCTGCCGGCAGTGCAATATCGGAAGAACGGACGGAACAAGAAAGAAGCCGCATTAAAGAAACCGCATTTTCGTAGGAGGGAACGAACGTTCTCCGACCGAAAATTTCGAGCGCCGGCTTCTCCGGGACGATCCCCGAAAAAACCGTCCCGCACATTAATGTGCGGGACGGTTACTGTGTCACCGACCGGAATTCGGGACAGACGATTATCATTTCGTTTCAACCGATCTCCTTTTCACGGTCCCGAAACCGTCAGAGACAATCGATTCCATGCCGTCAGCCGATCTCTTCGGCCATTTCGGCATAGCGGCTCCACTGAATATCCTCGAGGGGCGTCGCCGAATCGATCTCTGCGCTACGTTTCTTGCCGAGTTGCTTGTCGGCCTTCTCGACAGACGCCAGCGTGCGATCGGTTCCGGTCGGCTCCGTATCGAGCAGCCCGTTCGTCCGGTCGACCTGCCGCTTCGGGTCATCGACATACTGCCATGTCTCATTGAAGCCGACGCTCTTGCCCTCGTTCCACGGCCCGCGGCTATCCTCGCCCTCGGACATATTGTAATAGAGGTTGCTGTAACGCGGATCGCTCTGAAGCACGCCGGGAGGAAAATTCGGCCGGATCGTGTCGAGCGCCGCCTCGAACTGCTGGAAATGGGCTACCTCGCGGGTCATCAGAAAGTTCAGCGTCTCGAGCACATACGGATCCTCGGTAAACTGCATCAGGTATTCGTAAACGATCTTGGCGCGCGACTCGGCAGCGATGTCCGAACGCAGATCGACCGTCAGATCGCCGTTCGCATTGACGTACGAGCCCTGCCAGGGTACGCCGTTGCTGTCGGTGAGGCGCGGACCGCCTCCGGTCAGCACGCCGAACTGCGGATTCAGCGTCGCCTCATGGATAAATTCCTCCCGATTGCCCTTGCTGCCGAACATCCGGGCAAAATCGGCCCTGTCGGCCGCGTCCTTCAACTCGCCGTTGATTCCCGACAACAGCATCTGAATCGTAGCCCCGACGATCTCCAGATGTCCCAGTTCCTCGGTCGCGATATCCATCAGCATATCGTACTTGTCGGGATAGGGATTCCGGCACGCGAAAGCCTGAACGAAATATTGCATGGAGGCTTTCAACTCTCCGTTACCTCCGCCGAACTGCTCGAGCAACAGGCGGGCAAAGCGCGGATCGGGCTTCGAAACGCGCGCATTGAACTGAAGTTCTTTGACATGATGAAACATAAGCTGTACTTTTAAAGGTTTTTATTATATTGATTATCAACCTGAACAAACCGTATAAAAAATCCTGCTTCGCCCGACCGGCACCATCCGATACGTATCCGGCATACAGACGCCTATCTTCCGCATAATCAACGTTTCGATTCTGCTTTCAACGGCCGGACAATGCATCGATCGGAATTTCCCGATACTCCGCAAATCGCAAATCGTCTGCCAAACCGATAAATCGCATGATCGAATAGAGCCGTACAGAAACGCAACGCTAACGGAATGAGAAACAGCCTGCTGCCTTCGACCCGGAAAAACAGCCCGAAATCCGCATGCCGTCCGGAACGAATCGGAGCCGGAATAAGCACTCCGGTTATAGTCAAGTCCTCGGAACCGACGCACCGGACTCTTTCAAAAATGAAAACGGCCCGAATACATGCGGCCAACCCGTGCCCGAACAGCACGAACACGAATCCGAACAGCCTACGCCGATTGACAGGCCATCCATATTCCCGTCTTTTTGCACTCCGGACAGGCGGGGCGAGCAGCCGGACGCCGGAACGGTTTCATGTCCGGAACCGGAAGTTCGGCCAAGGAAGCGACGACCGGTCCGGCCGCGCCGACTACGGAGGCGTCCGTAAACGGACCGGTCGTTTGTCGAAACGCTCCGTGCGCGGATAATAGTTTTGAGAGAAATTCGTTATCTTTAGCGGTCTATTTGGAATTGAGGCATGAACGACTCGAAAGAACGGAAATACATCCACGTCAAAGGCGCCCGGGTACATAATCTCAAGAACATAGAGGTCAAGATACCCCATAACCAACTGGTCGTCGTAACCGGACTGTCGGGCTCGGGCAAGTCGACGCTCGCGTTCGACACCATCTTCGCCGAGGGCCAGCGACGCTACGTCGAAAGCCTGTCGGCCTACGCCCGCCAGTTTCTGGGCAAGATCAACAAGCCCGACGTCGACCTGATTACCGGAATCGCTCCGGCCATCGCGATCGAGCAGAAGGTCAACACGCGGAATCCGCGCTCGACCGTCGGCACGTCGACCGAAATCTACGACTACCTGAAACTGCTCTTCGCGCGCATCGGACGCACCTATTCGCCCGTATCGGGCCGGGAGGTCCGCCGCTACACGGTGGCCGACGTCGTGAACCGGATCGCCTCGCTGCCCGAACGGACACGCATACTGGTAACGGCTCCGCTGAAGCTGGCCGAAGGGCAGGGGCTGATCGAGAAGCTGACGCTGCTCGTCGGCGAGGGAATGCAGCGTATCTATACCCGAGGCGAAACGCTTTTCATCGAGGAGATGATCCCCCGCGCGGACGACTACGCCGGACGAGACGATCTGGCCATCGTCGTCGACCGGGCCCGGGCTACGTCCGACGAGGAAACGCTGAGCCGGTTGGGAGACTCGGTCGAGAACGCGTTTCGGCACGGAGACGGCATCTGCGAGATCGTCGTCCTGCAAGAGGGGGCAGATCGCGTCGAGCGTTTCTCGTCGCGTTTCGAGCTGGACGGCATCGCGTTCGAGCAGCCGACCGAGCATATGTTCAGTTTCAACAATCCGGTGGGAGCCTGCCCCCGGTGCGAAGGTTACGGCAAAGTGATCGGCATCGACGAGGACCTGGTCGTGCCCGACAAGACCAAAAGCATCTATCAGGACGCTATCGCCTGCTGGCGGGGCGAAACGATGAAATGGTGGAAGGAGCAGCTGATTCTGAACGCCCCGAAATTCGACTTCCCCGTCCACCGGCCGTTCTACGAGCTCACGCGCCAGCAGCGGCATCTGCTGTGGAAAGGGAACGAGCATTTTCACGGACTGGACGAGTTCTTCAAATACCTCGAAAGCGAACGCTACAAGATACAGTATCGCGTCATGCTGTCGCGCTACACCGGAAAAACCGTCTGCCCCGACTGCGAGGGAACGCGGCTCCGCAAGGAAGCGCTGTACGTGCGGGTAGGGGGTAAGAACATCGCCGAACTGGTTACCATGCCGGTCGAAGAGCTCGCATCCTTTTTCGACGGATTGCAGCTCGACGAACGGGACGGCGAGACGGCCCGGCGCGTGCTGACCGAAATCCGCAACCGGCTGCAGTACCTCAACGAGGTGGGTCTCGGTTACCTGACGCTCGACCGGCTCTCCTCGACGCTGTCCGGAGGCGAGAGCCAGCGGATCAATCTGGCCACGTCGCTGGGCAGCAGCCTGGTCGGATCGCTCTACATTCTCGACGAGCCGAGCATCGGACTGCATCCGAGGGACACGGCACGGCTGATCGGCGTGCTGAAAAAGCTGCGCGATCTGGGCAACACGGTGATCGTCGTCGAGCATGAAGAGGAGATCATCCGGGCAGCCGACACGATCGTCGACATCGGGCCGCTGGCCGGCTATCAGGGCGGCGAGGTGATGTTCTGCGGCGGCATCGACGAGTTGCTGAAAAGCGAACGCAGCCTGACTGCCCGCTACCTGACCGGCCGCGAGCGGATCGACCCGCCCCGGCGCGTCCGGCCGTGGAACCGATACATCGAAGTCGTCGGCGCCAGAGAGAACAACCTGAAGGGAATCGACGTCAAATTTCCGCTCGGCGTGATGACCTGCGTAACGGGAGTCAGCGGCAGCGGCAAGTCGTCGCTCGTACGCGACATCCTCTACCCGGCCGTCCGCCGTGTCCTGTACGATACGGGAAGCAAGCCCGGCAGCTTCGAGCGGCTCGGCGGCGATCTGAACCAGATCAAGTCGATCGAGATCGTCGACCAGAACCCGATCGGCAAGTCGTCTCGCTCGAATCCGGTCACCTACATCAAGGCATACGACGATATCCGCAAGCTGTTTGCCGACCAGCCGTACGCCCGTCACAACAACCTGACCGCATCGCATTTCTCGTTCAACATAGCCGGCGGCCGCTGCGAAGAGTGTCAGGGCGAAGGAGTCATCAAGGTCGGCATGCAGTTCATGGCCGACGTCGAACTCACGTGCGAGAGCTGCGGAGGCAAACGCTTCAAGGACGAAATTCTGGAAGTGCGCTACCACGGTTACTCGATCTACGACATACTGGAGCTGACCGTCGACGCGGCGATCGAGCTGTTCGCCGCGCATCAGAACGAAGATCCGGTCAACCGCCGGATCATCGAGAAGCTCAGAACGCTGCAGGACGTGGGACTGGGCTACATCAAGCTCGGGCAGTCGTCGTCCACGCTGTCGGGAGGCGAAAGCCAGCGGGTCAAGCTCGCATCGTTCCTGACGAAGGAAAACGCGCCGGACCCGATTCTGTTCCTGTTCGACGAGCCGACGACCGGACTCCACTTCCACGACATCCGCAAGCTGCTCGATTCGTTCGACGCGCTGCTTGCCAAGGGGCATACCGTCGTGATCGTCGAGCACAACATGGATGTCATCAAATGCGCCGACTGGGTGATCGACCTCGGCCCGGAAGCGGGCGAAAGGGGAGGGCGGCTCGTTTTCGAGGGAACGCCCGACGAACTGGCCCGCTGCCCGCAGAGTTATACGGGAAAATACCTATCTTTGACCCGCAAAACCGGCCGGTAACGGCCTCCGCTCAAACCCGTTCCGATGGAATTTACCCGATATACGCTCCGCAACGGCATTCGCTGCATTCACAAGCAGGTCCGCTCGGCGGCAGTCCACTGCGCGCTGACGGTCGGCACCGGAAGCCGCGACGAACAGCCTGCCGAACACGGCATGGCTCATTTGCTCGAACACGCTTTCTTCAAGGGGACCGAGCGACGGCGCGCGTATCATATCAACTGCCGCCTCGAAAACCTCGGAGGCGAGCTGAACGCCTACACGACCAAGGAGGAAACCGTGATCCATACGACGACGCTGCGGGCCGACCTGTCCAAAGCGGCCGAGCTGATCGCGGACATCGTCTTCCACTCCACATTCCCGGCCAAGGAGCTGGAAAAGGAGAAGGACATCATCGTCGATGAGATCAACTCCTACAAGGACTCGCCCTCGGAACGCATTTTCGACGATTTCGAGGACCTCGTGTTCAAGGGCTCGTCCTTGGGACACAACATACTGGGCAGCAAAGCCTCGCTGATGAAATACACGCGCGACGACTTGAAGCGCTTCGTGGCGAGAACATACAACACGGACCAGATGGTCTTCTCGGTGATCGGAAACGTATCGCCCAAGCGCTTCCGCGAAATATGCGACCGTTATTTCGCCTCGCAAACGGCTTCGGCGCGAACGTTCTCGCGCGAACGGACCGCCCCGTACGAACCTTTCTCGAAAACGCTGCACCGCAACTGTCACCAAGCCCACTGCCTGCTCGGCGGCCGGGCCTACAGCCTCCGGGACGACCGGCGCGTCGCGCTGTCGCTGTTGAGCAATCTGCTCGGAGGGCCGTCGGCCAATTCGTTGCTGAACCTGGCCGTCCGCGAGCGCAACGGACTGTCGTACAGCATCGAATCAAGCTTCACGCCGCTGAGCGACACCGGCATAGCGACGATCTATTTCGGCACGGACAAGGATCGGACGGACGAATGTCTCTCGATCGTTCGGCACGAACTGGAGCGCATATGCCGGGGCGAACTGAAGGAGCGGCAGCTCGGTATAGCGAAAAAGCAATACATCGGTCAGATCACCCTGGCCATGGAAAGCAACGAGAGCTACATGCTCAGTGCGGCCCGCAGCTGCCTGATCTACGACAGCGTGGACGGTCTGGACGAGCTGCATGCCAAAATCCGCTCGATCACCGCCGCGCAGATCGCCGAGGTGGCCGAGGAGATATTCTCCGAGCGGAATCTGTCGATGCTGCTGTACAAATGACGATGAACGATCTGGAACGATATATCGAGGCGCATATCGCGCCCGAGGACGAACTTCTGAGGGAACTCGACCGCGAGACGCACCTGAGCGTCGTACAGCCGCGCATGCTCTCGGGACACATGCAGGGCCGGCTGCTCGAAATGCTCGTGCGGATGCTCGCGCCCAAACGCATACTCGAAATCGGCACGTTCACCGGCTACTCGGCCATTTGCATGGCCCGGGGCCTGCCTGTCAGCGGCGAGCTGCATACGATCGAAGTGGACGACGAGCTGGAAGCGATCGCCGCGCGGTATTTCGCCCGCAGCGGCCTCGGCGACCGGATTTTCGCACATATCGGCTCGGCGCTCGATCTGGCTCCGGCGCTCGGCCTATTCGACCTGATCTTTATCGACGGAGACAAGCGCGAATATCCGGACTACTACCGGATGGCCATGCGGACGCTCGTCCGCAGCGGAAGCTATCTGCTGGCCGACAACATCCTGTGGTACGGCAAGGTAACGGAACCCGCCGCGCACAACGACCGCCACACGAAAGCGATTCAGGAATTCAACGACCTGGTTGCGGCGGACGACCGGGTCGAAAACGTCATCCTGCCGATCCGCGACGGGCTGAACCTGATCCGGGTTAAATGATCCGTTTTAAACGAGCGGCCTGCGAAAAACGGAAAACGAACCAGATTGTCTACGAACGCTTTCCCTAAAAAAATACAGCCATCTTTCGACGGCTGTATTCGAAAAATCTGAATTTTAAGAGTTCATCTTATTCGACCCCGTTTCTTTTCGGTTCCGCGAACATGATCTCATACGCTCTTTGATCGGGTTTCATCATAGCTCCCGTAGCGGCGTCGATTCCCCATCCGAGCACGTCGAACAGATTGATGACGGAAACGGCGTTGAACGTTTTGAAGATCGTAAAGCGCACAGGATCGTATCCCTCCGATTCGACTTTGACTTCCGTATCCGTAAATCCCCGCTTTACTCTCGTTTTATAGGGGAAAGCGTTCACTTGGTGTTTTTTGCCGTCGATAGTCAATGTCGCCGATTCAACGGGAACGTTCGTATCGAACGTGACCTTGGCCCGAGAACCGCAAAAAACCGTGGCGCACGACGAGAACAAGACAACGGCCGCTACATACGATAGCGAAACCGGTAACAAGTTTTTCATGATTTTAAGCATTAATTTGGTTAAACGTTTATTGAATGCATTGCGCAATGCCGTTGCCCTCGGATAGCAACCACGTTTAACAAAAAAGACGTAGAGCTATCGCCATACGTCATCAAGGCTCACCACAAGCCCACCTGCTTAAATGGGATAACTCTACGCCAATGCGCAGTTTACCCAACAAAGCAGGTTCCATTTGCTCGTGTTCATTCCGAGGTGGTGATTCTGATGACGATTGAGCAAATTATGTCCGACGGGATCGTTGCACGATCTAGCCGTGTATTCTACATGCGAATATAGGTAATTTTTCTTACTTTATATGATTAGAAATCGGTAAAAGGCCGCGAAACGCAAATTTCGCAGCCATTTCGAAGAAAACAACATCGACTCGTCGCCGATTTTCTCAGCAGAGCGGATACCCTCGATCAATACTCCTGAAACTTGGGACGCATCACTTCGGCGTACAGCACGGCCATCTTCGGATCGAATCCGTCCGCGAAAATTCCGCGCGCCGGCGCCGGCTTTTCCGACTCCTCGGAACCGCCCGCACCGGAAAGAACCGGAGCGGCCACGGGAGCGGCCGTCCGGTCGGCAAGCGACTGCTCGTCATAGGAAAAAGGAACGTCCATGCGATTTCCGTCCAGCTCGTCGATCGCCTGTTCGTCGTAAGAATAATAGGCAGGAGCCGCCGCTTCGGTCGCCGGCTCCGCCGGAACCTCGGCGGCATATTCTCCGCGATCGCCGCCGGACGCAGCTTCGCCTCCCTTCGGGGAAGCGTCGCTCCCGGATCAGATCGTCCCAAGGCGAGGAGGGCAGGGTAGTCTTCTCCTCGGGCAAAGCCGCCCCCCGGTCTTTCTTTTTCTTTGAGAGAAGGGCCGCGACAACGACGATTATCAGTGTGATCAGAGTTTCCATAGCGCGCTATTCTTGATTGTTCTCCACACGGTTGACTTTTTCGATCCCGCGGATCTTGCCCACTTTTTCCATGATGACTTTCAGGTCCTGAATGTTCTTGACATACAAACTGACACGGCCCTCGAAAATCCCGTCATGGCTCTGAATATGCAACTCGCGGATATTGGTGTTCAGTTCGCCGGTCACGACCTGCGAAAGCTCCATCAGGATACCGATCCGGTCGATGCCGCGCAACTCCAGCACCGACAGGTACGACATAGCCTTGTGACTCGACCATTTGACCGGAGTCAGGTTGTTGCCGTGCTGCGCCGCCAGCTTGATCAGTTCGTTGCAGCTCTTCTTATGAACGTCGATCTTGTGCGTATCCGGATTGTCGTAGCCGACTACCTCGTCGCCCGGTATCGGATTGCAGCACGGAGCGATTACGAACTGCGGGGCCTCGGGGTCGTCCCCATCGGGCAAAGCGGTCGCTTTCCGATTCTTTTTCTTGTCGTCCCCGCCCAGAAACTTGAAGGGATTAGGTATCTGCAACGACCAGAATTTCAGTATTTTGCTGGCCGAATTTTCGCGGAGCACCTTGCCCAGATTGTCCAAGCGGACGATTCCCGCACCGAGCTTGCTGTAAAACTCGTCCTTGTTCGCGCATTCGTAGGCCGGCAGCACCTTGCGGAACACGCGGGCGCTCGGCGTCACCCCGAAATCCTTCAGGCGCGCCTCGAACAGCACGATTCCGTTGGCGATGTTGTTCAGCTTGTCTTTCTTCAGGCGGTTCATGATCGCCTGCTTGGCCTTCGTCGTAATGACGTGCTCGAGCCACTCGGGCTTGGGCGAAACGTTTTTCGAAGTGATGATCTCGATCTGGTCGCCGCTGCTGATCGGCGCGAAAATGGACTCGATCTTATGGTTGATCTTGGCCCCCATGGCGCTGTGACCGATCTTCGAGTGAATGTCGTAGGCGAAATCGAGCGCCGTAGCCCCCTGAGGCAACGTGCGCGAGTCGCCCTTGGGCGTGAACACGACGATCTCGGACGTGTAGAGACTAAGCTTGAAATTGTCCAAAAACTCGACGGCATCCTCCGTCGGACTGTTCAGCGCCTCGCGGACCTGCTTCATCCAGCGGTCGAACTCTCCTTCCTCCTTCGACAGCGTGTCGGACTTGTACTTCCAGTGCGCGGCGAATCCCCGCTCGGCGATCTCCTCCATGCGCTGCGAGCGGATCTGCACCTCGGCCCAAATACCGTCGGGCCCCATGACCGTCGAGTGGAGCGCCTCGTACCCGTTCGCCTTCGGAATGTTGACCCAGTCGCGGATACGGTCGGGCTTCGGCTTGTAGATGTCCGTCACGAGCGAATAGATGTGCCAGCACTGCGATTTCTCGGGAATCAGCGGAGAGGGCTTGAACACGATACGGATCGCGAATATATCGTAGATCTCCTCGAACGGAATGTGCTTGCGCTGCATCTTCGACCAGATCGAGTAGATCGACTTGACGCGGCCCGATATCTCGAAATCGATGTCGTTCGCCCGAAGCTTCTCGATGATCGGGGCGTTGAACTTCTCGATGAAACGCGACCGCTTGGCTTCCGTTTCCCGTATCTTGTTCTCGATCTGACGGTAATCTTCCGGAAAGCGGTACTTCAGCGTCAGATCCTCCAACTCGCTCTTGATCGCGAACAGACCGAGACGATAGGCCAGGGGTGCGAACAGATAGATCGTCTCGCTGGTGATCTTCATCTGTTTGTGAGGCGGCATCGAGCCGAGCGTTCGCATGTTGTGCAGCCGGTCGGCGATCTTGATCAGAATCACGCGTACGTCGTCGGAGAGCGTAAGCAGCACCTTGCGGAAATTCTCGGCCTGTTCCGACGCGCTGGTCTTGAAAACCCCCGACATCTTGGTCAGTCCGTCGACCATCAACGCGATCTTCGGGCCGAAACGGCTCTCGATATCCTCTACCGTATAGTCGGTATCCTCGACTACGTCGTGCAGCAGCGCGGCGACGACCGACTTGACTCCGAGCCCGATCTCGTCCACGACGATCCGAGCGACGGCCAGCGGATGCAGGATATAGGGCTCCCCCGAGCGACGGCGCACGCCCTCGTGGGCTTCCTTCGCCAGAAAAAAAGCCCGCTTGATCAAATCCGTGTCGTAGTCGTTCTTGCATATCTTCGAGCAGGAAGACATCAGCTTGTCGAACTGCTCGCCTATGATACGCTCGTCTTCGTCAGAATATCCCATTCACGCCCTTTTATATCAACAATCGCCCGTTCCGGACCTCGCCCGGCCGATCAGTCGGCAGCCGCGAGCCCCGCGCGTACCTTGGCTTCGATTTCGTCCCGAAGCGCCTCGTCGCTCTTGAGCAGTTCCTTCACCGAATCGCGCCCCTGACCGATCTTGCGCTCGCCGTAGGAAAACCACGAGCCGCTTTTCTTGAGAATACCCAGATCGACGCCCAGATCGATGATCTCGCCGATCTTGGAAATGCCTTCTCCGTACATGATGTCGAACTCGGCCCGGCGGAACGGAGGCGCGAGCTTGTTCTTGACGATCTTGACCTTCGCGCGGGCTCCGAGCTGCTCCTCGCCGTCCTTGATGACCGACGCCTTGCGGATATCGATCCGGACGCTGGCATAGAACTTCAGCGCGTTTCCGCCCGTCGTCGTCTCGGGATTGCCGTACACGACTCCGATCTTGTCGCGCAGCTGATTGATAAAGATGCAGACCGTGCGGGTCTTGCTGATACTGGCGGTCAGCTTGCGCAGCGCCTGAGACATCAGCCGGGCCTGAAGCCCCATTTTCGACTCGCCCATCTCGCCCTCGATCTCGGCCTTGGGCGTCAGCGCGGCCACGGAGTCGATCACGACGATATCGATCGCGCTCGAACGGATCAAATGGTCGGCAATCTCGAGCGCCTGCTCGCCGTTGTCGGGCTGCGAAATAAGCAACTCATCGATGTCTACGCCCAGTTTCCGGGCATACGCGCTGTCGAACGCATGCTCGGCATCGATGAAGGCAGCGATGCCGCCCGCTTTCTGCGCCTCGGCGATCGCATGAATCGCGAGCGTCGTCTTGCCCGAAGACTCGGGACCAAATATCTCGATCACCCGGCCCTTGGGGTAGCCTCCGATGCCGAGCGCCTGATCGATCGTAATCGATCCCGACGGAATAACCGGGACTTCGTCGACCTTCTTGCTGCTCATCTTCATGATCGCACCCTTGCCGAAGTCCTTTTCGATCTTGTCCATTACGGCGCTCAGCACTTTGAGCTTCTCCGGATTAATCTGTGCTTTTTCTGTCATAGCTATAGCGTTCTTTATTTATTCAGTTGTGTGTCAGTATTCCGATCGAAGGAGCGTCCTCCCGCTTCCGCAAACGCCTTCCTCCGCTCCTCCTTCCCGTTTTCAGCCGAACGTAGCCGGCAAGCGCCTTTTTCGGGTTCGGGACAAGCGCGCCGGTCCCGAACATTCTCATTTATAAGCCTCGACGATCTGCTCGAAATGGTCCTTGGTCCGAACCTTATCGAGCACCCTCTCGATCATGCCCTTCTCGTCGATGACGAACGTCGTGCGCAAAATACCCATGAACGTACGCCCCATGAACTTCTTTTCGCCCCAAACGCCGTAGGCTTTCGCAACGACCTTGTCGGGATCGGAAAGCAGCGTGAAGTTCAGCCCCTGCTTTTCGATAAATCCCCGATGCGATTTCTCGCTGTCGGGACTTACGCCCACGACTTCGAAGCCCATCTCGCGCAACTCGTCGCGGCCGTCGCGCAGACTACATGCCTCGGCCGTGCAGCCCGGCGTATTGTCTTTCGGATAAAAATAAAGAATCAGCTTACGGCCGGCGTAATCGGCCAGCGTCCTTTTGTTTCCGTCCTGATCCGTCGCCTCGAACGCAGGCGCCGGACTCCCCGCTTTGAGCTTTTCCATAAATCGTCGCTTGGTTACATGGTTGCCGCCGGAAAAAGGATTCCGGCGGACAAGAGGTAAATATACGCTTTTTACCAAAACTTAAAAAGTTTTCCCGGTCAAATATAACGCCAGAAAAACTTTTCCGTTTTCGTGAAATTCCACCGCCTCCCCGCAGGAAAGAACATGCACGCATACCGCGCTACCGAGCGAGCACTTTCTTCTCGATCTCCTCGACCTGATAGCGGAAAAGCTTGTCGGTCTCCATCAGATTGGAAATGGCCTTGCAGGCATGAAGCACCGTCGCGTGATTCTTGCCTCCGATCGCCGCTCCGATCGCCGTCAGAGGAGCCTTGGTGTGTTGCTTGCTCAGATACATCGCGATCTGGCGCGCCTGCGCGATTTCGCGCGTCCGCTTCGGCGAGTTGAACGTCTCCGCATCGAGTCCCATATGCTCGCAGACCACCTTCTTAATATGATCGATCGTAATCTCGCGCCGGTTGAACTGCACATACACCTTCAGAATCTCCTTGGCCAACGTGATCGTAATCTTCTTGCCGAGAAACGAGGCGTTTGCCACCAGCGACGACAGCGCGCCTTCGATTTCCCGCACATTGGCATTGATATTCTCCGCCAAGAACTCGATTACCTCCTGAGGCACCTCGGCCCCCAGCTTCCGGGCCTTGCCCTGTACGATCTTGACCTTCGTCTCGAAATCCGGCAACAGCAACTGCGTCGAAAGCCCCCACTTGAAGCGAGTGATCAGCCGCTGCTCGATGTCTTTCAGTTCGACGGGCGGCTTGTCGGAGGTCATTACGAGCTGCTTGTTCGACAGGTGCAGATGATTGAATATGTTGAAAAAGGCGTTTTGCGTCTTGTCCTTACCGGCCAACTCCTGTATATCGTCGATAATCAGCACGTCGAGCATCTGATAGAAATGGATGAAATCGTTCAGCTCGCCCTTGATCGCCGCATTCTGAAACTGCGCCTGAAACTTGTTCATCGACACGTACAGCACCTGCAGCTGCGGCTTACGCTGCTTGACCTCCATACCGATAGCCTGCGCGATATGCGTTTTCCCTAGGCCCGAATCGCCGTATATATATAAGGGATTGAAAGGCGTCCGCCCCGGATCGACGGCCACGGCCAGCCCGGCCGAACGGCAAAGACGGTTGCACGCGCCTTCGACAAAGGTATCGAACGTATAATTGGGATTGAGCTGAGGATCGATCACCAAACGCCGTATGCCCGGAATGACAAACGGATTCTTTATATTTGTCGTATCGGACTGCGCGACGAACTTGTTGATCGCCGTCATATCGGCATCGCCCACGACCGTGACGGCGGCCGGCTCCGTCTTGGGCACGGCGTATCGCAACTTGGTCTTGAGCCCGAAAAGCTGATGAATAATGGGTTTGAGCAGCGGGATGAAGTGCTTTTCGATATGATATACGTAACTCTCGTTGGGCACTTTGAGCTTCAGCGTCACTCCGTCGAAATCGAGCGGAACGATCGGCTTGAACCACTTGGCGAACTCCTCGTCCGAGGTATGCTCGCGAATGCGGCTCAGACAGCTTTGCCACACATCTCCATATGTTTGGTTATTGATTATCATGAATTTCTTACTGTTTCGCAAGACAAAATTGTAAATAAAATTACAAAAAAAACATCGCCCCGAGGTTGTTTGTTTGGCAAATATTTATATAGAAGAATAAGGGTTCCGAATAGGTCCGATTTTAACCTTTTGATATAGAGTATTCAAAAAATTAGCATTATCTTTGTTTATAGTTTTTTTCAACCAAGCGGAAGTTCGGTATAAATAAAACAAATGAAATCATGAGCGAGAATCTGGATTTAATTGTTAAAGAAAGAGCCGAAAAATGGCTGTCCGACAGTTATGACGAAGAAACAAGAAAAAAAGTTAAACAACTGATAGACAACGACCCTAAAGAGCTTACCGAAAGTTTTTATAAAGATCTGGAGTTCGGCACGGGCGGCCTGCGAGGAATCATGGGAGTCGGCACGAACCGGATGAACGTCTACACGGTCGGCATGGCCACTCAGGGATTGTCGAACTACTTGAAAAAGGCTTTCCCCGACGAACCGATCCGCGTGGCCGTCGGCCATGACAGCCGTAACAACAGCCGCCTTTTCGCCGAACGGGTGGCGGACATTTTCGCGGCCAACGGCTTCAAGGTTTACCTGTTCGACTCGCTGAGGCCGACCCCGGAGCTGAGCTTCGCGATACGTCATCTCCATTGCCACAGCGGCGTAGTGGTCACCGCTTCGCACAATCCGAAAGAGTACAACGGATACAAGGCCTACTGGTCGGACGGCGCTCAGGTCGTTGCGCCGCACGACCGCAACATCATCGCCGAAGTGCAGAAAATCACGTCGCCCGACCAAGTCATGATATGGAAAGGCGACCGAAGCGAAAACATCGAAATTCTGGACGAGACGTTCGACCAAATCTATCTGGAAGCCGTTCACGGACTGTCGCTGTCGCCCGATGCCGTCGAACGCTACCACGACATGAAGATCGTCTATACGCCGCTGCACGGAACCGGAGTGATCCTGGTCCCCGAGTCGCTACGGAAATACGGTTTTACGAATATCCTGACCGTCAAGGAACAGAATATCCCGGACGGCAATTTCCCGACAGTCGAGTCCCCGAATCCGGAGGAACGCTCGGCCATGAAAATGGCGATCGAGCTGGCCGAGAGCGAAAAGGCCGAAGTCGTGCTGGCGACCGACCCCGATGCCGACCGCATCGGCATGGCGCTCCGGGACGAGAACGGTCAGTACGTGTTGCTGAACGGCAACCAGACCTGTTCGCTGCTGGTCTATTACATCGTCAAGCGCTGGAGCGAGCTGGGACGGCTCCGAGGCAAAGAATACATCGTCAAAACGATCGTAACCACCGAGCTGGTCGCCCGCATCGCCGAATCGTTCGGAGTAAGGCACTTCGATTGCCTCACGGGCTTCAAATACATCGCTACCGTCATGCGCAACCACGAGCAGACGATGCAATACATCTGCGGAGGAGAGGAGAGCTTCGGCTTTCTGGCCGAGGATTTCGTACGAGACAAGGACGCGGTCAGCGCCTGCTCACTGGCCGCCGAAGCCGCCGCATGGGCCAAGTCGCAGGACATGACGCTGTACGAACTGCTCAAAGAGATGTATGTGCGCTACGGCTTTTTCCGCGAGGCTTTGGTCTCGGTAGTCCGCAAGGGAAAGGAAGGACAGGAGGAAATCGCTAAAATGATGAGCGACTACCGGTCGGATCCTCCTCGGAGCCTCGGAGGCTCTCCGATAGTCGTCATCAAAGACTATCTGAACGGCGAGGCGCTCGATCTCGCCAACGGCAGCAAAACACCGATCGACATGGAACGGTCGAACGTACTCCAATTCACGACGGCCGATTCGACGGTCGTATCGATCCGGCCATCGGGTACGGAACCGAAAATAAAGTTCTATTTCGGCGTACGTGCCGAGTTGAACGATACGGCCCGCTTCGGCGAGGTACAAGCCGAGCTCGACGGCAAGATCGAATCGATCAAAAAGGAAATGGGATTGGTTTGATCCCTCGAATATAAAACTACCGCTACGAAACCATGGCAACTATCTTTACCCGAATCGTCCGAGGAGAAATCCCGAGCTACAAGGTAGCCGAGGATGAAAGGTTCTTCGCCTTTCTGGACATCAATCCGCTAACCAAGGGACACACGCTGGTCATTCCCAAGCAAGAGACGGACTACCTGTTCGATCTGGACGACCGCACGCTGGCCGATATGATCGTCTTTGCCAAGCGAATTGCACGAAAACTGAAAGAGAAAATAGAATGCAAAAGGGTGGCGGTCGTCGTACTCGGACTCGAAGTTCCGCATGCCCACATCCACCTGATCCCGATTCAAGACGAAAAAGACGTGGATTTCCGCAAAGAAAAGCTCAAACTATCCCCCGAAGAATTTCGAGCGATAGCCGATACAATTAGCTTATAATCAAATAACTATAATACATAAAAAAGGCGCTTTGGGCGCCTTTTTTTATTTAACATAATTGATGCGCACGGAAAAACCGCCGAATCGCTCAAGCGAAGGAGGGTAGGAGATAACGCAAAATAATTACATCCGAACGATTTACCCAATCTCATATATTACATTTGTATACATTACACATGTAACTCTGTTTTTATGATTACAAAACTATTAAACAAAATGTGGTTATTGTATTTGCTTATGTCTATTTACATTTGTACTATCCGCTTTCAAGAAAAGAAAATACCGCTGTACAACGAGTGATAAACGATTTGACATTTAAATACAAAATACTATAAATAAGATATATATATCGTATTAATTAAAGTTAAACACATATTGAAATATCGGGATTATCGGATAAGACCAAAAATTCATGCCGAAACGACTTCGGCTTACAATATTCAACATTGATAATCAGATATATAACATATATAATCTAAAGTATCAAAACATATGTTTTCTCTTTTTTATTATCGATATGTATCAATATTTCACTGGCTATTACAATTGTAAAAAGCTATTTTTGATTTTTGTCGTGTATTTTTGTAATCTGCATGCGGGGAATTCGAGCAAATTTATTTAACTTTGTAAAAAACCGAAAAATGCGCGAAAGGCTGTCGAAATTCATCGAAATGGAAAGGCTGACTTCTTCCAGACTGGCGGAAATTCTGGGTGTTCAGCCGTCGAATATTTCCCATATTCTCGGAGGCAGAAACAAACCCAGTTTCGAATTCATCGAAAAGTTATTGCTGCGTTTTCCGAAACTCAACCCGGATTGGATTATTCTCGGCAAAGGACCGGTTTATCGTCCCGAAATACCTTCTGTCGTTCGGCCGACAGAAATTCCTGAACCGGAAACCGATCTGAATCTTTTCTCGGATACTACGACCGCGATCCGTTCGCAACAACATGACGCTCCCGAAAAATTCCTCCCGGCCTCCGATGTCCAAAATTCGGCAAAGGAAAATTACACGGCCTCGGAACCATCCGTTCATGCGGATATCGATGAAGTCCCGGAATCGGAAATAGATCGAATCATCCTTCTCATGAAGGATAAAAGCTGCATATGCTATCGTCCGAAATGATTCGTATGAATTTAACATAATATCAAGAGGCATTGTCGATTTTACGGAAGGAATCCAAGAACAAAATTGTTAAAAGTCATATCTCCGTAAAGAAAATACCTTTTCTCTACGACCGTCGTTCAGTGCTTTCATTAAGAAAGCTTCAAGACTAAAAGAAATCACAGAAACAGGCAAACTAAGATTCATACAATAGTCCTATTTACAGCGTATTATAATTTGAATCCTGCAAGTTTACGTATGAATTATAATTATCATTATGTTAAATAATGGTGCTTTTCGCTTCTCCTATAACAAGCAATTGCCTGCAAACATTCTCAACCAAATCTACACTACTATCTCAAATCATGATAATAATGCTCGCACTCCGACGCACTGCAACAATAGAAACCTTGAGTCGAACGATATTTCAGTTCAGACTGCTCCGAGGAGACGCAGCTCATACCCAACATCGATGCGTTCGGCTTACGGCATTGAGCGAGCTGATATAGACCGTTTCCCGTTCGATTCGCGGGCAAGAATGGACAAGGCCGCCCGCCACAAACGGGTATAACGACTCGCCTCATACGCTGCGCTGCAAACGGTCGTTACAGGGATTTACGACGGAGCCGATACCTTGCCCTGTCGAAGAAACGCCGGACGAATTTCCAATAAAAGCACGTAGCTCGTCCTACGGAGCAGCGAAACCCTATTACCCTATTCGAAATGCCGATCGTTGTCGCCGAACACGATCTCATCCGCCGAACAGGGCGAACATCACGAATATTCGGCCCGTTCTCCCGGCTCCCATTTTCCGCCGCACCCGACAGCCTTCATGTGCCGCCGCAGTTCTCGAACCCGAAAACCGACACGACCCGATTTCGCAGCACGAACAGTCCCTCGATTCAGTGAGGGCCCGACCAGACAAGCGAGCCTTAGAAGCGTTATTGGCTGCATTTACCGGTCATCATGCCATGCACGGGGGAGATACGGGAGTCCCCGAAAGCCGATTTATCCTATCCCATTTTTTATCGGACGACAGCCCAAAACAAACATATGTCGCCTGTATCGCGCGGTTTCCGACGAGCATCCGGCAAACAAGAAGGACGCCCGACGGACGTCCTTCTTACTTACTCTCGCGAGACCGTTACCCGATCCCGGGCTATCGAAACGCCTCGCTTATGTCAAGCTGAAGCGCTGATAACATAACTTTCATATCGAGAATAACCGGTTACCCTCGATCTACAATTCGGAAAGAATCCGTTTTTTCAAGGTATTCATATCCGCATCGGTCACATACACTTTGCCCCGGACATGGTAACGCTTTTTCGTAGGAGCATCGACAGGCTTCAAAATCAGTCCCATGCTCTCTCCCCTATGGAAAGCTCCTTCGGCATTGAGGAAAACCAAGGCCAAAGCATGCTTTCCGTCGGACGAACGGACCGCCACCGCCCTTACGGAACCGGCCAAGCTATCCTCCACTTCGGCCCATTCTCCGTCGACCAAAGCCTCCGGACGAGCACCTTCGAACGCCGTTCCGCTCAAGTCGATCGTATACTCCGGCGAAGAATGGCTGTAATCCGGTTCGTAGTTCTGCCACCAATATTCCAGATCGATGTCGTCTTCGTTGGGGCTCAGGCGGCCACCTCTCTCCCACTCTGCAAATTGCTGCTTGAACCACAGCGAGTTGCCTTCGCTGAGGCTCCATTTCGGCGTGAAACGCTCGTCTCCGACAGCATACATCGTAGGTTGCGGAATCGTCAGTACGACATCTCCTGCGGGCGTCGCGATCTGCACGGCGCTTCCGACGGGAGCACCCTCATACTCGATCTGGCTCAACTCGATCTTACCCGGCATACGGAGGCTCTCCCCTACCGTCACTTTCAACTGTTGCGGCTCCTCAGAGGCCGAAACGAGGAAAACGGCTCCGAACGTTCCGTCCTCGTCGCAGAATACCTGATAGCCATCCAGAGCGTTGTTGCGCGAATGATAGATAGGTCTCCACGCGTCTCCCTCACGAACGAATATGCGAGGCATGCGCCATTGGGTCAACCCTTTGACCACGACGGGAATCAGGTTCTTGCCACCGGCCACGGTGAACAACGCTCCGTTGTTCTCGGCCCTGACCACAATCGGCAGATCGCTCACCTTCTCGCCCTGCTCGACCGACACCACGTGCATAGCTCCCTCTGCATCGTAACGCACGACCATTTCGGGGCTCTTCGTGTCGAACGTAGCTCCATAGGGCAACCAATAGCCCTCGATCTCGATAACGTCGCCCGCTTTCAGCTTCAGGTCGTCCGTATCGGGCACCAGACACATGCGCGTGTCTTTCGCAGCATCCTGCTCGAAGACATTCTTATAACCACCCAACTGAACCGTAGCGGCCGGCTTGAGTCCCCCTGCGCTGAATCTCTTTACGATAATCGCATTCGATCCTCTTTTGTTCAGCGAATCGCCGTACTCCGCGATAAAGAAATTTTCCTCGGGCAATGCGACTCCTTTCACGGGGAAAGGCTTTTTGCTCGGATCGAGCCTGATCTCGTCGACACCGGTCGCCGCAAAGCGGTCGAAACGCAGCCCCTGAATAATCGACGCGATAGTCAAGAAGCGGCAATTCGCGCGAGCATCGGCGATTTCCAGCGGCTGGAGCACCTCGTAGCGAACCTTGAAATAACTGCGGAGCTCGTCGTTCTGAGGCGTCTCGAAAATGTCGGCCGTCACTTTGATCTTGCCGTCGGAAGTCAGATAGCGCAGACCTATATCGTACCAGTTGGGCCCCGTACTGCGATAAACGGTTCCCGTATAGACCGGATGAATCCAGTCCTTGCCGTCGTAATAGGACAGGAAGCTGTGTCCGGCCAGATTGTCGTGCTGAGGCTGGTCTACCCAGAAGCATTCCTGACTCATGGCGCGGAAATCGGCGATCGTCACACCTCCCAATCCGGCAAACTTGAACGGCACGTAACAGGTCGTCTCGGTCACGCCGGTCGAACTGTGAAAATAGTCCATCCATGCTCCGAGCGACGACCAATGCTTGGTCATGTGCCGTCCCCAGTTCTGGAACAGGTGCAGGCTCGTCAGCGTATGGCTCTCGCCCGGCTCGAGATAAAGCGGGAAAATCGTTTCGCTGAACGGCTGGTCGGTCGGATTATAGAAAGCCTCCTCTTTTTCGCCGGCAAAGTTCTTTGAAACCTGCACGACGATCGGCATCGGATGCCCTTCGCGATCGAGCAGCATGCCACCCTCGGTGATTTCTCCTCCGTCGGACGACTCGTGGCAGACATAGATTTTACGCTTCAGGCTGTCGTTGTCCACACGGAAAGTAACCGTCTCGTAAAAATTCGGCTCGTCGTAAAGTTTCTTTTGGAAGCCGCCGTCCGTGTGACTGCCCAGAACATAGCAGCCGCGCTTGCGGTCATACCGCACCGGATTACGTCCCGCCAACAGGCGGAAAGCATCGGCCGGCAACGGTTCCGACTCTCCGAATATCGGGAACGAGTAGCTCTGGATCGTACCTTTCGCAAAAGGCTTGAAACCGTCGTATTTCTGCTCGACGAGACCTTTGACCTCCATCGAGGCGGGAACGAAGCGACCCGATCCGTGCCAGGTAATGTCAGCCAGTATCTTCTCGGGATAGCAATACAGCGTCAGGTCGCCGCGCAGCGCAGCCGTATCCTTCTTATCCGTAGCCAAATGCACGTCGAACCAGTGTATCTCGCAATAGTACGGTCCCCGGCGATAGAGATTGATGCGCGTCTCGCCTCGATAGTTCCGCGTCGAATATCGAGTGCCGGACGCGTCCTCCATCTCGAACCAAAGCCAAGGAGTTCCGTCGGCCTTGTTCTGCAGCAAATGAGGCGCGCGCAACTGTCCTATCAGATGATACTCTTCGGCAAGTATTTCAAAAGCCGTGCGCGAGGAATCGGTATAGGCCACTTCGAGCTGAGGCCTCGCCGCAACAGGCTGATAACGGAAATCTTCCTGCCACAGAGCCGCATCGGGCTCCCGGCCGGCAGAATCGGAACATGACGTCAGCCCCGCCGTCAAAAGAGCGGTCGACGCGCAAATTACCAACAGGTTTCTTTTCATAACAGGTTCGTGTTAAAGGTTAGTGTCAAAAGGTCGGTGATAGTACCGGCGATATCAAGGTTAGTGTCAGCATATGGCAGCCGGTTTCCGTCGTCTGCCCGGAACAAAGGAAAGAATCGTAAACCTCCGACGCCGATGTTCCGAACCGAAACGGTCCCGGCAAGAGCGTTCCCCTCGATCGAACAATCGGAAAGCTCCCCTACTCCGACCGGACCTCCTCGTCCGGTCATTGCAAAAAACGTCACGGTCCGAAACGGAACGTGACGTTTTTTGCTAAAGAAAGCCGTAAGGCTTATCTGGAAAGACCGAATCCGCGGAGATAGATTGGAGATCCGTCACCATGCCCATCAATATCAAGACGCATAACCTGACCTTCCTTGCCAGCGCCGGGGCCAGTAGGAGCCCCATTTTGATATTTGTCAAAAATACCTGGAACGCTTGCTGAAAAATCAAATGTCACTCTCTTCCATTCATCGGAAGGATCGCAGGTAGGAGTAGTAATCGTATCATCACCGATTACCACGAAGAAAATCTGCAACTGAAAAGCAGATGTCGCCTTGTATTCAAAAGTCAACTTATTGTAATCCGCAGTAATTTGCTTGCTACAAAGAAACTGAAGCCATGCATCACCGGAATTCGCCTCATTCTGGAATTCGTAAATCGGATAGATTCCATATCCTTTAACCGCACCATCATTCTGTGACTCAAATTCCATCTGATTGGCAGGCATACTTGCAGTGAAATTGAAATAAAGCATATCTGCTAAATTCGCTTCCTCGGAAGTACGCCCGCGACCAGCCAGATTGCGAATCGTCAGCGTCACGCCGGCCTTGTCGCCCAAACCGATCTTCATGGAAGAGCCGATACTCCCCCACGTGCTGGACAACAGACCCATGTCGAAAGAATAGGTCTGCCAGTCGTCAGAAGCAACCAGATCGGGCAAAACCGTGTAGGAATCGCTGTTGCTCTGATCCAACTGAACGCTCGGGGTAATCGTTTCCGAAACCTTGTACTCGAACGTCAGCACCTGTCCCTTCGTCGCAGCCAAAGCCTTGTTCGTAAAGAAGTAGGCATCCGCCCCTGTCGTCTTGACTTCGAAAACGACGTCGTCGCTCTCTTCCTCCGTGAGATCCGTTAGTTCGACGTTGTTCTGCTTCGTTTCATCGAACGTGAAATAATTCGCATTGACACCGGTATCCCATCCTGGGCGACCGTACACATCCTCGAAAGAAAGCTGCGTAGGATCGTCGTCGCTGCAGGAGGAAAAGCCTACACCGGCCGCAAAAAGAAAAAATATCAATCCAATCTTTTTCATATTTTCAACTTTTCATGCATTCGGCCGTCCGGAGACTTCCCTCGGAGGGAGCCTCCGGACATCCGAATTCCATTTCAAACTCGATTACTGCACATAAAAGGTAAAGCCGTTCGAAACCTCGTTGTGGTCCCAATCCTCCACCACCAGCCGAATCTCGGTATCATCCTTCGCATCGATCGTACCGGAAATCGTTACGTTCAGATCGTCGGGAAGACCGGCAACCAGCCTTTCGGTAGGCACCTTGACCTCATCGCTGAGAACCTGATAGCGAATCTCCTTTACGGTAGCGATTCCCGTATGGGCGAAGACCTCGAAACTATAGCTGATCCTCTCTCCGGTAGCCACAGTGAACCGTTCGGTCGACGAAGCGTCGTACTCGGCCCCGTTCACATACACCTTGATCACGGGCGGATCGGCCAAATCGTCCTTGCAGCCGAACATGACCACGGCAATCAACAGCAGCGCCAACCGACTCATCACCTTTTGCAAACCATTGAATTTGACATTCATTATTCGTATCATAACAGTATCTGCATTAATAAGTTAGTTTTTCTCAACGACCACATCGAGACTGATCGTCTGGTTGTTCGAGACGTCTTCGTTCTTACGGTCGATCTCTTTCACCTTCATCAGGCCGTAGCGGCCGTCTTCGGTCCGGAAAGCGATCATATCCTCCTCTTCCAAAGCCGGAGCGATCTTGCCCGCGGTATAGTCGAGAACCGTAGGATAATCTTTCGCCCGATCGAAGATATCCTTCAGCTCGGAAGCCTTGTTGACCTGGTCGAACACGCTCTCCGTGGTCACCAAATCCGTCGCATCCTTGAAGATCACCTCCGGATTCAGATCGTTGACCACCATCGCGTAATTACCGGTCTTGTAATACTCGTCGAGAGAAACCAGACAGGCCTTGTTGTCATTGCCCTCGTAATAGGTAAATCCGAGGTCGATTCCCTTGGGATCGTTGGCGATATTGGCAACGAAGAAAGTACGTCCCGTCTCAAGGCACAGGAACGTCTTCGACGTAGCCGCAGGCATTCCGTCCGTCAGTTCGACATTGTACTTGGTTACGTCCATAAAGAGATTCACCCGAGCCGACGAGAAATTCCGATTGACGTCCTCGACATAAACCGAGTACGAGCAATCCTCGCTCAAGATCAGCGTATCGGAAACGACGTACTCGTTGTACACGTTCAACTCTGCGCTCAGGTCGATCGTTTTCTCCTCCATCGGGGCATCCATATTCGCCCCCAAACCGGACCGGTACCATACTTCGATCTTGGCAATCGGCGCGGCCGACTTGATGTCGAAGCGGTAAACCACCTCGGTTCCGTCGGGAACTCTCAGCTCTGCCGTACCCGGTTCGGAACCGGCGACGAAAGTCGTCGCGGAAATCTCGGGTCCTTCCGGATCGTTGTCATCGCATCCGACCAGTCCGAGCCCTCCGAGCACCAGCATTATCATGAACAATTTCAATTTTTCCATAATACCATGTATTTACATTTAATATAAGACGAAATTCTACCAACCTTCATTTTGTTCCCATGACGGATAACGCATCTTCTCGGCAAACGGAATCGGATAACGATACATCGCCGGTCTGAACGTACGATCCTCGACCTTGACGACATTGTAGTCGAAACGCTCCGATCTTGATGATCCGCATACCCATCAGCGGCTGATTCTCGGTCGTTTCAGCGATTTTCCAGCGACGGACATCCCAGAATCGATGCCCCTCGAAGGCCAGCTCGATCCGACGCTCGTTACGCAGCTTGGTTTCGTTCAGCGAGGCCAAAGGAGGCATATCGACTCCGGCGCGCGCACGGACCTGATTGACCGCCTCCAAAGCCGACAGGTCGCCGCCGTTGGTCACATATCCCATCTTGGCGTTAGCGCCGTGAGCGTAGAACATGGCCTCGGCATAGTTGAGCAGGATTTCGCCGTAACGGAACAGGTACCATACGTGCGGCACGGTCGTACCTTGCGGCAACTGCACCTTGTCCTGAACGAACTTCTTCAGGTAGTAACCCGTCGTCGTACAGTTCGTATTGTTGATGCCGGCAAGGCCGCCCACGAACGATTCGACGGTAGCATCGTTGAAAGTATCGCCGTTGCAGAGAATCGTCTCATAGAAACGGGGGTCGCGGTTCGCATAAGGATCGTCCGGGTCCACAGCCGAACCGTCTACCGTCTCGTAAGCGTCAACCAGATTCTGCGACGGGCAGGTGGCATTACCGCCGACCGAAGTCGTCACGTACTGGTCGGAACCGCCTTTGGGATAATTCCACGACTCCATGTGATTGAAGTTGCCGAAATTGGGACGATTGTCCAGAATATTCTCGGGATTGCTGCTCGAACGGTCGAACTGCATATTGCGATAAGAGATATTCGTCGAATAAAGCCCCAGATTGATCACATCGGCAGCGGCACGCGCAGCGCGATCGCACAACTCGACATCGTACTGTCCCGAAGGCGAGTTCAGCGGGCTGGCGGCATACAGCAGCACGCGGGCCTTGAGAGCCAGCACGGCGCCCTTGGTTATGCGGCCGTACTGGTTGTCGATCCACTTGCCGTTCGTGTACTGCGTATTCTTCATCGTCTCCAGAGCGTCGTACATCGGAGCCAGACTATCCAAAGCGTGAACGATATACTCGACCACTTCCTGTCCCGGAGTGCGCTCCAGCGCAAGAGCTTCGCTTTCGGTCAGCAGCTTGTCGGCAATGGCGATATCGCCGTAGCGCTTCCAGAGTTCGAAATGATAGTAAGCCTTCAGAAAGCTGGCATCCAAACGATATGCATGCCAGTTGAACACTTTGGTAGCATACTTCTCGGGCTCGCCTTTCTCGTACTCACGGAAAGTGTACTGCGGGTTGTTCACCGTATCGGAAAGACGCAGGAAGTCGTTAGCAGAACGGATCGCCTGATAGAACCGGGCATAAAGGTCATCCGGATTACTCTGCGCATTCCAGCTACCCGTATTGAACTTCTGAACGCTGGAACTCTGCTGATTGTTGTCGGCCTCGTCGCACGCACTGGCATAGCCGCCGTTGCCGACTGCCGTGAAGCCGTCCTCCATCGCCCAATACAGGCCGGCCCACAACCGCGCCAAGTAATCTTCGTTATTGACTACCTTCTCTTCGTCCATCTGCCCCTTCAGGTCGACCTCGAAAAACTTGTCGCAGGAATAAAGCAGTCCGCAAACGGAGAGGACGAGCAGAATTTTTGATATCTTGATTTTCATAATATCCTGTTTTCAATTGGTTAGAATGTCAGACTGAGTCCAATACTGTACGAACGAGTGGCAGGATAACCAGTGAAGGTTTCCGGATCGATGAAATCCATCTCGCGACTGATCGTAAACAGATTCTGTCCCCTGAAATACACCTTGGCTCCACGGAAACCGATCTCCTTCATCCATTTCTGCGGGAATTCGTAACCGATCTCCAGGTTGCGAAGCTTGAAATAGTCGTTCGACCGCAGCCATACCGTGCTGGCCTGCGAGTTGTTCGGGTTATTCAGCGTAGACAACCGCGGCAGTACGGCCGTAGCGGCCGTCTCGGGCGTCCAGCTTTGCTTGGCATACTGGAACGCATTGTTATTGTTCCAGAACGGCAAGAAAGTATCGGCAGCATTGGTCAGCATGATCGAGCTGTTGATCGTTCCTTGTCCCATAGCGTACAGATAGACGTTCTTATACTTCAGGTTCAGGCTGAAAGTATAGGTATACTGGGGAAGGTCCTGATACCCCATAGGAACGACATCGAAACTGTCGATCATACCGTCATTATTCACATCGACATAGCGCGCATCGCCTTCCTGTACGGAACCGTAGGAAGGAATGGCCGTCATGTTGTCGAGATCCTCGGCCGTATAGAAGCCGTCGCACAAAAGGCCCCACTTCTGTCCTACGGCCTTGCCGATCCAAGAGAGATACTTCTGCGTATTGAGGTCGTAAAGATTCGCATCCGGCCGCTTGTTGATGATGTTGTGATTGTACCAGATGCCGCCCTGAACCGAGTACTCGAAATCGCCGGCATGGCCGAACACCTCGAGCGTAGCCTCGTAACCGCGATTGGTCACTTCGCCGCCGTTACCCCAGCTGGCTCGCTCTATACCCATCGTGAGAGGCTGCGAGCCCGTGTTCCGGGTAAGGATATCCTTACGCACATCGTGGAAATAATCGAACATCAGGTTGACGTGGTTGAAGAAAGTACCTTCGATCGAGATATCGGTCTTATACGACTTGTCCCAAGTAATGAAAGGGTTAGCCAGCATATCCTCGAACGTACCTCCGATTGAGGTCGTCGTGCCCGGCACACCGAAAGTGTAAGTGCCCGAATTGTAATAGAACTGCTGATAGAAGATACGATCGGTGGCAGAACCTCCGGTGAAAGCCGAACCGCCCACCTTGCCGTACGAAGCGCGCAGTTTCAGGTAGTTGACCACCTTGCTGTCCTTCAGGAAGTTCTCCTTGGAAATCACCCAAGCCAACGCTCCGGCGGGGAAGAAGCCGAAACGGCGCCCCGGCATATACTGTTCCTCGCCATAGTAGCTGGCTGCGAACTCGGCGAAGTAACGATCCTTGAATCCGTAGTGCGCACGGAATCCGAAACCGGCCGTATTGAACTTATAGTAGCTTCCGCTCTGCTGATAACGGTCCATGTGATACATCAGCATGGCGTCGACCGAGTGGTCGCCGAAAGTCCGGTTGTACGCAGCGAAAGCCTCGAAGTTGAGACGCTGGTACTGGTAGCTCACGGAGCTCTGCCAAGCGAGGTCCGTATCGTCGTTGTACTGGCGGTACGCATACTCGCCCGCGCCGGTCACGGGATCCGGAGCCCCCGTAATATCGAATACCGCAAAGCTGCGCAACTTGTCGTCGGCCAAAAGCATCGCATTCATCGCCGAACCGCCGATGCCGACCGAAAGTCCCTTGACCGTTTCGCCGAAATCGTACTTCAGTTTCAGCGTCATATCCAAGTTGCGGTAGAGCCTGGTTTGGTAACCCTTGTGCGCGACCAGACCCAGCGGGTTGTTCGTATAGCGGGACGTGCCGCCCAGCGAGCCGTCCGGGTTCACCAACGGATACTCTTGAGGCGGAGTACGCATGGTAGCGTCGAGAATGCTCGCGGTGGTGCTACCGGGGAAACGACGGCTGTCGACACGGCCTCCCATATCGATCTGCGCAGAGAGGTTCTTGGTGATGTTGACGTCCAAGTTACTCCGCAGATTGAAACGGTTCATCCGCACCTGAGTGGTATAGTCGTTCAGGTCGGTATGATTGAACATACCGCCGTTGTGCATGTAGCCGGCCGTCACCATGTACCGCACGGCTTTCGTACCGCCGCCGATATTGATGCCGACGTTCGAGATCAGAGTCGACTTCTTGAATATCTCGTCGAAGTAGTTGTTGTCGGGATGCGTGTACTGGTACACTCCGCCCTTGCCGTAGTTCGGGAGGTCGGTGATCGGGTCGTACAAGACAGGCAGACCGTCGTTGGTACGCGCCTGATTGTGCAGCACGGCGTACTCGTACGCATTCAGCATATCGGGCTTGTTGGCGAATTCCTGCCACCCGACGTTGACGTTCACGTCGATCGTCGTCTTTCCGACAAAACCGCGCTTGGTCGTTACCAACAGGACTCCGTTGGCAGCCTGCTGTCCGTACAGAGCGACCGCAGCCGCGTCCTTCAGAACCGAGATGCTTTCGATCTCATACAGGGAAAGCTGGTTGTACTCCGTCCTGAAACCATCGACGATCACCAGCGGCGTATTCGCGCCACCGTAGGTATTGAGTCCCCGGATGTAGATGCTCGGTTCGTCTCCTCCCGGCTCGTACGAGCCTTTTTTAACGATCAGACCGGGCAGACGGCCGATCAGGGCCTCGCCTATCGACGTAGCCGTCGACTTTCTCAGCTCGTCGGCATGGACCGTGCTCATCGACGAAGTCACTGCGTCGTATTTTTGCTTGCCGTAAGCCACGTCCACCATCCTTTCGGATGCGCGAAGCGTGTCTCCCAAAGTCGGAATCTCTGCGAAAGCTCCCGTTTTAGGTCCTTCGGCCTTGACGGTCGTCGCGGACACAAACAAGATCAGGAACGATGCAAAGCAACTTTTCACCTTGTCATTTATATGTTTTTTCATATCGTAGTCTCGATTTAGAAATTAATTACTACCATCCCGGGTTCTGTGCCAATACACCGTTCGTTGTCAGAACGTCCGTCTGATAGAGCGGGAACAGATACCACTTCGACGACCATACGCGCGTCTCGTAAAGGAATTTCGAGAAAGTCGGATTTTCCATGTCGCCGGTAATCTTCATACCGTACATATTGCCTCCGATGTACTTGTCGCCCACTTTCCAGCGCTTGTAGTCAAAATAAATCTGATCCTCATAGCAAAGCTCGACGATACGCTCTTTGCGGATGCATTCGCGAACGTAAGCCTGATTGGCTTGGAAGCCGGGCTTATTCTCCAGCTTGGGCTGGCCGGCACGCTCGCGGACCATGTTCACGTACCGAAGAATTTCCGTCGAGTTGCTGGCATAATCCACCTCGTTGAGCGCCTCGGCGTACATCAGGTAAAGATCGGACAAACGCATGTAAGGCCAGAAAGCCTGCGGATAGTTGCCCAAACCTGCGATGTAATCGTCATCGAAGAACTTGGCGAGATAGTAGCCGGTGAAAGCCTGCTTACCTTCAGGATACTGGTCTCCGGCAGGCTCCATTCTCATGTCGAGGATGAAAGGACCTATGTTCTTGCCCAAACTGTAGCCATGATGATAGATAGTCGCGTTGAACCGGCGGTCCAGGTTATTGTAAGGATCGCTGACATTCTGCCAATAGTCGGAAGGCTGGTCGCTACCGTCGCGCAGCTCGTATTTGTCGACCATATTCTGCAACGGAATCAGATAGGTGCCGACCGTTCCTCTCAACTTCTTAAGCGTAGACCAGATGGTCACGCGCGATCCGGACTGGTAAGCCTCGCTGGCGTAAGAGTCGGCCGGGCGGGTACCCCAGATGATTTCGGGATTGCCTTTCGCCTTTCCGCTGGCGTCGATGTCGGGGAATTCGGTCACGGCAGCCTTGTAGTCTTTCACCGGATCGCCATATTTAGTATAGAGCGCATATCCGGCTCCGTGAGCGGCATTGATCGCCTCGAGGCAAGCATCAGCCGCTTCCTGCCAACGATTCTTGTCGTAGGTCTCGTGCTTGATCAGCTCCTGCTTGCTAAAGCTCGGATAGTACGACTGGTTGTTCTCGGGATTGAACAGCGGGCTGGCCGACCACAGCAGGACGCGGGCCTTCAGCATACGCAGAGCCACCTTGTTCACACGGCCGAACTCATTCACTGCGTTACGCTCGGGGAGCTCGGGCATAGCGATCGCCCGGTCGAGCAGGCTGCATATCGAATCGACCGTCCGGGTAATCGACATACGGGACATATCGACCGATTCGCCCATCGTAACGTAATGGTCGATCCAAGGCAGACCGCCGTAGCGCTTGAACATTTCGTAATAGCGCTGAGCGACCAGCCCCAAAGCCTCGGCCTTACGCTGATTGATATAACTCTGAGGCGTACCGTCGTTCACCATATCCACCTTGTCGTAGAAGTACCATGCGTTACGAATGGCAAACCAGTCGTAATCCCATTTGTCTTCACGATAGGGATTGATCGTACCGGCAGTCAGCAGACCTTCGTGGTACTGAGGATGTACGAAGTTATAACCGCCCTCCAAAGCCGTATCGGCCTCGTCGGAAGCGCACGAAATCGGAGCGAAGTAGATCAGGATACCCTGACTCCAAGGACCGTTACCGTTCAAGCAGGGCCAGCCCCACGGAAGCGACGAGTAAGGCGCGGCCAGCACTTTTTCGGCATTCTCGATGGTAGAGAACACCACCGCCTCCGTCATTCCGGACACGTCGCTCGGTTCCTCCAAGAAGTCCTGACAAGACCACATCAACGAAGATGCCGACAATAATAATAATGCTATTTTTGTTTTCATCGTTGTATTATCTTTTTAATTAAAAGGTAATGGAAACACCTACGTTATAGATCTGCATAAGCGGATAGAACAAAGTACGGTGCTGAATACTTTCAGGATCGAAGTTCTTCATCTGGTGGGTAGGAGTCCATGTCCATACGTTCTGAGCCGTCAGGAACACCCGAAGGTTGTCGATGCCGATCGACTTCATCCACTTCTGAGGCAGGTTATAGCCCAGCTCGACATTCTTCAACCGGAGGTAAGTCGCGTCGTAAGCCCAGAAGCTCGAGTTCACGAAGTTACCGCTCTGCTGGTTGTTCGTCGTGTGCAGGATCGGATACCACTTGCTGCGTCCCGTCGGAGTCCAGCGCTCTTCCACACCGCCGAAAGCGGCACCGCCCTCGAAGAAGTGTACCCGGTTCTCCTGCTGAGGCATATAGTAGAAGCCGGCGCCTCCCTGAAACAGCATCGAAAAGTCCAAACCCTTGTAGTTGAATCCCAGCGAAGCCGTAAACGTCGAACGGGGCATATTCGAGTTACCGAAATAAACGCCGTCCTTGTCGTCGATCTTCATGTCGCCGTTCACGTCCTTGAACTTCAGGTCGCCCGGCACGGGATTCGGATTATAGGTGTTGTACGGATTGTTCGGATCGTTGATCTCTTCGTAGCTGTCGAAAATACCCTCGCAGATCAGACCGGATACTTCATCCAGCATATGGCCCGTCGCATACTGGTAGGGATAATCCTTCGAGCTTTCGGAAAGTTGCAAAGTCTTATTGATCGTGTAAGCATAGGACCCCTTTACGAAATAGGAGAAATTCTTGCCGATCGTACCGTCCCATCCGAGTTCGACCTCGAATCCCTGGTTCCGTACCTTAGCGTAGTTTTCCTTGTTCGTCAGATAAAGAGTATGGTAGCCGTTGGCCTGAGCATTCGTCTGGAAATCGGGGAATACGAAAGACGGATAGGTCACCATATCGGTCAGAATGTCCGAACGCATCTCCTTGTAAATATCGAACACGAAGCTGAGACGGTCGTCGAAGAACTTGGCGTCGATACCGAGATTGTACTTCTTAGCCGTTTCCCACGTCACATTGTAGTTCGGAGCCTTACCCTCCTGAATAGGTCTCAGCGTAGTGTGCTGCGGGTTGCTCTGGTCTCCGACATAGTACACGGTACCTCCGGGAAGACCGCCGAACGTCGTAGGCAGATAGAGGAAGCGCGAGTTCGTCCGGTCGTTACCTACCTCACCGTAGGAACCGCGGATCTTCAGGAAGCTGACCGTCTTGCGGATGCTTTCCATGAAAGGCTCTTCCGAAATAGCCCAGCCCACAGCCACTGCGGGGAACGTACCGAAGCGCTGCCCTTTCGGGAAGTTCTCGGAACCGTTGATACCGATGCTGAAGTCGAGGAAGTAGCGGCTCTTATAATTATAGGTAGCACGTCCTACGAAGCCCAGATAGGCATGCGGGACATCGGCGAAAGAAGACTCGTAGTAGCGGCTTTTCTCCATGTTGTACATCGCCAAAGCGCTCACGTTATGATCGCCGAACGAGCGAGCGTAATTCAACGATACCTCGGCGTACTCCTTGCGACGCTTCTGAGAAGCAAGACCGCTCGAAGTCAGCGGACCGTCGTTGCCGCTCTTCTGCATATAGATCGTTCCGTCCTCCAGCTCGATCGGACGATAGGTGGCATACTGACGCTGACGGTTATAACCCGCATCGCTGAAACTGTCGAACGAATACTTACCCTGAGCGGAAAGTCCCTTGGTAATGAAATCGAGGTCGTACTTCAGCGAGAAGACCGTATTGGCGGTCACCTGATTGCGGGTGTAGTTACCTCCGGCGAACAGCATCGTGATGATCGTCGGATTGGGGTCCGTTCCGGTAACGATGTAACGGTTGTCCGCGTCGAAACCGGCCGTCGACCAAGGCTTGGCCTGATAGAGCTTCCAGAAGAACTGGTTGTCGCCCGGCGAGTTGTTACCCTGACGGCGCTCGAAACGTCCGTCGATATTGATGCTGGCGGACAGCCTCTTGGTGAACTGGAAGTCGAGGTTGGTTCTCAGAGACAAACGGCGGTATTCGTTATTCGGGTTGAAACCATAACCCGCTTTTTTCTTCACCAGACCGTCCTCGCTGTAATAACCTACCGAAGCGTAATACTTAACGAAGTCGTTACCGCCCCGGACACTCACGTTGTGCTCGGTCTTGGGCGAATACTTCTTCAGTACATAGTCCGCATAGTCCATGCTCGGATAGAGGTAGTCGTTGAAATGGTAACGGTATTTCATCAGGTCCTCGAAACTGGTCGTAGCGCCCGTACCGTCGTTATAACCCATTTCGTTCTGATAATAAAGATATGCATAAGAGCCGATATTGTGACGCAGACGAGTCGGCACCGACAGACCGAAGCTACCCGAATAGGTAACGGTCGCCTTGCCGCTCAAACCTTTCTTCGTCGTGATGATCAGTACGCCGTTGGCGCCCTTCACACCGTACACGGCGGTCGCGGAAGCGTCCTTCAGAATCGTCACGGACTCGATATCGTTCGGGTTGATCGTTTCCCAGCCCGACATATATCCTTTCATCAGGTCGGCATTCGCGCTTTCCTGAATACGTCCGCCCGACGAACGTTCGACACCGTCGACGATAACCAACGGGTCCGCATTGTTCAGCGTAGCCTTTCCTCGGATTCGGATCGTCGGAGCCTCCGCACCCGGCTGACCCGAGTTCTGCATCGTGGTCAGACCGGTCAAACGTCCGGTCAAAGCCGATCCGACGTTGCCGACGGGCGCCTTCATGATGTCCTTGGCCGTCGCCGAAGAAAGAGAAGCGACCACGGACGCCTTTTTCTGCGTACCGTAAGCGATCACGACCGTCTCGTCGAGCGCCTGCTGTTCGGTCTCCAGCTCAATCCTCAGATCCTTGACAGGACCTTTGACAGTTTGGTTTTGAGGAACATAACCGAGAAAACTGATCGCCAGCTCGGCCGGAAACTTATCGACGTCAATCGAGAAAAGTCCCCCCGGGCCCGTCATAACACCCTTCGTTGTGCCTTTCAGGAGAACGGTCGCGCCGATAACCCCATTCCCGGATTCATCGACCACCGTTCCCGATACCATATTTTGCCCCATACCGTAAAGGGTGCAAAAGCAAAATAAACACAAGATTAGTAATTTTTTCATCATAAGTTAGTTCATTAAAATGGTAGTTTTCAAGTTTAAAATCCGATCTCTCATTCTCATCTGCATTTTGTCATACACTCTATTTTGAAGTTTAAGTTAATAATATTTGAAACAGTAGGCCATACGGACATTTTCATCCCGCATTTTTGCTTATACAATATTACATAATAGCTAATAATCGTTCTTGTCAATCCATACCAAAATATATCGCAAACGTTCAATATTCGCCAATAATTATTACATTTGTTTCAAAAGTATTCCCTTTGTCTCTTTTCCGACCCGCAAACGGACTTTTTAAGAAAAAGGTGCCGCCCACGTCGAGAACGGAGTGAAGAATACACGGTCAACAAAGAAGTCGTTTGAACCAAAATAACATAAAACAATAAAAATCAACATGTTAAAACACAACAAAACATCCGACACACAGCATTGCCCCGCTCTTATCCGGCACGAATTCAAAAAACAAGCATCCGTTCCGCCGCATTCGCCATCTCAAAAATAGCAAGAATGTTCAATATAAACGAACGATTGGAGTAAATTGATATCCTATCCCGGCAAAATAAGCGCTACACGCCGGCAAGCGTCATCAGAACCAAAAGAACCTCTTCATGGAAACCGACATGTGGATACTGGCCACCTCTTCTTCCTTAGCGGACGCCGACCTGCCATGGATCAACCCGATAGCAATCGCGGTTGCCGTCTTACTTATCATCACGGCCGCTTATTTCGTCGTCAAGGCCCATATAGATAAAAAACTGACGAAAGAAAGGGAGGCCATGATCCGATCGCAGCAGGAACAGGAACTGAAAACGGCCCAAAACAAAATCCGATTCCTGACCAACGTGTCTCAGCAACTGTTCACTCCGCTGACGCTCATATACGCCCCCGTCAACGAACTGCTGCGACGGACCAGAGACAGCAGGGATCCCGTCCCGACTCACGATGCCTACTGCCTCTCCGAAATCGAGCGCAACAGCCTCCGCCTCATCCGCTTGATCGAGCAGCAGCTCGACTATGAGAAACTGGACCAGGGACAGCTGACACTTCAGATCGGTCCGTCCGACATCATACCGCGTATCCGGAACGTGATAAACGGGTTCAATCGCATATCGGGAGAGAAAAACATCGATATACATCTGGACTGCCCGTACGACTCGCTGGTCCTGCCGGTCGATTCCGACAAACTGGAGAAGATAGCAGCCAACCTGATCGGACATACGCTGAGAAACATCCGCCCCAACGCAACGGTCTGGATCGAACTCCGGGTAACCGTCGAACCCGACTCTATTTTCGGGCTCAAAGGAATCCACGACAAATACCTTCAAATCAATATAATAGACAACGGAAGCCTGTTGTCCGAAGAAAATTTGAGCCATTTGTTCGAGCGTTATCGCCGGGCCGGCAAAGAGGAGATACAAAACGAGTTCGGAATCGACTTACATTATGTTAAAAAATTGACCGAGCTGCACGGCGGCAGAGTCATCGCGCGACGGCGCCAGACGGAAGGCACGGTATACAGCGTCATTCTCCCGGCAGACCGATACGACAAGTCTTCACACCCGAATTCGGCTCCGGATTCGTCCCTGCCCGCATTGAATCCTCCGCAACCGCCGGCCGAGGACGACAGAGAGGGGAAGACCCCGGATCGAACGATTCTGGTCGCCGTCGACGATCCGGAGCTCGGTCTGTTCCTCCGAACGATCCTGATGCAGAGTTGCCGGATCGTTACGGCGACCGACGGCCAACAGGCATACGAAAAGGCCGAAGAGATCCGCCCGAATCTGATCGTATGCGACCTGACGCCGGCGTCGAGGATGTTCGGCCTGTGCGGCAAGATGAAAGATAACGACCGCACGGTCCATATCCCGGTTATCTTACTGATATCCCAGACCGAATCGGATAGTCAGATCGCGGGCTACGCCAGCGGAGCGGATATCTGCCTGCAAAAACCCTTCAAGGCCGAGCTACTGGCGAGCATCGTCGAGAACAGACTGGAAAAAGAGCAGCAAAAAGAAAAAATATCGCAGACCGTAGCGGAAGAGAAACCGGAATCGCCGGATCGAAACGATCTGCACCCGCTGGATCAGAAATTCATGGAAAAACTGTACAAGTTCATCGAGGAGAATCTTTCCGATCAGGATCTGAGCGTTAACACCTTAGGAAAAAACCTCGGTTTCAGCCGCACCAGCTTCTATCGGAAGATCAAGCAACTGACGGGACAGACCCCGAACGATTTCCTGCGCATATACCGACTGAACCGCTCGGCCGAGCTGATCCGCGAAGGACAGTTTCCGCTGAACGAAATCGCCGAGATGACAGGGTTCGGAACGCACTCCCATTTCTCGACCTGCTTCAAAAAACACTTCGGAATCAGTCCGAGAAATTTCAAATAGAGCGAAGCGCGCACGAAAACGGGACAGGGAGCGCCCGATCCTCGAAAGTTTGCGTACTTTTGGGGAAAATATCCGGAGTGCGAAAAATGATAATGCATATTCTGAAGTCAAACGCTATGAAGAGATGCCTGCCGGCCATTCTGTCAGGCATGCTGCTGGCCGCCTGCTCCGTCGCCGAACCGCCGCGCGAACAGTTGTCGGTCAGCATCGAGCCGCTGAATTTCCTGACCCGCCAGATTGCAGGCGACGATTTCGAGATCAACGTACTGGTCCCTCCGGCCGCCAGTCCGGAAACCTACGAGCCTACGCCGGCTCAGATGAAGCGGGTGGCCAACTCGGCGGCATACGTCGAGATCGGACTGCTCGACTTCGAGCACAAACTGGAGCGGTCGATCCGTGAAAACATGCCCGGCGTACGGATCGTCCGCACGGCAGACAGCGTGCCCGTCCTGACCGGCGAACATGGGCACGGACACGACGGGCACGGAACCGATCCGCATATCTGGACCTCGCCCCGCAATCTGCGCGTCATGGCAGCGACCCTCCTGAGCCAACTCGAAAGCATGTACCCCGACTCGACCCGCTACCGAGAGAACTACGAACGTTTCGCGAACCGCATGGATTCGCTCGACCACGCACTGCAAGCGATATTCGCCGACGGTCCCCACACTTTCGTCATTTACCATCCGGCCCTTTCCTACATGGCCCGCGATTACGGTCTGACTCAGTTGGCCATCGAGGACGAAGGCAAGGAGCCCTCCGGAAACCATGTCAGGACGCTCGTAGACGAAGCCCGAAACGCCCGAATTTCCCGGATTCTCTATCAACGGCAGTTCAGCCGCTCGACGGTCGAAGCGCTGGCGTCCGAACTGAAGGCCGAAACGGTAGCCATCGACCCGCTGGGATACGACATTCCGTCCAACCTGCTTTTTATAGCCCATTCGATAGCCCATGACCAAACTGATCGAACTCAATGACGTATCGGTACGATACGGGGCGTGCGAGGCGCTGAGCCACGTCTATCTGGATATTCATCAGCAAGACTTTCTCGGGATCATCGGACCGAACGGCGGCGGTAAGACCACGCTGGTCAAGGCGATTCTCAAGGCGGTTCCGTACACGGGGAAAGTCTCCTACTCGAAAGAGATCGAGAGCGGCGGATACCGCCATATCGGATATATGCCTCAGATTTCGGATCTGGATAAGACGTTCCCCATTTCGGTGCGCGAGGTCGTTCTTTCGGGCCTTCAGGCACGCAAGAAACTGTTCGGCCGGTACACTTCCGCCGACAGGGAAAAAGCCGAAAATCTGCTTCGTATCTGCGGAATCGAATCGGTCGCCCGACGGCCGATCGGCGCCCTGTCGGGCGGACAACTGCAACGGGCCCTGCTCGGGCGGGCTCTGATTTCCGATCCGAAACTGCTGATTCTGGACGAACCGACCAATTTCGTCGACAACCGGTTCGAGAAGGAGCTTTACGCGCTGCTCAAGCAATTCAACGACAAAATGGCCATCGTCATGGTATCGCACGATCTGGGAACGATTTCCTCCCATGTCAAGCAAATCGTCTGCGTCAACCGCCATGTGCATCGCCACAACTCCAACCGCATCACGGCGGAGCAATTGCACAACTACGACTGCCCGATACAGGTCGTCTTTCACGGCGACGTGCCGCATACGGTGCTCGAAAAGCACTCGTAAAAAGTGCGGAGAAGCTCCGGGAGCTTCTCCGCACTTTTTTCTTTTCTATTCTTCCCGCACAGACGTGCGGAGCACTTTCAGACTATTTGCAAATGCCGCTGAGCTTCTCGAACATCGCATCCACGCGTGACATCATGTCGCGGCGCATCTGAGCGTAATGCTTCCGCACGAGGCTCTTGTTCTTTTTGTCCGCCGGATGGTTCGCACGCACGAACAGCTCATTGCGGAACTCGACCGCCTCCTCGATCACGGCCACGATTTGCTCGCGCTTGGCGCCGTCGTTGAAGTAGAGGGCCATATAGCAGTCCGAAATCACTTCATTGGCCAGAAAGTCTATATCTCTCTTGATTCTCCTGATACTTGCCATAACCTATTTTTTAGTATTTGAATGAAGCAAAGATAGATAAAAAAAGCGGATTCGGGAAATTTTATGCGGAGGAAGACGACGCAAGGCGCGCTCGCGCACCGCAATCGTCCTCTTTACTATTCGCCGCCCGCTCAAGGCATATTCGCGCATGTCTTCAAGAAACGGACCGCTATCTCGGACTTTTCAAACGGCCGCCTCCCGGCTTTCTCGACACGATACTCCCGTCAGTACGACATCTAAACGGCGCACGGCATGAGCGCATCAGAAATACCCCGCCCTATCCGTTGTCCCGCCCGAGGATTTCCTGCTGCGCCTCCGAAAGGAAGTCGATCAGGTCGCCCGCATTCATCGCCTCCTGCCCGTAATAATCGGCTGCCCTGTCACCGGCCCGGCCGTGCAGGTAAACGCCCAGAATCGCAGCCGCCAGCGGCTCGTACCCGCGAGCGAGCAGACCGGCCAGAAAACCGGTCAGCACGTCTCCGCTGCCGCCTTTGGCCATGCCCGGGTTGCCGGACGAATTGAAGAAGCAGCGACCGTCCGAAGAACAGACCATCGTATGCGCGCCCTTCACGACCACGCAACAGCCGAGACGGGAGGCCAAATCGCGCGTTTTTTCGATCTTTTCGTCTTCCGAGGCCCAATCTCCCGCCAACCGGCGCAACTCGCCCAAATGAGGCGTCAGAATCGATCCGCGAGCGACGAGCCGCTGAAGCTCGGTACGGGCTGACAGCATATTCAGCGCATCGGCATCGATCACGGCCGGCAGCCCGGCCCTCAAAAGAGCCTCCAGAGCCTCGAAAGAGCGGGGGTCCTGCCCTACTCCGGGACCGACTCCCACCGCATCGTAGCGCCCCATATCCCTCGGCAGCCGAGAAAACACGGGTTCCGGATCGCCGCTGACAATGGCCGAAGACGAGTTAGCATGGACCGACACCCTTTCGGACCGAGGCAGATGAACGGTCACCAGCCCGCATCCCGAGCGCAGGGCGGCTCCCGTCGCCAGAACGGCGGCTCCGGCCATATCTTCCGAGCCGCAAACGAGCAGCGCATGTCCGCAGTTCCCCTTATGGGCGAATTTCGGACGGGACAAAGGCAAGCGGGCCGCAGCCGCCGCGTCGGTATAGAAATAGAGAGACTCGGCCCGATCCATATACTCCTCGCTCAGGCCGATCGGCAACACGACGACCTCGCCGGCCGCCTCGCCCCCCTCCGGAAGCAACAAGGCCAGTTTCGGAAACTCCAGCGTCAGCGTCGTCGTCGCCCGGACCGTCGTACGCCCGGCGTTTCCGAACTCGGAGAACATTCCCGACGGCAAATCGATCGACACGACCCGGCAGCCGCTCGAAT
>ENA-ORUF01000504-ORUF01000504.1-human-gut-metagenome-genome-assembly--contig:-NODE-504-length-54141-cov-4.988463_pt1 | contig 54141 bp, 46 predicted proteins | sample MGYA00242077_ERZ509203 | MGnify/ENA primary metagenome ERZ509203 (study PRJEB26280, sample SAMEA2338834) | human gut metagenome | biome: human gut; feature: human-associated habitat; material: faeces... | reverse complement strand
GCGGTTCATACCCGCGGTGTCGAGGGTTCGAATCCCCCTCTCGCTATGAAAAAAGCAATTTGCGTAGTGCAGATTGCTTTTTTGCTATATACAAATATACATTGGCAGGTCACTGGACGAGCAGTTCATAGACGGTGACATAAGGGGCATTTTTAATAGAAATTTTCGATGCGTTTTATATTCTTTTCGGTACCATTATGCTATAATAAAATGAGCACAGAAAAACAAGAAAGGACACCCTGTTTGCCTATGTACCATTTTATCATTAACCCAAACGCAGGCTCCGGCAGAGGATGGAAAGTATGGAGAGCTATTGCCGGTTATATGGACCGGCACAATATTGAATATGAAGCGGTTCTGACAAATGGGATCGGCGAAGCCAGAGACGCTGCCAGAGAGCTGACAAAGGAAGCAGGAAAGCCATGCTTCCTTATTGTTGTAGGCGGAGATGGCACGATGAACGAGGTATTAGATGGTGCATCCTTTCATGGTCCTTTAAATCTTGGCTATATTCCGGCTGGAACAGGAAATGATCTGTGGCGAAGTCTGCACATGCCGGCAAGCCCGGTGAAGTGCCTGAAAAAGCAGCTTCAGCCAAGACATTTTTCCATGATCGATTATGGTGTCCTTTCCTATGGAAAAGGAGAACCTTTTCACAGACGTTTCTTAGTCAGTGCCGGGATCGGCTTTGACGCTGCAGTCTGTCAGGCAGCCCTTGACTCCCGGCTTCGCAGCCGTTTAGGACATATGGGTTTTCGCAGGCTTTCCTATCTGCTCCTTGGGATCGGCCAGTTTTTTAAATGCAGGTCTTCCAGAGGATATATTGTTTTAGATGGTGTAAAACGGGTAGAATTTAATAACATCCTGTTTATATCCTGCCACATCCAGCCATCAGAAGGCGGCGGTTTCGTCTTTGCCCCGAAAGCAGACGGAAAAGACGGGCTGATGAACATATGCGTAGTCAGTCATTCTAACCGGATGAAACTGATCCCTCTTCTTTTGGGAGCCATGACCGGCAGGAAAAAGCGTTATAAAGGAACCAGAACCTATGAGTGCAGGGAAGTGAAGATACACACAGATGCCCCGCTTCCAGTTCATGTGGACGGAGAAGTGTGTGGAAATGTAAACGATATACAGGCAGAATGTATTCCGCGGAAAGTACGGATGATGTTCTGATCACAGGGTCTGCCAGACAGAATTTTATAAATCAGTTATAAAGGAGACATAAAATAAATGAGGATTGGACAGGGATATGACGTACACAAACTGGTAGAAGGAAGAAAGCTGATCCTTGGCGGTGTGGGGATTCCTTACGAAAAGGGACTGTTAGGCCATTCTGATGCAGATGTGCTTGTACACGCTGTAATGGATGCTCTTTTAGGCGCAGCTGCTTTAGGGGATATCGGACAGCATTTTCCTGATACGGATCCAAGATATGAAGGGATATCCAGTATAGAACTGCTGAAAAAAGTAGGGGAATTACTGGAAGAAAAAGGCTATGTAGTGGAAAATATCGATGCCACCATCATTGCCCAGCGTCCCAAACTTTTAAATTACCGTCCAAAGATGGCAGAAAACATTGCCCAGGCGCTGCATCTGGATGTATCCAGAGTCAGTGTAAAAGCCACTACAGAAGAGGGGCTTGGCTTTACAGGAACCGGGGAAGGAATTTCCTCCCAGGCAATTACATTATTGACGGAAGTAGCTGATTACTGCTATGATAATAAGATAGTAAATGATAGCTGCACAGGCTGTGGAGGCTGCTGCGGCTCTCAAAAATAAAACTGGGGATAAATATGTAAGTTTGTAAAGCTTACAGAAATGAGGAGAATGACTATGAAGATCTTTAATACTCTCACAAGAAGAAAAGAAGAATTTGTCCCATTAACACCGGGACAGGTAAAAATGTATGTATGCGGACCTACTGTTTACAATCTGATCCACATTGGAAATGCAAGACCTATGATCGTATTTGATACAGTACGCCGTTATTTTGAGTACAAGGGCTATGATGTACAGTATGTATCCAACTTCACTGACGTAGATGACAAGATCATCAAGAAGGCAAATGAAGAAGGCGTAGATGCAGAAGTGATCTCCAAGCGCTATATTGAAGAGTGCAAAAAGGATATGGCAGCGTTAAATGTAAAGCCTGCAACTGTAAATCCACAGGCAACCCAGGAGATCCAGGGCATGCTTACCATGATCCAGACCCTGATCGATAAGGGACATGCTTATGTAGCAGATGACGGAACTGTATACTTCAAGGTTAAATCATTTAAAGAATACGGAAAACTGTCCCATAAGAACTTGGACGAACTTCAGTCCGGTTTCCGTGAATTAAAGGTAAGCGGTGAAGAAGTAAAGGAAGATCCAAACGACTTCGTATTATGGAAGCCGAAAAAAGAAGGAGAGCCTTACTGGGAGTCTCCGTGGTGCCAGGGCCGTCCGGGCTGGCATATTGAGTGCTCTGTTATGGCAAAGCACTATCTTGGCGACCAGATCGATATCCACGCAGGCGGCGAGGACCTGATCTTCCCACACCATGAAAATGAGATCGCGCAGAGTGAGTGTGCAAATGATAAGACATTTGCAAATTACTGGATGCACAATGGTTTCTTAAATATTGACAATAAGAAGATGTCCAAATCCCTTGGAAACTTCTTTACTGTACGTGATATTGCTGAGAAATATGATCTGCAGGTACTGCGTTTCTTCATGTTAAGCGCACACTACAGAAGCCCGATCAACTTCAGCGCAGAGTTAATGGAAGCTTCCAAGAACGGCTTAGAGCGTATCCTTACAGCAGTAGACCGCTTAAAAGAACTGGATGCAAAGGCAGAAGGTGCGGCAGAGACCTGTGCAGAGCAGGAAAAGATGGTGGAAGTACAGAAGCTGCGTGAAAAATTCGAGGCAGCTATGGAAGATGACTTTAACACAGCAGATGCTGTTTCTGCTATCTTCGAGCTGGTTAAACTGGCTAACTCCACAGCAGATGCTTCCAGCACCAAGTCCTATGTTTCCTGCCTGTTAAAGGAGATCGAACAGTTATGTGATGTTTTAGGCATCATCACAGAGAGAAAGACAGAAGTTCTTGACAGCGAGATCGAGGAAATGATCGCAGCAAGACAGCAGGCAAGAAAAGACAGAAACTTTGCTCTTGCAGATGAGATCAGAGGAAAACTTCTGGATATGGGTATTGTTCTGGAAGATACCAGAGAGGGCGTAAAGTGGAAGAGAGCATAACTTTAAAGGACTTTCTGGGATTTTATAAAAAGACAATGGAAATGGGCCCTGTAGACGCAGGGACCTATTCTCCGCTGGTGCTGGCATACATTGGAGATGCAGTCTATGAAGTGATGATCCGCGCAAAAGTGATCAACAAAGGCAGCATCCAGGTAAATAAACTTCATAAAAGAAGCGCAGAACTTGTAAAGGCAGGTACCCAGGCAGCGATGATCCGTCTTTTAGAAGAAGATCTGACAGAAGAGGAACATGCTGTTTATAAGAGAGGCCGCAATGCCAAATCAGCTACTATGGCAAAACATGCCACGATGGTAGATTACCGTACAGCAACCGGTTTTGAGGCACTGGTAGGCTGGCTGTTCCTTGAGGAGCGCTTTGACCGCCTTACAGAGCTTGTAAGCCTGGGCCTTACAAAGATCGGCGCAATGGAAACAAAAACAACACCGGCACCTGAACAAAAAGGAGAATAATAGATGAGATACGAAGAACTGACTATTGAAGGCCGCAATGCCGTATTAGAGGCATTCCGCTCCGGAAAAACCATTGACAAGCTGTTTGTATTAGACGGCTGTCAGGATGGTCCGGTGCGTACCATTGTCAGAGAAGCTAAAAAATACGATACCATTATCAATTATGTTGCAAAAGAGCGCTTGGACCAGATGTCTGAGACAGGAAAACACCAGGGTGTCATCGCCTATGCGGCTGCTTATGAATACGCAGAGGTAGAAGATATGTTAAAACTGGCAGAAGAAAAGGGCGAACCGCCATTTCTATTCCTTCTTGACGGGATCGAGGATCCTCACAATCTGGGAGCTATCATCCGTACTGCCAATCTGGCTGGTGCACATGGGGTCATTATCCCAAAGCGCCGTGCAGTGGGTCTGACAGCTACCGTTGCGAAGACATCAGCCGGTGCGCTTAATTATACTCCGGTTGCAAAAGTTACAAACCTGACCGCTACCATGGAAGACTTAAAGAAGAGAGGTCTCTGGTTTGTATGTGCTGATATGGGTGGTGACGTGATGTATAAAATGAACCTTACCGGCCCTATTGGACTTGTGATCGGAAATGAAGGGGAAGGCGTCAGCAAACTTGTAAAAGAACACTGCGATATGGTAGCATCCATTCCTATGAAGGGTGATATTGACTCCCTGAATGCTTCCGTTGCAGCAGGTGTATTAGCTTATGAGATCGTGCGTCAGCGTCTGGCAAAACAGTAGATGTGCGAAAGTACAAGGAGTTGAACAGGCAGTGAAAAAAACAAAGAAGATCCTATCCGTTTTACTGGCGGCAGCAATTATGATGACAGCAGGTCAGACCGGTCTGGTAACAGGACTGGCAGCAGAGGCCCATGTACTTACACCCATTGCCTCCGGTGCTACTGTATACAAAAATGATAAAGCAACCCTGGATGCGTCCAATACAGCGTCCGGTTATATCATGGTAAAATATACAGGCAGTGTGGGAAAGATCAAAGTACAGGTGTCAAAAAGCGGTTCAGAAACCTATACCTATGATCTGAACAGCAGCGGTACCTATGAGGTATTTCCGTTATCAGAGGGAAATGGAACCTATCAGGTAAAAGTATTTGAAAATATCCAGGGAACCCAGTATTCCCAGGCATTCAGCCAGAGCCTGAATGTGGATATCACAGATACTTTCGGACCGTTTCTGTATCCAAACCAGTATGTGAACTTTAATCCGGCCAGTGCAGCGGTCCAGAAAGGCGCAGAACTTTCAGCAGGGGCCGCAGACCAGATCGGAGTGGTTACTGCTATTTACAACTATGTGATCAATAACCTGACTTATGATACAGCAAAAGCACAGTCTGTACAGTCTGGTTATCTTCCAAATGTAGATGTGGTTCTTGCACAGCATACGGGGATCTGCTTTGATTATGCTGCCTTAATGACAGCCATGCTGCGTTCCCAGAATATACCAACCAAGCTGGTTGTGGGATATACAGGAAGCCTTTATCATGCATGGATCAATGTATATCTGGATGGCCAGGGATGGGTAGACAACGTGATCTATTTTGACGGACATGACTGGAAACTGATGGATCCCACCTTTGCTTCTTCCGGAAAGCAGAGCCGGGAGATCATGCAGTATATTGGAAATGGTTCTAATTATAAGGCTAAATACAGCTATTAGACTGATCGCATTACAGTAGCGTCACAGAGGAAAGTAGGAAAGACAATGGCAGATCTTGAAAAGAAGGAAGAAAAAAGCAGACAGTGGAAGCCATATTCCTGCAGTGAACTGTCCGCTTTCTGTCTGCAGGTCTCTCTGCTTCTGGAAGCAGCAGTGCCTTTAGATGAAGGATTTTCTATTATGGCAGAGGATGCTGCAGATGAAAAAGAGCGGCAGATGCTTTTGTATATGTCAGAGGGAGCGGAACTGGGAGATCCCTGCTTTAAGATCTTTAAAGATACAGGAGTTTTTCCTGATTACGTGATCCGCATGGCAAAACTGGGACAGGAAACAGGTACCCTGGATCAGATGATGAAGTCGTTGTCTGATTACTATGAAAAAGAGGACCGCCTTATCAAGACACTGAAAAATGCAGTAAGGTATCCGGCTATGATGATCCTTATGCTGTTAGTGGTACTGTTTGTGCTGTTTGTAAAGGTAATGCCTATTTTTTCAAAAGTGTATGAACAGTTAGGGGCGGAGATGTCACCGGTAGCCCAGTCAGCTATCCGGCTGGGGGGTACATTCAGTGGTGCTGCACTGGTCCTGTCAGCCGTTATAGCTGTAGTTATGGCAGGGGTTGCTGCTGCTTCTAAAATGGGGATCCGCATCGGGATCGCTGATAAGATCACCACAGAGATCAAAAACCGCAGTAAGATTGCCCATGCGATTGCAAAAAGGCGTTTTACATCTGTCTTATCCCTTACTTTAAGAAGCGGACTTGAATTTGAAAAGGGTCTGGAACTGGCAGGAGAGCTGGCAGAAAATGATCGCATTGCAGAACAGGTAAAGAAATGCGAAGAAAAGCTGGAGCTGGGAGAAAGCTATTATGAGGCTTTAAAGGAAACAGGTATGTTTTCCGGTTTCTATATCCAGATGATCAAAGTGGGAACCAGAAGCGGTCATCTTGACAGTGTTATGGAAGAAATTTCAAATGATTACGAAGAGATCGCAGACACAGCCATTGACAATATGATCGCAAGATTTGAACCGACCATCGTGGCAGTGCTGGCAGTTTCTGTAGGTCTGGTACTGCTTTCCGTTATGCTTCCTCTTGCAGGTGTGCTTTCAGCAATCTGACAGAAGGCATGAGGGAAGACAGAAAGGTTCAGACCGGAGGGATCCTATGAAAATAAGAGTGAGAAAAGACAAAGAGGATAAAGGGGAGTTTAGAGGACTCCTGTTATCCTTTTTGCTGTTTTTGGCGGCGGCAGCAGCGTTTGGGGCCGGTTCCCTTGGCTTTTTAAACAGGACCGGTCAGAGAAGTCAGGAAACACTGAGAAAAGCCATTACAAGAGCCTGCATACAGTGTTATGCCATTGAGGGCAGGTATCCGCCCAGTGTGGAGTATCTGGAGGAAAATTACGGGATCCAGATCGACCATGATAAATACAATGTTTTTTATGACGGTTTTGCTTCTAATATCATGCCGGAGATCACAGTAATCCCGGTAGAGCAGGAGTGATTAAGGAGGACGCAAACAGATGAAAGAAAGAACACAGACAGGGGGACAGGCCATAAGCGGGCTTTTTACCATGCTTCTGTTTCTGGTCTTTGTTTTATGCGCCCTTTTTTCTGTTCTTATGGGAAGCCGGGTATATGAAAACATCACAAAACGCAGTGATGAAAATTTTTCAGGTACAACGGCTTTAAGTTATATTGCCAATAAGATACGCCAGGGTGACAGAGAAGATGCAGTGGATATAATAGAAGTTGATGGAACGCCTGTTTTACAGTTGAAGCAGAAGGTAGGGGACGAGATGTACCATACCTGGATCTACTGGAAAGATGGACAGATCCGGGAATTGTTTACAGATGAAAACAGTGGACTGGGGCTGGAGGATGGACTGGAGATCTTGGAATGTGACGGGCTTTCCATGGAAAAAGATGGAAACTCTGTGAAACTGCAGACTCTGGGATCCGGTGGAGGAAGACTGGAACTTTCATTAAGAAGCGGAGGAAATGGGGCAGATGAGTAGGAATAGAGGATCAGGTTCCGGGCCATTTTTAATGGAAATGGTGATCGCTGCCGGATTTTTTATGCTTTGTGTGGCTGTATGCGTGTCTGCTTTTGTAATGGCAGATCATTTAAGCAGAGTCGGGCAGGATGTTAACCATGGAGTTTTAGCTGCTGAAAGTCTGGTGGAAAGAGTAAAAGTTGGAAATACAGGGGATTTTGGAACCTATGAGCCAGATGAAGTCTTTGGAACAGTCTTTGAAAACTGGAAGACAAAAGATCCGGAGGCAAAGGCTGTATATCAGTATATAAAAGATGGCGGAGAGGTCCGGAATTATCAGATCCTGTGGGATAAAGAATGGAACAGTTACCCTGATACAAAAGAACTGGAAAAAAATGGGAAAAAACTGGCTTACGTAGGGCTGATCACTACAGGTGTTAAGGATCAGATGAAAGAAATCGCAGTAGTTATCTTTGGATATGGAACTTATGGTGACCAGGGATATAAGATCTACCATCTTTTTGCAGAACAGTATGTGAAACCATGATCGCAGGCGTTCCTGAAAAGGAAGCATACTATAGAGAATACGATAGAAAGCAGGTGGGAGAATGGCCGGACAAATGTCAAAACACAAAATAAATATAGGTCTGACTTCCCTGATCCTTATATTCATTATCCTGTGTCTGGCTACTTTCAGTCTTCTTTCTTTAAGCAGCGCCAGAGGAGACCAGAGTCTGGCAGCCAGAAGTGCCCGTGCTGTGACAGAGTATTACCGGGCAGACGCAGAAGGGGAAAAATGGCTAAAGCAGGCAGATGCCATTTTGCAGAAAGAGATGACGAAAAAAGCAATGGACCAGGAAGAGATCCAGGCTCTTGCAAAGAAAATGGCGTTGGAACTTGGCTGTGATGCAGATGAGGAAACAGGCTTTGTCAGTACGGATATTTCCATGGACCGGGGACAGGCACTTCATATTGATCTGGCTCTTACGGGAGATGAAAACAGATACGAAGTGAGATCCTGGTATGTATATGACAGCGGAAATTATGAGATCGATGATTTTATGCCTGTATGGGATGGAAAGTAAGAACTGCCGGGGTTAAAAGCAGGAAAAACGGGAATGATAACGGGAGGAAGAGTAATGGAGGTAATGGAACTTCTTACACAGGCTGTGGAACAGAATGCAGCGGATATATTTCTGGTTCCTGGTATGCCTTTTTCATATAAGATCGGTGGGCGGATCATCTGCCAGGGCGAGGAAAAGATCATGCCGGACCAGCTGGACCAGATGATCACAAGAATCTATGAAATTGCAAAGAACCGCAGTATGGAGCGGGTGTTAAGTCATGGGGATGATGATTTTTCCTTTGCCATTCCCGGAGTGTCCAGGTTCAGGGCGAATGTTTTCCGCCAGAGAGGTTCCCTGGCAGCAGTGATCCGGGTTGTGCGGTTTGAACTTCCTGATCCAGGTCAGTTAAAACTTCCGGATGTGATCATGGGGATTTCAAAACTTACCAGGGGAATGGTTCTTGTAACAGGGTCTGCAGGCAGCGGTAAAAGCACCACTCTTGCCTGTATTATTGATGAGATCAATAAAACCCGCAATGCCCATGTGATCACGTTGGAAGATCCTATTGAGTATCTTCACAGGCATAAAAAAAGCGTGGTTACCCAGCGTGAGGTTGCAACGGATACGGACAGTTATGTTTCAGGACTGCGTGCTTCCTTGCGGCAGGCACCGGATGTGATCCTTCTTGGGGAAATGCGTGATCATGAGACCATCAGTATTGCCATGACAGCAGCAGAAACAGGACATCTGATCCTTTCTACCCTTCATACGTTAGGGGCGGCCAATACCATTGACCGTGTGATCGATGCCTTTCCGCCCAATCAGCAGCAGCAGATCCGGACCCAGCTTTCCATGGTGTTAGATGCAGTGATCTGTCAGCAGCTGGTGCCTACCTTAGATGGCGGGGAACGTCCTGTTTTTGAGATCATGTTTTTAAATAATGCCATCCGTAACATGATCCGTGAGTCCAAGACCCACCAGATCGACGGTATTATCGCTACCTCCCAGGAAGAGGGAATGATATCTATGGATAACAGCCTCCTTGCTCTTTACAGACAAAATGTGATCAGCAAGGATACCGCTATCATCTACAGCAGCAATACAGAGCTGATGGAGAAAAAAATAGCAAGACTGTAGGAAAAGTATCCTTTGCTGACTGATTCAGAAAGGAGCTTTCATGAAAACAGATAAAAGAAAGATCGTGATCGTAGGTACCGGAATGGTGGGAATGAGTTATGCATACTGCCTTTTAAATCAGTCCGTATGTGATGAACTGGTACTGATCGATGTAGATAAAAAGCGGGCAGAAGGGGAAGCCATGGACTTAAACCATGGGCTTGCTTTTGCCGGTTCCAGTATGAAGATCTATGCCGGGGACTATGAAAGCTGCCAGGATGCAGACCTGGTGTTGATCGCAGCAGGAGTGGCCCAGAAGCAGGGAGAAACCAGGCTGGATCTGTTAAAGCGGAACACACAGGTATTTCGTTCGATTATAGAGCCGGTAACTGCTTCCGGATTTAACGGGATCTTTCTGGTGGCTACCAATCCGGTGGATATTATGACACGGATCACCTGCGCCCTTTCCGGCTTTAATCCAAGAAGGGTATTGGGAAGCGGTACAGCCCTTGATACGGCCAGGCTCCGTTATCTCTTAGGGGAATATCTGGGAGTGGATCCAAGGAATATTCATGCTTATGTAATGGGAGAACATGGAGACAGTGAATTTGTTCCCTGGAGTCAGGCTTTTCTGGCAACGAAATCCATTTCCCAGCTGGACTGGGAGCTAGAGTCTTCTTTAACGGCCCATTTACTTCGTATTGAAGAAGAGGTGCGTACAGCTGCCTATAAGATCATAGAGGCAAAGAAATCTACGTATTACGGGATCGGTATGGCTCTGACCCGTATCACAAAAGCCATTCTGGGAGATGAACACAGCGTTCTCACTGTTTCGGCCATGCTCAGGGGAGAATATGATCAGATGGATGTATTTGCCGGTGTTCCCTGCATTATCAATCAGAATGGGGTACAGCGGATCCTGCCGTTGTCACTTACAGAGGAAGAAAAAGAGAAATTTAACGGATCTTGTGATATACTAAGAGAAGGCTATGAGGGTATCTTGTAGTTAAGCCTGTTTACCCGCCTGTGCGGACTGGTTCAGGATGAATATATACATGAGGAGGAAAAGAAATGAAAGTTTTATTATTAAACGGAAGTCCAAGAAAGAACGGCTGTACTTATACAGCACTGAATGTAGTAGCTGATGCTTTAAAGGCAGAAGGCATTGACGCAGAAGTGTTCCAGGCTGGTGATCCGGATATGGAAAATGTAAAGGCAGCAGCAGCCAAGTTAAAAGACTCTGACGCATTAGTGGTAGGCTCTCCTGTTTACTGGGCATCTCCAAGCGGCCAGATCATCGAATTTATGGACCGTCTGGCATCTGTAGCAGGAAAAGATATGCTCTATAAGCCAGCAGCAGCCGTAGCATCAGCCAGAAGAGCCGGAACCACCGCAACCTTAGATGTACTCACAAAATACTTCTCCTATCACCAGATGCCTGTTGTATCATCCTGCTACTGGAACATGGTACACGGAAACACACCGGAAGAAGTAATGAAAGACGAAGAAGGCGTTCAGATCATGCGTGTCCTTGGAAAGAACATGGCATGGCTGTTAAAGTGTATTGAAGCAGGAAAGAAAAATGGTGTAGCTGTTCCTGCAGCAGAAGATAAGATTAAGACTAATTTTATCCGGTAAAATATAGAAGTAAGTATTAAAAGATATAGCCAGGAAGATGGACCAGATGTGGTCTGTTCCCTGGCTATTTTTGATGTCAATATAGAAGCGATATCTATTCGAGAAAATGCGCTTCAGATCCTTTATGAGACTGGTTGCGGTATTCACGGGGGGTCATACCGGTATGTTCCCGGAAGGTGCGGTTAAAATAGGAAATATTGGTAAAGCCCACAAAATAAGAGATTTTGTTGATGCTGATCCGGGAAGTGACTAATAAACGTTTTGCATGTTCGATCCGAATATTGATCAGTACTTTGTTAGGGGTGATCCCATAGGCTTTTTTTACACACCGGATAATATATGCCGGATGAAAATTAAAGTAATCTGCGATGTCCTGCAGGGAAATAGGAAGGGTATAGTTTCGGGAAATATATTCTATAATATCAGCTGCAAGGACTTCGGAAGAAGAGGACTGGGGTGTTGCAATCTGCAAAAAACTCATTAAATGCAGGAAAGTTTCCTGACATTCCAAGGGAGAGAGACTGATCGGACGTTGTTTCTCTGTTTGCTGGTATTTGTCAACATTACCGGAGACCAGGCGGGAAAAGCAGGTGGAAAACTCAGGAACTTCCTGGAGTGGTATGTGTTTATATAAGGGAAAGATCAGGTGACTTACCCGGTCATCATAAGAATAAATGGATTTGCGAACGGGCTCGGGAAGTTTAATGGTTTCTGAATAATAAAAGTCACCGCTGCTTCGAAAATGACACCACATGAATTTGGTTTTTACAGAACAGGGTTTGTGCCCAAAATGTATGGTGTCAGGGCGAAGGATAAGTACATCATTTTCTTTCAGATGATAGGCATGATCATTTTCCGTTATAAACAGTTCGCCGTATTCTACGTAGATCATATCGAAGATACCGATACAGGCGCGTTTGCTGTGCATATCCCCGGGACGATATAAGGCATCACCAGCAATGATAAAATGTGGGTATGGCGGAGAAGAAAAATAGATATATTCCATTTTGAAAAACCTCCTGCAGATTACATCGTGATATAGATAGTGTATATCCTGTTATGACGGAAATCAAGAGTAATAGGTCAATATAGTGCAAGTTTTGTTTCATAATCTCTCTTTTCTTGAACAAAAGTATATTGTATTATATGTATAAACAAAGCGAAAAACAAAACAAAAACTATAAAAAATGAACAATGGAGGATGAAGTATGAATAGGAAAATTATGGCAAATGTACTGATTGCTACTATGGGTATTGCATGTTTAACAGGATGTGGACAGAAATCCCAGGACCAGACCAGTGCGGCACAGAATGTGTCACAAAACGGTGGAGAAGAGAAAGAAGTCCTGACTGTATGGGTCAGAGATACAACAGCAGCTGCCGCAATCGCAGCAGCAGAAAATTACAATAAGATCCAGGATAAGGTGACAGTCAATGTAGTACAACAGGTAAACAAAGAGATCGCAAATCAGTTTACACTGGCTTTATCAGCAAATGAAGCTCCGGATGTTATTTCTCTTGACTGTACTAAAATTCCTTATTATGCAGCAAATGGAGCTTTTGTAGATATTTCAGACCGATTTGATGCCCTGGATTTTAAAGATCAGTTTAGCGCAGGAATGGTCAAGAGCGGACAGGTAGATGGAAAGACTTACGCAGTACCGTTTTCACCAGATGTATCAGTTCTTCTATATAATAAGGAACATTACAGAGAAGCAGGACTGGATACGGAAACACCGCCTACAACCTGGGATGAGCTCATCGATTATTCACAGAAACTGACAAAAGACGGACGTTATGGTTATGTATATGCAGGTGCACATTCCGGTGCTTATATGTTTACCTTTATGCCATATGTATGGAACAATGGCGGCCAGTTCCTCTCAGAAGATGGAAAGACCTGTCTGTTAAATGAAGAAAATGCAATTGAGGCCATTAAGCTTTTGTCAGATATGATCAATGTATACAAGGTAACACCTCCAAGTACTATTACATATTCATGGGGCGAGGCCCAGGACGCATTCCTTACAGGACAGGCAAGTCAGATCGTACTGGGAAGTGCAGCTATTTATAATTTTGTAAATGGTAATGCAGATATGGATTGGGGCGCATGCCTGATCCCGAAGGGACCAAACGGAACTGGTTATTCTTCCTTCTCAGGTGGAGATTCTATTGGTATTACATCTCAGTGTAAGGACCCGGAAGCTGCATGGGATTTCATTGAATATGCATTATCAGAGGATGTACAGGTAGAAGAACTGGCAAAGGGCGGCTGCCTGCCGGCAAGAAAAGACTTCTTTGACAACAAGTATTTTGAAGAAACTCCTCAGTATCAGGTATTAAAAGAAGCATTAGATGTATCCGAAACACCTTACTCCCTGAAATACGATGAAATGTATACACCTATGCTGGAAGATATGCAGAGCTGCTTAAATCAGCAGATGACACCTGAGGAAGCTGCTGCTGATATTTCAGCCAGGATTGATGCGATCATGGCTGAGTAAAATAACGAAAATGATTTAGAGTAATGTTCTCTCAGGTACTGGAAAGCATCTGAGAGAACATAAGAAAGCGAGGAAAATCCTTATGAATGGAAAAAGAAAGCTGCATCTGCCGCTTAAATATCTGTTTGTGCTGCCGGCAATGCTGCTGAATGTAGTATTTTTTATCTATCCTTTCATACAGACACTCCGGATCTCCTTTTATGACTGGTCTATACTGGGAGGAAAAAAATTTATTTTCATTAAAAACTATGTAACATTGGTGCAGGATAAACAATTCTGGACCTCACTTACTTTTACTCTGAAATATGCGTTATTTGTAACACCATGTCTGTTTATCCTTGCGTTTATTCTTGCACTTCTTGTAAATGGAACATTTCGCGGTGTGAATATATTCAGAACCCTGTTTTTCTCTCCGGTAGTAATCTCCATGACCTGCTGCAGTATGATATGGCTGTGGATCTATAATGATCTGTATGGTGTAATGAACTATCTGCTTCAGATGACGGGGCTTATAAAAGAACCGATCCTGTGGATGAATTCGGCAAAAACTTCCCTTCCAGCTGTTATCTTCATGGTAACCTGGAAAATGTCCGGTTTTTCCATGCTGATCATCCTGGCAGCATTTCAGGGAGTAGACGACCAGGTTTATGAGGCAGCAAGAGTGGATGGTGCAGGCTGGGTAGCACAGTTTTTCAAGATCACCCTTCCGATCATCAAACCTCAGGTTGCACTAGCTATGATCATGTCAGTAACTGGTTCTGTTTTGGCGTTTGAGCAGTTCTCCATTATGACAAAAGGCGGCCCAAGCCAGCTGACTACGACCAGTGTTCACTATATTTATAATACATCCTTTAATTATTTTAAATTAGGATATGGTTCTGCAATGACGGTGATCCTTTTACTGATATTGGGAGCTTTGAGTTTCCTGCAGTACCACGTATTACGGGATTCTACAAACTAAGGGAGACAGCTATGAAAGAAATGTCAAAAAAACCTGGATCAATACGATATTGAGTATCTTGTTTATGCTTCCGCTGTATTGGGCGGTGGTCACTTCTTTAAAGGGAAAAGGGGAGATCTATCAGGTTCCACCTACATTGATCCCTCATATGCCTACGATGGATAATTATGCGAAAATATTCACGCTGGACAATGGTGTTTACCTGAAATATTTTATGAACTCCATCTGGATCACCATCTGTTCTATCCTGTTTACCTGCATTGTAAGTATAGCAGCAGGATATGGTCTGTCAAAATTGGATCTAAAAGGCGGAAAGATCATGTTGGCATGTATTTTAGGTGCTATGATGATCCCGTTTCAGACATTGCTGACACCTCTTTATACGATCATGGCAAAGCTGGGACTTTTAAATACAAAAATGAGTCTGGTGCTGATCTATACCACATTCCACACCCCGTTTTGTATTTATATGATGAAAAATGCCTTTGATACTATACCAAATGGACTTTTGGAATCTGCAAAGCTGGATGGAGCGGGAAGTTTTCAGGTATTTTTGAAAATATGTCTTCCTCTTACCTGGTCTTCTGTAGCAACGATCGCAGTGTATTCTGCATACACAACATGGAATGATTATCTGATCGCGTTGGTATTTGCAAACAGCAATACCATAAAAACATTTAATGTAGGACTTACCAATCTGGCGATCAGTGTATATGGAACTGACTGGGGAGTACTGACAGCAGGATCTTTAGTGGGAATGTTCCCGATTATGATGATGTTCCTTTTCCTTCAGAAGTACTTTATCAAGGGAATGATGAGTGGAGCTTTAAAATAAAATATCAGAATAAGCGGACTGAGAGGATTGAACTATGCAGACAGAAAGCAAGAAACGTTTTAAATGTTGTGATATACCGGAGATCAGCCCACAGGGGTGGTTAAAACGTCAAATGGAAATACAGATGGACGGGCTGACCGGAAAACTTTATGACGTATGGGATTGTGTAGGAAGCTATTCAGGATGGCTTGGCGGTACAGGTGAAAACTGGGAAAGAGGACCTTATTATCTGGATGGACTTCTGCCGTTGTCCTGGTATTTAAAAGATAAAAAACATTGGGAATTAGCCTGCCGGTTTGTTGAATGGACACTTGGCAGTACAGATGAAACAGGAAATTTTGGCCCTGAGGCCAGCAAACAGGATTATTGGTCCCGGTTTGTAATGCTGAAAGTGCTGATCCAATATTATGAGATCAAGAAAGACGCAAGAGTTTTAGAGCTTTTAAAAAAGTATTTTGATTATCTGAATAAAGAGATACCAAAGCGTCCTATGATCCAGTGGTCAAAAGCAAGGATCGGTGATCTGCTGTATTGTATCCACTGGTATTGTGAGCAGACTGGTGAAACACAGGGGGAACTGGTTGCGGAGCTTAGAAAACAGGCACTTGACTGGAATGGGGTATTTAAAGAATTTCCCTTTACACGCCCGTCTGAATATTATTACAACTGGAAAAGCCTGTTAGAGCATTATCAAAAACCCTTTGTGGATGATATCATGAAATATCATACCAATCATATTGTAAATCTGACCATGGGATTTAAGTATCCGGCTATGTTGTCCTATTTCTTTGATGATATGGATTTTGAGAAAATTACGGAAATGGGCCTGAGATCCGCACATCGGTATCATGGCGTAGTCAGTGGTGTGGTGAATGGAGATGAGCATCTGGCGGGAAATAATCCATCCAGAGGATCAGAATTATGTTCGGTTGTAGAGTATATGTTCAGTCTGCAGACCATGGCAGAGGCTTTTGGAACAGGCAGGTATACAGATCAGATCGAAAAGTTGGCTTATAATGCATTACCGGCTACTATAACGGAAGATTTTATGGCCCATCAGTATCTGCAGCAGGCAAACCAGGTCCTTGTCAGCAAAGCAAAGAGAGACTGGTTTAATACGAATGATGAGTCTAATCTGTTTGGCTTAGAGCCTAATTTTGGCTGCTGTACAGCAAATATGCACCAGGGATGGCCGAAATTGTTGAAATCAATGTGGCTGAAAGAAGATGAAAATACGCTGATCTCTATGGTGCATGGTCCAAGCAGCATTGTTACGGAGCTTGCAGGAAACAGGGTCAGCATCAGCGAGGAAACGGAGTATCCTTTTAAAAACAGGATATGCTATCGTGTGACAGAGGGGAATGCACCGAGTGCAGTGTTTCGCATCTGGATACCGGAATGGTGTAAGGATTTCCGCGTATGTATCGATGGTGCTTGGAAAAACCGGGAGAGAACAGAAGATTACTTAACAGTACATGGTCTGCATGCCGGATCTGAAATGACAGTAGAGTTTTCAATGGATATAAGAAAGAGTTTCTGGTATAAAGACAGTATGGCTATTGAGCGGGGACCACTGGTATTTGCATTGGATATGAAGGAACAGTGGAAGAAGATCCGTGAAGTAGCAGGGGTAAGTGACTTTGAAATCTATCCGGAAAGTCCGTGGAATTATGCAATACCGAAAAATGGAGAAGTAGAAGTAGAAGAAAAAGCAGTAAGCGATGTGCCGTTTTCTAAAAACAACCCTCCAATTGTATTTAACGTAACAGGAAAATGTGTGGAAAGCTGGAAGATAGAGAATAACAGTGCAGGAGATCTGCCTCAAAGTCCTGTAAAAGCAGAGGGAGAAGCAGAAAAAATACGATTGATCCCCTTTGGATGCACAAAATTAAGAATTTCACAGTTTCCATATTATGAAGACTGATCGAAAATAGTCTGGGGATTTATAAACAGGAGATGCTGCAGGTTGTAAACGTTGTGGCATCTCCTGCTTTATGAGGATAAAGTGTGAAAGATGCATGAAAGGATTATTATATGAGAAGTTGTGTTGTGGGGCAGAAAAAGATCATTCTTCCTGGAGAACTGGCATTGTTATTTATTATCCTGAATAACAGTATGTGTGTAGTTTTGATGCTGCGTTCCGGTTCGGGGATTTCTGCTATATCCAGTGTTCCCTATGCTTTTTCGCTGGTATTTCCGGCTTTGACTCTTGGAACATGGACTTATATTTTTCAGGGATTTCTTGTCCTGAGTCTGATGGTTATGAGAAAGCGGTTTGTTCCCGGTTATCTCTTTAGTTTTGTTGTGGGATTTGCTTTTGGAAAAATGTTGGATATCCATAAGATATGGATTAATACACTGCCCCTTGGTATGGCTTTTCGCATGCTCTATTTTGCTGTAAGTTATTTTCTACTTTGTTTTGGTCTTGCTCTTGCCAACCGCTGCAAATTTCCTATTGTACCTACAGATCTATTTTCAAGGGAAGTAGTAGACATCATCCATGTTCCCTATCCAAAAGTAAAGATTACATTTGATGTGAGCTGTCTGCTTACAACTGCCGGTATTACCTGGTTTTGCCTGGGACAGGTCTGCGGACTTGGTATTGGTACAGTGGCAGCAGCCCTTACTATGGGAAAGACGATAGGGATGATAGGAAATGTTGTTGATCGAAGAGTGGAGTTTGTATCAGTGATGGGATCTTTAATATAAAAATAAAATCCCCCTTGCCTGAAACGTTGTAAGATGCTATAGTAAAACTAAGCATGATGTTTCTATCAGTTCTAACGGCATTCGCCATTTTCTTTTGTAAAAAATCTTAGAAATCTTCAATGCTAAAAACCCAACAACAAAGCAGAGAGGATTTCTGGATCATAGTGCAAAGAAGTCCTCTGGAAAGTAAGGAGGAAATTGAATGGTAACAAACAGACGAAGTGAGCAGGAAGGAATCGTTACGGATGTACCCAACGTAGCAAGAAGTTACAAAGACCGTATTTTTCGCATGGTATTCAGGGAAAAGAAGGCCCTTTTGGCATTGTACAACGCAATGAATGAAACAAGCTATGAAAATGAGGACGATTTAAAAGTAACAACATTGGAAAGCGCTTTATACCTAGAAATGAAAAATGATGTGTCGTTTGTTTTATATGATGAATTGCTGCTATATGAACATCAGTCAACGAAAAATCCAAACCTTCCATTACGAAATTTGTTTTATGTATCGGATGTGTATTCAGAATTGACAAAAGATGTTTTTCTGTATGGAAGTGTTCCAGTGCAGATCCCAGAACCGAAATTTGTAGTGTTTTATAATGGTGTGGAAAGTATGCAGGAAAGAGAAGTTCTGAAACTGTCCAGTTTATATGCAAAGAAAGAAGAGCACGTAAGCCTGGAACTGGAAACATTGGTGTTGAATGTGAATATAGGATACAATAAAATACTGATGGAACGATGCAGGCAGTTAAATGACTACGCTCAGTTTGTAAGTGAAGTTAGAAAACGGCTGAAAAAGAAAATGCTTTTATCAGAGGCAGTGAATGAAGCAGTAGAAGACTGCATCCAAAGAGGAATACTTGCAGAATTCCTGAGCAAAAACCGTGCGGAGGTGGTTAAGGTGAGTATTTACGAATACGACGAAGAAAAAGTAAAGCGGATGTTTAAAGAAGAATGCATGAAACTTGGAATGGAACAGGGGATAGAGCAAGGCAAACGGATTGGAATAGAGCAAGGAAAAGAAATCGGCATAGAACAGGGAAAAGAAATTGGAATAGAACAGGCCGGAAAAATCTTTCGTCTGTATCTTTCAGGAAAATCGGAAGAAGATATCGCCCGGGAAACAGGTGAGACCATTGAAATGATCCACAAAGTTTTAAAGGGATAAGATCATATATGGACTAATACAACGGGGAGATGGAACCGATATGGTTCATCTCCCCAAATTAATTGCAGCACTTTTCAATTGAATGACAAAAACAAAAAAGCAGAAACCCTTGGCATTCCAAAAGCTTCCACTCTTTTCTAAGCTGCTGACGGGAATCGGACCCGTGACCTCCGCACTACCAATGCGACGCTCTACCGACTGAGCCACAGCAGCATTTTCTGTTCGTCAGAAGCGAACCTCATATATACTATCATGGGGAATAGTATTTGTCAACGGTAAAATGAAAAAAAGTTAAATATTTTTTTGTATCGTTTTTACGTACTTTAAGATCATCTTTGTTAACTGCTCCGGATCTGCTGGTTTTAACACATAATCATCCATTCCGTACTGGCGGCACTGGCTGGAAACGCTGGCGGCATCCTGGGCAGTCATGGCAAGGATAGGAACTGTATTTCCGTCAGGACGGGAAAGGGAACGTATCTGTCTGGAGGCTTCCAGTCCGTTCATAACCGGCATCATCACATCCATAAGGATGATATCGTAAGTTCCTTCCGGTGACCGCTCAAACTGTTCCAGAGCCTCTTTTCCGTTCCAGGCCTTATCTAAGGTGGCACCACGGTCTGTAAGGTAAAATTCAGCGATCTCCATATTGATCTCATTATCCTCTACTAAAAGAACATGGATCCCTTCCAGTTCTTTTCCTGTTTCAGCCGCTTTATCTGATTTTGTGTCATCTGCATTTTCTTTTGCAAGGTGGAAAGGAAGACGGAAAGTAAAGGTAGTTCCCTCTCCCAGGCTGCTTTCTACTTCTATGGAACCATCCATCTGCCGGATCAACTCTTTTACAATGGACATTCCAAGACCGGTTCCCTTGTACTGGGTGCGGGCATCCGATTTTTCCTGTGAGAAAGGCTCAAAAAGCTGATTCTTTAAAAATGATTCACTCATACCAATGCCGGTGTCGGAAATGAAAAATTCATAGACGACCGCTGTTCCGTCAAAGGAGATCTCTTTTGCGCCGGTATCAATAAAGCCGCCTTTTTTATTATACTTGATGGCATTGCTGAAAAGATTTAACATGATCTGGCGCAGCTGCAGGGGATAGCCGGAGAGGAGCACATGCTGGATATTTTGCCGGTGTGTCCGGTGTGTCAGTCCCATTTCCATGATCTGGGCTTTTACCAGATAGGAAACATCCCGCATCAGTTGGGATAAGTCAAAATCTACAGGCTTAAAAACAGCCTGTCCCGACTCTAACTTGCTCATATCTAAAACGTCATTTACCAGAGCAAGGAGATGGCTGGAAGAAACGTAGATCTTCTCTAAGCTGTCATCTACCCGTGCGTGGTCCTCCCTGTTTTTGCGTATGATCTCAAGCATTCCCATAATACCGTTGATAGGGGTGCGGATGTCATGACTCATACGGTTTAAAAACTCGGTTTTTGCTTTACTGGCAGAGTCGGCTTCCTCAAAGGCTACCTGGAGCCGTTCTCTTTCCTGCTGTTCTTTTTCATGGAAGACAGAAGTGTTTTTAAACAGGATCATACCATGGATCACAGTGCTTTCTTTTCCGGTTTCACTGTTATAAACCGTATCCTGTGACATAAGCACTGTTTTTTGCAGCCAGAAAATTTCTCCGTTTTCATTTTGTTCCCTGTATTCTACGGTAACCTGCTTGGTACCGGAGCGGAAACGCTCTAAAAGTTTGGAAGAAGAGTCTACGATGCGGTAATTTTCCTGTGTATCTTCTGTGACAAAACGTCCCCGGTCTGAACAATATTCATCATAAGAACAGGGAAGTTCTAGGTTCAGGTCAAACTCGCGTTCAGATGTATGATAAAAGATCTTTTCCAACCGGTCCCCTGTCAGGTCAACCGAATAGACAGCCTGTGCAGACTCTAACAGTGCATCTACGTAATTTCCGTTTTCCAGGATGGACTGTTTCATCTGCTCGTAATACTGGTTTAACTGCGTCTTTTCGTCGGTTTTTGGATTTTCCATATTTTGGAAAATTTCAAAACCAAGGATAAAATGATGCAGCTGGCCGCTTGCATTGGCATCTAAATAAAGTAAAGTCAGACGGCCTTTGTGGGAAATACCGTTAGCCGTATACTGACAGAACAGGCGGATAGGAGAATTATTCTCCATCAGTTTTTCATTTAAAGTTTCTAACTGCAGCTGCTTTCTAAGGGTTTTGATATTTTCCGTTGCAGATACCTGGGTAAGGATCTGTTCCACAGCGCCGGAGTAGCTTCCGTCATCTGCTAAGAAGAAATCGGAGCCGGCACGCAGTACCTTATACTGATCCGTCAGGGCGTCACAGTAGATACAGTCGGAAAAATGGAAACCCTGGGAACGGATGGAAGAAAGCAGCTCAAGATGCAGTTTCTTTTCTTTTGCCGCTTCCTCCAGTTTTGCCTGGTTTTTGTCAATGTACATATTTTTATCTGCGTACCGGAACAATTCCCGAAGGGTACTTCCTTCAAAATCTTCCGAAGTGGCATATCCGGCTGCGTAGCTGATGGGCATATCCGGGTGAAGACGGGAATAATCTGCGCACAGCTGTTTCAGCCTGGAGAGAAACGCATGGACTGCGCTGCTTTCTGTATCTTTAAAAATGGCAATAAATTCATCACCGCCGTCTCTTCCTGCAAACTGGTCATCAGGAATAGCCTGATACAGCTGGTCAGCAAAAGAACGGATATAGGCATCTCCCATTTCATGTCCCATGGTATTGTTAATGATACGAAGGTTATTTAAGTCAAAGACGCATACTGCGGCAAAGGCATCTGCAGGTACAGGTTCCGGGGCATTTAAAAGTTCTTCACATTTATTTTTGTTGGGAAGACCGGTAGCTTCATCTAAATAGACCTTGCTTTGGAGCAGGCGGTTTAAAGCAGCATACCGAAGGGTTTTTACCAGCTCTGCACCGATCAGGATAAGAAGGCCTGCAATATCCGCAAATACGATCTTTTCCAACTGGTTTAACTGTGTGGCCTTTTTCTGGGAGTAAACTTCTGCAAGGCCGGTAGCTTCGTCGCAGATATTGAAAAAACGCTCACTTTTGGCGATAATATCTGTTTTACGGTAATCCCTCATACGGACCTGGGCGATCTCTTCTTTTAACTGGGAAAAATAGGCATCCAGCTCTTTCATTTTGGCCTGAAAGTCAGGATCATCTAAACGCACCAGGTTTAACTGACTGCTTCCGTTTTCCAGACCGTCAATAAAGGCATCAATATCAGCGATCATTTCATCCTGAGGGCTTCCGGAGATCTCCAATTTAATAATACGCTGGGTCTTTCCACGCACCAGACCGGCATAATTGACTACTCTGGCAGTACCCTGGATCTTACTTACCAGGGACATGATAAAAATGAAAAGAACGATCAGCAGTATAGTTAAAAGTGTCATGCCAAGCCGTGACAGGTAGGATTTTTTCTTTTTAGGCATGGTTTCTGATTTCATTTTCATATAACTCCATTCCACTGTTTTGTAACCATTTTATTCTATTTTCTATTCCTTGGTAAGAATGAAAATATGTGGTTACAAAGCAGGTACAAACTTGATATTTTATGACCCTCATGTTACCCTTGTAATAATAAAAAAGTATGACTTGGCAGTTGATAAATGGGGACTGATCCTGGTATTGGAAGAGCCGGATCCTGTAGAGGATGTCAGTTGGTAGAGGATAATGAGCTGAACCGGGAAATTGCCCAGTTTATCTTAGAGCATACAGGGATCACAGCTGTCAATGCAGAGAACGGAAAAGAAGCAGTGGAAATATTTAAGGCTTCCGCACAGGGAGAGTTTGATTTTATTTTAATGGATGTGATGATGCCCGTCATGGACGGACTGGAGGCAACAAGGATCATCCGGAAAATGGAACGCCCGGATGCAGTGCAGATCCCTATTTTTGCAATGACAGCCAATGCTTTTTCCGATGACAGAAAGCGCTGCAAGGAGGCCGGAATGACGGAACATCTGGCAAAACCACTAAATTCAGAGAAAATGATCGCAAAGCTGCGGCTTTACTATAACCGGAAAGTGTGATATTATTTTAAATAACTATGACGACAGATCACGGAGGAGCAGTTATGGCAGAGAAAGACATTGTAGTAGAAACCGAAGAAAAAGAGCTGGTTTCTAAGAACTTTATAGAGCAGGAAATCGATAAGGACCTGGCAGAAGGTGTTTATGACCATGTACAGACCCGTTTTCCACCGGAACCAAATGGCTATCTGCATATCGGACATGCCAAGTCTATTCTTTTAAACTATGGACTGGCACAGAAATATAATGGCAAGTTTAACCTGCGTTTTGATGATACAAACCCAACCAAGGAAAAAACAGAGTTTGTTGAGTCCATTATGGCAGACGTAAAGTGGTTAGGAGCAGATTTTGAGGACAGACTGTTCTTTGCTTCCAACTATTTTGAAAAAATGTATGAGTGTGCTGTTTTCCTTATTAAGAAGGGAAAAGCCTTTGTCTGCGATTTAAGCGCTGAACAGATCAGAGAGTACAGAGGCGATTTCAATACACCAGGTAAGGAAAGCCCATACAGAAACCGTTCCATCGAAGAGAACCTGCGTCTCTTTGAGGAGATGAAGGAAGGCAAGTATCAGGACGGCGAGAAGGTTCTTCGCGCAAAAATCGATATGGCTTCCCCTAACATCAACATGAGAGACCCTGTCATCTACCGTGTAGCTCATATGCATCATCACAATACAGGTGATAAATGGTGCATCTATCCGATGTATGACTTCGCTCATCCCATCGAGGATGCGGTAGAGCACATTACCCATTCCATCTGTACCCTGGAATTTGAGGATCACCGTCCTCTGTATGACTGGGTAGTAAGAGAGTGCGAATTTGAAAATCCACCTCGTCAGATCGAGTTTGCAAAGCTGTACCTGACCAACGTGGTTACAGGTAAGCGTTATATCAAGAAGCTGGTAGAAGACGGAATTGTAGACGGTTGGGATGATCCTCGTCTGGTATCCATCGCTGCACTGCGAAGAAGAGGTTATACACCGGAGTCCATCAAGCGTTTTGTAGAGTTAGTTGGCGTGTCAAAGGCAAACAGCTCTGTTGACTATGCAATGCTTGAGTACTGCATCCGTGAAGACTTAAAACTGAAGAAATCACGTATGATGGCAGTGTTAGATCCTGTAAAACTGGTGATCGACAACTATCCGGAAGGACAGGTAGAAGAACTGGATGTTCCAAACAACCTGGAAAATCCGGAACTGGGAAGCAGAAAGGTTCCATTCTCCCGTGAAGTTTATATCGAAAGAGAAGACTTTATGGAAGAGCCGCCTAAGAAATATTTCCGTATGTTCCCAGGAAACGAAGTACGTCTTATGGGCGCTTATTTCGTAAAATGCACTGGCTGCGAAAAAGATGAAAATGGCAATGTAACTGTAGTACACGGAACTTATGATCCTGAGACAAAGAGTGGTTCCGGCTTTGAAGGCAGAAAGGTAAAAGGTACCATCCACTGGGTAGCTGTACCAACTGCAAAGAAGATCGAGTGCCGTCTCTATGAAAATATCGTAGATGAGGAAAAGGGTAAGCTGAATGCAGACGGAACCCTGAACTTAAATCCAAATTCCCTTACTGTATTAAAGGAGTGCTACGGTGAACCTGCTCTTGCACAGGCGGAGGCTTATGACAGCTTCCAGTTTGTAAGAAATGGTTATTTCTGTGCAGACTGCAAGGACAGCACCAAGGAAAATCCTGTATTTAACCGGATCGTTTCACTGAAGAGTTCTTTCAAACTGCCGAAATAATGAAGTGAAGCAAAGCAATGAGGCTCTCTGGAAACAGAGAGCCTTTTTCATGTTAGGAGAAGCCCTATGGAATTAATGGTGCCTATTGAAAATAAAGACAGCATCCCCCTTTATGAACAGATCTACCGCTACATAAAAACAGAAATACGGGCCGGCAGACTGCGGGCTGGCAGCAGACTTCCTTCTACCAGGACACTTGCGGACAATCTTCATGTAAGCAGGAGTACGACCCAGTTGGCTTATGAACAGCTGCTATCAGAGGGATACATAGAGGCTCTTCCCTGCAGGGGATATTTTGTCTGTCAGATCGAAGAACTGGTAGAAGTAAAATATCACGGAGTGCCGGAAGAAAAAGAGGAAAAGCAGGAAGAAAATGAAAATTACAATTACAAAGTAGACTTTTCCCCAAGAGGTATCGACCTAGACAGTTTCCCTTTTAATGCCTGGAGAAAACTAAGCAAAAATACGCTGGTAGATGACAACAAAGATATGTTTGCAGTGGGAAATGCCCAGGGAGAATACAGCCTGCGTCAGGTGATCCGGGATTATCTTCACTCTGCCCGTGGAGTCCACTGCCGTCCGGAACAGATCCTGGTAGGTGCGGGAAGTGAATATCTTTTAATGCTCCTTTCCCAGCTGATCGGCCGCAGTACGGGTATCGCCCTGGAAAATCCCACTTACAAGCAGGCCTTTCGTGTATTTGAAAGCCTGGGTCATCCTATTTTTCCTGTATCTATGGATGAATGGGGAATGAAGGTGAAAGAGTTAGAGAAAACACAGGCACGGATCGCCTATGTTATGCCGTCCCACCAGTACCCCACAGGAATCGTTATCCCTATTAAAAGGCGGCAGGAGCTGCTGAAATGGGCCAAAAAACAGGAAGGCCGTTATCTGATCGAAGATGATTACGACAGTGAATTCCGTTATAAAGGCCGTCCGATACCGGCACTTCAGGGAATGGATGACAGCCAGAAGGTAATCTATATGGGAACCTTTTCCCGTTCCATTGCTCCGGCGATCCGTGTGGGCTTTATGGTACTTCCGGAGCCGTTGCTGGCTTTATACCGGGAAAAAGCAGGTTTTTATGCATCAACTGTATCAAGAGTGGACCAGAATATCCTGACTCATTTTATTATAGAAGGATATTATGAGCGCCATTTAAACAGGATGCGATCTGTTTACAGGGGAAAACATGATACGCTTCTTGCAGGATTAAGAGAGCTGGAACCCTATTTTGAGATCGGCGGTGAGTATGCAGGGATCCATGTTCTCCTTACCCATAAGAAAGGGATTTCAGAAAAGAAACTGACAGAGACTGCAGCACAGGCAGGTGTAAAAGTCTATGGAATGTCAGATTTTGTAATAGGACAAAATAAAGATCTTTTTCCGTCTACCGTTATACTTGGATATGCAAGTTTAAAGGAAAGTGAGATCACAGAGGGCTGCAAACGCCTTGTAAATGCCTGGAAAGAATTAGAAGGTGAATAAATTGAAAATAAATGGAAAAAAGCTTCCGGGACAGTGGCTGGCAGCATTGGTGGCTTATGGTCTGGCTCTTCCAACAGCTGGATTTTTGGGAATGAGCAGGGCTTTACCGGCAACAGAGCCGCCGGTTATGGAACAGACCGAAGCAACAGAAGAAACCATACCAGAATCGAGCGAAGTGCCGGAAAGTGATATGGAAACGGAAACAGCGCAGGAAATCGTAGAAGAAAATTCGTTCAGTGCCAGATATGAGGCACTTCCGCAAGATCAGAAACAGCTTTTGGAAGATATCCGTGTGGCAGTGGCAGCGGAAGATATGGTCCAGGCTGCCAAGCTTCTGGATAAAAAACAGGAGGTTCTTGCCCAGATCTTTTACGGAACCTTTGAAGGAGAACGTTTCCTTTATGATGGCAGTACCATTTCAGAGGAAATAGAGGGAGAGGGACTGGTATTTACCATGCCGGAGATCCTGTTTTACGGAACTTTTCAGGATGGCCAGCCTCAGGGAAACTGTCTGGCATTACAGTTTGTAAATGTGGACAGCCCCAGATATAATTTCTCAAACGGTGTATGGAGCAGTGGAAAAATGAACGGACAGGGAGCAACTGGCTACTGTTATTATGAAAATGTTCCCCAGGGGGAATATGCCTGGGTGGAAAAGCAGGGACAGTTTGTGGATGATGAAATGGAGGGCAGCATTTCCTATGAGATCCGTGGAACAGATGATACGCTGTCCCACTGGGATATGAATGTTTCCCAGGGAAAGATCCAGTTAGACGAACGTTGGACCCATCTGGATGATGCAGGCGAATACCAGCTTATGTCTGCGGACTCTGTCAGCCATGCCTATCTGATCGCAGATGATCAGGTAGATCAGGTATTGTGGATGAATCTTCTGGGCTGGGATTAAATGAAATATGGACAACAGAGGGGAAAATAGATATAATATCTAAAAGAAAAATCCGGTTAAATAGGATACGATACATGAATGGATAAAATGACGGAAACCAGACTGTAAAGGAGAAAGACATGAAATTCAATGCCGTTTTGACAAAAGAACAGGCAAAGGAAATGTTTGCTTATTTAGAAGACATATTTACAGAAGTAAAGGTCCTGGATATAGAAGCAGTCAGGCGTCTGGAAAAAGATAAAAATTCTATTTCATTAAAGGCATTCAGGGAACGGTGCCAGAAAAAAAGACTGGAATACGTTGAGTCCAGGGTATATCAGAGGATCGCGCGTTATGTGGAGATCGAAGGGGAACCTTACGTTGTAGAGATGTTGAATGTTCTGGGGGATGCAGCAGACTCAGAGGCAAATGCAAGGGAAGCACTGGTGGCAAAAGTCCGGGGATATAATGAAGAACTGTATCTGGATGCGCTGACAGGAGCTTACAACCGCAGATATTATGAGGACAGGATCCGCAAAGTGAAAAGTCATGCAGGAGTTGCAATGATCGATCTGGATGATTTTAAACTGTACAATGATACCTGCGGACATAATGCAGGGGATATGGTGTTAAATACAGTTGTGGGGATCGTGCGCAAATGTATCCGAAAAACAGATATCCTGATCCGGTATGGGGGCGATGAATTTCTGCTGATCCTTCCGGATGTGTCGGAAGATGTTTTTTCAAAGAAGTTAAAACAGATCCGGGATATGGTCTATGAGGCAGAAGTTCCCGGATATACACAGCTTCACCTGTCTGTAAGCATTGGAGGCGTTTTGGCTGATAATGAAACAGTGGAAAGCGCGGTAGGAAGAGCGGACAGCCTGATGTATCAGGCAAAGAACCGGAAAAATATGACGGTAACAGAAAAGTCCGGTATTGACAGTGTGAAAGGCAGGGAAAAGCAGCAGGTCCTGATCGTAGATGATTCCCAGATGAACCGTGAGATCCTTGCTGTGATCCTGGAAGAGGAATACAAGATCTTAGAAGCTGCAAACGGGGAAGAATGTATTGATCTGTTAAAGCAGTATGGAACCGGTATCTCACTGATCCTTTTGGATATCAATATGCCGGTGATGGATGGTTTTGAAGTATTGGCGCTGATGAACCGAAACCACTGGATCGAAGACACGCCGGTGATCATGATCTCCAGCGAAGATGGCGCGGCTTATGTGAGAAGGGCTTATGAAATGGGGGCATCTGATTATATCAGCCGTCCTTTTGATGCCCAGGTAGTACATCAGAGAGTGTTTAATACCATTAAACTTTACGCAAAGCAGAGACATCTGATCAGTCTGGTTACAGACCAGATCCAGGAAAAAGAGAAACACAACCGGATGATGGTCAGCATCTTAAGCCAGATCGTTGAGTTCAGAAATGGAGAAAGCGGCAGCCATGTATTACATATCAATACGATCACGGGCATGCTGCTGGAACGTCTGATGCAGAAAACAGACCAGTATCATCTGCTGTGGTCAGACCGTTTCATGATCACAACAGCTTCCGCACTTCATGATATCGGGAAAATAGGAATTGATGAAAAAATATTAAACAAGCCGGGAAAACTGACAAAAGAAGAATTTGAGATCATGAAGACCCATACACTGATCGGTGCTTCTATGTTGGACAGTCTGGAAATGTTCCGGAATGAAAAACTGGTACAGGTTGCATACCAGATCTGCCGGTGGCACCATGAGCGGTATGATGGAAAAGGGTATCCGGACGGATTAAAGGGGGAAGAGATCCCGATCGCAGCCCAGGTGGTTGCAATGGCAGATGTATATGACGCCCTTGTAAGTGAGCGTGTATACAAGAAGGCATTTTCCCACGAAAAAGCCATTGAAATGATCTTAAACGGGGAATGTGGAGTCTTTAATCCCATCCTGTTAGGATGTCTGGTGGATATCCAGGATCGGTTAAAAGAAGAACTGCAGTCCGGATTTCAAAAGAAGAAAAATGAGGATCTTTATCCGGTATTATCAGAGGAGATAAAAGAGGAGACAGAAAAGTGAGAGAAAACAGAATATCTGTTTTTAGAAAACATACCTTAGGTATACTGGTTGCTTTGGGAATGGTTCTGTTTGGTTCTGTATTCATTTTATTTACAAATATTGGAAAAAACAAAGCGACTGTGGCAGCAGAAGAAACGTTACAGTTTATAAAGGAACAGAGCAGCCGGTCAGAGGCATTTGCAGAGTTTTATCAGGGCCTTCATCTGGAAATGAACGGGATCATAATGATCTGCAAAAATGGCCTTGTGACAGGATCAAATTTTGAGGAATATCAGGGAAAAACGCAGGCAGAGGCACCTTTGATCCAGAATATAACAGAAGAGACAGAGCCGGATACTTTATTTTCCTTTCGCTACTACGGATCTGCTTATTTTGGGGTCTTTGAGTCTTATGGAGAGAATGATCTGTACGTATTTTATCCTGTGGCTTCTGTTTTTTTCCTGAGGACCCTGGCATTAGCTTATGTCATGATCCTTTATATCCTTTTATGCAGTGTTTTCTTATGGCTGCGTCAGAGAGAAGAAAAGGAGCAGGAAGAAAGGGAAATGGCCTGTCAGGAGGCAGTTTTGTTATCTGCCACAAAGGAAGAAAAGGCAAATGCAGCTAAATCAGACTTTCTTCGCAAGCTCAGTTATGACATCCGCACTCCTATCAATGGCATCCGGGAACTGGTAGAATTGGGCAATCGTTATGACCATGACCTTGAAAAGCAGAGAGAATGCAGGAAAAAAATATGGGAGACCTCAGATGTGCTGTTAGATCTGATCTCAGACATGGTGGATATGGACAAGTTGGAGTCTGGCGCTGTGGATTTGGAACTGAGATCTTTTGATATGAGGGAGTTATATGAGGATGTCTGCCAGTGGGCAAAAGAGCTTGCTGCTGACAGAGGGATCCGTTACCACAGCAGACAGTTATCTGGGAAAAACTGGAAATTATATGGCAGTCCGTCTCACTTAAAGCAGATCCTGAAAAATGTTGTGGGAAATGCTATTAAAGATAACCGTGGTGGTGACTGTGTAGAACTTTCCTGTGAAGAACGTCAGTCCGCGGGAGGGACAGCCTGGTTTGAATTTGTCTGTACAGATACCCGAAGTTCTTACAGAAGAGGGGAACCGGGATTGGCAGTTGCCAAAGGCCTGATCCAGATGATGGGCGGGGAGATCCATTTTTCAGATGAAGAAACAGGCGAAGCATTCTGCAGGATCCGTCTGCCGTCCCTTATTGATGAAGAACAGGCGCAGGAGAAAGACGCAAAGGTCCAGGAAGCTGTGAAACGTCCTGTATCCATCCGGGGAAAGAAGATCCTTTTAGTGGAGGATAATGAGCTGAATATGGAGATCGCGGAGTTCCTTTTGCGAAAAGAAGGAGCCCAGGTCATAAGAGCCTGGAATGGAAAAGAAGCGTTAGAATGTTTTGAGGCTTCTGCTCCGGGAGATATTTCCGTGATCCTTATGGATCTTGTAATGCCGGTGATGGATGGATTTCAGTCAGCAAAAGCGATCCGGAGCCTGGAACGGGAAGATGCCTCTAAAGTAGCGATCATCGCCCTTACAGCCAGCGATTATGAAGAAGATGCACAAAAATGCCGTCAGGCAGGAATGGATGAACATCTTCCAAAACCATTAGACGCAGGAAATTTGATCCGGGTGATCCAGAAATACTTAAGATGATTGGGTGAGTGCAAAGAACATAGCAATCCGGTATCAGAAAAATTAAGAAAAAAGAGCTGCACGGCTTTGGGGCTGTGCAGCTCTTTTAAAGTCTGGTTAAATCAGATTAGATGGTATCTTCCTCGATGGTAGCTGTTTCTTTTTCAGGTTCAGCTGCCTTGGCTGTCTCTTCTTTTTCTTCGCTTTCTTCTTCCAGATCATCAGCGGCTTCCGGATTAACAGAAACAGAGATGTTTTCTTCTTTTGCTGGTGAAGGAGAGTGATCCAGACGTTCGTAGTCGTAAAGATCGTCATCGTCTACATAGTCATCATCCAGATAATCTTCTTCTGTAAAAGAGTCTCCCTTTTTAGGATCATCCTCTTCTTCAAAGAGATCGTCTTTTTTTGCTTTCATGGAGTGGATAGCGATATGTGCGGTATCTACAGCAGCGGAAACTGCTTCGTGGGCTGTATCGGAGAACAGATTTCCTGCATCTTTTAATACATTTTTAGTAGCAGATGCCATATCTTTTGCTGCCATTTTAAATTCATCCCTGCTGGAATTTAAGGAGATATAATTGCGGTTTATTTTACGGGGATCAAAGGAGTCACTCTGGGAAGCGTCCTCGTCTTCTTCGTCCTCTTCAAATTCACGGAAATCTTTATCAAGCTCTTTATGGTAGATCTTGTACTGGAGTACATAGGAAACGCCAGCTGCCACAGCACCGGAAATAGCGGCAAAGGCTACAAACTTTCCAAAACCTTTCTTAGCCATACAAATACCCCCTTCTTAAAATAGTGTCTGAATTTATAAATTAGTATGTCTGATTATTATATTGTAATACGAACAGAAAAAAAAAGAAACTAAAATTGCAAAAAAATATAAAAGATTTACAAAGTTAAGAGACAAAATGAAAAAATTAGCACTCAGAACTTGACAGTGCTAACAATAGGTGTTATAACTTACATTGTGAGCGAAAGAAGCAGCGAAAAGTAAAAGCTGCAGGTAGAAAAATAAGAATGACGATCAAGGAGGAATCTAGTTATGAAGTTAGTTCCATTATTTGACAAAGTTGTATTAAAGCAGTTAGTTGCAGAAGAGACCACAGCATCCGGTATTGTTCTTCCAGGTGCAGCAAAAGAAAAACCACAGCAGGCAGAAGTTATCGCAGTAGGCCCAGGCGGTGTAGTTGACGGCAAGGAAGTTACCATGCAGGTTAAGGCTGGAGATAAAGTTATCTACTCCAAGTACTCAGGTACAGAAGTAGAGTTAGAAAAAGAAAAATACGTGATCGTAAAGCAAAGCGACATTTTAGCTGTTGTAGAGTAAAGAAAAATGCCAGAGGCATTTTTCGCTACGCAAACGCAGCGCAGCGGAGTTCGCGTTTCCCGTATAGTAGGTATAAATACGAAATAGTTTAGATTGTTCGGAGGTAAATAATCATGGCAAAGCAGATCAAATATGGTGTAGAAGCCCGCAAGGCACTGGAAGCAGGCGTAAATCAGTTAGCAGATACAGTTCGTGTAACCTTAGGACCGAAAGGACGTAACGTAGTTCTGGATAAGTCTTTCGGTGCTCCACTGATCACAAATGATGGTGTTACCATTGCAAAAGAGATCGAACTGGCAGATCCATTTGAGAACATGGGCGCACAGCTGATCAAGGAGGTTGCTTCCAAGACCAATGATGTAGCTGGTGATGGTACTACTACCGCAACTGTACTGGCACAGGCTATGGTAAATGAAGGTATGAAGAACCTGGCTGCAGGTGCTAACCCAATTATCTTAAGAAAAGGTATGAAGAAAGCAACTGATGCAGCTGTAGAAGCGATCAAGAAGATGAGCCAGCCAGTAGGCGGCAAGGCACAGATCGCAAGAGTAGCAGCTATCTCTGCTTCTGATGATGAAGTAGGAACCATGGTAGCAGATGCTATGGAAAAGGTTTCCAAAGACGGCGTTATCACCATCGAGGAATCCAAGACAATGAAGACAGAGCTTGACCTGGTAGAAGGTATGCAGTTTGACAGAGGTTACCTGTCCGCATATATGTGCACCGATATGGATAAGATGGAAGCAAATCTGGATGATCCATACATCTTAATTACTGATAAGAAGATCTCCAACATCCAGGAGATCCTGCCAATTCTTGAGCAGATCGTAAAGATGGGCGCAAGACTGCTGATCATCGCTGAAGATGTAGAAGGCGAAGCTCTTACAACCCTGATCGTAAACAAGTTAAGAGGTACTTTCAATGTAGTTGCTGTTAAGGCTCCTGGCTACGGCGACAGAAGAAAAGAAATGCTGCAGGATATCGCTATCTTAACCGGTGGTACTGTTATCTCCGAAGAAGTTGGTCTGGAATTAAAGGATGCTACCATGGAGCAGTTAGGCCGTGCAAAATCCGTTAAGGTTCAGAAAGAGAACACAGTGATCGTTGATGGTAACGGCAGCAAGGAAATGATCGCAGCAAGAGTTGCCCAGATCCGTAAGCAGATCGGTGAGACCACTTCTGATTTCGACAGAGAGAAATTACAGGAGCGTCTGGCTAAGTTAGCTGGCGGTGTAGCTGTTATCCGTGTAGGTGCTGCTACTGAGACCGAGATGAAGGAAGCTAAGCTTCGTATGGAAGATGCTTTAAATGCAACCCGTGCAGCAGTTGAAGAGGGAATTATCGCAGGCGGCGGTTCTGCTTATGCACATGCTACCGTTGATGTTCAGAAGGTAGTTGATACTCTGGAAGGTGACGAGAAGACCGGTGCCAAGATCATCTTAAAGGCTCTGGAAGCTCCTCTGTTCCACATTGTAGCAAACGCAGGTCTGGAAGGCGCTGTTATCGTAAACAAGGTAAAAGAGTCCCCAGTTGGCGAAGGCTTTGATGCTTACAATGAGACTTTCGTAAACATGATCGAAGCAGGTATCCTGGATCCTGTTAAGGTTACAAGAAGTGCATTACAGAATGCAAACAGCGTTGCATCTACTTTACTGACCACTGAGTCTGTAGTAGCAACCATCAAGGAACCGGCACCAGCTGCTCCGGCTGCACCTGATATGGGCGGAATGTATTAATCAGAAATATAAAAATAGGAATATACTGTTAGTAAAAAGAAGTCTGTGGCGGATAAAAACGTTGCAGACTTCTTTTTTTGTTAAAAATTTGTCTGACCTATTGCCTTTTTAATAAAAAAATGCTAATCTAAACTCATGAGATGTCAGACGAATTTTTAAAAAATAATATGATGAATTAAAAGGAGAACGGTTATGAAGTTACACAGTCAGGAAGTTAGAAAACTTGCACCGGAAAATGACCCGTTAAAGATCGGAATGGGATGGAGCGTGGCAGATCTGGATAAACCTCAGATTTTAGTAGAAAGCTCTTTTGGTGACAGTCATCCGGGAAGTGCCCATCTGAACCAGTTTGTAGAAGAGGGCGTAAAAGCAGTCAACGATAACGGAGGAAAAGCAGCCAGATATTATGTGACCGATATCTGCGACGGCATTGCCCAGGGACATGACGGCATCAATTATTCTCTTGCACACAGAGATATGATGACCAATATGATCGAAGTTCACGGAATGGCAAGCGGCTTTGACGGCGGCATGTTTATTGCCAGCTGCGACAAGTCCGTGCCTGCTATTTTAATGGGTATCGGCCGTTTAAAGGATATGAGTGCTATTGTAGTTACCGGCGGTGTTATGGAAGCCCATACTATTACACCAAAGTATGTGGAAAATGACCCGGCCTGCGCTATTAACGAACTGCTGACACTGGAGCAGATCGGTAAATTCGATGCACAGGAAAAGAGAGGCGAGATCCCGGAGGAACAGTTAAATTATTATAAGCACAATGCATGCCCAAGCTGCGGCGCATGTTCCTTTATGGGTACTGCTTCCACCATGCAGATCATGGCAGAGGCATTAGGCCTTATGCTTCCAGGCACTGCCCTGATGCCCGCAACTGCACCTGAATTAAAGCAGGCTGCTTATGATGCAGGAAAACAGCTGATGAAGTTAGTAGAAAAAGGTATCAAGGCAAAGGATATCGTTACCATGAAGAGCTTTGAGAACGCTATTATGGTACATGCTGCTATCAGCGGTTCTACCAATGCTACCATGCACATTCCTGCTATTGCCCATGAATTCGGCTTTGAAGTAGATGCAGAAACCTTTGACCGTATGCACAGAGGAGCTCATTACCTGCTTAATATCCGTCCATCTGGTGACTGGCCAGCCCAGTATTTCTATTATGCAGGCGGTGTTCCAAGAGTTATGGAAGAGATTAAGGATATGCTGCATCTGGATGTAATGACAGTTACAGGCAAGACCTTAGGTGAGAACCTGGAAGAATTAAAGAAAAATGGTTTCTATGACCACTGCGATGAGCTGTTAAGGGAAAAGGGCAAGCTGTTAGGACGGGAGATCAAGCGTACAGAGATCATCCATGCCTTTGATGATGCAAAGGGAACAGATGGAAGCATTGCTATTTTAAAGGGCAACCTGGCTCCGGAAGGCTGTGTGATCAAGCACACTGCATGCCCGAAGGAAATGTTTGAGGCCACCCTTCTTGCAAGACCATTTAACAGTGAGGAAGAGTGTATTGACGCTGTTCTTAAGAGAAAGGTAAAACCAGGGGATGCTATCTTTATCCGCTATGAGGGACCAAAGGGAAGCGGTATGCCTGAAATGTTCTATACAGGTGAAGCTATATGTTCTGACCCGAAACTGGCTTCCAGCGTGGCTCTGATCACTGACGGACGTTTCTCCGGTGCATCCAGAGGCCCGGTTATCGGTCATGTAAGCCCGGAAGCTGCTGCAGGCGGACCTATTGCACTGGTAGAAGAAGATGACTTGATCTATATTAATGTAAAAGAGCGCAGACTGGAGATCGTAGGCGTAAAGGGTGAAAAGCGCACTCCAGAGGAAATGGAAGAGATATTAAAGGTCAGAAAAGCTAAATGGCAGCCAAAGCCTCCGAAATATACCAAGGGAACCTTAAAGCTGTTCTCTGAGCATGCAGTATCACCTATTAAAGGCGGATATATGATGTAGTCCAAAGAAATCTTCGAATGTGTCACTGGCGCATTCTCGATATGCATGGCAAAACAAGCGCCACCGCAGGTGACATTTGTTTTTCTTGGACCACCAACGGCGGAAATGGTGCATGGACCAGCTGGCCGCCTCATGAGCATGAAAAGGATCTGGAAGAGGTTTATTGCTACTTTGATATGGATGATCCTCATTTTGGACTGCATTTAAGCTATGTAGAACCAGGAGATACCCATGGAGTAGTAGCTCATACTGTTAAGAGTGGTACTATGATCCTGGCACCAAGAGGTTACCATCCTACAGTAGCTGCACCGGGAACCAGAAATACATATTTATGGGTACTGGCAGCACATTCCCACAAGAGTCGTCGTTATGATCTGGCAGTTCTGGACCCGAAGCGCGCAGAAATGAACTAGGCCAGAAATAAAGTAAAATTAAGAGTTATATTTAGGAGGCAGAGACATGAACGCAATGGATTCAATTTTTCTCCCACGTTTTACCATTGGCGAGAATGCATTTGACGCTTTCCATGATGAAATGGGAAGATATGGAAAAAAAGTAGCAGTGATCCACGGAGAAAGAGCATGGAAGGCAGCAAGGGAATATGTAGTTCCTGCACTGGAAAAAGCAGGTCTTACGATTACTACAGAATGGCTGTATGGACATGATGCAACCCATGAAAACGCTGATAAGATCTCAAATGATCCTGCAGTACAGGAAGCAGATATGCTCCTTGCAGTAGGCGGTGGAAAATGTATCGATACAGCAAAGCTGGCTGCAGATCACCTTGGAAAACCGGTATTTACCGCTCCTTCCATTGCGTCTAACTGTGCTCCTGTTACCCAGATCAGTATTATGTACCATGAGGATGGTTCTTTCTGCGACATCCCAAGATTAAAGGAAGTACCGGTACACTGCTTTATCAATCCGAAACTGGTTTTAGCAGCTCCTGTTAAATACCTGTGGGCTGGTATCGGCGATGCCATGGCAAAGCATGTAGAGTCCAGCTGGTCTGCAAAGGCTGGGGAGAAGTTAAGCTTTGGCAGTGAGTTTGGTATCACAGCAGGACAGATGTGCTTCTATCCAATGGTTAAGGATGCGAAGAAGGCAATGGATGATGCAAAAGCAGGAAGAAACAGTGAAGAACTTGAAAACACCATTTTAAATATTGTTGTTTCCCCAGGTGTTGTATCTGTTTCTGTTCATCCAAATTACAATGGCGGTATTGCACATGCTTTATTCTATGGCCTGACCAAGAGAGAGCATATTGAAAAGAAACATCTCCACGGTGAGGTAGTTTCTTACGGCACACTGGTAAATCTTATGGTAGATAAGGACTGGGATAAGCTGAAAATGGCTTATGGCGTAAATAAGTCTATTGACCTGCCTGTATGCCTGGCTGATCTGGAGCTGGAAAAGGATGACAAGTTAGAGGATGTCCTTGAAGCAACAATGGCAAACCAGGAAATGACCCATACACCTTATCCTGTAACAAAAGAGATGATCTATCAGGCTATCCATGATCTGGAAGACTATAAGGGTTAAAAACCTAGAATGCAAGTTAGAGAGGATAGTAAAATGGCAGTGACCATACGTGATATACGGGTAATCTGCACAGCGCCGGAAGGCATCAACCTTGTGGTGGTAAAAGTGGAGACCAGCGAACCGGGGCTTTATGGACTGGGATGTGGAACCTTTGCTTACCGCCACCTGGCTGTAAAGCTGGTAGTAGAAGAATATTTGAAGCCTCTTCTGGTTGGAAGAAATGTAGAGAATATCGAAGATTTGTGGCAGTTGATGAACCAGAACGGATACTGGAGAAACGGCCCTATTGAAAATAATGCTATTTCCGGTGTAGATATGGCATTATGGGATATTAAGGGAAAAATGGCAAATATGCCGCTGTACCAGCTGTTTGGCGGAAAGTGCAGGGAAGGTATTCCGGTATACCGCCACGCAGATGGCCGTGATCTTTCCGAGCTGTGTGAAAATATTGAGCGTTTTCATGAAATGGGTATTACCAATATCCGCTGTCAGTGCGGCGGTTACGGCGGCGAAAGCTATGGAAATACGCCGGCAACTGCACCAAAGGGCGCCCAGCCAGGTGTTTATCTGGATTCCAGAAGCTATATCCGCAATACAGTAAAGCTGTTTGAAGGCATCAGAAACAAATTAGGATATGAGATCAATCTGGTACATGATGTTCATGAGCGTATTGCTCCTATTGAGGCTATTAAGCTGGCAAGAGAGCTGGAGCCATTTGATCTGTTATTCTTAGAGGATCCGGTACCGATCGAGCAGACAGACTGGTTAGCAAGAATGAGAGAGCAGACCTCCATACCAATCGCAGAAGGCGAGCTGTTCAACAATCCTGTTGAGTGGAGAAAACTTATCTCAGAACGGCTGATCGATTACATCCGCGTACATTTAAGTCAGGTTGGCGGTATTACACCGGCAAGAAAGCTGCAGATCTTTGCAGAACAGTTTGGTGTACGCACTGCATGGCACGGACCTGGAGACATGTCTCCTCTGGCTCATGCAGCAAACATCCATATTGACCTGGCAGCACCAAACTTTGGTGTACAGGAATGGTCCGGCATTGAGCCTCCAAACTTTGTTATCCAGGAATTAAAGGGACCACATGGTGCTCTCCTTGAAGTATTCCCGGGACTGCCTGAGTTTGACAATGGTTATGTATATGCAAATGATAAACCTGGTTTAGGCGTTGACTTAAATGAGGAAGAAGCTGCAAAATATCCTTGTGAGAATACTGTGACTACATGGACACAGACAAGACGCAGGGACGGAGCATTGCAGACTCCATAAAGGGATGAAGGATCCCCGGGTTCTTACACCAATCTCCCCGGTTTACCGGGGAAAATCAAAATATATTTATACATTCCGCTCCCGTATCACGGGAGCGGGCCACCATATATTATTATAGGAGGATAAAAAAATAGCATTTGATTACAAGGAAAAATTCAGCGTAGCTGGCAAAAAGTGCATCGTTACCGGTGCAGCACAGGGACTTTCCAGAGGTATGGCAGAAGGTCTGTTAGAGAATGGTGCTGAGGTTGTATTAATGGACCTTCAGGCAGAAAAGCTGCAGGCAGTTGCAGATGAATACTGCAAGATGGGTTACAAGGCACATGCAGTAGCAGGTGACTTATCCAAGAAGCCAGAGATCGACCGTATGTTCGCAGAAGCTATGGAGATCTTGGGAAATAAGCTGGATGTTATGATCCCTGCAGCAGGTATCCAGAGACGTTACGAGCCATGGGAATTCCCGGAGGATGCATGGAGACTGGTTATTGATGTTGATTTAAACCATGTATGGTTTATGTGCCAGAAGGCAGTTCAGGTTATGAAAGATAAGGAAGGCAGCACCGGAAAGATCATCAACATCGCTTCCATGAACGCATTCTTTGGTGGTACAACTGTTCCTGCTTACACAGCAGCTAAGGGTGCTGTAGCAATGCTGACCAAGAGCCTTGCATCTGACTGTGCTGACCACAATATCTGCTGCAACGCAATTGCTCCTGGATATATGGATACTGAAATGTGCGCTAACATGACTCAGGAAAGAAAAGACGAGTGCACCAAGAGAATCCCTGCAGCACGTTGGGGACTGCCAGATGACCTTAAGGGACCGGTACTGTTCCTGGCTTCTGATGCAAGTGACTACTTAAATGGTGCTGTTATCCCTGTAGACGGCGGATTCTTAGTTAAGTCATGATGATGTCCTCACAGGTGGGATAGTTAAATAGTACACTTAGAAAAGGGGTGCTGTAGTAAGACGATCAGTCGGGCTGCAGTGCCCCTTTCCAAAATCGTCCATTTTTAAAACACCCAGGGGGGTGTTATGGGCTTGACATTCATGGTTTGTTAGTTATATCATGAAATAACGACGGATAAACATCAGGTATTTTTGATATAATTGGGAGGTGGTCGCGTGCGACAGACGCAAAAAGAGAAACTGCTGCCGGAGCAGACAGCAGAGAAGATAAGGGGATACATAGAAGGTAATGGATTAAAGGTAGGAGATAAGCTTCCGAACGAATTTCAGCTTGCTGAGATCTGCGGAGTAGGAAGAAGTACGGTGCGGGAAGCGATCAAGCTTCTGGTTTTTTCCGGAAAAGTAGAAGTGATCCGTGGAAGCGGCACTTATATTAAGAAAGAAAAAGCTTCCCAGGCATCACCGGCGGTAAATGATGATCCTATAGGACTTCAGGAAAACAGTGAAGAAAATCTGTTCCAGACTGGTCTGGAATTTGTAGATGTACGTCTGATGCTGGAACCGGAAGTGGCAGCTATGGCAGCTACCAATGCAGATTATGCTGATTGTCAGAAACTTCAGCAGATCCAGAAGAAGGTAGAAGACCTGGTTGTCCAAGGAAAAGATCATATTGCTGCGGATATTGAGTACCACAGGCAGTTGGCAGCCTGCACCCATAACCAGACCCTTTGCAATCTTATGGAGATCGTGGTAAAAGGAATTCCGATTTTTGTACAGATGACAAAAAATAATTTTGCCAAAACAACAGTGGACCAGCACCAGGCGATCACAGATGCCATTTCATCTGCAGATGCCCAGGGAGCAAGATATGCAATGATCACCCACTTAAACAGCAACCGCAAACGGATCTTAAAAGTGCTGACAGAGCAAAAATCAAATGGAAAGTTATAATCCCCTGTGTTTTCATTGAAAGTTATTGTCAATTTCGTTATAATAGTGTTAAAAAACAGATTGTACACGATCGGTTCGGGGGACACATTATGGAAAAAAGTTTTTTGACATGGACAGCAGCCGCTTTAGGAACGGCAATTCTTTTAACAGCATGCAATACGAATACAGGAACAACTGCGCCAGGCAGCAAGGTGAAACTGGACCCAAGTAAACCGGTTTCCCTTACTGTCTGGCATTATTATAATGGGGCACAACAGGCTGCCTTTGACCAGCTGGTTTCTGAATTTAACGCTACAGAGGGAAAAGACAAGGGTATTTATGTAGAAGGATATACCCAGGGATCTGTATCTGATCTGGAAAAGGCGGTTTCAGATGCAGTATCCGGTGCTGTAGGTGCCCAGTCTTTGCCGGATATTTTCTCTACCTACGCAGATACTGCCTATGCAGTACAGAAAGAGGATAAACTGGCGGATCTGTCTTCTTATTTTACAGAGGAAGAGCTGTCTGAATATGTGGACTCTTACATAAAAGAAGGCTATTTCCATGATGATACCTCTCTTTATCTCTTCCCTGTAGCAAAGTCTACAGAGATCATGATGATCAATAAAACAGACTGGAAGCCATTTGCAGATGCTACCGGTTCTTCTTTAGAGGAACTTTCTACTTTAGAGGGAGTGGCAGACGTTGCAAAGCGTTACTATGAGTGGACCGACAGTTTGACCCCGGATATCCCTGATGATGGAAAAGCATTTTACGGAAGAGACTCCATGTCCAATTACTTTATTATTGGCATGAAACAGTTAGGAGCAGATATCTTTGACGTAAAGGACGGTCAGGTTACGATCCAGGCAGACAAAGAAAAAGTCCGCCGCCTGTGGGACAATTATTATGTACCTTATGTAAATGGCTATTTTGCAAGTATGGGAAAATTCCGTTCAGATGATGTGAAAACAGGGGATATCCTGGCTTACACCGGTTCTTGCGCATCTTCTATGTACTTCCCGGATCAGGTAGTAACCGATGAGGACAGCCATGCCATTGATTATGTGGTAATGCAGCCTCCTGTATTAGAGGGAGGCGAACAGATCAATGTACAGCAGGGCGCAGGAATGGCAGTGACAAAGTCAGATGCCCAGCATGAATATGCCTCCTGTGAGTTTTTAAAATGGTTTACCAGAAAAGAAAATAATCTCCGTTATGTATGTGAGTCTGCCTATCTGCCGGTGCGCAAGGATGCCAATTCCATGGAAGCGTTAGATGAAGTGATCAAAGAAAAAGACCTGAAAGTAAATGCTAAGGCGTATCAGTGTTTAAGCAGTATTTTAAATGCCTATGAGTCCATTCATTTTTATACCCCGAACTGCTTTGAAAACGGATATGCCACCAGAAATATCCTGGATTATGATCTTTCCGACAAAGCTGCCCAGGATAAAGAAAAAGTAGATGAAATGGTAGCAGCCGGAATGTCAAGAGCAGAAGCAGCTGCAGAATTTACCGGCGATGCTGCGTTTGAAGAATGGTATGACAGCTGGTATCAGAAGTTAAATGACACGGCACATTCCAATCAGTAGATCCTGTATTTAAGGCCGGAAACAGGATCAGAAATAAGATGAGAAATGCCACAGGCAGGAGGTTTGGAAGTAAAACATGAAAAAAAAGAAAAGAACATTGATGCATATTTTACTTCTGCCTCTTTTACTGGTGGTATTATTTCAGGGCATCTTACCTTTTTCCATGCTCCTTTCCAGCGGTGTTAAATCCATTATGGAGAGTAATGCAGTAGATCTTGACAGTTATCTGGTGGAAAACAGCAAGGTAATACTGGAAAATGCCATGATCGAGCAGTGGAGTGCTGTGCGCAAAGAGAGCAACTATCTGAATAGTGTTCTTTCTGATCTGTTAAAAGAACAACGGGCAGATATAGAAAAGTTTACAAAGGATAAGGAACTTCAGAAGGAATATACCCAGCGTGTATTTCCGGAGCTTTTAGAGTCTTTGCGCCGTGATACCACCTGCGGTGTGTTTCTTGTTATGGCAAATGATCAGCCAATAGGGGCACCGGGAGATTTTACGGGATTTTTCCTCAGGGACTCTGATCCTGTGACCAAGGTAGATACAAACTCTGACCTTCTTTTGGAGCGCGGGGATAAAACTCTGGCCCGTCAGTGGGGAATTACCCTGGATAATTCCTGGTCCCCTGCATTTCGTTTTCAGGGAAAAGGTATCAGGGAAAGTGATGATTTTTTCTATGAACCTTACACAGCAGGTATGGCTCATACAGGGGTAGATATGGCCAGTTTAGGTTACTGGTCCATGCCTTTTATACTGGAAGATTATGAAATGGATAACCATAAAATGATCACATATTCTGTCCCTTTGGTCAATGATGGTGTGATCTATGGTGTTGTGGGAACGGAAGTTTCTGTCAGTTATCTGTGCAATACCTATTTCCGTGTACAGGATCTGAACAGGCAACAGACAGCCGGTTACGCCATTGCCGTTGATAACGGAGATGGTACGTATGAAAATATTGCAGGAAAAGGTAATCTTTATGATGCGGTACAGCGTGAAAATGGTATTTTTAAGCTGGAAAGTACAAAGCATGAGGACCTTTTCAAGGTAAAGGACTCTAAGATCGGTACCCAGGAGATCTATGCCCTGTTTTCAAAAATGAATTTGTATGCCAATAATGTCCCTTATAAGAATACAAACTGGGTTTTATGTGGTTTTGTGGCAGAGGACTCTATTTTCAGTCTGGGAGATAAGCTGTACAGCGATATTTTGACGACTATTGTGGCCTGTGCAGTTTTGGGACTGGTGATCATGAGTGTGGTGATCCGCTGCGTAACACGACCGGTATACAGGCTTATGGACAGTATCCGAAGCGGAATTGCAGGCTTAAAAGAGTTTGCGCCTTCCGGTATCCAGGAAGTAGATGAGCTGCATCAGGTGGTTGAAAATCTGACAGAAAGTGAGATCAGCACAGAACATCAGCTCAGTGAAGAAAAAGAGCGTTACCGGATCGCAGTAGAAAGTTCCAATGACCTGTTTTTTACATACCGTGAAAAAGGAAATACACTGGAGATCGTAAACAGCAGGGAAATGGATGGTTTGTGGGATATAAAAAATGCCAAAAAAAAGATCCTGGACCGTTATTTTTCAAGGGAAGACCAGAAAAAGCTCCTTTCTATGCTGCAAAGTCATGAGAATACAATTTATGGTCAGTTTTGCTGTATCAATGGCAACCACTCACAGGGACGCTGGATCGAGATCAGAGGAAAGACCATTGCAGAGACAAAAGAGGATGATCGAAAGATCGTAGGTTTTGTCCGGGATATCCATGAAACAAAGATGCGGGAACTGAAACAGGAACGAAAGCAGATGATAGATCCTGTTACCTTATTTTACCGTTTAAAACCGGGAATGGAGGTAATTGAGAAGGTTCGTGGAAAGTATCCCCAGGGTATGTTTATTCTTGTGGATATCTGTCATTTTACCATCATAACCAGGGACTTTGGTCTGACATTTAGGGATGTGGTCCTGGAAGAATTTTCCAAAATGTTTCTGGAGGTGTGTGCCGAAGATCTTTCCAGACCTCCGGTGATGATCCGTGCAGGTTCTGATGAACTCCTTGCCTGGATCCCTAAAATTACAGAGGAAAGCTGCAGGCAGAAACTGGAAAAACTGAAAGAACGTTTTTCTGTGATGATCCGGCGCAGTGCCTTAAATCTTAATTTCCAGGCTGGAATTGCCAGAGGGGATGAAAGTGTAACAACCACCTCTCTGTTAAGACGGGTCCGGATCGCTGTTACAGAAGCGGAAAAGCAGGAGATCGGTGTCCTTTCCTGGAATGAGGTAAAGGATCCGGGAGCACAGCCGAAAACATTTGGAAAGATCGTTTCCATGGGATATATGGAACAGATCAGTCTGGCTTCCCTGGCATTAAATCTGTTAGACCGCTGTCCGTCTATTGATGCAGGTCTGGATCTGCTTTCCCGCCGCTTAAAAGCACGTTATGGAATGGAAAATATGCTGATCACCAGTTTTCATTATGATTTCCTTTCCAGCGAGCTGGAATACCAGTGGAAGCATCTTCATGGCCTCATGGGAAAACGGGGCGTTGTCCACTGTACAGAAGAAGAGTATGAAAAATTAAATCAGGATGCCCAGATCAACGCAGTGCAGCCTGTAAAACAGCTGTTGTCCGTTGTACCTGTTCTCAGGAAAACAGATATAGACCAGACCGGTGTGGGGATCCTTATGTCAGATAACGGACAGTATTCCGGAAGCATCTTCCTTTTGGGAATAGAACCATCTGTTTATGAAAATGAGGAGGACAGAAAGCTTCTCTGGGAGATTGGCATTATCATCCAGAACCGTATCAACAGAGACCGTCATGATCAGTCTGCACAGGCAAAGTCTGACTTCCTGGCCCATATGTCCCATGAGATCCGTACTCCTATGAACGGTATCATTGGTATGACAGAGATCGCTCTAAAAGAAGGGCAGACAGAGGAAGTGCGTTTAGACTGCTTAAAGAAGGTAAAAGGATCCTCCAAATATCTGTTAGGTCTGTTAAATGATGTTTTGGATATGTCAAAGATCGAAAGCGGAAAGATGAAACTGGTAAAAGATGATTTCCAGCTTGATAAGATGATCGGCGAACTGTATCCGTTATTGGAAGCTAAGTTTGAGGAAAAATCTCAGAAATATCATCAGGAGATCCATTTGGTCAACCAGTGGTTCTATGGGGATGCTTTACGTCTCAGTCAGGTCCTGGTCAATCTGTTAAGCAACGCAGTGAAATATTCCGGGGATCACACGGAGATCACTTTAACAGTAGAGGAAACAAGGCTTTCTGATGGTCTTTCTAAATTACAGTTTGCGGTGAAGGATCACGGCATCGGTGTCAGTGAAGAAGACCGCCAGCGTATTTTCAGAAGTTTTGAGCAGGTGGACCGTTCTGCGGTAGGACAGCAGGGAACCGGACTGGGACTGGCAATCAGCAACCGCCTGGTACATATGATGGGCGGAACCATTGAGCTTGAAAGCCAGATCGGGGAAGGAAGTACCTTCCGGTTTTCCATTACGTTAAAGCCGGTCAGAGCCCACCATGTAAAAGAAGAAGTTTCCAGGGTGGAAAGAGATTTTACAGGTGTCCGCGTTCTGGTAACAGAGGACAATCCATTGAACCGGGAGATATTACAGTATATTCTGGAAGATATGGGAATGTCTGTGGAAAATGCCTGTGACGGAAAAGAGGCGGTAGATAAGTTTACCGCCTCCGAGAAAGGATATTATGATCTGATCATTATGGATATTATGATGCCGGTTATGAACGGACTGGAGGCAGCCCATGCCATCCGGACCACCGATCATCCGGATCATAAAAAGATCCCTATCATTGCCATCAGTGCCAATGCTTTTGATGAAGATATCCGCAGGTCTCTTGCAAGCGGCATGAATGCCCACCTTTCCAAGCCGATCGAAGTGGATAAACTGCGGGAGACCCTTGGAAAACTGTTAAAATAAGGACTTACTGAACAAAGGGAGCAATGGTTTCTTCCGGGGCTGGCTGTGAGGTTTCCGGTGCAGCCGGAGCAGTTGGCGCGGGTTCTGTTGGTGCCGGAGCTGTCTGTGCCGGGGCTGTTTCATGTTTTGGAGCCTTTTTCTCTGTTGTCTCAGCCTTAGTCGGAGCAGCTGCTTTTGTTGGATTTGCAATAGAACTGCTTTCTTGTGCTCCTTTTGTGCTGGAGGCAGTTGTATCAGAAGTAGTTGTACCGGAAGTAGTTGTGCCGGAAGCGGAAGAAGTATTGCGGTGGATCACAGCACTATGGCCAAGATAGGTTTTGGAGTGGTCCAGAGTACGTTCGACTTCCTGTCCGTCTTTGTATACAACTTTATAAGTATCCCAGCGGCTGCCTTTGGTGGCCGCTTTTATTGTATTTTCTGTTCCCGGAGCTAAAGTAGGGTCTTCTACGTATTCCGGTTCCGGCGGGTCGATTTCTTCTACTTTTTCAGAAGCCAGATCCCATACAACCCCATCCTCTAATACAGGCACACCGAAAATAGAAACAGTTGCCTTGCGGTCAGCGTAGCTTGCAAGAATACCGATAGGTTTGTCAGAAGTATTTACAAAACGGAAGTCAGGCTGTTCCCAGCTGATGGCAGCATCCTGGCCCGGAGTTACATAGTTAGGCTCGAAAGTATGGGAGCGGCGGAAGGTAACTTCCATGCCGGACTGAAATACTACCCGGTATAAGGTACTGGAGATCTGGCATACACCGCCTCCCAGTTCCTGGACGACAGCGCCACTGTTGTATGCGGCTGCTTCCTGGTATCCTTTTTCCGCAGTACGCTGTCCTACAACAGAGTTAAAAGAAAATTCTTCCCCGGGCTGGACAATGGTTCCGTTTAAAGCTTCTGCAGCAAGGCGTACATTGGTGTTGCGCTTATCATTGTCCGTGGTTTCTGTGGTAAAGGTGACGAGAGTCTTGTAGCTGGCTTTTACCTCATCACAGGAAATAGAAGGTGCTTCCTTATGGGACTGTACTTCTACTACAGCATCCATGCGGTTTTCATGAATGGCAGCTAAAATATCATTGGCCAGCTGGTCCCGGTCAATACGTGAGCCGGCGCAGCCTTCCCTGAACACAAACTGTCCCTTCTGGTTGTCATAGTGGTCCAGGGTACTGATCTTTGAAGGAACATCCCATTCTTTTGCCAGTTCTTCCAGTTCCTGGGAAATGGAATTTTTCAGGGCATCCGTTGGAAGCTCTGCCGCTGTTAATGTAAGATCTCCTGAAACGGTTTCCTCTTCTTTACTGGTAAGCCAGTTGCGGATGGCGTCTGTAAGAATGTTGGGAAGTTCCTTACTGTCATCTTCATATGCGGCAGTCATATTCCAGGAAAGAGACTTACTGATCCGGGAAACAGCCTCATCTTTGCTTAATCCCTCTAAAGAAATGCCGTTGACAGTCAGTAAGACAGGAGAAGTTTCAGATGCCTGGCTGGCAGTTGCTTTTGCGGCTCTTTCCGGTTCAGAAACAGAACGGGAATGGAGTACAGCAGCGGAGATGCCTAAGAGTACGACAACAGCTCCTGCTGCTGCAAAGGGGATCCAACCTCCTTTTATTGGTTTTCTTTTCGGCCTGTCATAGTCAAAATGCAGCCGCTTTGATGTATGATCCTTATCCCGTCTTCCTCTGGGACCATGATAGGAAGAGCGGGAATTCTTGTTTGAAGACATAAATATCCCTCTTTTCATATGCTTTATAAAGTATTTTACAGATTTTGTATTATATAAGAAGGGATAAGGGATGTCAAGGCAGGTAAATACTGGTTTAAGGAAATATTAAACTAAATGTTAAAATGTCTGGAACAGGCGGGTCAGGACCGTAAAAATGATACAGCATAAAGCACCGCAAAATGCCGGCAGAAAAGCAGAAACAAAGGTCCACCATTTACTTTTTGTTTCTTTATACAGTGTGATCAGGGTAGTGGAACAGGGCCAGTGCATCAGGGAGAAAAGCAGGACGCAGACAGCTGTTTTCCAGGTCCAGCCATGTAACAGAAGGATCTCTTTTAACTGTCCCATATTTTCAAAATTTGTTAGGCTTCCCTGGGCTGTGTAGGCCATAAGGATAATAGGAAGAACGATTTCGTTTGCCGGAAGTCCCAGGATAAAGGCAGTTAAGATCACCCCGTCCATCCCCATAAGACGTCCAAGAGGGTCTAAAAACCGGCTGAAACGTGCAAGAAGGCTTATATTTCCCGGAGCTGTATTTGCCATGATCCACAGGAGAAAACCGGCAGGAGCAGCTACAGCGGCAGCTCTTCCAAGGACGAAAAGGGTCCGGTCTGTTACCGAGCGAAAGATCACTTTGCCGATCTGGGGCTTCCTGTAAGGGGGAAGCTCTAAGGTAAAGGAAGAGGAAACTCCTTTTAAGATCGTTGCAGATAAAAGGTAAGAGGTAATAAAAGTCATGGCGATCCCTGAAAGGATGAACAAAGTAAGCAGCAGGGCACTGGCAGCAGAAGAAAGCAGGCCATGGCTATTTCCGGATAAAAACAGCAGGATCAAAGTGATAAAAAGAGGCAGACGGCCGTTACAGGGAACGAAACTGTTTGTGATCATGGCAATAAGCCGTTCTCTTGGGGAGTCGATAATACGACAGCCTGTGATCCCTGCTGCGTTGCAGCCAAATCCCATTGCCATGGTAAGAGCCTGTTTCCCGCAGGCTTTACAGCACTGGAAAGGCCGGTCTAAGTTGTAGGCGATACGGGGCAGATAGCCGGAGTCCTCCAATAAGGTAAAAAGAGGAAAGAAAATAGCCATGGGAGGCAGCATAACGGAAACCACCCAGGCGAGGACCTGATAGACCCCATGAACGAAGGCGTCCCGGATCCAGTCTGGAAAATGAAGGGATAAAAGGGCCTGATCCAGTACCGGCTGAAAGGAAAAAAACAGTCTGGAAAGCAGGGCGGACAGGTCGTTTGCCCCAACCAGGGTGATCCAGAAGATAAGGGCTAAAAGTCCGGCCATGGCAGGATAGGCAGCCAGGCGGCCTGTAAGGATGCGGTCCAGTTTCCGGTCGGTTTCATTGTAGCTGCGTTCCGGCAGCTTTACACAAAGGGAGGCAATGGTTTCAGCGTTGTCGATCAGGCCGGAGACAATGCGGTCTTTTAATATGTCTTTAAAAATGCCTTTTCTGTTTAAATGATCCCAGGCAGTTTTTAAGCTGTCTGCAATGGCAGCATCCTGTGACGGAACAAGCTGGCAGGCATTTGTAAAAGACCGGAGAAAGGACGGATCATCTTCTAGCAGGCGCAGGGAGAGAAAGCGGGAAGTGGTATAAAATGGAAGTTCATGGGTATCCAGCCAATTTTTCACAGCAGGTTCCACCATGGAGACTGCTTTTTCCAGTTCAGGGCAGTAAGTGACCTGATAGTGGGGAATGGCAGGACCTTCAGTAATATCATCTAACCGCTCCAAGAAAGAAGAAAGTGTGCTTTTCTTTCTGGCAGAGGTTCCTGCTACCGGTACACACAGCAGGTCTGATAACTGATCCAGATCAATGGTGATGTTTTTCTTTTCCGCTTCATCTAAAAGATTGACACATACCAATGTACGGTCCGTAGCTTCCAGGATCTGAAGGACCAGGTTTAAATTGCGTTCCAGACAGGTGGCATCACAGACAATGACCACTGCCTGATGAACACCGAAACAGATAAAATCTCTGGCAACTTCTTCCTCTGCAGAACGGGAAGAGAGGGAGTAAGTTCCTGGAATGTCTACCAGTGTGTAATCACGGGCCGGACTGTGGCAGATCCCCCAGGCATTAGCTGTGGTCTTGCCGATCCAGTTTCCGGTGTGCTGCTTCTTCCCGGTAGTAAGACTGTTAAATAAAGTACTTTTTCCTACATTGGGATTTCCTGCAAGGGCGATCACAGGATAGTGATCCGGTATGGCTTTTGGCTGCTTCATGCTTTCTCCTTTCTGCAGATCTGGATGTTTCTGCTGTCTGCTTTACGGATAGCGATCACAGCTCCGCGGATCTGGTAGGCAGCAGGATCCCCTAAAGGGCTTATCCCAACACATTCTACCAGTGTATTTTCAACGAGACCTATATCAAGAAAACGGCGTCGGATGCTGCCGGAAGAGGTAAGGCAGCAGACCCGTGCTTTTTCACCAGGTTTTATATCGTTCAGACAAAGAGGGGAAGTCATAAGAATATTACCTGCCTGGGAAGTTATTTGTACTTATTATATGATACCAAGGGTCAAAAGGTTAAAAATCCGATGCAAGCAGTGAAAATAGCTGGAAAACTTAAGAAAGATGGGTTATAATATTAACAATATAGGTTATAAAAAATACAACAGGAGAAGGCAGAATTATCATGGAAGAAAATTATATTGAATGGCTGGTAAAACGGAAAGATCCCGTATATGCCTGGCCGGTAAAGATCCTGATGATCGTTGTGTGCGCGTTATCAGTACTGGCAGCACTGCAGATGTTATTGGGAATTCTGATCTTGGCGGCAGCAGCAGCGGCTACGTATTTTGTTTTTCTGAATTTGAGTGTAGAATATGAATACCTGTTTGCAGATGGCGGTTTCAGTGTAGACAGTATTCTTGGAAAAGCAAGAAGAAAGAAAACGTTTGACTGCGATAAAGAAGATGTACAGGTGATCGCACCGGCAAATTCCTATGTTTTAAAGGATTATGAAAAGCAGGGAATGAAAGTGATCGACTGTACCAGTCATAACGCCGGAGCAGATGTCTATGCCCTGATCAGCCAGAAAGGGGCCCAGACCACCAAGGTATTATTTGAACCGGGTGATAAGATGAAGGCAGCGATGCGCAGGGTATTTCCAAGAAAATTTATCTAGTGATAAGTTTACCTCATAAAAAATCATAAGGAATTTCAATGAATATTTTCCGTTAAATGGGTTTGACAATCCATATAAAATTTGCTAGTATTATTTACTAATAAGAAGGCCAAAACGCCAGTGTCTGATAAAACCGATGTTTTTTTAGCGCTGGCGTTATATTGAACCTTCATACAAAAATTTTACAGAGAAAGAGAGGAAAAATGAATGGGTACAATTATCGGTGAAGGCATTACCTTTGATGATGTGCTTCTGGTTCCATCCTATTCAGAAGTGATCCCAAACCAGGTTGATTTAAGCACAAACCTGACCAAGAAGATCCGTCTGAACATTCCGTTAATGAGTGCAGGTATGGATACCGTTACAGAGCATCGTATGGCAATCGCCATGGCTCGTCAGGGAGGAATTGGCATTATTCATAAGAATATGTCTATTGAGGCACAGGCTGAGGAGGTAGATCGTGTAAAACGTTCTGAGAACGGTGTTATCACCGATCCATTCTATCTTTCCCCAGAGCATACATTAAAGGACGCCAATGATCTGATGGCAAAATTCCGTATTTCCGGTGTGCCGATCACAGAAGGCAAGAAGTTAGTTGGTATCATTACCAACCGTGACTTAAAGTTTGAGGAAGATTTCAGCCGTCCGATCAGAGAGTGCATGACTTCCAAGAACCTGGTTACAGCAAAAGAAGGCGTTACCTTAAAGGAAGCAAAAGCGATCCTTGCAAAGGCAAGAGTAGAGAAGCTGCCTATCGTTGATGATGATTTCAACCTGAAGGGCCTGATCACCATCAAAGATATTGAAAAGCAGATCAAATATCCTCTGTCTGCAAAAGATGCCCAGGGACGTCTGTTATGTGGTGCTGCTATCGGTATCACAGCTAACGTTCTGGAGCGTGTAGAAGCACTGGTTAAGGCAAAAGTAGACGTAGTTGTTTTAGACTCTGCTCATGGTCATTCCGCAAACGTTATCCGCTGCGTAAAGATGATCAAGGAAGCATATCCGGATGTTCAGGTCATTGCAGGAAACGTAGCAACCGGTGATGCAACCAGAGCCCTGATCGAAGCTGGCGCTGACTGCGTTAAGGTTGGTATCGGACCTGGTTCTATCTGTACTACCCGTGTAGTTGCAGGTATCGGTGTTCCTCAGATCACCGCTGTTATGGACTGCTACGCAGTTGCAAAAGAGTACGGTATCCCGATCATCGCAGATGGCGGTATCAAGTATTCCGGTGATATTACAAAGGCCATCGCAGCAGGCGGCAGCGTTTGTATGATGGGAAGCATGCTTGCAGGATGCGACGAGAGCCCGGGTGCTTTCGAACTGTATCAGGGACGTAAGTATAAAGTATACCGTGGCATGGGCTCTATTGCAGCAATGGAAAACGGAAGCAAGGACCGTTACTTCCAGACTGACGCAAAGAAGCTGGTTCCAGAAGGTGTAGAAGGCCGTGTAGCTTATAAGGGTATGGTAGAAGATACTGTATTCCAGCTGTTAGGCGGTTTACGTTCCGGTATGGGTTACTGTGGAGCAAAAGATATCCCAACTCTTCAGGAGACAGGAAGATTTGTTAAGATCTCCGCAGCATCCTTAAAAGAGAGTCATCCACATGATATCCATATCACAAAAGAAGCTCCAAACTATTCCATTGAGGAATAGATATGAGTGCAGAAAAAAACAAGCGGCTGCGTTAGCAGACATTTGTTTTTTTCAAGCCATTCACGAAGATTCAGCCTGCGTGAGCAGACAGTGGAGCGCGTCAGCGCGGGAATCTGAGTGTTAGACGAAATTCATGGGTCGCCGCGTTTGCGGCGGCTCTTTTTGGGTTATGGGCCAAAAGCCGCAGACCGGGCTTTGGCTCATTGTAATGTATTTGAAAAAGAAAGCAGGAACATAAATTGGGAGAACGCTCCAAACTTACAACATTATGTTATATAGAAAAAGATGACAGTTATCTCATGCTTCACAGAGTCAGCAAGAAAAATGATGAAAACAAGGACAAATGGATTGGGATCGGCGGCCATTTTGAAGAAGGGGAAAGCCCAGAGGACTGTCTTTTAAGAGAAGCAAAAGAAGAAACCGGTCTTACACTGACTTCCTGGAAATTCCGGGGGATCGTAACCTTTGTTTCCGATGTGTGGGGAACAGAATACATGTGCCTGTATACAGCAGACGGATATACAGGGGAGATGATCTCCTGCAACGAAGGCGTTCTGGAATGGATCAAAAAAGAAGATCTGTTAAAACTGAACCTGTGGGAGGGCGATAAGATATTTTTAAAACTTTTACAGGAAAATGCACCGTTTTTCTCCTTAAAACTGGTGTATAAAGGGGATGAACTGACAGAAGCTGTGTTAAACGGGGAAAACTTAAAGAAATCGTAACAAAATGGCTTGTTTTTTTGTAACTGCGTGTGTGCTATAATGTAATGAGCGCAGGGAAAAACAAGCGGCTGCGCAGCAGACATTTGTTTTTCACAAGCCATTAACGAACGAGCCGCCTGCGTCAGCAGGCAGTGGAGCGCGTATGCGCGGGGGTCGTGAGTTTAAGATGTAATGAGCGCAGGGAAAAACAAGCGGCTGCGCAGCAGACATTTGTTTTTCACAAGCCATTAACGAACGAGCCGCCTGCGTCAGCAGGCAGTGGAGCGCGTATGCGCGGGGGTCGTGAGTTTAAGATGTAATGAGCGCAGGGAAAAACAAGCGGCTGCGCAGCAGACATTTGTTTTTCAC
>ENA-ORUF01000503-ORUF01000503.1-human-gut-metagenome-genome-assembly--contig:-NODE-503-length-54173-cov-3.771093_pt1 | contig 54173 bp, 51 predicted proteins | sample MGYA00242077_ERZ509203 | MGnify/ENA primary metagenome ERZ509203 (study PRJEB26280, sample SAMEA2338834) | human gut metagenome | biome: human gut; feature: human-associated habitat; material: faeces... | reverse complement strand
CTCCTCCTCTGCACCTGCGACATCCTGGAAGGTGACTTTCTTTCCCTGATCAGCCAGAGTGCGGGTGCGGGCGTGCCCGAAGCGGCTGGGTCCAGGACCTCCGCCGGAGTTTCCGCCCGACTGCCGCAGATACATCATGTACCAGAAGGCAGCCATAACCAGCAGTAGGATCAGATAGGGGAGCATCCGGTACCACCAGCTTCCTTCGATGCCCACCTTGTAGTCATAGCCCTCCAGCACGCCGCTCTCATGCTGCTGGTCGATCAGCTCATGGAGGTCCGAATAGAACACGGACAAATCGGAAAGTTGGTAGTGGACTGTGCTGACCTTGTCTCCTTCTTCCCGGATCTGTAGGCCCAGATCGTTTCCGTTTAATACGAAATATTTGACCTTCTCCTGCTCAAACAGGGTACGGACCTGACTGTATGTGGGATCATCCGCCTCATTCATCTGCTGAACTGTGTTGATCGCAAAGATCATCAGCAGGAGCAGCATAAGATAGAGCATCACATCCCGGGAACTGAATCGCTTCAAGAGAGGACACTTCCTTTCCGGCGGTGTGGGTATATGCGGGGGGCGTGGTCCGCCAACCGGCCCCTCCGGTGCGTGGAAGGGTCAGCCGCCGTAGACTTCAGGCTTCAAGATCCCGATGTAGGGCAGGTTGCGATAGTGTTCGGCGTAGTCCAAACCGTATCCCACCACGAAGGCATCCGGGATTGTAAAACCGGAATAGTGGACCTCCACAGGCTTGGTACGGCGATCTGGTTTATCCAGCAGAGTACACAGCCGGATGGAGGCGGGACCGCGCTGCTCCAGCAGCTTCAGCAGATAACTCAGGGTGTTTCCAGAGTCCAGGATATCCTCTACGACGATAATGTGCTTTCCAGCGATGTCGCCGGAGAGGTCCTTGGTGATCTGAACTTGACCAGTCGAGGAGGTGCCGGAGCCATAAGAGGACACGGCCATAAAGTCTACTGTACAGGGCAGATCAATCCGGCGGCACAAATCTGCCATAAAGACGAAGGAGCCGCGGAGAACGCTGATGAGAACGATCTCCTTTCCCTGGTAGTCCCGGGTGATCTGCTGAGCAATCTCATCTACCCGGCGAGCCAGCTGCTCCTCACTGAAGAGGACTTCCTGAATATCTTTTTCCAACATAATACTTCTTCCTTTCCTCACACTTACTGCTGTTTGCGCGGTTGTCCAGAGGACTCCGGCACAGCCAAACTTTGAAATTCCTGTGGCGGGGTCAGCTGGATGCGCCACGCAGGTTCTCCTGGCAAGGGGAGCAGTGCGGCGTCCGGCCCTAAGCCGGCCACCCCAGCCAGCCTGCCGCCGCAGTCCAGCACCGGCAGACCTGGACGGAGCCAGGCCGGGATTTTCTGATCCACACACCATTTTTTGACGGTCTTGGTGGGGCGATCCAGCAGCTTCAGCCGGTCTCCCGTCTGTCGTCCCCGCAGGGTCAGAATCTGAATTTTGTTCTGATCCAGCCAAAACTGAAGGGGCCCCTGGCGCTGCCCCTGATAGAGCTCAGGGATACTTTGCACTATCCAGCCTGCCCACTCCGCAGTCCCTGGCAGGGGAAGCGAGATCTGGACCGCAGGCGCGGCCGGAGGAGTGGAACGGGTCAACATCAGGCGGTCGTACACACGACGGGCGATGATGCCGCCAGGGAGACTTAGTTCTGCCGAAGGATCTCCGCTGCGGCAGAGGGCGACCAAACCTTCCAAGTGGGCGGCAGTGCAATTCTCATTTCCATTCTCCATGCGGCCCAGCAGAATACGGGCGGCTCGCACCGCCAGTGGCTGCGGCAGAGAAGCTACCGACTCAGCCGGGAGGGACAGTCCCCCGGGGATCTCCTCCAGGGCTGTAAGGGCAGTCCGGGCCTGCTCCATCAGATATGCCTCGTCCGCCTGGAGGCGGGCAGACATCTCTCCCAGTCGAGCGGCCAGTCCAGGGGTCATAGACTCCAGTTCCGGCAGTACCCGGTGGCGCAGACGGTTCCGGGTGTATGCGTCATCCCGGTTAGTAGTGTCCTCCCGCCAAGGCAGGCCCCAGAAGCGGAGATACGCCTCGATCTCATCCCGGGAGGCGGACAGCAGGGGGCGGATCACATCCCCCTGCCTGGGAGCAATTCCCCCCAGGCCGCGAAGTCCAGAACCACGAATCAGATGGAGCAAGATGGTCTCTGCATTGTCCCCGGCATTGTGCGCGGTAGCGATCCAGCAGTTTCTGTAGGTCTGGGCGGTCTGACGGAGAAAGTGATAGCGCATGGCCCGGGCAGTTTCTTCTACGCCGTGATGGCGGCGGCGGGCTTCTCCAGCTACATCTCCGCTCCCGATGAACAGCTCCACAGGGGGGAGTTCCTGCCATGTCCCATTGGGTTGGAGGAGGCGGTCCCGTCCACAGCACAAAGATACGAACTGGAGGACGAAGGCCGCATCCCGGTCGGCTTCCTCTCCGCGCAGCTGGTGGTTATAATGGGCGGCAACCAATATGAAGGGGATCTCCCGGCGCAGGCGGTACAGCTGGTGGAGCAGGCACACAGAGTCCGCTCCGCCGGATACAGCACACAGGACCGTGCTGCCGGGCGCGATCAATTCCCGCGCCAGAAACAGACGGCCAGAAAAATCATTCATAGATCCTCCTGGAACCGACTCCACTATGCCCTGTTTTTAGGGTAAAACCATAAAAATATACTAAAAAAATACCATTAGTATTCATCGTGCTGCCACTCCATGTTGCCGAAGGTGGTGAACTCAGGCAGCCACTGGAGCTCCACGGTCCGGGTCTCACCGTGACGATTCTTGGCGATGATGCACTCGGCCAAATTGGGGTTTGGGGTGTCCTTGTCGTAATAGCCCTCCCGGTAGAGGAACATGACAATATCAGCGTCCTGCTCGATGGCGCCCGACTCACGCAGGTCGGACAGCATGGGGCGCTTGTCGCTGCGGCTCTCGTTGGCACGGGACAGCTGGCTGAGGCACAGAACAGGTACGTCCAGCTCCTTGGCCATGATCTTCAGGGATCGGGAGATATCAGAGACCACCTGCTGCCGGTTCTCACCGGAGTAGGTCCGCCCACCGGCGGACTGCATCAGTTGGAGGTAGTCGATGATGACCAGCCCCAGGTTGTCCATACGGCGGCACTTGGCGCTGATGTCGGCCACGGATACCGAGGAGTCGTCGTCGATGAAGATGCGGGAGCGATTCAGAGAGTCTGCCGCCACGGCTACTTTCTCCCAATCCTCCTCGGTCAGTTTTCCAGTGACCAGTTTTTTGTTGTCTACAAAGCACTCGCTGGAGATCAGGCGCAGGGCCAGCTGCTCCCGGCTCATTTCCAACGAGAAGAAGGCCACGTTTTTTCCAGACTTCTTACCCGCCTCCAGAAGGATGTTCAGAGCCATGGAGGTCTTGCCCATGCCGGGACGGGCGGCCAGCAGGATCAGGTCCGACTTGTTCAGGCCGGAGATAGCCCGGTCCAGATCGGTCAGACCGGTGGACAGGCCGGGGATGGCCGATTCGCTGGCGGCCAGCTCGGTGAGCCGGTCGTACACATCAATGAGAACATTGGAGATGGGGATAAGGCCCCGGGCGGCCCGGCCCTGGCGGATAGCATAGATCCGCTGCTCTGCGGCCTCCAGGATGTCCTGCCCCGTCTCCGTTCCCTGCTGGATCAGGGCGGTGAGGTCGCCTGCGGCCTCAGCCACCCGGCGCAGCAGGGTCTTATCCTTCAAAATCCCGATATACTCCACCACGTTGGCTGCGGTGGGGGTGGTGTCCATGAGCTGAAGCAGGTAGCTACGGGAGGTGTTTTCATCGTATACCCCGTTCTGTTTCATGTGCTCCAGCACCGTTACCGGGTCAATGGTGAGGGAGTAATTGAACATGGAGTAGATGGTCTCATAGATCTCCCGGTTCTGCCGCACGTAGAAGTCATCGGACCGCAGCTGGTCAATGACCTCTGGTACGCACCGGGCATCGATGAGCATGGAACCCAGAACTGCCTGCTCCGCCTCCACACTGTGGGGCATCTGCCGGAGTAGCAGCTGTTCGTCATCCAGTGCCATGTCAATTCCTCCTTTCAAGATGATTTTGGATCACATCAGAAGTCCAGGACAGTTGCTCAGGACTCCACCACCATCACATTGACAGTACCAGTGACCTCATAGCCCAGCTTGGCCCGGATCTGGTACCCGCCGCAGGCCTTGATGGGCTCCTCCAGCACCAGCTTGGTCTTGGCGATGGTCAGTCCGTGCTGCTCTGCCAGGCACTCGGAGATCTCCTTGGCGGTGACTGCGCCGAACAGGCGGCCGCCCTCTCCGGCCTTGGCAGCCACCTTCACGGTCAGCCCCTTCAGCTTTTCAGACAGAGCCTCGGCCTCCGCCTTCTCGGCAGCCTCCTGGGCCTTGCGGGCCTTCTCCTGCTGCTTCATGGTGTTCACATTCTCGGCCGTGGCGATAACAGCCAGCTTCTTGGGAAGCAGGAAATTCCGGGCGTAGCCGTCAGAGACATTGACCAGCTGGCCCTTCTTCCCCTGGCCCTTGACGTCCTGCTGTAAAATCACTTTCATGGTAAATTCCTCCTAAAAATAGAATCTTGACATTTCAATCTCATTCAGACCACTCCGAATACCAGAGGCAGAGACTTGAGGCATCCTGCCGGAGCAGCATCCGGGCATCATTCGTCCTCCAGATACTGGTCGATGGCCTGAGCCAGTTCCTGAGCAACCTGGGTCAAGGATTTGTCCGGAATCTGTCCGCCGGCTGCGGCGGCATTGCCGCCGCCCCCCAGCTTTTCCAGGATGACCTGTACGTTTACTTCGCCAATAGAGCGGGCGGAGACGATCACCCGGTCTCCATCCGGATAGAGGACGAAGGAGGTGTCGATGCCAATGATGTTCAGCAGCTCATCCGCCGCCTGGGCGGCGGTGATGCGGCCAACGGTGTGGTCCACCACGGCCACCGCAATGCCTTCTCGGTACATCTTAGCGTTCTGGATGATGGAGTATTTGGCGATGGTGCCCTCCAAGTCGTTCTGGAACAAACGCTTGACCTCGGCGGTGTCCGCCCCAGCCCGGCGCAGGAAGGCTGCCGCCTCAAAGGTGCGGCCGCCGGTACGCATAGAGAAGTTCTTGGTATCCAGCACGATGCCGGCCAGCAGGGCCTCAGCCTCCGCCCGCATCAGGTCGGTGGGGTCCGCGATGTACTGGAGCAGTTCAGTTACCAGCTCCGAGGCGGAGGAGGCATAGGGCTCGTGGTAGTTGAGGGCGGCACCCTCGATATAGGTGGCGGCCCGGCGGTGGTGGTCGATGACCGCCACCCGATTGCAGGAATCCAGCACTTCACGGGACAGTACCTGCTCCGGGCGATTGGTGTCCACTACTACCACCAGAGAACGGTTGTCCATCATCAACAGAGCTTCCTGGGGAGCCAGAAAGGCTCCGCGGTACTCGGTCAGCTGGGCCAGACGGTCAGACAGAACCTTGCTGGGAGGGGAGCCTGCTTCCTGGATGATATAGGCGGGGATTCCCTTCTTCCGGGCAATGGCAAACACACCAGCGGCGGCGCCTACACAATCGTTGTCTGGGGATTTGTGTCCCATGATAAACAGACCGGAAGAGTCGGACACCAGGGCAGAGAGGGCGTTGGCCATGACTCGGCTTTTTACCTTGGTGCGCTTTTCCGTCTCCTTGGAACGACCTCCGAAGAACTCAAAGGTGAACTTATTGCGGATGACTGCTTGGTCACCTCCACGGGACAGTGCCATCTCGATGGAGAGGTTGGCAAACTGCATCAGTTCCTGGAAGGTGGCGCCGTCCTTGCCAACGCCGATGGACAGGGTGGCAGACAAGCCGCTGGGATTGACCACCTGATGGATGGTGTCCAGAATGGCGAATTTCTGTTCTACAAACCGGGAGAGGTACTGTTCCTCAAAGAGGAAGAGGTAGCGGTCACGCTCCATCCGCCGCAGCATCCCGCCGGTCCCATCCACCCAGGCGTCCAGGCGGGCATTGATCTCAGAGTAAATGGTGGAGCGCTGGTTCTCTGTGAGGTTTTTCATCAGATCCTCATAGTTGTCCAGCAGCAGCACCGCCGCCACCGGCCGGCTGGCCTGATAGCGGTCTCGCACGGCTGACAGTTCTGTCACATCCACCCAGTAGGTAGTGGCGAGAAAACCGCCGCCACGCTCGCTGGCGCGGACCAGATGCCCGTACACCAGAAAGCGGCGTCCAGCAAATGCCACGTCGCCGGGGCACTCGTTTTTTCCCTCCAGCAGCCAGCGGGTATCGAAACCCGGGATCACGGCGGATAGCTTGGCGTCGAACAGGTGCTCCCCATCATCTGTCAGCTTGAGGAAGCGGTCGTTGGTCCAGATGATGTCGCCGCTCTCCGGACGGAAGATGACCATAGGCAATGGAGAATTGACCATGGTATCCTTAGCGGCCACATCCACTGTGCCGGTGATGTTCTCAATGTACTTGGTCACTTCCCGGCGGCGTTTGCGGAGGTTGGCGCGATGATACAGCCCGAGCAGGGCCACCACTGCCAGTTCCAGGGCCGCCAAGGGCAGGCTGAACAGAGCGGAGGCCAGGGAAAAGACGACCAGACACACAAAGTAGAGCTGGAGGCTGGGCTGAAACAGCTGATGCAACTTTCTATTCAAGAAGGGGACCTCCTTCCAGGCGATGAAATCAGGAGTTTATTATATCAGAAGACGGGAAGAAATACAACTAAAACCGCCGGAATGGAAGGAAAAGCCCAGGCTGCTGCCATAGGTACGGAAAAAATATTGGCAGCGAAGCTGCTCAGCCGTTGCAACTGGAAAAAAAGGCTGGTATAATAGGGCAACAAGCGTTTTACCGCAGTATCGCGGCAGAGCAGAGCCGGAGTTCCGGCCGCATCCGCCGAAGCAGTGTGCCCCGGAACGGGCGGCGGCCCTATGCCTGTTAATTTACTACCTTTAGGAGGCTGTTCCATTATGCAAGAGATCAAGATCACCCGCGCCCAGACTTTGAAGGAGAAGCCCGAGTCCTCTACTCTGGTGTTTGGCAAGAGCATGACCGATCATATGTTCATCGTGGACTATGACGCCGGCCAGGGATGGCATGACCCCCGCATTGTCCCCTATGCTCCCCTCCAGATTGACCCTGCGGCCAAGGTGCTCCACTACGCCCAGGAGATCTTTGAGGGCCTGAAGGCTTACCGCACCGACGATGGTTCCATCCAGCTGTTCCGCCCCATGGACAACATCCGCCGGATGAATGACTCTGCCGAGCGTATCTCCCTGCCCCAGATCCCTGAGGAGCTGGCTTTGGCCGGCATCACGGAGTTGGTCAAGCTGGAGCGAGACTGGGTCCCCCACGAGAAGGACACCTCCCTGTATATCCGGCCCTTTATGATCGGACTGGACGCTGCTCTGGGTGTACACAGCTCTCACCACTGCCAGTACATTGTCATTGTCTGCCCCGTGGGCGCCTACTATCCCGAGGGGCTGAATCCCGTCAAGATCTATGTGGAGGACGAGGACGTCCGCGCCGTCAAGGGCGGTACCGGTATGGCCAAGACTGGCGGAAACTACGCCGCATCCCTGCGGGCCGGCGACCGGGCCGAGGCCAAGGGGTACAGCCAGGTTCTGTGGCTGGACGGCGTCCACCGCAAGTATATCGAGGAGGTCGGCTCCATGAATGTCATGTTCAAGGTGGCCGGCAAGATCCTTACCCCCGATCTGAATGGCTCCGTGCTGTCCGGCATCACCCGCCGCTCCTGCATCCAGCTGCTGAAGGACTGGGGCTATGAGGTGGAGGAGCGCCGTATCTCCGCCGAGGAGCTTTTCCAGGCTGCCGAGGACGGTACTCTGGAGGAGGCCTGGGGCACCGGAACCGCCGCAGTGGTCTCTCCCATCGGCGAGCTGGCCGAGGGCGATAAGAAGGTCATCATCAGCGACAATAAGATCGGCCCTGTCACCCAGCGTCTGTACGATGAGCTTACCGGCATCCAGTGGGGCCGTGTGGCCGATCCTCACGGTTGGACTATGAAGGTCTGCTGATTTGACATTATTCCATTAAAATACGATTGAAAAAGATAGGCTGGACCCGTTTTTTGAATGGTCCAGCCTATCTTTTGCGTTCAGCTTCTTTTGGCTTTTGGTCCAAATAGATCTTCCTCAGTATGTAAAGCTAACTTGACATACGTGGGGCAGTATGATATACTTTGAATGTAAAGGAAACTTTACAAAATGGGGGTGATGGTATGACCAACCGGATTGCGGAACTGCGGAAGGCTAGAAAATTGTCTCAGGCGGAACTGGCTGAGGCAGTGGATGTTACCCGCCAGACCATCATTTCACTGGAAAACGGGCGGTATAACGCCTCGCTTCTGCTGGCGCACCGGATCGCACGCTATTTCGGTATGACCATTGAGACGGTATTTTTGTTTGACGAGGATGAATGACCAACCCGCTCCCGAAGGGACGGAAACGACAGGAGGATGCTGCAATGAAACACAAGCATAAAGAAATGGTGCTGCTAAGCTCTGCCCTGGGGATGGCCGTGTGCCTTTTTATCAGCGCGCTGATGATGGGGGAGAGGCTCCCACCTTCGGTGAGCGGGCTATGCTTCGGAGCGGCCGGGATCCTGGGTGGAGTGGCCGGCTCCCGTCTGATCATGGCGTGTGTGGAGCGGAGCTGGACGCCGGAGGAGCGGAAGGAGATTGAACGGGGAGAGCGGGACGAGCGGAATGTCACCATTCGAGAAAAGGCTGCCTACTCCAGCTGGTACTGGAGCCTGTATCTGCTGTGGGGGCTGTGGCTGCTGACTTTGATCACGCAGGGCGGGATGTATGTGGCTTTTGTATCGGTGGCCATTGTGCTGCATTGCATCTTTTATATGGTCAATGTTGGACGATGGTCCAGGCGGATGTGAACAGACTGCTTCCCAGCAATTCCTGTGCTGAACAAAATAGGAAGTCTATCAGAGTGAGGAGAGGACACCGTGCAGTATCAGAATACATATCATTCTCCCGTGGGAGAGATGTTGCTGGCTGCGGATGACGAGGGCTTAGCTGGGATCTGGTTCCGGGGGGCGCGGTACTTTGGCCGCGGGCTGGAACCTGGGGGCAAGGAGGGAGAGAACTCCATCCTGAAGGAAGCGAAGCGCTGGCTGGACTGCTACTTCTCCGGCCATGATCCGGAGTTCCAGCCGCCCATCCATTGGAGGGGGAGTCCTTTTCAGCAAACGGTATGGGGGCTGCTGCAGCAGATCCCATACGGGGCTACGGTCACCTATGGAGAACTGTCCGCTCATGTGGCTAAACAGCTGGGGCAGACCAGGATGTCGGCACAGGCAGTGGGTGGGGCTGTGGCCCGCAATCCGATTTCCATTCTGGTGCCATGCCACCGGGTGGTGGGATCGGACGGCGGCCTGACCGGATATGCTGGTGGATTGGATCGGAAGCGCCAGCTGCTGGCGTTCGAGGCGGCGGGAAGAGCCCGCTTGTTTCAGTTGGTTTGATAGGAAAAGCTGACCGGCGGGCCCGCATACTGCGGTCCCGCCGGTTTCAGTCTTTCACAGCTTGTGTACGAACAGGGCACGGATGGCGTTAAGAATGGCCAGTACCATCACGCCGACATCGGCGAAGATAGCCAGCCACATGTTGGCGATGCCGACAGCCCCAAGGGCCATACAGGCAAATTTTACGAACAGGGCAAAAGCGATGTTCTGATAGACGATCCGGATGCACTTGCGGGAGATCCGGATGGCCTTAGCAATTTTCATGGGGTCATCATCCATCAGCACCACATCAGCAGCCTCAATGGCGGCATCGGAACCCATAGCGCCCATGGCAATGCCAATGTCGGCACGGGACAGTACCGGAGCATCATTGATTCCGTCCCCCACGAAGGCCAGTTTTTCCTTCTGGACCTTGTGCGCCAGCAGTTCCTCCACCTTGGAGACCTTGTCAGCAGGCAGCAGCTCGCTGTACACCTGGTCCACATCCAGCTGGGCGGCTACCGCCTCAGCCACCGAGCAGGCGTCGCCGGTCAACATGACGGTCTGCTTCACCCCTGTGGCTTTCAGCTTCTGGATGGCCTCTTTGGAGTGCTCCTTTACCACATCCGAGATCACGATGTGGCCTGCGTAGGCCCCGTCCACCGCAATATGAATGATGGTACCCACACTGTGACAGGGGATGGGCTCCAGCCCCAGCCGCCGCATCAGCTTATCATTGCCTGCAGCGACTGAGATGCCATCCACCTGAGCAGTGATGCCGTGTCCGCTGATCTCCTGGATATTGGTGACCCGGCTGCGGTCGATTTCCCGTCCATAGGCCCGTTGCAGGCTTTTGCTGATGGGATGGGAGGAGGCACTCTCAGCCAAGGCGGCGTACTCCAGGAGTTGTTCCTGGCTCATTTGGTTGTGGTGAATATCATTGACCTCGAACACGCCCCGGGTGAGTGTGCCCGTTTTGTCAAAGACTACATAGCGGGTCTGGGCCAGAGTCTCCAGATAGTTGGAGCCTTTGATGAGGATACCTTCCCTGCTGGCGCCGCCCAGACCGGCGAAAAAGCTCAGGGGGATGCTGATGACCAGGGCGCAGGGGCAGCTGATGACCAGGAAGGTGAGGGCGCGGTAGAGCCAGGTCCCCCAGGCAGGGTCTGCCCCCAGGAACAGCATTTGGCTCAGCGGTGGAAGGACGGCCAAGGCCAGAGCTGCGTAGCATACCGCCGGAGTGTAGATCCGAGCAAACTTGGAGATGAAGTCCTCAGATTTGGACTTGCGGGAACTGGCGTTCTCTACCAGATCCAGGATCTTGGAGACGGTGGACTCTCCAAACTCCTTGGTGGTGCGGAGCTTCAGCACACCGGTCATGTTGATACAGCCGCTGATGACTGCCTCGCCTGCCTGGACCTCTCGGGGCAGGCTCTCACCGGTGAGGGCGCTGGTGTTCAGGGTGGAGCTGCCCTCGATGACCTGACCGTCCAGGGGGATCTTCTCGCCGGGTTGGACCACAATGATGCTGCCAACGGCCACCTCATCTGGATCCACCTGCTCCAGTGTTCCGTCCCGCTCGATATTGGCGTAGTCTGGGCGGATGTCCATGAGAGCGCTGATATTCTTCCGGCTCTTGCCCACAGCGTAGCTTTGGAACAGTTCGCCTACCTGGTAGAACAGCATGACCGCAATGGCCTCAGTATAGTCTCCACTGCGGGAGGCGATGGCCAGGGCGAAGGCCCCGATGGTGGCCACGGCCATCAGAAAGTTTTCATCAAAGACCTGCCGGTTCAAAATTCCTCGGAAGGCCTTTTTCAAAATGTCAGCCCCAATCACCAGGTAGGTAAAGAGATACAGGGCCAGCCGGGGAAGTCCCCGGATGGGAAGCAGTCCCAGGATCACCACCAGAACTGCGGCCAAGACGATCCGGGCAAGCATTTTTTTCTGCTTTTTGTTCACAGTAAAACCTCCTTCAAAAAGCAACCATTCGCCATGAGTTGAATGATAAGAGAAAGAAAATGCGCCCCTGCGGCCATCGGCGTTTGGGGCGCGGCGCCGGTCTTTACAGCGCGATTTCGCAGTCTGGCTCCACCTTTTTACAGGCATTCAGAACCGCCTGCATAACAGCCTTGGGCTCCTGACCATCTTCGAATTCCACGATCATCTTTTGGGTCATGAAATTGACCACAGCATTTTGGACTCCGGGGGTCTTTTTTGCAGCGTTCTCCATCAGATTGGCGCAATTGGCGCAGTCTACTTCGATTTGATAGGTCTTTTTCATTCTGGGCCCTCTCCTTTTTGTTGATTAAAAGTTTGCTTAATCGTTTATGTTTTTATCATACGCAGGGGGACAACGGAAGTCAACTGATCTGCTGTATTTTTTTCCGATTGGGAAAAATTCATTCCTGATTGGGAAAAAACCGGATCAGGAGGGCAGGATCCCACCATTTGCAAACCTGCGGGCGCGTGGTATACTGGTGACAAAGAGAGGAGGAGGCGCCATGTCAGAGTGTCAGCGTCCAAACCGGCCGGAGACCCTCCCGCCGGATCATATCCCACGGGTGGAGGAACTTCAGACAGTGTCGGCCCTATTTAAGCAGCTCAGTGACGCCAGCCGCCTGCGGATTTTCTGGCTGCTGTGCCACTGCGAGGCCTGCGGGACCGAGCTGGCCGCCATCGTGGAAATGACACCCCCAGCGGTGGCTCACCACTTGCGTCTGCTGCGCTCCAGCCACTTGCTGGTCAGCCGTCGGGAGGGCAAAGAGGTATATTATCGGGCAGCGGACACCGCCCAGGCCCAGGCGCTTCACCACATGATCGAGGAGATGGTAGAGATCTCTTGCCCCAAAAGTTCAGGGGGAATGGGTCATGGATAGGCGCCTGTTTCATGCGCCGGAGGAGGAACTTCTCCGGGGCGGTCTGGAGCACTGTGAACCGTTTCCCGGTGTGGAACTCTCCTGGATCCGCTTCCACGCCCCACGGATTGAGACAGAGCATGCGCCTTTGGCTCATGTGCTGGAGGTCAACCACTGCCGCAGGGGCCGGATTGGCTGGGATATGAAGGGGGGCACATCGGTCTATCTGGGGCCTGGGGACTTGGATGTCCACACCATGGACTGCTGTGCCGTATCCACCATCAATCTCCCCCTTGGCTATTATGAGGGGATCACAGTGGCCCTGGATCTGGAACAGCTGGAGCGGACGCCTCTCCCCTTGGTGGAGGAGACTGGGATTGATGGGAAGTCCCTGCTGGACAGGCTCTGTCCTAGGGGGGAGCCTCTGGCTCTGCCTGCTGGAGCAGCCTCTGCTCAGATTTTTGATCCACTCTATACTGCGCCGGAGCCTCTGCGGCTGCCATATTGCAGGCTCAAGACCCTGGAACTTCTGTTGTTTCTGGCAGCTCTGGAGCCGGAGCGGGAAAAGCGGCTGGACCGGTACTACTCCCGTCAAGTGGAGACGATCCAAGAGATCCATGCCCTGCTCATCGGGGACCTGGGACGGCGGTATACTATTGAGGAATTGTCCCGGCGGTATCTCATCAACACCGCGACCTTAAAAGCGGTGTTCAAGGCGGTGTACAGCCAGCCCATTGGGGCCTATATGAAGGAGTACCGTATGCGCCGGGCCATGGAGCTGCTGCGGCAGAGCGGGGCAAGCATCGCAGAGATTGCTGCCCAGGTGGGCTATGAGAGCCAAGGAAAATTTACCGAGGCATTCAAAGCTTATGCTCATCAGCTGCCCACGGAGTATCGCCGGCAGAACCGGAGCACAGTAGAATGATAACAGACCGCCCGCCGGAAACTCCGGCGGGCGGTTCGTGCATTGGCGGTGTGTTTATTCTTGATTCGCGGCGGGGAGAGGCAGAGAGACATCCAGAGGGGTGAACCGGGTCCAGTTGAGGGTCAGGGTGACCTGGTCCCAGGGGTAGCCGATCAGGTGCAGGTCCTCGGTCTCCAGTCCGGTGTCCGTATCAGTACCGGAGCCTCCCTCGGTAACCTGCCACTCCCCCTCCGGAGACCGGCAGGTCCAGGAGAAGCGCTGGGGCAGCAGCGCCGGAGGGGCGGGGTACTGGAAGTATAGCACGGTGCGGTCAGACTCCTCGTCCACCCCGGTCAGCTGGACCTCCTCCGGGAGGCCGGCGGCAGTTCCGGCGGCCAGGTCCACTGTGACCTCCGCCTCCTCCGGGTCTTGCCAGACCGCCCCGGTGATCCGGAGGGTCAGCCGCTCCGGCTGCTGAAAATAGGGGCTGGCCAGCCGGAGCTCGGTGAGAAAGCCGGTATCCGGGTCTGAGAAGCCGCTGAGGCCGCCCTCCCGCTCATATTGCCGTCCCGTCTCATCCTCCAGGCGGCACAGCAGGCTGACCAGCCGGGCGGTGTTGTCTGGGGAATCCCTCAGCATCAGCCGGGCGTGAGTGGGGTAGATCTCCAGTCGGTCCACACAGATCTGCTGTCCGTCCAGTTCCACCCACTGCTCCACAGGCAGGATCTGGCCGACGGCGGTGAGGGACGGATCCAGGGTAATCTGGAAGCGGAACCGGGCGGCGGGAGAGCCGTCCCCATTGGGGCGGACGGTGAGGTCCAGGTCCAGCCGGTCCGGCACCTGTTCTTCCCGGTAGTCCAGCACGATGTGTCCGGCGTCCTGGGGTACGTTCACACTGTCCGACAGGACAGAGGGCCGGGGGGAGAGTCGCTCGCTGTCCACATAGACCATGGCATATTCACACGCCGGGTCCTCCCAGGCCAGGGTGTAAAAGAGGTGTATCTGCTTCTGGTCCACGATCAGATTTTCCAGGGTAAGAGTATAGCCGCTGTCCCTCTGGGTCTGGTCCACCTTCTGCACCCAGTCGTGCTCTACCGCAGAGGACAGGCTGTGGGAAAAGCACACCGCCTGGGCCAGCCAGCCAAGAATCGGGATGTTGGAACAGGCCTGAGCAAAAGGCGTGCTGACATTGACCAGCAGGACAAAGACCGCCGCTGCGGCGGCCAGGGAGCGTAGGGGCCGCAGCCTCCTCCGGCGGGCCTGCCGCCGGGCCAGGGCACGGTCCAGTGTCCCCTCCAGAGCGGGGGGCGTATGCCGGAGTTCCTGCATCAGTGTGTCATATTCTTGCTTCCGGTCCATGGTCACACCTCCTCACACAGCTCCAGACGGAGCAGGGCCAGGGCCTTCCGCTGGCGGGTGGACACGGTCCCCGCCGGCAGAGAGAGGATCTCCGCCGTCTCCGCCAGGGTATAGCCGGAAAAATAGCGCAACCCCACCCCCGCCCGCAGCTCCTGGGGGAGGCGGGCCACCGCGTCCCGCAGAGGGAGCGCATCGTAGTCTGAGGCGGCAGTCTCGGGGGGCTGGGCAAAAGCGATCTCCCGCCGCCGGCGGCGCAGTTCATCCGCACAGGCGTTCAGCAGGATCCGGGTGAGCCAGGTGGAGAAAAACTCGGGGCGGCGCAGGCGGCCGCAGGCCAGCAGGCCCCGGTAGACCGCCTCATCCACTGCGTCCAGGGCGGCTGCCTCGCCCCCCAGATAGATCAAGGAGGTGCGGTAGAGGCGCTCCTTTTCCGCCATCGCCCGCTGAGTGTATTCCGCTTCCTTCAAGGCTGTGCCCTCCTTCCACTTGTATTTCACCCATTAGACGTACAAAGCGCCCGGTTTCATTTTGGTGGAGAAAAAATTTTCTGTTCCGGGACAAGTACGCAGTGTATTGATTTTTCTCACAATAAATAGTATAATATAAGTGGAGAGAATTGGCAACTACGACAAATAGGAGGCGGGATTATGAAAGGAACGACGATCCGTTCAAGACTGAATCCAAAGCTGGAAGTGTCAGTAGTCGCGGGGCATTTTGCTACGCACCACTCCCACAACAACCACTATATCGACATCACACGTATGAAGCATGAGCACACAATGGCTCGGGAGGCAGCGGTGACTTTGGCTCAGCGTTATGCCTATGAGAAGGGTGTTGACACGATCGTCTGCCTGGATGGGAGCGAGGTGCTGGGCGCATTCCTGGCCCGCCACCTGGCAAAAAACACCCTTTTTGCGGTGAACAGTGACAAGAATATCAACGTGATTACTCCGGAGTACGATTCCAATGGACAGCTTCTCTTCCGGGACAACCTGATCCCCATGGTAGCGGATCGGAATGTCCTGATCCTTATTTCTACGGTTAACTCGGGCAAGAGCATCCGCCGCGTGGTGGAGTGTGCGCAGTATTACGGCGGAAAGGTGCAGGGGATCGCTGCGGTATTCAGCACCCTGGAGGAGATGGAGGGGGTACCCATTTACAGTCTCTTCACTCCGGAGGACATCCCAGGATACGCTACTTATGCTCCGGAGGGCTGCGCCATGTGCCGGGCTGGAGAGCGGATCGACGCCCTTGCCAACAGCTACGGTCTCTCCGCCCTGTGAGGAGAGGCGGCCACATCAGCCTGAGAGCTTCCAGCCGCCGTGGGATACACCTGCGGCGGCTGTTTGAACCTAAAGAGGTTCAATTTTGAACATCTTGTGAACTTCAGTCCATGCGGATTGCTTTTTGGAGAGAAAGAGTATACTATTGAATCAAATGAAAGAATGTGTGCGGGGGCTGAGTCTATAACGGCAACAGTCCCTGCAAGGCGAGGAGCGATCCAAACATGGCAAGATTTCAGATTGTGAGCGACAGTTCCTGTGACCTGGGCAGGGAGCGAGCAGAACAGCTTGGGGTGACGTTAGTCTCCTTCTATGTTTCTTTTGATGGTGAGACCTATTACCGGGAAGAGCGTGATATCACCAATCGGGAATTTTATCAGCAGATGGCTGACCGACCCGGTGTCTTTCCGCGCACTTCCATGCCCACGGTCGAGGATTATCTGACAGTCTTTCGCCCATTGGCAGAGCGGGGGGAGCCAGTGCTATGCATCTGTTTGAACGGTCCTTTCAGCGGGTCTTTCCAGGCGGCCCGAAATGCTCGGTCCCTGCTGCTGGAGGAGTTTCCTCGTGCAGAGATTTGTGTGTTGGATTCCCAGCTGGCCACTGTGCTTCAGGGCGTACTGGTATTGGAGGCAGTTCATCTGCGGGATGCGGGAGTTTCTCTGGCATCTGCAGCTGCTCAGCTGGAGGCCAATCGAAAAACTGGACGTATTTTCTTTACAACAAATGACCTTGAGTATTTAAAACATGGGGGGCGTGTGGGCCGGGCCGCAGCAGCGGCCGGGACTTTGCTCCATGTTAAGCCTCTGATTGGCTACCGGGAGGGAGGATTGATCTCCGATGGTATTGCCCAAGGACGGAAGCGGTCTATGCAGCGGGTGCAGGAGCTTTTCTGCCGCTATGTGGAGCGGGAGGGGCTGGATTTATCGCAGTACTATGTGGTGACTGGGTGCGGACTGGATGAGGAGGAGTACCAGGTATTCACGAAGCAGCTGTTTGAGAAACTGGAGCAGAGAGGATGGGCTGCTCAGTATGAGTGGCCCTTCCACATCGGAGTGACCATCGGTGTCCACACAGGGCCTACGCCCATCGGCGTGGGGCTGCTGCGCCGGGAAGTCTGTCCGCCGGAGTCGAAAAAAGAATAAAAAAGATGCGGCGCCGGAAACCTTTTGGTCTGGCGCCGCATCTATTGTAATATCAGCCTGAGCGCCCTGGGTGAAAGGAAAGGAGGGGTCGGACACAGACTGGAAGAGCTGGAACCTGCCGTTTCTCCTATTGGCTAAAAAGGAGAAGAATAGGCGGAAATTCACCGAATTTTGTAATGAAATTATTGCTTGTCATTTTGCGGAAACGTGGTATCCTGATTCCAGGAGGCGGATGGAATGGATTATGACGCCCTGCTCGATTTGGGCACAGAATTAGGATATAAATTAGTAGTCAGTGGTGCAGAGATCTACCGTGTGGAGGAGTCTGTCCTCCGCCTGTTGACGGCGTATGGGCTTCAGCCCCAGGTGTTTGCGCTGCCCAGCTGTCTGATCGTCAGTGTGAATACGCCGACGGGACATCCAATCACTCAGATGCGGCGTATCCCGCCGCATGGGACGGATATTGAACTGCTGGAACGGTGCAATGAACTCTGCCGGCAGCTGTGCCGGGATGTTCCGCCGCTGCCCGAAGCAACGGCTCTGGTGGAACGTCTGGGTAAGGATCACCAATCTTACCCTACACGAGTCCTGCTGCTGGGTTATTCAGCCGCAGCTGCGTTTTTTACTGCTTTTTATGGTGGAACGCTTTTGGATACCCTGTGCGGAGGCCTGTGCGGTCTGTCGGTGGGTGTCTGGATGTTGTGGGCCAGCCCGCGTCTGCGCTTCAATAACCTGTTTCAAACCTTGATCGGGGCGGCCATCGCCTCGCTGATGGCGCTGCTGCTGGTACACATGAGGATAGGCGGGCAACTGGAGGCTATCACCATTGGCACCCTGATGGTGCTGGTGCCGGGGATGGCATTGACCAATGCGATGCGGGAAATCATGGCAGGCGATATTTTTTCTGGCCTGAGCCGAACGGCGGAGTCGATTCTGACGGCTACCGCGATCGCGCTGGGTGTGATGCTCTCGCTGGCCATTGGAAACTAGGAGGCGCTATGGAACTGATTGCAGATCTTCTGATGCCTTCGCTGTGGGCCTTCTTGGCCTGTGTGGGCTTTGGGCTGGTGTATAATATCCAAGGGGTCGGGATCCTGATTTGCGGATTCGGCGGCGCTCTGGGCTGGTTTGTCTATCTGATCGCCCGGTTGTGGATGGGAAATATCGTGGCGGCGTTTCTGGCCGCAGTGGCGATCACGTTGTTTTCTGAGTGGATGGCTCGGGTGCGGCGCTGTCCTGTGACGGGTTATCTCCAGGTGGCACTGCTCCCTCTGGTACCGGGTTCCGGCATCTACTACTCTATGAGGTACTGTGTGGCGGGAGATAACCAGCAGTTTCTCTCCACACTGCTGAATACCTTCGGAATCGCGGCGTCTTTAGCCATCGGGGCGATGCTGACCTCTACCGTTCTGCGTCTGCTGATCCCTTATTTTCACGGGGGACAGAGAAACGGCGGATGACAGGCGGTATCGCTGGAGACAACTATATAAGATCATATTTATAAGATGTTTGATTGAAAATTTGGAGGAGGATTCCATGTGCTTTCAATATAAGCGCCAGCTGCTGGCGGGTCTTTTGCTGAGTGCAGTCCTCTTAAGCGGCTGTACATCAAAGCCACCTGAATCTGAGGGAAGTGGCAGCGCAGGGACAGATATTTCTGTTCCTGCAGGAAGCGCCTCTGCATCGGATGGTTCCCAAAGAGATGAGGGGGATGCCGTTTCCGGGAGCAGCTCAGTGGATGGGCTCCAGGAGCTTGAGACTGCAGGGAGCGGGGAGGCATCGGCCTATGATTTCTCACAGCCTGCGCCAGAGCGGGAGGCGGTGGACAACCGCTATTTTGAGGATGCAGCTTTTGTAGGGGACTCCCGAACTGACGGCTTTATGATTTATAGCGGGATCGGCTGCGGAGAGAACCTGACTTCCAATGGTTTGTCTATCTTCAAGCTGGAAGAGAAAAAGGCGTTGACCATCGGTGGACAGAAGTATACTCTGCTGGAGGCTTTGGCGCTGAAACAGTACGGAAAGGTCTATCTATCTCTGGGAGTCAACGAACTGGGATATTATAATGATCAGGGCTTCTATGACTCCTATTGTAAAGCCATTGATGATATCAGGGCCTGTCAGCCCAACGCTGTCATCTATATCCAGGGCCTGATCCCTCTGAATGAGGGTGTGATTGCTCAGTCAGGTGGACCCAGTTATCTGACGAATGAGCATTTGTTGGTGTATAATGATTTGATGCGGAAGGCGGCAGAGGAAAAGCAAGTGGTTTTCCTGGATCTGAATCCGGAATTTACCGGGGCGGATGGGCAGCTGCCTGCTGATGCCAGTAAGGATGGTGTCCATCTGCGGAAAGCTTACTGTGAGAGATGGCTGGACTATCTAAAAACACACACTGTAGACTATGAGACCTTATATCCGGAGCAGGAGGGAGCGGCATGAAAAAGATAAAGTTGATTGGATTGGCGGCAGCCGCGGTGTGCCTGTTGGCGCTGTCTGGCTGCGGCGGCCAGAGTGGAGAAGGTCAGAGCAGCGGAGAGGGCTACACCAAGGAACAGGTTCAGGGGATTCTGGACAGCGGTGCGTTTACCGATGAACTGGATGAACTGGATTGCGACACTGCCTGGGCACTGTATCAGTTGGAGGAGTCTGGCCTCAGCCGGGAAGATTTGACGGATGGCGTCATTTACCGCTCTGCCGGCGCCACCTGTGAGGAATTGTCTCTGCTGATTTTCGAGGACAGCAGTTCTGCGGAAGCTGCTCAGGGGGCGCTGGAGTCCTATCTTCAGAACCAAATCGAGAACAATCGGGACTATCGTCCCGGGGAGATCCCAAAGCTGGAGGATGCAGTCCTTCGGCAGGAGGGGAGTACAGTACTGCTGGCGGTTTCTGCCGATACTGCGGCAGTAGAGGCGCTGCTGGGATAAAATCGGAAGAACCAAGTGCTACACGTTTGACAGATCGAGGGTGCTGCAATTTTGCAGCGCCCTCTTTTTGGATGTGTGAGGCCGCCGTTGTAGCCACGGACGATGAAAAAAGTCTGGCTCTGTCTCCTGTGTGCATTGTCAAAAGAGGAGAAAATAGTGTAAAATAGAACGGTAACGGGCGGGCATCAGGCCAGCCCTGGAAGGAGGAAGGGCTATGCCGGCCTTACCTGGAGAGCATTCCAACCGGGATCAGCGGGCACGGATGCTGGAAGAGCCAGTTCCGCGCCTGGTGCTGACTTTGGCGGTGCCGACGATCATCAGCATGATGGTCACCTCGATTTATAACATGGCAGATACCTATTTTGTGTCCCAGATCAATACCAGCGCCTCAGGTGCAGTAGGGATCGTATTCTCCATCATGGCCATCATCCAGGCGGTCGGCTTTACCATTGGGATGGGTTCTGGGAGCGTCGCATCCCGGCTGCTGGGACAGGGGCTGCCGGACCGGGCAGCCGTGATCGCCTCTAGTGCAGTGGTCACCGCAGTGGTGTGCGGCGGTTTGCTGACGCTGGCGGGTCTGCTGTCCTTAGAGCGGTTCGTCTGGATCCTGGGGCTACCGAGACCATATATCCCTATGCTCTCCAATATGCTACGTACATTCTGTGGGGGGCACCTGTGATGTGTCTGGCCTTTACGCTGAATAACCTGCTGCGCTGGCAGGGAAAAGCCAACCGCTCAGTGATCGGGCTTGGGATCGGTGGAGTGCTGAATATCCTGCTGGACCCCATCTTCATTTTCGGACTGGATCTGGGCATCTCTGGGGCGGCTATTGCTACCCTGCTGAGCCAGTGCGTCAGCGCCTCTATCCTTGCTTCTTTCTTCCTGAGAGGGCAGAGTGAGATTCGTGTTGCTGTCCGGTGTATCTCTACATCTCCAAAGGTCTATATCACCATTTTTAAAAGCGGGATGCCATCCTTCTTCCGTCAGGGTATGGCCAGTGTGTCCGCCATGGCACTGAACTTCAATGCGGGTGTCTATGGGGATGCAGCGGTAGCCGCCATGGCCATTGTGACCAAGGTATTCAACTTCTTGCTGTCGGTGGTCATCGGCTTTGGACAGGGGATGCAGCCAGTGGTGGGCTATAACTATGGGGCAAACGAGTTGGGGCGGGTCCGGCAGGCGGTGTCCTTCTCACTGAAATTCTGCACCGCCCTTCTGACTGTGGCCGCTGTGGTGGGGGCGGTTTTTGCGCCACAGATCGTGCAGTTTTTCCGGAACGACCCCGCAGTGGTGGCGGTTGGGACGCAGGCATTCCGGTTCCAGTGTGTTTCGCTGCCCCTGGCAGCGGTGCTGGTTTTTTCTAATATGTTGTTCCAGTCCTTGGGGAAGTCCTGGCGAGCATCTCTGCTGGCTCTATGCCGACAGGGGATGTTTTTCATCCCTCTGGTGTACCTGCTGCCGATGCGGTTTGGGCTGCTGGGGCTGGAGATGACGCAGATGTGCTCTGACCTGATCGCCTTTCTGGTGTCGGCGGCTTTCCTGCTCCACTATTTTCGCCGGGAGTTTGACAAAATTTAAAAACAGAGGGACGCGCTCAGCGCGTCCCTCTGTTTTTTGCTTTGGTTGATTGGCAGTGAGAGTGGTTTAATAGGCCACGCCCCAGAGAATGGAGTGCTTGGCAGGCTTGCCACAGCAGACACACACATCGCTTACGTGCTCCTGCTGGAGAGGCATACACCGAGAGGAGACACCGGCCTGTTCTTTCATCTTCAGCTCGCACTCAAGGTCACCGCACCACATGGTCTTGGCGAAGCCGCCCTCAGACTCCATGAACTCCTTGACCTCGTCCAGGGTCATGCACACCTTGGTGTGGTCTTCAAGATTCTTCTTGGCGCGTTGATACAGGCCGTCGTGGACGGCGTCCAGCAGCTGAGAAACTGCAGTCTCCAACTCGTCCAGGGAGACAAAGACCTTCTCTCCGGAGTCCCGGCGGCAGATGCAGCACTGGTTCTTCTCCATATCCTTGGGGCCGATCTCTACCCGGAGGGGCACGCCCTTCATCTCATACTGGGCGGCCTTCCAGCCCATGGACTGGTCGGAGTCATCCATGGCGGCCCGGATGCCGGCGGCCTTCAGGCGGGCCAGCAGGCTGTTGGCGGCGTCCAGAACACCGGGTTTGTGCTGGGCCACGGGGATGACCATAGCCTGGATGGGGGCGATGCGGGGGGGAAGCACCAGGCCGCTGTTGTCGCCGTGGGTCATGATGATGCCGCCAATCATACGGGTGGATACGCCCCAGCTGGTCTGGTGGGGGTGGTGGAGCTGATTATCCTTGCCGGTGAAGGTGATGTCGAAGGCACGGGCGAAGCCGTCGCCGAAGTAGTGGCTGGTGCCCGCCTGGAGGGCCTTCCGGTCGTGCATCATGCACTCCACCGTGTAGGTCTCCTCTGCGCCGTTGAACTTTTCCTTATCCGTCTTGCGGCCCCGGACCACAGGCATAGCCAGCACGTTCTCCATGAAGTCTGCGTAGATGTTCAGCATCTGCATGGTTTCCTCACGGGCTTCCTCTTCGGTGGCGTGCATGGTGTGGCCCTCCTGCCACAGAAATTCCCGGTGGCGCAGGAAGGGACGGCTGGTCTTTTCCCAGCGCAGGACAGAACACCACTGGTTATACAGCTTGGGCAGGTCCCGGTGGGAGTGGATGATGTTCTTGTAGTGCTCACAGAACAGAGTCTCGGAGGTGGGACGGATGCAGTAGCGCTCCTCCAGCTTCTCGCTGCCTCCGTAGGTGACCCAGGCGCACTCGGGGGCGAAGCCCTCCACATGATCCTTCTCTTTCTGGAGCAGGGATTCAGGGATGAGCATGGGCAGGTATACGTTCTCATGCCCGGTCTCTTTGAACTTCTGATCCAGTTCGTGCTGAATGTTTTCCCAGATGGCGTAGCCGTAGGGGCGGTAGATGAACATTCCCTTGATGGAGGAGTAGTCGATCAGCTCTGCCTTCCGGCACACATCGGTGTACCACTGGGCAAAATCCACCTCCATATCGGTGATCTGCTCCACCTGCTTCTTATTGGTATCCTTGGCCATATTGTTTCAGTCCTTTATGTTCAAAAATGAATGAGATTGGAAAACTCGTAAGCTTTATTGTATAAATTTTGGCTGTGAAAGTCAAGAGTAAGTGACACCGCAGAGTCAAAAGGCGGGACAAAAACACCCCCGGGATCGGAACCCGGGGGTGGAGAGGCACGGGAGGCGCTCTTAGTTGAACTTATAAATCTTCCGAGCCAGACGATACAGCCGGACAGACAGCTTTCTTCCCTGGTAGCCGGGGAAGTTGGTGAAGGCAGATACCGCCCGGTACTTCATCTTGTGATAGAGGGCGGAGTCCACAGTACGCAGGTATTCCCAAAGCTGGGTCTTTTTCCCCAGAGCCTCGGGGCGGCCGTCGATGACCAGGAAGATGGAGGAGATGGCCATCATCATGGCAAGGTAGTTGAACATGTACCGGGCCAGCTTTTTGTGGTCGGCTCCCACCGTTCGCAGGTCGTGAGAGTTGATCATCTGGTAGGTGACCCGCAGCTGCTGGTCCACACGGGTGACCATGACCTTCTCATTGACCGACTGGTCGGAGCGCCCAATGAAGTAGCGGTACAGGTCTACATCCAGGTAGTAGATGTTTTTCACCGAGGGCAGAGGCTGGTAGACGAAGATGTTATCTACATAGAAGGTGTGCTTGGGAAGCTCCAGCCCGCAGTCCCGCAACAGTTGAGTGCGGTAGATGACGCTGTGCATCAGCAGGTACTGGGAGGGGCGGAACCTACCGATCTGCTCCCAGCCGAACACCTTGTTCTGGGGGAATACATTGCGGTAGTTCATGACCCGCTCGCTCTCGCTCTCAACGTGTTCATAGACATAGTTGCACACCATCATGTCTACCAGTTTGTTGTCGCGCACGAACTGGCGCAGCTTATCCAGCGCCTTATGCAAGGAGGGCACGTCTACCCAGTCGTCGGAGTCCACGACCTTGTAGTAGATGCCCCTGGCGTTCCGGATGCCTTGGTTGACCCCCTCGCCGTGGCCACCGTTGGGCTGGTGGATGGCACGGACGATGTCAGGGTACTGTTCCTGATACCGGTCGCAGATGGCTGGAGTGTCATCCTTGGTAGAGCCGTCATCTACCAGGATGATCTCAATGTCGCTGCCGCCCTGAAGCAGGGTGTCTACACAGTGCTCCATGTAAGCCGCGGAGTTGTAGCAGGGGACGGCAAAGGTAATGAGTTTGTCCATGTTATTCTCTCCTACGATAGTTTCACAGGGCGCGGTTTAGATCAGCTGCTCGGCCAGCTCCAGTGCCCGGGCCGCAATGGCGTCCATATTGTAATACTTGTACTCAGCCAGACGGCCCAGCAGATACAGATTGGGGAAGCGGTTTGCTTCCGCCTGGTACTGGGCGTACTGGCGGTCGTTTTCTGGATTGATAATGGCATAATAGGGGGTCTCGCCTGGGGTGCCGGTGAAGGCCCGGGAGTACTCCTTGACGATGGTGGTGATGCCGGGCCTTACCTGGCCGGTGAGGTGTTTGAACTCCGTAATGCGGGTGTAGTCCTCATCCACAGTGTAGTTGACCGTACCGCAGCCCTGGAAGTCGTCCTGTTCCAGGGTTTCGAACTGGAAGTCCAGAGTCCGGTAAGGCAGGGGGCCAAAGCGGAAATCGAACAACTCGTCCGCCTGCCCGGTGTAGATCACAGGACCGGGGAATTCTGTGCCGTCCAGACGGATCTGACCTCCGGACAGGTCCAGGCGCTTTAGAGCATCTGTACCCAGCTCCACCGTGATGCCGGGATGATCCAGCATCCGCTGGAACATGGCAGTATAGCCCTCCAGGGGCATCCCCTGATAGGTGTCCTGGAAATAGCGATCGTCACGGGAGAGGAAAATCGGTACCCGGGCGGTGGTATTAGGGTCGATTTCCTCAGGAGTCTGGCCCCACTGCTTCATTGTGTAGTGGACAAAGACATGCTCATACACATAATCCGCCAGGGCGGCGATCTCTGGGTCGCGGGCTTGCCGAAGCTCCAGAATGGTCACCTTTTTTTCGGCCCCATAGGCAGCGATGAGCTTTTCACCCAGTCGTGCGCCCTCCGCCGGGCCGAAGGCGGTCTCCAGCGAAGTGAGGTTGAATGGGACGGGATAGGTCTGACGCCCACCCTGTCCGTCTGGGAGATTGGCCAGGACCCGGTGCTGATAGTCCCGCCAGAACGTGAAACGGGAGAGCCAGTCAAAAACCCGCTTGTTGTTGGTGTGGAAGATGTGGGGGCCGTACTGGTGAATCAGTACTCCGGCCCCATCCAGGCGGTCGTAGGCATTGCCGGCAATGTGATTCCGGCGCTCCAGAACCAGCACCTGCTTTCCGCTTTCGGCCAGCTGCCGGGCACAGACTGAACCGGCATAGCCGGCGCCTACGACCAGCGCGTCAAATGTATGATCCAAAATGATCCCGCCTTTTTCCAGTGGTTGGACGGGCTGTACCGTCCGGCTTTCTGCCAGTATAGCATACTTTCTGTGGAAAGGGAATGAAAAAACTTTAAAGGAATTCTTAAAACTGCGCAAAAATACCCGGGTGTGTGTGGGTATTCCACTGCGCTGAGGGTTTGAGAATAAAATTCCGGGCCGGCAGAGCACCGGCCCGGAGGGAAAATCAAAGAAAACTGAGGATCATGCTGCAGGGGCGGCCTCAGCTTCTGGAGCAGGCTCTTCCTCCTGAGGGGTGGGGAGCGCAGCCTGGGACTGAGCCTTGCCATCCACCGTCAGGGTGTAGCCGTCCAGAATAGAGGCGGGTGTATCAGAGGCGGCGTGGGTGATGGTCACCTGATCGCCGGGGTTCAGGATCACCGCCAGGGGGTTCTGGGCGGCGGAGAGGGCGTAAAAGACGCTTTCCTGTTCCAGACGGATGAAGTAATAGGTGTTGCCTTCCAGCACAGCGGAGCGGATCTCGGCCACAGAGCCGGAGGCCGTGGTCTGGGGCAGCTCCTCGGGCTGGGTGACGCCCTTATCAGACAGCATCCGGATATATTCTTGTTCACACTGGGTGACGGAGCTGCCGGTGGCCACGATGTCGTACCGGGCTACGTTGACCATGGCGTAACTCTTGACCAAGTTGGCGGCGTCCTTGAGTGGGATGAAATAGGTGGGCTCGCTGGCAATGTTCAGCAGGATGGGGAAGGTGGCGGTGTACCCCAGGTCCTGAACCACGCCCTCCGCGGAGGCCTGGGCGGCCCGTTCGGTGGCGCCGGGCGCGTTATAGAACTTGGTCTCTTTGGTGCGCTGGTTGGACAGCAGGAAGCCCAGATTGGACTGGTCGGCGTTGGCAGAAGTGACACCGGTATACATATACACGTCGTCATTCAGGGCGATATAGTTATAGCCCTGGGTGGTGACGGTCACGTCCCGCTGGCCCAGTACAGAGTTGATGAAGCCATTGATGAGAGTGCCGTGGTAGTCGTACTGCTCCATGATCAGCTCCGGGGTGTAAACATTATCCACCCAAGAGGGAACTTCCTCGTAGTACTGGCTCTCACCAGTGACAGCGTTGCACAGTACGGCGCCCTTGATGTCGGTGCCGCCGAACAGGCCGATGGTTTTGATGATCCGGGGGGCAATCCACCAGGGTTGGCCTTCCTCATCGATCTCAAACTGAGGGGTGGAGAGCATGAAGGTGGGGTACTGGAAGCGCAGATGGCGCATGATATTGCGGTTGAGGGGCTCGGAGAAGGAGTACTTCATTCCCTCCGGAAGGCGAATCACCTTGGCCTCTTGGGTGACCATGTCCACGATCACATAGGCAGGCAGGCCGCTGCCCCGGTTGGTGAACCATTTGACCAGATCGGCATAGGCGATGGGGGCGACCCGAACTGGGCGGCCCTGATAGTTGATTTGGGTAGAATCATAAGAGTACTCGAACTGGCTGACCATGTCACTGAGGGTGCCCATCTGGCGGTCGCCCAAATAGTCGGCGCTGTTCCGGTCCAGGGTTGGGATCTCATTGAAGGAGATCTGGCCAATATCCTGGGCGAACTCACCATCCTCTACCGCAAGCAGGTCCCGATAGGCTCCTGCCCGGAAGATGGGCATAGAGAGCACTTGGCCCACCATGGCAGCAGCCAGCAGGACCACCAGGAGTACTCCAACTGGCAGGCACTGCTGCTTGATGAAGCGGAAGTACTCACGAATCTGTTCCTTGGCCGAGACGGCCTCCTTCTGCCCCCTGAAGCCGGAGGTGATCAGGGCCGAGACCACATAGACCACGCAGAGCAGGATCATGAAGCTGTAAAAATCGTTGGACTGGAGGTTGAGTGCGGGGAGGGTAAGATAGAAATAGGCCCCGCCTACAGCCAAAGTGACCAGTAGATTGGTCAGGATCTTCCCAGCCTTACTGGCTGGTGTGTGAAACTTTTTTTTGGAATTTCGACTCAAAATAACATTCTCCTTTGTCCGGCGGAGACCGCCAGCCGTAATAGAAACGATGTCAGTATACCTTTTTTTCGTTCAAAAAGCAACTAAAAAGAAAAAGGTGAAGATTAAAAATTGGTTAAGATGTATGCCGTCCTCCTAAAAAGGAATAAAAAGGGAATGGATAGGACATACTGAGGAGCAAATCCAGCGACAGAAAGGACGATCTGTATGGAAGTAAAGGAATTGATGAATCCCAGCGTGGTTACTATTGAACCAACTGCTTCAGCGGCTCTGGCCGCCAGACTGATCAGTCGGCACAATGTGGGGGCGCTTCCGGTGTGCGGAGCGGATCAGCGGCTGCGAGGAATGGTTACAGACCGGGATATTGTACTGCGGTGTGTGGCGGTGGAGGAGGATCCTGCCCAGACGCCAGTGCGGGATATTATGACCCGGGGCTGTGCCGCTGTATCCCCCCGGGATGATTGTAGGGAAGCGACCCGCCTGATGTCGGTTCATCAGGTTCGCCGCCTGCCAGTGGTGGAGGAAGGACGGCTGGTGGGGATCGTCTCTCTGGCGGATCTGGCCCGGAGCCAGCGTTATGACATGGAGGCGGCTCAGGCGCTGGGAGAAATCTCGGAAAATATCATCCGCCGCCGCTTCTAAGCGTCAGTCAGAGCGCCCTGGTTTGAGCCGGATGAGCTGACGGATCAGTTCCTCTCGGCCTTGGCTCAGCTTATGGAACAGTTTTAGCACGCCTGCGGCGAGGTATACCAGGGCCAGACGTTCCGGGACAGGGAAACCAAGGGCGGAGAACAGAGAAACGCTGGCCCAGGTGGTGAGAGCCAAAGCCAGCAGACTGGTTCCCCCCAGACAGAGCAGAAGCCGCAGGGTAGAGACAGACTGAAAGTAGTTCTCCCATTGGTCCCCGTCTATCCTGTGGAACCTGGCCTTCAGCCAGAAGGCGGCCAGCACTATCAGCACGAACAGAAGTCCAGACAGGGCGGTGAGTACAGCGCCCAGAAGAAGAAAGGCGGCCAGGCGGCCTGGGGAGAGTGGGCCAATCCCCAAGATACGGTTCAGAAAGGGGAGAGTCAAAAGCAGAGCCGGGAGGCCGAAGAGGAGGCCACCCGCCAGAAAGAGGGGCTCCCGGTCCCCGGCATAGCGGCAGAAGCAATGGATGGACCATCCCAGAAGTGGCAGGGCCAGAAAGATGGTCCAGGTGGGATCACCTTGGAGATAGCAGAGGGCGGCCAGCAGCAGACAGCCTATCTGAAGACCGGTATGGGCACGGCTCCGGGCTATTTCTTCGAGTGCAAGATCCCTCTCGTCCCGAATAAGGTGCAGATCTTGGGCCTGCTCCAGCTCCTGTTGTTTGGTGCGTATCATAGTAAGACCTCCTTGGGAGTTCGTGATATTTTAGGAAGCAATGCATTAGAGCCGCCGTTCGTAGTGGATCCCACAGAGCAGCTCTGCCAAAAAGGAGAGAAACCAGAGCAGCACGGACAAGACTAGCATCCCACCGAATACCAACTGGGCGTCCTGGTCACTGGAGCGCAGAACTCCGACTGCCGCACTGAGTAGGCAGAGGACCAGCAGCGCGTTCTGCATGATAGTGAAGGCCAGACCTTTACTGTGCAGCTGGATGAGGAGGTTGCGCTCGTCCAGCTCCTCCAGACGGTCCGCCCAGGCGAATTTCTTGGACAGGCTGCGGAACAAAAGGCACAGGCCCAGCAGCAGGGCCACAGTACATATTAGGACCGACCTTGGGCGGAAGCTCTGTCTCAGGAGCATGGTCACCAGAAGAAGCAAACCAAGGCCGGTCAGCAGGATGCCCTCCGAAAAGTTTTTCTTATGATAGATCTTCATATTTTTCTTCCTCCAGGCGCAGATTTTCTTCCAGGCAGTACAGTTCCTCCACCGTGACACCGAACAGCACAGCAATGCGGTAGGCCAGCAGCAGGGAGGGATTGTACTGCCCCTTTTCCAAAGAGATGATGGTGCGGGAGGAGACGCGGACTTGCTCCGCCAGCTGCTGCTGGGTCAGGCCGGCGGCGGTGCGCAGCTCCCGGACGCGGTTTTGCATGGATGGATCCCCTCCTGATCGGAAAGTGAAGTTTCCTTCATGTGAAGGACACTTCGTATTATAGAACTGGGCAGTCACTGTGTCAAGAGAAAACTGAAACACCAGGGGATGCCGAAGGGGCATGGGTGAGGACAAATTGGATCCGGAGGGAGTCTGTTTCAAATGGTGATATAAGGCTCTCTCCCCGGCGGCGCTTTGGCTCTTTTGCCGTTGCGGGCAAAGGGGCTTGCCCAGCAGGGCGAACCTCCCAGCGAAAAGAGAAAACGAAAATTTTCGGGCCCTCCTCCTGCTGGAAGGGTGGATTTTTTCAAAATACTCTTGACCTTCCCCCTGGTGGAAGGTGTATCCTAACCACAGAAAATGGGACGGGAGGTTCAAGGCGTGAAGATCAATGAGGTGGAAGCTCAGGTGGGCGTCACCAAAAAGAATATCCGCTTTTACGAGGAAAAGGGCCTCATCACTCCCCGCCGTAATAGTGAGAACGGCTATCGGGAGTACGGCCCGGGAGAGGTAGTGCAGCTCAAGCAGATCAAGCTGCTGCGGAAGCTGGGTGTGTCTTTGGAGGAGATCCGCCGGATGCAGTCAGGGGGACACACTGTGGGTGATGGGATGCGACGCCATCTGGTGACCTTGGAGCGGGAACGAAAAAATCTGGAGCGCTCTATGGAACTATGCCGTACTTTGAAGGATTGGGAGCAGCGCTTAGAGGATTTGGAAGTGGATGGCCTGCTGGAAAAGATGGAGAAAATGGAACGGGAGGGCACTACTTTTAAGAACAAGCAGCAGGAGGATACCAGGCAGGTGCGGTGTGCAGCTGCTGTGGCAGCATCGTTGATTATGGTGATCTTTATGGTGGGGATGATGGCCCTGATGGTTTGGGGATTTACAGTAGATACAGAGGAAGCCCCGCCATTGGTGCTGACGTCAGTACTGATTGCCCTGCCAGGTGTGGTGATTCTGGGGGTATTATGCGCACTGTACCAGCGGATCCGGGAGATCCAAGGAGGTGAGGAGGACGAGGCAACAAAATACTGACCGGGAGCAGACAGCGCGGAAGCGGGAGGCGGTAAAAAGCGTTCTGATCAGTGGTGGATTCCGTGTGGGTATGGTGGTCTTTCTGCTCTGTACCAGGGGGAGCACCCTGTGGCCTCGGCTTCACCGCGTGCTGTTTTGGCTGGCAATCCTGGGGCTGATCACCATACCATTCAGCTTGGTGGTGCTGCATCAGCGGCTACAGGAGATTGAAACGGGAGAGCTGAATGAAGCGCAGAAGTACTGACCAAAGAAAGGCAGAGCGGCGCAGTTGGAGGGCATGCCAATTCCCGATGTGATCCAATGATTGAGGATCCTGTTTGCTGCGGGCAGCCTGGGTGGATACTCTCTGTGCGGTTGGTGCTGAACACAAGAATCAAAGAGACTGGCTGCGTGTAGCCAGATCAGGAGGAATTTGATATGCTGTTGGTCAATATCGATTACATTCCGGGGAAGGACCTGGAGGTACTGGGAATTGTGAAGGGCACGGTGGTCCAGTCCAAAAACTTCGGCAAGGATTTTATGGCAGGGATGAAAACCCTGGTAGGCGGCGAAATCACTGGTTATACTGAGATGCTCAATGAGGCCAGACAGATCGCTGTGAAGCGTATGGTGGACGAGGCAGAGAGTTTGGGGGCGGACGCAGTGATCAATGTCCGGTACGGTTCCTCCTCTGTGATGCAGGGGGCAGCTGAGGTCATCGCTTATGGTACTGCGGTAAAGTACTGCTGAAGAAATAGATCAGAGGGCAGCGGGACGGAAGCGGTGCCATAGTGCCCTAAGTTTTAGAAACGGCTGCCAGGGATCATAATATCAATAATAAATATGAAATATGTGCGGCCCGGACATGGCTATGTCCGAGCCGCACGTTTCTATACAGATCAGGTTTTCAGGAATTTCTGTACGTCCTTGTTTTCTCCCAAAACATATATTGTTTCATCGGGCTGGAACTGGTGGCTGCCGCCTGGAAGCAGTTCCAAATCTCCTCCATGGCGGGTGGCAAGAATATTGATCCGATAGGTCTGGCGGACGGCCAGCTCTACCACGGTCTTTCCCACCCAGCTGCTGGGAACGGCGGTTTCAAAAATAGAGTAGTCCCGGGCCAGCTCGATATAGTCAAAAATATGATCGCTGCTGTACCGCACTGCGGCCCAATTTGCCATTTGTTTTTCTGGGTAGACGATCTCATCCGCTCCGTTGCGGAGAAGGAACTTGGCATGGACATCACGGGTTGCTCTGGAGAGCACAAAAGGAGCACCATATTCTTTGAGCAGTGCAGTGGTTTCCAAAGAACTCTGAAAGCTGTCGCCGATGGCCACCACGCAGAGGTCGAAGTTCCGTACCCCCAAAGAGCTGATGAACTGGGGGTTGGTGCTGTCTCCAATCTGGGCATTGGTCACATAGGAAAGGGCGGCGTTGATGCGTTCTTCATCCTTATCCACCGCCAGTACCTCGTGGCCGAGATCCCGGAGCTTTTGGGCCATGTGGCGGCCGAAGCGCCCAAGGCCAATCAGTAAAACAGATTTCATCGTTTCATTACCTCCATAGTTATCCAACGGTCACCCGCTCCTGAGGATATTGGGAGGAGACGGGAGAGCCGGATGTGACAGCGTAGATCATCGTAAGACCGCCTACCCGACCCACATACATCAAAAAGGTTAGAATCAGGTGGGAGGGGAGGGAGAGTCCGGGTGTGCCGCAGATGGACAGCCCTACAGTACCGATGGCGGACGCAGATTCAAACAGAGCGTCCAGCAGGGGCACGCTGTCGATGCAGCAAATCAGGGTGCCACCTAGCAGGAAGAAAACCAGATACATGAGAAAAATGGCACTGGCACTGCGCAGCGCTTCGTCCTGGAACCGGCGTCCAAAGCAGTTGGGGCTGCCGCGGCGGAAGAACACGGCCCGAGCACTGAGAAGCAACACGGTCAGCGTGGTAACTTTGAAACCGCCGGCAGTGGAGCCAGGGGCGCCGCCCACCAGCATGAGGAGGATGGTGATCAGCTTTCCGGGCTCACTCAGGAGGGTTAAATCCACAGAATTGAAGCCGGCTGTGCGTGGAGTGACCGCCTGAAAGACAGAAGCATTGAATCGCTCCCAGCCGGAGAGTCCTGTCCACTGGGGCAGCTGGAACTCATAGCACAGGAAAAATAGAAAAGAGAGGAGCAGAAGTCCGGCGGTAGAGACCAGGATCACTTTGCTCTGTAAACGGTAGGCGCGAAAACGGAGGCGATGCTCCCAGAGGTCGTGCCAGGTGAGGAAGCCTAGACCGCCCACAAAGATGAGCAGCGCAACAGGCCCCCAGACCAGTGGATCCCCCACATAGCTGGTTAGAGAGGAATAGGGGGTGCTGGTCCCCATTAGGTCAAAGCCGGCATTGCAAAAGGCGGAGATCGCGTGGAATATACCATACCACAGCCCTTGAAAAAGTCCAAATTGGGAACAGAAACGGAGTGACAGGAGGATGGCGCCGGTTCCTTCGATGAGCAGCATGGACTTTAGGATAAAACTGGTCATGCGCACGATTCCGCCTACTTGAGGTGCTGAGATGGATTCCTGCATTACCCAGCGCTGCCGCAGGCCGATCTTCCGGCCGGAGAACATGACCACGGCTACGGCCACTGTGACCACGCCCATACCGCCGATTTGAATCAGGGACAAAAGAACCAGCTGGCCAAAGGGAGACCAGTAAGTGGCGGTATCGTGAACGACCAAACCTGTGACACAGGTGGCTGAGGTGGCGGTAAACAACGCGTCGGAGAACGGTGTAACGACTCCTGCTTGGCTGGATATGGGGAGCATAAGCAGCAACGCACCGGCAAGTATGATCCCCAAGAAACCCAGGATAATAATTTGAGCGGGGGTGGCTTGTTTAGCTTTATGGGGATGGATATGGAACTGTGGAAGCGATTCATGTTTCATTCTGAATTGTCCTCTGTATTTTGGTAGTGGGTAAGCTGATTCATTGTTTGTCAGGCAATGCTCCCCATTTTACCACATTTATGTGAGATTTCTGTTCAGACAGAGTAAAGAAAGCGCCAGGAAGATTCAGAATGCATAAAGCGCTTTGCTCTGCTGTTAATATGCGCCTGATGGGCGTGATGCTATACTAACCCACTTGAAGAAGGAATACAAGATACAAAATGTATCAAGAAACCGACAACTGACCGGATGGATTTGAGAAGAACGCTACGGAGATGTGTCCTGGGAGCTGTGTGGAGTGTCCCGGAATGGAGTTTGAAATATTACGAATAAAGGTTCCTTTTTTGGGATTTACTTTGGGTTGAAAAAGCATACAATAAAAGTAGATCAAATCCGCCATAAGTTTGGGAGGTTTTAACATGAAAAGGAAATTTGCACTTGTCACCACACTTGCTTTGACCCTCTCCCTACTTGCGGGGTGCGGCGGAGGGAACCAATCCTCTGCCGGAGTAAGTGGGGCAGGAACCAGCCAGGGAGCTGGAAGCGGCGGTGAAGAAACTCTGGTGGTCTATACAGCGCGAAGTGAAAGTCTGAACAATGCGGTCATTGAAAATTTTGAAGCGGATACCGGGATTCATGTGGAGGTCGTCACAGGAGGAACGGGTGAGGTGCTCAAGCGTGTCCAATCAGAGGCATCCAATCCCCAGGGTGATATTTGCTGGGCAGCGGATCAGGCCATGCTTCAGGATTATACCGATTATTTTGAGAAGTACATTTCTCCAGAGGATGCCAATATGCTGGAGGGGTATCGGAATACCAATGGTTATTCCTCACCAGCCTTCTGTGACCCGACGGTTTTTATTGTGAACACCGACCTGGCAGGAGATTTGGAGATCAATGGTTTTGCGGATCTGCTCAAGCCGGAACTCAAAGGAAAAATCGCTGCCGGCGACCCAGTCAACTCCAGCTCTGCTTTCCAGTGTCTGATTGCAGGGCTCTATGATATGGGAGATGGAGATCCTATGGCCGACAAGGCGTGGAAGTGGGTGGAAGGACTGATTGAGAATCTGGATGGTGTCAGCCTGAACAGTTCCTCTCAGGTGTACAAGGGAGTAGCTGAGGGCGAGTATATGGTGGGTCTGACTTGGGAGGACCCAGCAGCTGCCTATGTTCGGGATGGTGTGGCGGTCAAGGTGGTATTTCCTCAGGAGGGAGCCTTGATGTCAGGTCAATGCGTTTCTATCATCAAGGGTGCGCCTCATATGGAAAATGCAAAGAAATTTGTGGACTATATGCTGAGCGAGACCTGCCAGAACTATGTTGGGCAGAATTTAACAGTTCGTCCTCTGCGTGCGGATGCTACGCTGAATGACAGTCTGACACCGTGGAGTTCCATCACCCGGCTGGAGAGTTATGACGGGGTATGGGTAGCGGAAAACAAAAGTGCCATCACCGAGCGGTACAGTGAGTGCCTGGAGAATGCGGGCTGATTTGACCATAAACCATACGGGAACAGCGGGGGCCTGCGGTTTTGCATCGTGGGCCCCCGCTTGTCCCAGCAGAACAGAAAGGACAGGTGATCCACCGTGGGAGCTACTATTACCATTGAAAATGCGGTCAAACGATATGGAAAGGATACGATCATCAATGGGTTGTCGCTGGAGGTCCATCCGGGGGAGTTTTTTACCCTGCTTGGACCGTCAGGCTGCGGAAAAACCACCTTGCTGCGCATGATCATTGGATTCAATTCCATTGAAGGAGGGACGTTTAAGATTGATGACAGAGTCATCAACGATATTCCAACCAATAAGAGGAATATCGGCATGGTCTTTCAAAACTATGCTGTCTTTCCACATATGTCTGTCTTTGATAACGTAGCCTTTGGATTGAAAAATAGGAAACTGCCCAAGGAGGAGATCCGGGAGCGGGTGGAGGCGATCCTGAAGGTGGTCAAGATAGATCATCTGAAAGATAGGATGCCATCCAAACTGTCCGGAGGACAACAACAGAGAGTTGCGCTTGCCAGGGCCATCGTCATTGAGCCGGAGGTCCTGCTGATGGACGAGCCGCTTTCCAATCTGGATGCTAAGCTGAGGGTAGAGATGAGAAATGCCATCAAACGGATCCAGAAACAGTTTGGAATCACCACAGTCTATGTCACCCATGATCAAGAAGAAGCTCTTGCTGTTTCAGACAGGATCGCAGTGATGGAAAATGGTGTGATCCAGCAGATTGACACGCCTTCTCGCATTTACCAGAGACCAGCGAACCAGTTTGTCTCCAACTTTATCGGTCTGTCCAATTTTTTGCCGGCAGAGATCCGGCGGGATGGGCGTGAAACTGCGCTTTGTTTCCGGGAGCTTGGGGGATACCAGGTGGCCATGCCGAATCTTCGGGAGGATATTCTGGATGGCATGAAGGTTCTGGTAGCGGTGCGTCCGGAGGAGTTTGAACTGTCTACTGAAGAGATGGATGGGATTCCGGCAGTCGTACAGAGCAGCGTGTTTCTTGGGGCGGCTACACACTACTTTTTGAAGCTGCGGGATGGGCATGAGGTGGAGGCTGTGCAGGATGCCGATGCGTGGGAAATCCTGCCCAGCGGGACCCAAGTGCAGCTTGCAGTAAAGGCAAAGAAAATCAATGTCTTTACTTCGGACGGAGCGGTGCCGTTGGTGGTCCGGGAGGAATTGAGATGAAATATGCAGGTGAGAAGCGGTTTAATATTTGGACCGCACTGACTCTGATCCTGCTGGCGCTGTTTTTGCTTTTTGTCATCTATCCCATTGGGATGCTGATGGCGAAAAGCCTGTTCACCGGTGGGAGTGTGGACTTAAGTTACTTTGTAAAATTTTTCACCAAAAAATATTACTGGAGTACATTGGTCAACAGCTTTCGAGTGACAGTGGCATCTACGCTGATTGCTGTTCTGATCGGGGTTCCTATGGCATATCTTCTGCGGAGTGTAAAGATCCCCGGTTCTGGTTTTTTAAATATCCTGATCGTGATTTCTTATCTTTCGCCTCCATTCATCGGAGCATATGCATGGATTCAGCTTCTGGGACGAAATGGGTTCATTACGCGGATCCTGAATACATTATTTCATGTGAAATTATCTGGTATTTATGGTTTTGCAGGAATCGTGTTGGTGTTTTCACTCCAGTCCTTCCCGTTGATTTATATGTATGTGTCCGGTGCAATGAAAAATCTGGACAATTCTCTCAATGAGGCGGCAGAGAGTTTAGGCTGCAACGCATTTCAGAGAGTGACGAAGGTGATTTTTCCTCTGATCATGCCCTCGTTGCTGGCGGGTATGTTGCTGGTCTTTATGCGGGTCTTTTCTGATTTTGGGACACCGATGATTATTGGAGAGGGTTATAAGACCTTCCCTGTTATGCTCTATACACAGTTTATGGGCGAGGTGGGTACCAATGATGGCTTTGCGGCCACACTCTGCATTATTGTGATCCTGATTGCGTTGATGTTTTTCTTCCTGCAAAAATTCCTGGGACGCCGGTTTACCTACTCTATGACAGCTCTGAAGCCGATGGAAGCCAAGCAAGCCGAAGGGTGGCGCAGGGTGCTGTCTTATAGTGTTGTCTATCTGGTTACGCTGATTGCAGCCTTGCCCCAACTTACTGTCATTGTGACCTCCTTCATCGGGACCATCAACGGCTCTCTCTTTACAGGAAAGTTTACGCTGGACAACTACCGGAATATTTTTGCGAAAGGCAACACGACCGCGATTTCAAATACATACCTGTTTGGCCTGGCGGCCATCGTAGTGGTTTTGATTTGCGGCATTCTGATCTCCTATCTTAGTGTCCGAAAGCGCAGTCCGCTGACATCCATCCTGGATGTGCTGACGATGTTCCCATACATTATTCCAGGTTCTGTGCTGGGTATTTCCTTCCTTTATGCGTTTAACGGCCCTCCCTTCCTGCTGGGAGGTACGGTGTTGATCTTGATTATTTCCCTGTCGATCCGGCGTATGCCATATACCATTCGATCCAGTACGGCAATCATCGGACAAATCAGTCCCAGCGTGGAGGAGGCGTCCATCAGTCTGGGGGCATCCCAGGTCAAGACTTTTTTCCAGGTTACGATTCCGATGATGCTTCCGGGTGTATTGTCTGGGGCTATTATGAGCTGGATTACCCTGATCAGTGAATTGAGTTCGTCGGTCATCCTCTACACAAGCAGAACTATGACACTGACGGTGGCGATCTATTCTGAGGTCATTCGAAGCAATTTCGGAAATGCTGCTGCATATTCCACCATTTTGACGATAACATCGGTTCTGTCGCTGCTGATCTTCTTCAAAGTATCCGGCAGTAAGGATTTGAGTGTTTAAGCGATGGCGGAAGAAACAAAATCAGAAATTGGGAAAATGAGCTGCTGGGAACCGCCGATATGGCGGTTCCCAGCAGCTTTATAACATGAGGAATGGATTTGATTTTCTTACTCCTCTGCCATTGCCTTGGCGGACTCGATGGCCTTGGCTTGGGCGGCAGGGGGACAGTCTTCATAGCGGATAAAGTGGAATACGAAGGATCCGCGGCTCTGGGTCATGGCCCGAAGATCGATGGCATAGGAGGTCATCTCGGCCATAGGTACTTCGGCCTCGATCACCTGTTCACCGTCAGCGGTGGGCGTCATACCCATTACGCGGCCGCGGCGCTTGTTCAAGTCGCCGATCACGTCACCCATGTAGCTGTCAGGTACGGTGACCTTCAGTTCGCCCACAGGCTCCAGCAGGACAGGATTGGCCTCGGGCATGGCGGCCTTATAGGCCAACTGGGCTGCCGTCTTAAAGGCGATTTCGGAGGAGTCTACCGGGTGGTAGCTTCCATCGTACAGAACAGCCTTCAGGTTGACAACCGGATAACCGGCCAGAGGACCATGAACACAGGCCTCACGCAGGCCCTTCTCAACGGCGGGGAAGAAGTTCTTGGGCACAGAGCCGCCGAATACCTCCTCGGCAAAGACCATTTCCTCTTCGTCAAAGTTGGGCTCGAAGCGGATCCACACATCACCGAATTGACCGGAACCGCCGGTCTGCTTCTTGTGCCGGCCCTGCTTGGATACAGTCTTGCGGATCTTCTCGCGGTAAGGTACACGAGGTGTCTTAAGTTCCGTCTCTACATTAAAGCGGGTTTTCAGCTTGGAAACCAAAACATCCACCTGAATGTCACCGGCGGCATAGAGAACCATCTGATGGGTCTCGGCGTTATTGATCACATGGAAGCTGGGATCTTCCTCGTTCATCCGATTCAGTCCCTGGGCGACTTTGTCCTCCTGGCCCCGGGTCTTGGGGGCGATGGCAACGGAGTAATTGGGCTCGGCATAGGGGATAGCGGCCAGGGAAATGACCTTACGGGCATCGCACAGGGTGTCGCCAGTCTTGACTTTTTCCATCTTTCCGATGGCACCGATGTCGCCGCAGGAGAGTTCCTTGACCTCTTCGGCCTTCTTGCCCCGCATCATATATAGACGGCCCATCTTCTCTGTATTACCGGTACGGGCGTTTACCAGAGCGGTGTCTGCGGTGATGCTGCCGGAAAGGACTTTGATGAAGGAGTACTTGCCGTACTGGTCGGATACGGTTTTAAACACGAAAGCACAGGGCACGCCACCAGGAGCCACTGCAAACTCCTCCTTGGTGCCGTCAGGAGCGGTGCCCTTACGCATATTGCCCTCGGAGGGGTTGGGCAGAAGATCCACAATGTGGTCCATCAGCATCAGAGAACCCATGGTGTTGACAGCGGAGCCGCAGAACACGGGGAACAGGGACAGATCCCGCACACCTTGGCGCAGGCCCTGGATCATTTCTACATAAGTAAAGTCCTCGCCGGAGAAGAACTTATCCATGAACTCCTCACTGGTCTCGGCTACGGACTCCTTCAGGGCGTCGTTGAATTCGGTGATGACCTCGTCCTTGCCCTCTGGGATCTCGATTTCCACCCGCTTGCCGTTCTGCATCTCATAGGCGCGCTTGTTCAGCACATCGATGATGCCGGTTACCCGCTTGCTGTCATCCCAGATGGGGACCACCAGGGGAGCAATTTTGTTGCCGAAGCGTTCACGCAGGGCGTCGAAGGTGGCGTTGTAGTCGGAGTTCTCTTCGTCAGTCTTGGAAATATAGATAAAACGGGGCATATCCCGTTCTTCACAATACTTCCAGGCTTTTTCCAGGCCCACGCTGATCCCGTCCTTGGCGGAACAGACGATAATGGCCGCATCAGCTACAGTCAGAGCTTCCATCACTTCGCCAGCGAAGTCAAAACCTCCTGGGGCGTCCAGCACGTTGATCTTACAGCCTTTGTACTCCAAGGGAGCAACTGCGGTAGAGATGGAAATCTGGCGCTTGATCTCCTCCGGGTCATAGTCGCAGACGGTGTTGCCGTCCGTAGCCTTCCCCATCCGGTCGATGGCGCCGGTCATATAGAGCAGGCTCTCTGTCAACGCGGTCTTGCCGCTTCCTCCGTGGCCCAGCAGGCAGACGTTGCGGATGTTTTGTACAGAATAGCTCATAATTGATTCCACTCCTTAAGTTTAGAACATTCCGGAACACACGGCGGTGGGTTGACTTTCCGCCTGTGATGCGCTATGTTGGTTATTATAACGTAAAAATGCCATTTTTGCAACTATTTTTTTGTACAGCAAAGGTACATATGCCCTTTTAAACGCTGCAAATTTCTTTGACTTTCGTATAAAGTGACCAAAATCGATGTTTGCCGTCATTTTCACCAACCTTCCAGCTGATTTCGTTCTGTGCTGTTGAAGGAGAAAATGTGGATTTCCACAGAATGGAATAGGAGACAAATGAGGACGGATGTTTTTTCCGAGGGCAGCAGTGTTGTAGTGTGCACCCGAGATTCACAGAAAATTTGTTGAAAAAGACTGTTTTTTATCTTGAGTACAAAAAATAATAGTTCTATGTTACAATATACACTGGGATTCCACGTAGGAGCAGTTGGAGGGAGAGGTATGGGCCGTTCCAAATTTCAGGATCTGCTGCGCAGATCCTTTGTGGGCTATATCTGCATTATTATTGGGGCGATCCTTGTTCTGTTTTTCGGCGGCTTTGCACTCAATTTTGCCAGTGTAGTGGTTGGGGGATGCCGGGAGAGCAACCGGCAGCTGTCGGCCAGGCTGGAGACACAGCTGGAGGACTATGAGGCTGGCCTGCTGGATTTGGTACAGCAGGAAAAGGTGCAGGCTGCCGTAGGAGGAGATCGTTCCAAACGGACTGAGGCCAATCAAGCGTTGTATCAGTTTGCCAATCAGCAGGACTTCAAGTCCTACTTTGTCCTGTTGGATCAGGAGGGGCGGCTGGTATGTTCTAACTTCAACGAGAGAAATCAAGAGAGCTTTGTAGAGTCGCCCTTTGCCTCCAGTGTGATCTCTCGTCTGGACAAGATGCCGGAGCAGATGCTTTGCTTTGTGTGTGCTGCCCCGCTGACCAGTGATCAGATGTGTTGTTATTCCATCTGCCGTGCAGTTTCCGACAAAGAAGGGCATTTAAGTGGTTATCTGATTTTCAATCTGCGGCGTGAGAGTTTCCGGAAGGAGATTCAGACACTGCCTCAGGATGTTCTGCTGACTGATCGGTACGACAATATTATTTACACAACCTTAGAGCCGGAGGAGGATCCTTTGGATAAACTGCCCTCGGGCAAATATGCCCTTGGGATTGCTGAGGATGGCATTGTAAAGGTCCGCGGAGAGTACTACTATGCGGCGGCTGAAACGGTGACCCAACAAGGACTGAAACTCTATGTGCTTACCTCTCTGGCGCTGTATATTCAGGCGCTGTGGTATGGGCTGTTCCTATTCCTGGTTCTGCTGCTGATCCTGACTGGAATCGTGTGGGTTTTGACCCGGGATTTTGCCCGGCAGAACGCCAGAGAGTTAGGGGAACTGACCTGCGCGGTCAAGGCAATGGCTCAAGGAGACATGGACTACCAGCTTCCGCTCCAGTGCTCTCAGGAGTCTCAGATACTATTTACTCAATTTCGGGATACGACCATGCATCTTCAGGAACTGAGCCGTCGGAACAGCGAACTGATGGATCGCCGCCGTCAGATGGAGATCAAGCAGCTGGAGGAGCAGTTTAATCCCCATTTTGTATTTAATGTGATGGAGACTGTGCGCTATCAGATCCGAGAAGATCCGGAAGCGGCATCTGAAATGCTGCTGTCGTTTGCCAGTTTGATGCGGTATAGCATCAACTATGGACATACCAAGGTCTCGTTGGAAACAGATGTGGAATATGTTAACGACTACCTGCTGCTGCAAAAAGTGCGGTATAACAACTGCCTGCACTATGAATTTCGTATTCCGGAGCAGCTGTTGGAGTATCAGGTGCCCAAGCTGCTGCTTCAGCCGGTCATCGAAAACAGTATCAAGCATGGCTACCAGGCAGGGAAGATGCTGAATATTGTGGTAGAAGCAGAACGGCAGGGAGACGACTTGTGTTTTACCGTACGGGACAACGGAAAGGGAATCGAAAGGGGCAGGCTGGAGGCCATTCGGGAGAGCTTTACTATGGAACTGAACAGTGTGTATGTCAAACATATTGGGCTGTACAATGTTCAAAAAGTTATTGAACTACTGTATGGACCAAAGTATGGGATCAGTATCGAAAGCAGACTTGGAGAGGGGACGCAGGTGACCATCACCATGCCCTGTGAAATGGAGAGCGAGCAATGAGAAAGGTTCTGTTGGTAGAGGATGAGAACCTGATCCGGCGCGGCCTAAAGTTCCAAATGGATTGGACTGCTGTACAATGTGTGGTATCAGGTGAGGCTGCTTCTGGTAGGGAAGGATTAGAGCAGATCAAGACCATCCACCCTGACCTGGTGATTACAGATATTCGGATGCCGGATATGGATGGGTTGGAGATGCTGGCAGCGGGCCGGGAGGAATGCCCTTTCGAGGCGATCATCATCTCCGGTTACAGTGAGTTTGAATACGCAAAACGGGCCATTCATCTGGGCGTGTCAGAGTATCTGCTGAAACCGGTGGATCTGAATGAACTCAAGACATGTATCCTGCGGCTTTCAGCCAAGAGAGAGGAAGAGTCTGCTTTGCGGGAACCTGCGATCCCCTTGGCGACTGCACTGGATCCCGCCTCGGTGTGCAACCAATATGCTGCGGAGATGCTTCAGTATATCCAACAGCACTATGCTGAGCGGATCTCCCTGACGGATCTGAGTCAGGTGTTGAATATTTCCTGCACGCATCTCAATGCAAAATTTAAAGCGGAAACAGGATACACCTTTCATGATTTTCTAAATTATTATCGCATCAGCAAGGCGGTGGAACTGCAAAAGTTGGGGACTTACAAGCTGTATGAAATTGCGGAATTAGTAGGTTTTTCAGATTATAAATACTTCAATAAGGTTTATAAGCGGTATGTGGGCTATGCGCCAAACAAGATTTTTCCGGTGAAAAAATAAACCGGAAACGGTTCAGACTCTGAAAGCAAGTCACTTTGTGGCCGGTTCAGTGTGAAGAGATTTGAAACAATATTATTGAAAAATCCATTGACAAATTCCTTTTCTGAATGTACAATAATAAGGCGGTTTTAAGAATCGTTGGTTTGCGGCTGTGCTGGAATTGGTAGACTGGCAAGCTTGAGGTGCTTGTGTCCGGACGGGCGTACGGGTTCGACTCCCGTCAGCCGCACCAAAAAGAAAGACACGACCGTAGGGTCGTGTCTTTCTTTTTTTGTTTCAGAGGGCCGATATGTAGGCTGCTTTTTGCTTTGTTTGAGCGAAAGATCCCGCCCCTCGGGCGGGATCTTTTTATGAAGTAAAGTGTAGGGAAAGATTTGAAACGGAGTGATCTTATGAAAGAACAGCGGCCCGCTGCTGAAAATAAAATGGGCACAATGCCAGTTCCTAAGCTGCTTTTTACGATGTCGATCCCAATGGTCATCTCTATGTTGGTCCAGGCGCTCTACAATGTTGTGGACAGCGTCTTTGTAGCCAAGCTCAGCGAGGATGCACTAAACGCAGTCTCTCTCGCGTTTCCGGTTCAGAACCTGATGATCTCGGTGGCTGTTGGCACTGGAGTAGGAATCAACGCACTGCTCTCTAAAAGCTTGGGAGAGAAACGGCAGGAGAGGGCTAACGCTACGGCTATGAATGGTCTGTTCCTTGCGGTGATCAGCTTTTTGGCTTTTGTGCTCCTTGGATTGACCTGCTCCCGGGTGTTTTTTCTGATGCAGACTGATCAGCAGACGATCGTGGACTATGGCGCCGCCTATATGACCATTGTCAGCGTTCTGTCCGGCGGCATATTCTTACAGATTACCTTTGATCGGGTGCTCCAGGCCACTGGGCGTACGGTGTATACCCTGTTTACTCAGGCGGTTGGGGCGATCATCAATATCATTCTGGATCCCATTTTGATTTTTGGACTGTTCGGCCTGCCACGGCTGGAGGTGGCGGGAGCCGCTCTGGCCACAGTGATCGGCCAGTTTATCGCAGCGGGGCTTTCCCTCTTCTTTAATCTGACCCGGAACCACGACATCCAATTCCGCTTCCGGGGATTCCGCCCGGACCGGGGCATCATCGCTCAGATCTATAGTGTGGGCATCCCCTCCATTGTCATGTCCTCCATCGGTTCTGTGATGGTGTTCGGCATGAACAAGATCCTGATCTCCTTCACTACCACCGCCACTGCGGTGTTCGGCATCTACTTCAAGCTTCAGTCCTTTATCTTTATGCCGGTGTTTGGTCTGAATAACGGCATGGTGCCCATTGTTGCCTACAACTACGGCGCAGGCCGGCCGGACCGGATCGTCCAGACCATCAAACTCAGTGTGGCGGCCGCTGTGACTATTATGCTGGTTGGTCTGCTGGCTTTCCAGTTTGCCCCCCATGTTCTGCTGGATCTGTTCCGGTCGGAGAACGACTCCGGCAATCTTCTGACCATCGGCATTCCGGCCTTGCGAATCATCTCCCTCAGTTTCCTGTTTGCTGGTTATGCCATCGTGTGCTCCTCGGTATTTCAGGCCCTGGGACACGGGGTGCTCAGTCTTCTGGTGTCTGCGGTGCGCCAGCTGGCGGTTCTGCTTCCGGTAGGTTTTCTGCTTTCACAGGTCAGCGGTTTGTCTGCTGTTTGGTGGGCATTTCCCATCGCGGAGCTGTTCTCCCTGACGCTGTCTACCGTATTCCTGCGCCGGGTCTACCTGCGGGAAATCAAGCCTCTGGCTTCCCGAGGTTCCAGCATCCAGGAATAAAAGAGAAATGGCTCACAGGTGTGTATCTGCGCATCTGTGGGCTGTTTTTGTATTTCAGCGGGTGGACAGATGGGCCAGAAGGCGGATTTGCGCTGATTTCGCACATATTTCTCTTGAACTGCTCAATGCGACTGTGCTATACTGAAGACAATGATTTGATGGGCCGGAGGAGAGGTTCATCTAAGTGCCGGACCTTGTCCGGTGTGCCGCCGGATGGAGGAAGGCCAGCCGGAAATGGATGGTACAGAAAGGATGTGGAACCTCATGGAAGGCCGAAGTCGCCACCGGGACACGCAGGAGCGCTGTCACGAACGGGAGGCCGCAGAGCCGGAACCAGGAGGTTCCGGCAGACCTGGCAGGATTTGAGCTGCAGGAAGGGGACAGAATGACCGTCCTCCTGTCTGCCATCCGATCGTAACAGCCACAGGTGCAGTGTGCCCTGTGGTTTTTTTGTGTCCCGCTTTCACTGCTGAAACAGATCGAAGGGGGAGAGTATCATGCATGAAAATTATGATCTGGAGCAGCTGTTGGAGCTGGTCCAGACCAGGAAGTTCCGCAGGCTGCGGGAACTTCTGGTGGATATGAATGAGGTAGATATTGCCGAATTTCTGGATGAGCTGGGACCGGAGGAGACGGTCCTGGTGTTCCGTTTGCTGCCCAAGGAGGTAGCAGCGGAGGTGTTCACTGAGCTGGAAGACTCTGATGATCAGGAACGCCTCATTAATGCCCTCAGCGACAAGGAGCTGCGGGAGGTGCTGGATGAGTTATACCTGGACGATACGGTAGATCTGATTGAGGATATGCCGGCCAACCTGGTCTCCAGGATCTTGCGGAATACCGACTCTACTACCCGTAGTCAGATTAACCAGCTGCTGAACTATCCTAAGGACTCAGCCGGTTCCATTATGACTACGGAATATGTCTATCTCCACCCAAACGCAACGGTGGAGGAGTCCTTTGCACGCATTCGCCAGGTAGGAATGGACAAGGAGACAATCTACACTTGTTATGTCACCCAGAACCGAGTGCTGCTGGGGGTGGTCACAGTGCGGAGGATGCTCCTGTCCAGCTATGAGACCCGTATCGGCGATATTATGGAAACCAATGTCCTGTCTGTTAACACCCACGAGGATAAGGAGGATGTGTCCCAGATACTGAATAAGTATGACTTGTCCGCGCTGCCGGTAGTGGATGCAGAGAATCGTTTGGTGGGCATTATCACCTTTGATGACGCTATGGACGTCATTGAGGAGGAGACCACCGAGGACTTTGAGAAAATGGCGGCCATTCTGCCTTCGGACAAGCCCTACCTCAAGACCGGTGTGTTTGAGACTTGGCGCTCCCGTATCCCATGGTTGATGTTGCTGATGCTGTCCGCTACCGTTACTGGAATCATCATTACAAGCTTTGAGTCGGCGCTGGCGGCCTGTGTAGTACTGACTTCCTTTATCCCGATGCTGTCAGGGACAGGAGGAAATTCTGGCTCTCAGTCGTCTGTGGCAGTCATCCGTGCGCTGTCTCTGGGGGAAATCGAGTTTTCTGACATGGCGGCGGTAGTGTGGAAGGAAGTCCGGGTTTCGGTGCTGTGCGGCCTGTGTCTGGCAGTAGCTAACTTTGTAAAGATGATGGTGGTGGACCGCTGGTTGATGCATAACCCAGAGGTCACTCCATTGGTAGCCTTGGTAGTTTGCCTTACCTTGGTGTTCACTGTGTTGTGTGCCAAGGTGGTGGGCTGCACCCTCCCCATGGTGGCGGAAAAGATCGGTATTGACCCGGCGGTGATGGCATCCCCATTCATTACTACCATTGTGGATGCGCTCTCTCTGTTGATTTACTTCTTCTTTGCTACCCGGCTGCTTGCTTTGTGAGCCGGCGTCTGGAATTGCCTGTGGGGCCAGAATTGGCCGGGATTCGGGTGGACACCCTGCTGAAGCGGCGGATGGGCCTGTCCGGAACTGTGGTGCGGCGGATCAAGTGGCTGTCTGATGGTATCTTGGTGGATGGGCGGCGGGTGAATACCCGGTATGTCCCACAGTTGGGGGAGGTGCTGTCGGTTCGTTTGTCTGACCCAGAGCGGCGCAGCGGCATTGCGCCCTCATCCGGTCCGCTGGACATTGTCTATGAGGACCCGGATCTTCTGGTGTTAAACAAGGCGTCTGGTGTAGCAGTTCATCCTGGACCAGGTCACTATAACGATACAATAGGTAATTTCCTTCTCTACTATTACGATTCTAAGGGGGAGGAAGGGGATTTTCATCCGGTCCACCGTCTGGATCGGGGGACTTCCGGCCTAATGGTGGTGGCCCGCCATCCCCACGCCCAGGAGGTTTTAAAACGGCAGCTGCACACATCGGACTTTCGCCGGACTTATCTGGCGGTATGTGAGGGTACACTGGAGCCTGCTTTCGGTATGGTAGACGCGCCTCTTGGCCCAAAAGAAGGCTCACTGGTGGAGCAGTGTGTCCGCCCGGACGGGAAGTCAGCACGTACCCGATATGAAACGATCCAGAAGGCCGGGAACTATTCTCTGCTCCGCTTGGAACTGGACACCGGGCGGACTCACCAGATCCGGGTCCATCTCGCCTGGCTGGGCCATCCTCTGGTAGGGGATTTCCTTTATGGAAAAGAATGCCTGGAAGTGATCCGCCGGCCCGCCCTGCACTCGGCGGAACTCTCCTTCCGCCACCCGATCACTGGAGAGCGGCTGTCCTTTTCCCAGCCACTCCCAGAAGATATGGCAGCCCTTTTACCGGGCTATCTGCCGGTCCCGAGGGATCCGTTCTGAGTATATACGAAAAAGCCCGGCTGATGCCGGGCTTTTGATTGCATAAATAACAATTTGGTTGTGTAGAAAACGATGCTGTGACAGGTGGCCTAGTCGGATCAGACTGTGGTCTGGTCCGATTTGTTGTGCCGGGGCTTCTGCTGTGCGGTCATGGCTTCGTGTTCCAGGCGAAGTTCAGTCCAAAGCTGCTGAGAAGTCCAGCTTTTGTTGGTTGGGGTGAGCATCGCCTTTAGGGCAATTCTGGGCAGGCCGGCGCGGCTCATCGCCATCAGGATCTGATCCAGACGTCCCTGAGCCAAACCGCAGAATATCAGCATGGGATCCGAAAAGGATTCCTCCACGGGTCGGATCTCCTCGCTGCGTGACAATAGTTCCTCTAGGGTCAGCCCATACTGCTCGGGGATGACCTGCCGGATCCGCACACGGAGCATGAGAAAGATCTGGCGGAGTTTTGCCCACTCTGGGCTGGAGCAGTTATACATAAGAACGGTCTCATTGGACATTGGGATCCCTCCTGTTATTGAAACTAGAACGAGGGCGGAGCGGTGGTTCGCTCCGCCCTCGCATTTTATCTGAGGTCACACGCTGGCCAGAGCCTGCTCCAGATCAGCAATAATGTCTTTGGCATCCTCGATACCAACGGAGAAGCGCACCAAATCTGGGGAGACTCCGGCGGCGGCCAATTCTGCATCGTTCATCTGGCGGTGGGTAGAGGAGGCGGGGTGCAGCACACAAGTCTTGGCGTCTGCCACATGAGTGGCGATAGAGGCCAGCTTCAGACCGGCCATGAATTTCTCCGCTGCGGCCCGTCCGCCCTTGACGCCAAAGATGACCACACCGCAGGTGCCGTTGGGCAAGTACTTCTGGGCCCGCTGGTGGTATTTGTCCCCAGGCAGCCCGGCATACTGCACCCAGGCGATTTTTTCGTGGTCCTGGAGATACTCGGCCACGGCCTGGGCATTCTCACAGTGTTTCTTCATGCGCAGGGGCAGGGTTTCCAGCCCGATATTCAGCAGGAAGCAGTTGTTGGGGGAAGGGATGGAACCCAGGTCCCGCATAAGCTGAACGGTGGCCTTGGTGATATAGGCTCCCTCCAAACCGAAACGCTGGGTGTAGGTGACTCCGTGATAGCTTTCGTCCGGGGTGGTCAGGCCGGGGAACTTGTCGGCATAGGCGTTCCAGTCGAACTTGCCGCTGTCCACGATAGCGCCGCCCACGGTGAGGGCATGGCCGTCCATATACTTGGTGGTGGAGTGAGTGACGATATCACATCCCCACTGGAAGGGGTGGCAGTTCACCGGTGTGGCGAAGGTGTTGTCCATGATGAGGGGTACACCGTGAGCATGGGCTGCCTTGGCGAATTTTTCAATGTCAAGGATGGTGAGGGCGGGATTGGCGATGGTCTCACCAAAGACTGCTTTGGTGTTGGGCCGGAAAGCGGCGTTCAACTCCTCCTCAGAGCACTCCGGATCTACAAATGTGAACTCAATGCCCATGCGCTTCATAGTGACAGCGAACAGGTTAAAAGTCCCGCCGTAGATGGAAGTGGAGGAGACAATATGGTCTCCACAGCCCGCAATATTGAAGATCGCATAGAAATTGGCTGCCTGTCCGGAGGAAAGCAGCATAGCGGCGGAGCCGCCCTCCAAGGCACAGATCTTGGCTGCCACCGTGTCGTTGGTGGGGTTTTGAAGTCTGGTATAGAAATAACCGCTGCTCTCCAGGTCGAACAGCTTGCCCATTTCCTCGCTGGTCTCATAGCGGAAAGTGGTGGACTGAACGATGGGGAAATTGCGGGGCTCGCCGTTGCCTGGCCGATAACCGGCATGGAGACAATCGGTGGAGATCTGATAGTCGCTCATGGAGATTCCCTCTTTCTAATCAAGATAATATACCGATACTAAGAGTACTGAGATTTTGGGGGCTTGTCAAGAAAAAAGTGAGCAGCTCAGTCCTCGGGGGCAGACAGGAGTACCTGATCCAGAAGGGCTTCCTCGGCCTGCATGGTCTGGTGACTGCGGGAGTGGTAGGTGTGCCCGGCAGACTGGATCTGGATGGCGTCCACTCCATCCACTTGGCTTAGGGTGAGGACAAGGCAGTAGTCTGCCAAGGTAAGAGAAACATCGGCTAGACCTCCGTATTGTTCCGACAGGCTGAGTGTGAGCAGACCGTCCTCCAGGGACCAGCCCTGGAGTGTGAGACCATCAGGAAAGGGAGAGGTCAGGCCAATCTGAGTTGGGCCGGCGAAGAGGGCGTCCACCAGTTCTTCCACGCCGGGACCCTCTGGACCTTGATAGGGCTGGGAAAGGATAGCTGGACCGTGAGGGGTCCCTTTGGACGGGTCAGCACAGAAGTAGAGTTGGGCTGCGGAGCTGTTTCCGCCACCTCCACAGCCGGAAAGCGAGAGCGTCAGGGCCAGCATGGCCAGCAATGCGGAAGATCTCACAGGGGTTCACCTCCTACTTCTGGAGTTTCACAGGGAAAACCGGCGGTGAATACACTGCCTTCGGGCTGGCGGCGCTGGGCGGTGATCCAGCCGCCATGGCGGCGTACGGTATCACGAACGATGGATAGTCCTAAACCGGTGCCGCCGGCGGCTCGAGAGCGGGCCTTATCTACTCGGTAGAAACGGTTGAATACCTTGGGAAGTTCTTCCTCTGGGATGCCGATACCAGTATCCGCCACCTCCAGCAGTACCTGATCCCCATCACGGTAGACAGAGACGAACACCTTTCCGCCAGGAAGATTGTACTTGATAGCGTTTTCCATCAGGTTAAAGCAGATCTGGTACAAGTCGTCCTCTGTACACCTCAGGGTACAGCCGGAGCGCAGACTGGCTTCTACCGTGACCTGAGCGGCATCTGCCACTGGGGTCAGCATGGACAGGGCCCGTCTAGCCACAGCGGCCAGATCTACGATCTGGGTGATACCCACAGGCAGGCTGTCCAACCGGGTGAGGGAGAGCAGGTGCTCGGTGATGCGGGTGAGGCGGTCGGCCTCCTCTCCAATGTCCGAGACGAAGTCCCGAAGGGTCTCCTGATCCATCTCCTCGCTTTGGAGAATGGAATCAGCCAGCAGGCGGATGGAGGCAAGAGGAGTTTTCAGTTCGTGTGAGGCATCGGAGACAAAACGGCGGCGGACTTCCTCGGTGGTCTGAAGGCGGTCGGTGAGTTGGTTGAATTCTTCTGCCAAGTGGGCCAGTTCGTCCTTACCTGCCGGCTGGAGACGGTGGCCGTACTCACCTTCCCCAACCACTCGGATGGCGCCCAGAAGCGCTCCGATCCGGGCGGTAAGAACCCTGGAGAAGAGCGCGCTCACCGACAGGGCGATCACTGCCAGGACCAGGGAGATGGTGCGCAGATTTTGCTGAAGATTCATCAACAGTGCTCCCTGGGTCTGGTCTCGGTCGCAGATATAAATGGCGCCGATGGTCATATCACGGTACACAATAGGAGCAGCAGCCGTGGAGAGGAGGGTGCCCTCTTGATAGGCAGAGTAAAAAACATCATTGCCCTGCAGGGCTAGGACTACCTCCTGAAAGAGGGCGTATTGGTATTGGGGGGATGGGAACTGTTCTGATGATTCCGCACCATCATCATTCTCCTGCTGGGTCAGACTGTCGTACAGCAGCAAGCCGGAAGGGTCAGTGACCAGGATGCGTTCCAGTCCCATGCTGTCCAGCCGGTTCATTACCCGGGCTACCTGATCGGCGGAGAGGGACTCTAATTCCATAAGGGCGGAGGACATGACAGCTGCCTGGCTGCGCAGGGAGTCCTTTTTGGAGGAGACCAGCAGGTCCTGTGCAGCCAGCAGAGGATAGGTGTTCAGCAGTACCAGCACCAGGGCCAGGATGGCCAGATAACTCATGGCATACTTGACCTGGAGTCGGGCGAAAAAAGGAATCTTCTGTTGTTCTTTCTCTGTGCTCAAGAGACTTCCCCTTTCTGGCGGGCTATGGTCATTTAGATGGGGTGGTAGAGACGGGACGGCTGCTGAGATAGTAGCCCACGCCCCATTTGGTGCGGATATATTCAGGGTTGGCAGGATCAAGCTCCAGCTTCTCACGCAGACGGCGGACATGGACATCCACGGTGCGGTAATCCCCGATGTATTCATAACCCCACACGACATTGAGCAGGTTTTCCCGGCTGTATACACGCCCCGGGTTGCGCATGAGCAGCTCCATCAGGTCGAATTCTTTGGCGGTGAGATCTACCGGGACGCCATCCTTCCAGGCGGAGCGTTCGTTGGGGTCCAGACGGATGTGACCCACGGTGAGGGGGCTTTTGGCCGCCTGCTTTTGTACTGCCGCACCGGAGCGGCGCAGCAGGGCGCGGACCCGAGCCTTCAGTTCCAGGATATTGAAAGGCTTGGTGATATAGTCATCTGCTCCGCACTCAAAGCCCATAATTTTGTCCGCGTCCTCCCCCTTGGCGGTGAGCATGATGACAGGCACGTTAGAGAACTCGCGGATGCGCATACAGGCCTGTAGCCCATCGATCTTGGGCATCATGAGATCGAGGATAATCAAATCGAAATTACCCTCGCGGGCCAGTTCTACTGCTTCTTCTCCATCGTAGCCGGTCTCTACTTGATATCCCTCATTTTTTAAGTTGAAGGTGATTCCCTTCACCAGGACGCGTTCGTCGTCCACGACCAATATCTTTGCCATAGCTTGAAACTCCTTCTATTCTGAACCAGTAGGCAGTAGGTTGCCAGGTCAGTCTGGGGCGGATGCGCAGATATACGGGCGCAAGGCTTCCAATGTGGCATCCCCGATCCCGGATACCTCTGTCAGTTGGTCTATTGTACGAAAAGGCCCGTGCTCTGCCCGGTAGGAGGCGATGGCCTCTGCCTTGGCTGGGCCGATGCCTGGCAGACGCTCCAGATCCTTCGGCGCAGCAGTGTTCAAATCGATGACCTCTCCCTCGAGCAGGCTGTCCGGGCGGCCTATGCTGCTCGTACTTGTGTTAGGCTGGAGCGGGACATTGCCGTCCGGCTGGGCGGCGGTGATGGTATACGGCTCCGGACTGCGCTGTCCTGCCAGAAACCAGCCGCCTGTAAACAGGACAAAACCGGCGGTAAGCAGCAGGGCAAACTTCTCATACCGGGGTAGATCCGCCATATTTTTCTCCCTCCTGACGCTTGCGGAGTGGTGGGGCGTTTGTTATAATAAAGTTTACATATTATTGCAACGCCCGACTGGTCGGTCCCAATTCATCTTTTTATTATACCATATACATGGAGAATTGCCCAATGAAAAAATCACGTTTTCTGTCGCTGGTCCTCACGTTATCTGTGTTGGCGGCCATATTTCTGCCAATGTCCGCCTCTGCGCTGGAGGAACCGGCGCTGAGTTGTACCCATGCAGTTCTGCTGGATGCCAATTACAATGAAGTCCTGTATGATAAGGGGGCCTATGAAAAAGCTTATCCCGCCAGTATCACCAAGGTGATGACCTCTCTGCTGGTGCTGGAGGCAATCCAGGCGGGAAAGCTTGCTCCTGATACCCCTATTACAGCTTCGGCTGCGGCGGCGCAGATCCCAGAAGGAAGTTCTACGGCCAATATCAAGGCGGGGGAAGTGCTAACGGTAGAACAGCTGCTGTATTGTTTGCTGCTCCCTTCAGCCAACGAGGCGGCTCAGATCCTGGCGGAGGCGGTAGACGGGGATCAGGCGGCCTTCGTAGAGCACATGAATCAGCGGGCCAAGGATCTGGGGTGCCAGGGGACTCATTTTGTAAATGTCCATGGCTTCCATGATCCCAACCACTATACCACCGCCTACGACATTGCTCTGATGATGCAGGCGGCCATGAAGTATGAGCTGTTTCAGACAATCATTACCAGCCCCAACCATGTGATCCCTGCCACCAACCTGTCGGAGGAGAGGACGGTCCGCAATACAAACGCTCTCACTTCCAACTGGACATATACCGGGTATCTTTACCGCAAGGGTACTGGGGGCAAGACAGGTTCCACCGATGAGGCGGGCAAGTGCCTGGTAGAGACGGCGAAGGATGGAGATACTTATCTGATCTCGGTCATCCTGGGTTCCGGTCCGGTGACGGACAGCAATGGAGAGGAACGCCAAGGCCAGTTTTATGAGACGATCCGCTTGCTGGACTGGGGATTTGACAGCTTCCGACGAGTCACTTTGGCCCCGGAAGGTACGCTGGTAGCCAAGGTCAAGGTTAACCTGTCTACCCAGGCGGATGAGGTGAATGTGAAACCTCAGGGTGAAGTCACCCGTACTTTGCCCAAGGATGTGGATCTAGATCGGGTAGAGATGGTTCCTCGCCTGTTTAGTGAGAGTGTGGATGCCCCTGTGGAGGCCGGCCAAGTGTTGGGAACTATGGTGCTCAGCTATGAGGGAACGGAGTATGGTACGCTGGATTTAGTGGCCGACACTTCGGTGGAGCGTTCACAGCTGCTGTATTATAAAGCTCAGGTAGAGCAATTCTTCCAGCACGCTGGGGTCAAACTGATCTTGGTGGTGGCGCTGATCGTTGTAGTGGTAGTTTTGCTGCGGCTGTTGGTGTTCCGCAGATCTCGGCGCTACCGCGCCGGTGTTGGATCTGGCCGGAGAGGTCATTACAGTGGACGCCGCCGCCGCTGAAGATTTTGACACTGAGTGCTGTGACCAAATTTGAAGTTTAATAAAAATGACCCGCCGCA
>ENA-ORUF01000496-ORUF01000496.1-human-gut-metagenome-genome-assembly--contig:-NODE-496-length-54705-cov-5.577694_pt1 | contig 54705 bp, 38 predicted proteins | sample MGYA00242077_ERZ509203 | MGnify/ENA primary metagenome ERZ509203 (study PRJEB26280, sample SAMEA2338834) | human gut metagenome | biome: human gut; feature: human-associated habitat; material: faeces... | reverse complement strand
AAATAATCTTCAGTGCGTCCATTTTTGAATCCTCCATTTGTTTTTAGACGTTCATACACGGCACTTTGCCGTCAGAGGACCGCCCGTTTAATGATATTGTCATTAACCCCGCTGTGGTCTCAGCGGACACTAACGCCTAAATAGGATATCACAAAACCTGCGTAAATGCAAGCGTTCTGACCAAAATAAATGCAAAAATTTTCTGTTTTGCCCAACAGACAGTCTTTCACGCTCCGATCAGACAAACTGCTGCTTATCTGCCGTCAAAAACTTTTTGCGCAGGATGTTGGCGCTGACGGCAGGCAGGCCGAATTTTTCTTCCAGAAAGCCGGTGAGCAGCGAGGGGTTCAGGTTCAGCTCCTGCGCAGCGGGCAGGCACAGATCCATGTGCAGGCTGTCCCCCTCCGTGGTGTACTCCACCTGCGGGATGTGATCCTTCAGCTCAATGATCTTGTTGCCTTTTTTGCCGTGCTTTTCCACCGGAGCGCTTTCCAGCGCATTGTACTGATCCAGCGCCGCAGCCGCTGCCGCCGGGTAGGTGATGCGATAGCATGCGTAGGCAATGAGGTCCGCCTTCATCTGCACCGGGCCAACGTGCGTGATCACGATGCCTGCAGGCATGATGGCATTGAGGGCCGCTTTCCACTGTTCAAAATCCGGGGCTTCCGCTTCGGTCTTGACGTCCACGCACTCGCACTCGCTCTCCTGCCCCAGAGAAAGCGGGCAGGCAAAGGTCATGTAGATATGGGGGTTGAAGCCCAGCGTATGCCACACCGGCAGGCCGCTGCGCTTGAGCACCCGCTGCATCACCCGCTGCAGGTCCAGCAGGGAGATGTAGGAGGCCTCATTCTTTTTCTCAAACGAGATTCTTACTGTAATCAAAGCAGGGACCTCCTAACAGGTGATTTGCACCGCAGCCGTGGCAGGCACGGTTGCAGGGCTGGGTGGTCTGGGCGGCAAGAGCCTTTTGGTACTCCCGCACCAGATATTCGTGGGTGACGCCGTAATCCATGTGGGACCAGGGCGTTACCTCGTCCAGACCAATGGGGCGCTGGCAGTAAAATGCCGGGTCGATGCCCAGATCAGCAAAGGTCTGCAGCCAAGTATCGTACTTGAAGCACTCTTCCCAGCCGTCAAAGTAGCAGCCGCGCTTGTAGGCTTCCACAATGACCGGTGCCAGACGGCGGTCGCCCTTGGCGAACACGCCCTCCAGAAAGCTGGTGGTGCTGTCGTGGTAGTTGACCTTGATCTTGCGGCTGCGCACACTTTCCAGCAGGTGCTTCTGCTTGGCGCGCAGCATTTCTTCGGTGTCCATGGGCACGAACTCAAACGGCGTATGGGGCTTGGGCACAAAGCAGGCACAGCTGATGGTCACCTGTACGCCCTTGCCCTTGCCGCGTTTGGGCAGAGAATAATAGAGGTCTACCACCTTCTGCGCCGTCTCTGCGATGCCCTCAATGTCCTCCATGGTCTCGGTGGGCAGGCCCATCATGAAGTAGAGCTTGACCGAGGTATAGCCCGCGTTGAATGCAATGGTGCAGGTCTTTTCGATCTCGTCCCATGTGACATTCTTGTTGATGACGTTGCGCAGGCGCTGGGTGCCGGCTTCGGCGGCGAAGGTCAGGCCGCTCTTGCGCACCTTGGTGGTCTTTTCAATGAGGCTCTGGGAGAAGTTGTCCACGCGCAGCGAAGGCAGCGACAGACTCACATGCTCCTTGGGTGCCCACTCGTTCAGATCGTCCAGCAGCTCTTCCAGCTGGCCGTGATCAGAGGTGGACAGGCTGGAAAGGCTCAATTCTTCATAGCCGGTGTTAGCGCACAGCTCCTGCGCCGCCCTGTTCAGAAGGCCCGCGTCACGCTGGCGCATGGGACGGTACAGAAAGCCCGCCTGACAGAAACGGCAGCCGCGCACACAGCCGCGCAGCACCTCAATGCTGGCGCGGTCCTGAATGGCACCCACCATGGGCACCACGAAATTCGTAGGCGGGGCAAACTCGTTCAGGTCCTTGATGATGGCCTTGGTGATGCGCGCCGGGATGCCCGGCTCATTGGGGGTGATGGCCTTGACCCGACCATCTTCGTAATACTCCACATCGTAGAACGCCGGGATATAGACGCCGGGGATCTTTGCAATGCGCAGCAGCAGTTCCTTTTTGGAAACGCCGCCCTCCTTCTTGGCCTTTTCGATCTCGGCGCAGATGCCGGGCAGCTGGTTTTCGCCCTCACCCAGCTGGACCACATCAAAAAAGTCCGCGATCGGCTCCGCATTGCAGGCACAGGGGCCGCCCGCCACGATCAGCGGCCAGCTTTCATCGCGATCCTTGGAATAGAACGGGATGCCCGCCAGATCCAGCATAGCCAGAATATTGGTATAGGAAAGCTCGTACTGCAGGGTGAAGCCCACTGCATCAAAAGCGGTGAGCGGGTCCTTGCTCTCCATGGTGTAGAGCGGCAGACCAAGACGCTCCATCTCGGCCTTCATATCCAGCCACGGCATAAAAGCACGCTCGCACCACCAGTTTTCGTGGCTGTTGAGCAGCTCATACAGGATCTTTTCGCCGAGGAAGGACATACCTACCTCATAGGTGTCCGGAAAGCAGAACGCAAAGCGGACATCCACTTTTTCTTTGTCCTTATATACACTGCCGGGTTCTCCGCCGGTATAACGACCAGGCTTCTGTACCCGTCCCAGTGCTTCTTTCAGTTTTGGATCAAACATCGAGTCCTCCAATAAACAGTCCATTTTTACACGTCATTTTATTGTACCCGAAACGAGCTGTTTTTTCAATCATTTCCCTTAAACTTTTTGCCTGCACGCCGCATTTCGCACAGGCAGGATGCCAGCTGCGCCCCATCCAGCGGTGGAACGGGCAACAGATTGAATCCCCCGGTCAGCAGATTTGCCGCCCAGAAGGCACTGCCGCGGATGGTCAGTTCCTGTTCCAGCCGCAGTGCCCAGATGCCTGCCAGCATGAAATTGACCGCCGGGCCTACAGCAGCCAGCCAGAAGAGCCGCCCCGGTGAAAGGCCCCGGGCCGGAGCGTCCATCCGCATACAAAAGCCAGTCATGGTCACCTCAATGACCGGAAAGCGGCGCAGAAACACACAATACACCAGAATGTGCCCGCACTCGTGCAGGAACGCCGCCAGCAGGCCCAGCCGCAGAAAGCCGCTTGCATCAAAGTAGAGCAGAAAATACAGTGCGCTACACAAAAGCAGCGGGTCGCGGAACACCAGCGGCCCCAGCTGCCGGGAATCATGCAGCTTCATGAGGAAAGGCCCAGCGCATCCGCCGGGTCACAGGCTGTTCCCTTCCGGTACAGTTCAAAATGCAGGTGTGCTCCCGTAGCGCGCCCGCTGCGCCCTGCTGCGCCCAGCAGCTGCCCTGCTTCCACCACCTCGCCCGGGCGGACATAGGCGTACTGCAAATGGGCGTAAAGTGACTCGCTGCCATCTGTATGGAGAACACGCAGACAGGTGCCATAGCTTGTGCTGCGGTATGCCTGCACCACCGCACCGCCTTCCGCAGCAAGCACTTCTGTTCCCTCTGCACAGGCAAGATCAATGCCCTTATGGAACGTCCTTTCCCCGGTAAAAGGATCCTGCCGCCAGCCGTATCCGTCCGAAACACGGTACTGTGTGGTGTCCAGCGGGAAACAAAGCTTCCCCGTTTTTTTCTGCGCCCGCACCGGAAGCACCAAGCACACCAGCAGTCCGGCTAAAACTGCCAGAAAAATCACCCTCCGTCCGGGCTGCTCCCTGCCGTGCCCGGCTCGTCCCCATCGCTTTGCCCGCACCTTCTGCCTCCCGCCTTCCGTTTGCTTTTTATTTATGCAGGCAAACACGCAAAAAGACCCGGCAGAGGGTTTGCTCTGTCGGGTCTTGCAAATATTATCTGCGTAACCTGAAAAAATCCAAAATCCGTTTCAGGCGGCTTCTGGGGGCGGGTGTCTCCACCACCACCGGCTTTATCGGCTTGGCTGCAGGGGCAGGCTGCGGCTCTGTACGCTTTTTATGATTGACCATCTGTTCCAGCTGGTCAAAGCGGTCGCCGCTTTCCGGTGCCTCAGCAGATTCCGGGTGAGAAGCTTCTGCCTGTTTTGCAGCGGGAGCCGCTTCCGTTTTCGCAGGTTCTGGCTTTGCTGCTTCGGCAGAAGGTTCAGGCTGTTTTTCCTGCGCAGCGGCAGAAAGCTTCCAAGGCTCCGGCTGCGTCCAGTCATTTTTCAACAGCTCATACATGCCCATCTGGCCGTTCACCAGTGCTTCGTCCTCAGCGGGCTTTACCTTCTGGTAGCTGCCGTCCGGGCGCATCTCGCGGGCATTGACGTTATCCCGCAGCTGCAGCTGCAGAATGTCGGTAAGCTTCCGCACCAGCACGGGATCCTCCACGCGCACGCCCACCTCCACGCGGCACTCGGTGTTGCGGGTGAGGAAATCGCCGGATGCAATATAGATGCGGGTATGTGCACCATCGAAGAAGCTGTAAATGCGGCCATGCTCCAGATAACGACCCACAAGGCTGCGGATATGCAGGTTCTCCGTCTTGCCGGGCACGCCGGCGCGCACACAACAGATGCCGCGCACGATCATATCAATGCGCACACCGGCACAGCTGGCTTCCTGCAGCTTGAGGATGATGTCCCGGTCGCTGATGGAATTGTTTTTCAGGATTATGGATGCCGGACGGCCCATGTGGGCGGCGGCAATGACACGATCCATCTCTTCCAGCAATACGCTCTTGAAGCGCAGCGGTGCTACCAGCATCCGGTCGCTCTCCTCAGTCAGCTTCTGCACGGCAAGGTTCTGGAACACATTGGAAGCTTCCTCGCCAATGCCATGGTCTGCCGTAATGAAGGAATAGTCCGTGTAAAGCTCACTGGTCTTTTCGTTGTAGTTGCCGGTGCCGATCTGGGTGATATAAGAGTAGCCCTCTTTGCTCTTTTTGGTGATAAGGGTCAGCTTGGAGTGCACTTTGTAATCATCAAAGCCATAAATGACCGTACAGCCTGCGCTTTCCAGCTGCTTCGACCAGTCGATATTGTTCTGCTCGTCAAAGCGGGCGCGCAGCTCCACCAGCGCCACCACCTCTTTGCCGTTCTCAGCGGCTTCCATCAGCGCCTGCACGATCTGGGACTCCCGCGCCATACGGTACAAGGTCATTTTGATGGAAATGACCTCAGGATCATGAGCAGCCTTTTTGAGCATGGCAATGAAGGGCCGGATGGACTGGTACGGGTAGCTGAGCAGCACATCGTGCTTCTGCACTTCAGCGGCAAGGTCGTAGTCCGGCGGCGGCAGCATGGGCCGTGCAGCCGGGTAGAACAGTTCCGGCCGCCCCTCCGCTTCCATGCGGCCGGTGAGCTTGTAGAAAAAGCTCAGATCCAGCGGGCTTTTCTGCTCGAACACCCGTTTATGGGTGAGCAGCAGACGGTTGCACAGCAGGCGTTCTACCTCCGGGGCCGGGGCAGGCGTGATCTGCAGACGCACCGCAGCCAGCTTGCGGCGGCGCTTAAGCAGCTCGGTCATGATCTCGCGGTAGTCGATATCATGATCCATCATGCCCTCTTTTACGTCGATATCCGCATTGCGGGTAACACGGAAGAGACATTTTTCCTGAATCGTCTCTTTGCCAAAGATGCTGGCCGCAAAGTGCAGCACCAGCTCTTCGGTAAGTGCAAACTGCGTTTCGCCGTCTTTTTTCACAACGTGCATCCGTTCCATCTGGCTGGAAATGGGAATGATGCCAAGGCTCTGCCCTGCCGGGTGTTTTTCCTTGAGCAGAACGCCAAGGTAAATCTCCTTATTGCGCAGGAATGGGAACGGATGGCGGTTATCCACGATCTGCGGGCTGAGGATAGGGAACAGCTCCGTTTGGAAGTACTTCTTCCAGAAGTGCTCGTCCTCCTTGGACAAGTGGTCAAGATCCACCTTGCGCCAGCCGCACTCCGCCAGTGCTTCCAGCGCCTTTGCGTAGTATTTATCGCACTCCTCCTGCAGCTGTGCCGTTTTGGGCATGATGGCAGTCAGCTGTTCCGCCGCGGACATGTTGGTCTTGTTTTCCCTCTTGACCTTTTTGCCCTGTTCCTGTTCCAGATTGGCGCGCTCCTGCAGAGAACCCACGCGCACCATAAAAAACTCGTCCAGATTGGAGCCGTAGATCGCAAGAAATTTGACCCGCTCTGCAAGCGGAACATTTTTATCCTTTCCCAGCGCAAGAACGCGCCGGTTGAAATCCAGCCAGCTCAGTTCCCGGTTGATAAAAATGGTATCGTCACTCATAATCATTCCCCTTTTTGCTGCGCCGGGCCGCCGGCTGCGGCTCAGCTCACGGTTGCCATTCCTGCCCAGGAATCCACAATGGTCTGTGTCAGGCCCGGAACATTGGCTGCATCTTCTACCCGTTCAAACGGGCCATTCTGCGTCCGGTAATCCAGAATCGTCTGTGCGCGCTTTTCCCCTACGCCCGGCAGTGTGCACAGCGCAGAGAGATCAGCAGTGTTCAGATCCACCAGCACATACTGTTCCAGCCCGGTCGTATCCGGCAGGACCTGCGGTTCGGCAGCCTGCAGCGGCACGGCAAAGCCAAAGGCCAGCACCGTGCACAAAACCACCGCCGCCAGCGACAGCGCAAGAAAGAGTTTTTCCTTCTTTTGCAGGACCAGAAGATGCGTTTCTCTCATTGTACCTGACTTTCCTCCAAAAAGAAAGGCTTCTGCGAAAGAATTTGCAGAAGCCTTGCACAAATTTTACGCCAAATTTTCAGCATCCCGCACCATACGGTACAGCACTTCCACTGCAGAACCTGCCGCAGCATCGGTCAAAGTGACCTTTTGGGCAGCAAGACGCAGCTCAGCCGGGGCATCCGCAGCTGCGGTGCTCTGGCTGGAAGCGCGCACCATGTCCAGCATAGGCAGCCCTCCGGCAAGTACCAGCACATCTTCCGGGTCGATGCCCACCGGCATACACACGGCATCCAGCATTTCACGGCCGGAGACGGTTCTGGGGGTCAGGATCAGCGTATCCGCTGCGGCACGCTCGCCCAGCAGCACCGCTGTGCGGTCGCCCAGAGATTTTTCCAGCAGCGAGATCATGGGCACTGCCTTGCTGTCCTGATACAGCAGCACCCGCAGCACTTCTTCCCCCTTGATGTCTGCCGCGTTTGCCAGCAGATAAGGGGTCCATTCCTGCCGCAGATGACGCTCCAATGCCTCGCTCATGCGCAGCACGCGGGTAGTACCGTCGGTCATCTGCAGGGCAATGCCCACGCCCTCTGCCACCGGAAGACGGGCGAACAGGTCGGCATCCTGCCCGGCAAAGGTGCACAGCGGCTGGCGGGTGCCATCGGAAAAATGGTAGGCCATGGCACCGCCGCACACCAGCGCAGGAGCGCTGAGCCGCACACTGCCCAGAATGGACCGCACTGCCCGCGGCGTGCGCTGGGAAAACACCGTAAAACGTCCGCCGCGGCGGACGAACAGCTGCAGCACATCCCGCACCACCTGCGTCAGGTTGCCGTCGGCACCCAAAAGCAGATGGTCCAGATCACACAGTACAAGCGTTGAAGAAAGATGGTTCATACCGTTCCCCTCCTGAGCGTTGCAAGAAAACGAGTGAAGTATTCCGGCAATTCCGAATCGAACCGCAGATGTTCGCCGGTGATCGGGTGCACAAAGCCCAGCGTTTTGGCGTGCAGGCACTGGCCGTGCAGGCTGGTGATGCAATTGTGCGGGCCATACACCGGGTCGCCCGCCACCGGGTGCTGGATGGATGCCATGTGCACGCGGATCTGATGGGTGCGGCCGGTCTTCAGGCGGCATTCCAGCATGGTAAAGTTGTTCAACCGTTCCAGCACCTGATAGCCGGTATAGGCATATTTGGTGTGCGGCTCACTGGCCGGGTAGACCGCCATCTTTTTGCGGTCGGTCTTGCTGCGGCCCAGATTGCTTTCCACAAAGCCCTCATCTTGTGCAAAGCCGCCGTACACGATGGTGCGATACGCGCGCTCCACACTGTGCACCGCCATCTGCTGGGAAAGGCCGATGTGCGTTGCATCGTCCTTTGCCACCACCAGCAGTCCGCTGGTGTCCTTATCGATGCGGTGCACGATGCCGGGGCGAATCTCGCCGCCGATACCGGACAGGCTTCCCTTGCAGTGCCACAGCAGCGCGTTCACCAGCGTGCCGTCCGGGTTGCCGGGAGCCGGGTGCACCACCATGCCTTTGGGCTTGTTGACCACCAGCAGATGCTCATCCTCATAGACGATTTCCAGCGGGATGTCCTGCGGCACGGCCTCAATGGGCTTTGCGTCCGGAATTTCCAAAACGATGGTGTCGCCCGCCTTGAGCTTCAGGCTTTTGGCAACCAGCCTGCCGTTGCACAACACATGACCGTCGGCCACCAGCGCCTGCAGAGCAGACCGGGAAAGGCCGGTGTCCTCGCCGCTCAGAAAGCGGTCGATGCGCTGGCCCGCCGTCTCCTGCTCCACCACAAATTCACGCTGTTCCATGGCTCACTGCTCCTTCGGGGACTGCCCGTTCTCAGCGTGCAACTCTTCCAGAAAAATTACCAGCACCCAGAGGCCCACGCCCACACACACGCAGATATCCGCAAAATTGAACACCGCAAACTGCATGAACAGCAGATTGATGTAGTCCACCACCTCGCCGTTGAGCACACGGTCGATCAGGTTGCCGATGCCGCCGGCAAGGATCAGCAGCAGTGCGGCCTGCTGCAGGTATCTGCCGCGGCTGCGGAAGAACAGCCCGTAGGCCACAAAGATCAGCGCTACGCTGGTAGCGATGATGAGGAACAGCTGCTTGCCGCTGAGCAGGCTGAACGCCATGCCCGGGTTGAGCACGAACCGCAGTTCCACCACATGGGGGATCAGCGGCATTGCACCAATGGGCTGCAGCACATTGGTGGCCCACAGCTTGATGGCCTGATCGATGCCAATGAGCGCCGCAGCCGCGAGCAGATTAAAAACAACATATGCCATAGGATACTCCCAAAATCATTCAGTATAAAAAACGGCGCTCCCCGGTATAAGGGAGCGCCGCCCTTTAAAACATTGTTTTATGCGGAACGCTTAGGCTTCCACAACGCTGGCGCAGCGTGCGCACAGGGTGGGATGTGCGGCATGGCTGCCGATGGAAGAAGAATACTTCCAGCAGCGCTCGCACTTTTCGCCGGTGGCATGTGCAGCAGCAACGCCCAGGCCCTCGACAGCACTTGCAGCGCCGCCTTCGCCCTTGACCAGCTCTACCTGAGAGACGATCATCAGGTCGGCCAGCTCGTCCATGGGGATGCTGTTCAGCAGATCATACACCGCGTCATTGCAGTACAGGGTGACGGCAGCCTCCAGAGAAGCACCGATGACCTTTTCGGCACGGGCCTGCTCCAGAACCTTCTTCACCTCATCACGGACGGCGATCAGCTGTGCCCACTTTGCCTTGAAGGCTTCATCGGCGGCATACTGGCCAGCCTTGGGCATCTCCTCAAAGACAACGTACTTGTTCATGCCCTCGGTCTTGGGCATGAAGTCCCAGATCTCCTGACTGGTGAAGCACAGGATGGGCGCAATGATCTTGTCCAGAGCCACAAGGATCTTGTACATGGTGGTCTGAGCAGCCTTGCGGCCTGCGCCGTTGGTGCAGTACAGACGGTCCTTGGTCACATCCAGATAGAAGTTGGACATTGCAACAACGCAGAAGTTGTATACTGCATGATAGACCTTGTTGAAGTCGTACACAGCGTAGCCTGCGCTGGTGTTGACCATCAGGTCATCCAGAGCAGCCAGTGCCCAGCGGTCGATCTCCTGCAGCTGATCGTCAGCCACACAGTCGGTGTTGGGATCAAAGCCGTCCAGATTGCCCAGAATGAAGCGGGCGGTGTTGCGGATCTTGCGGTAAGCCTCGCTCAGCTGCTTGAAGATGTTCTTGCCGGCACGCACATCCACGGTGTAGTCGGAAGAAGCCACCCACAGACGGATGATATCAGCGCCGTAGTCCTTGATGATCTCGCTGGGCTCCACGCCGTTGCCGGCGCTCTTGTGCATCTGCTTGCCCTGCTCATCCACGACCCAGCCGTGGCACAGAACAGACTTATAGGGTGCGCAGCCCTTGCTTGCAACGCTGGTCAGCAGGCTGGACTGGAACCAGCCGCGGAACTGGTCGCCGCCTTCCATATACATATCAGCCGGGAAGCGCAGTTCCGGTCGTTCCTCCAGCACAGCGGCGTGGGTGGAGCCGGAGTCGAACCAGACATCCATGATGTCGGTGTCCTTGGTCCACTCGGAAGCACCGCACTTTTCGCACACTTCGCCTGCGGGGATGATCTGCTCGGCTTCGTACTTATACCATGCATCGGAACCTTCCTTGCGGAACAGGTCGCTGACAGCCTTGATGGTGGCATCGGTGATGTGGTAGGTGCCGCACTTCTTGCAGTAGAATGCGGGAATGGGCACGCCCCAGGTGCGCTGGCGGCTGATGCACCAGTCGTTGCGGTCGCGCACCATGCCCTTCATGCGGTCATGGCCCCAATCCGGCATCCAGGTAACGGTGTCAATGGCCTTGTAGACATCCTCGCGGAACTTTGCGATGGAGCAGAACCACTGTTCCGTTGCACGGAAGATGATGGGGTGATGGCAGCGCCAGCAGTGCGGGTACTGATGCTTGATGTGCACCTGACCCATGACAGCACCGGACTCGGTCAAATCGGCCAGAATGGTCTTGTTGGCAGCCCACACGCGCTGACCTGCATACTTACCGGCCAGCTCGGTCAGATAGCCGCCATCGTCCACGGGGACGGTGATGGGCACCTGCGGATACTTCTGGCAGACGTTGAAGTCGTCCACGCCGTGGCCGCCTGCGGTATGGACGCAGCCGGAACCGCTTTCCAGCGTGACGTGATCGCCCAGAATGACCCAGCCCTCCTTGGGCAGGTAGACGTGGTTGTAGCGCATCAGCTCAAACTCGGCACCGGAGACCGGCTCACCCACGATCTCGTAGTTCTCGATGTGGCAGGCATCCATGACGCTCTTGACCAGTTCGGTGGCCATGATGTGGAACTCATCGCCGATCTTGACGAAGGAGTACTCGAACTGGCCGTTCAGGCAGATCGCCTCGTTAGCGGGCAGAGTCCAAGTGGTGGTGGTCCAGATGACGAAGTAGGTCTTGTCCATCGGGATGCCGTGCTTTGCCAGCACACCGTTGGGGTCCTGAGAGACGTGGAAACGCACGAAGATGGAATCGCAGTCGTCCTCGCCGTACTCGATCTCGGCCTCTGCCAGAGCCGTGCGGCAGTCCGGGCACCAGTACACGGGCTTCAGGCCCTTGTAGATGTAGCCCTTCTTTGCCATCTCGCCAAAAATCTCGATCTGGCGTGCCTCGAACTCAGGCTTCAGGGTCAGATACGGATGCTCGAAATCGCCGATAACGCCCAGACGCTTGAACTGGTCGCTCATGATATCGATGTGCTCGGTAGCAAACTTTTCGCAGATCTGGCGCAGTTCCAGCTTGGAAATGTCCTTCTTCTTATCACCGACGGAGGACAGAGCCTTCAGCTCGATTGGCAGGCCGTGGGTATCAAAGCCGGGCACATAGGGAGCCTGGAAACCCTCCATGTTCTTATCGCGGATAATGATATCCTTGATGATCTTGTTCAGGGCAGTACCCATGTGGATATTACCGTTTGCGTACGGAGGGCCGTCGTGCAGGATGAACTGCGGCTTGCCCTCGTTGTGCTTCATGAGCTGATTGTACAGGTCGTTGTCGTCCCAATCCTTCAGCATGACCGGCTCCTTCTTGGGCAGGCCGGCACGCATTTCAAACAGGGTCTTGGGCAGGTTCAGAGTACTATCGTACTGCGATTTGTTCTTAGCCAATGGTTTACACTCTCCTCTATATTTCCTTATGGGGTTGCCTTACTCGCTGAACTTGACACCCTGAAAAGCATCGTAGTCCGGCTCGTCCGGCTTAAAATCAGCAGGAGGCGCGGGCGGCGGGTCCAGCTTGAGCTGGCTCTCATCCTTTGCCCAGAAATCCTCGCTGCTGTCAGCTGCCTTGTCGTCATCATTTTCAACAACGGCAGCAGGTTCTGCATCTTCCTGTGCGGGCTGTGCAGGCTCTGCTTCCGGCTCCTGCACGTCCGCTGCCTGCGGCTGGGCTGCAGCGGCAGGCTCACTTTCCTCTGCAGCAGGCTCTGCCTGTTCGGCATCCTGTGCAGCCGTTTCCTTCTGGAACTCCGGCAGACGGCTCAGCGACTCCACATGGCTGCGGTACAGGTTGAGCACATCAGACTTGAAGCGGGTCACTTCCAGACGCACGCGGTCATACTCGCGCTCCTCTGCAAGGCGCTTCTCGTTTGCTTCGTTCTCGATCTCGTCTGCACGGTCGTTTGCCTTCTGCAGCAGTTCGTTGGCATCGCGGATGATATCATCACCGCGCAGATTTGCACGATGGATGATATCTTCTGCTTTCTGGTTTGCTTCGCGGATGACATTTTCGCCCATGCGCTGTGCATTGATCAGCGCGCTCTTGAGCATTTCACCATCTGCCTCAAAGCTCTTCAGTTCATCGTGCAGCTTCTGGTTTTCAGCAGTCAGGTCCGCAATCTGCTTGCGAAGCTGTTCCGCCTGCGCATCGTCGTCCCGCAGCTGTTCTTCCACCTTATCCAGAAAACGGTCTACGTCCTCTGTGCGGTAGCCGCGGAGGTTTTTCTCAAATTGCACAGAACGGACATCCTGCGGAGTCAGCATAGTCATTTCCTCCCGTTGCTTTTAATATTGAAAAAATTCGATGATTGACCGATCTTTTCTGCTTTTGCCGGGCAGTGCAGTCAGGTTGAAGCGGCCCTTGCCGCGCACCGTGAACACATCGCCCTCATATACCTGCGCATGAGGTTTATCCGCCGGCAGGTGGTTGATCTCCACCCTGCCCGCCTCGATCAGTTCCGAAGCCTGTCCTCGGCTGCAGTGCAGCATAGCTGCCAGCACAGCGTCCAGCCGCAGGGACGATACCGTTGCACTGTGCATCTCACGCTCCGCCTGCGGAAACTGCGGCACCTCGTCCAGCGTCAGCAGTTCCGTGGTCAGCTCCGTGTGTCCAGCCTGAAACAGTTCCCGGCAGATCAGCTGTGCTGCCGGTTCCAGCGCAAACACATAAGCTGTGCCCGGCTGATCCTCCGGCAGAACGATATCTCCCAGCGCCTCGCGCCGCAGCTCAAGGCCCATCAGACTGCCCAGGTAATCCTTGTGGGCGGGCAGCGCAGCCCCCGCCTGTGCACGGCATTGCAGCCGCACACAGCAGATGGGTGCTTCGCCGCAGCTATACTCCGGCTCGATACAGAGCACCCTGCGCTCCGCATTCAGCCAGCCGCCCTCAAACCGGAAGCCCTCCTGCACACCGGCACGGCCCAGTGCCGCGCGGGCCAAGTCCTGCTCGCGGTCACTCAGGAAAGCCGAATACCGCGCAATGTCCCGGGAAAAGGCCGTGTGGGCCAAGTCCTCGATATGGCGCATGAGATAGCGTTCTTCATCGGTACGCGCAGGGATGAACCCGCGCGCCGCCTTGGGCTGCGGATCAATAGAACGCGCCATTGTTCTCCAGCTCGTCCAGCAGATCACCCATGATATCCACGTTGTACGGAGTGATGATGAAGGTGCTGTTGGCCACGCGCTTGATCTGGCCATTGTTTGCATATGCAACACCGGACAGGAAGTCCACCAGACGGCGGGACACTTCCTTGTTGGTGGACTCCAGATTGAGCACCACGGTGCGCTTGTTGTTCAGGTGGTCAGCAATGGTACTGGCATCCTCAAAACGCTCAGGCTTGACCAGAACGACCTTGAGCTGAGTGGTGGCATTGATGTTGACCACCTTTCCGTTCTTCTTGGCACCCTCAACAGGCTCTTCATTTTCGTCGTCAGCACCAAGGCCGATGCCATTGTTATTGTTTACCATCTGGGGGCCATCGTCAATGTACTGATCCTCGTAATCGTCTTCCTGGTCAAACAGACCTTTCTTAATGCTGTCAAGCAAAGACATACAATCTGCTCCTTTCATTCGGGCAGCATGGCGCTGCCTGGCGTTCTTTGCAAATAGATGCAAATAATAGCTTTATCTATTATCGGATTTTTTGCCTCAGATGTCAATAACTACAAAAGCTTTCCATCATACAAATTTTGTCCGGAAACGATTATTTCGTCATAAAGCCTCACCTTGCTGACCGAGCCCTCGGTCCCTTCGGGCAGAACAAGGATGTAATCGCCGTCCGTGATGAGGGGATGGTCTGCGTCCACCGGGTCGATCGGGCAGAAGCGGGCAATGTTGCCAAGTTTCACGTACACACCGGGAATGTAGTTTTCGCCCTGCGTTTGTGCCTCGGTGCCATCCTCTTTTAAATAGTGCACAGCCGCAGCAGGCACCCGCAGGCCGCTGCGCTCTCCTACCGAGATGCATGCTGCAGCCCGGTTCAGGCAAAGCACATCGCCGTTGATGGAGTTGCAGGAAAGCACAAAGCGGGCAAGGCCGCTGTCCTGATCGATCTCCACCTCGGTGACGGTGGCCTTGAGGCTGTTCTCCACCTGACCCGGGAAGCTGATCTCCACCGCTGTGCTCAGCGGCTTGCCGTTCTGACCCAGCAGCTTTTCGCCCTGCTTTGCAGTGCACACGCCCACATAGCGCCATGTGAACCCTGCCACGATCTTACCGGCGCAGCCGTCCAGTGCCAGTACTGGGTCGGACTGCAGATAGCCCTGCAGCTCCTGTGCGTTCAGTGCAAGGATATCATCGGCACTGGCATTGAGCCGTCCGCTGCTGGAAGAGCGCACAAAATAGCCGGTCTGCGGTGCAGTGATCTGCGCCGGGCTGCCCAGCTGCGCCTGCACGCTCTGGGACTGCTGGACCAGCGCAGTGATCTGATCGGTAAAGTTTGCAGCTTCGCCCGTTACCACCCAGAGCTTGTTCTGGGCCAGCAGGTAGGCATTGGCATCATCATCCACCGCTTCATAGTCGCTGTCGTCCAGCGTATCCAGCAGGTCATACAGCGCAGAAGAACGTTCTTTTAAAAGGGTATCCAGCTGCAGCGCAGAAGTGTTCTGCGATTTCTGCAGCAGGTCGATCTGATCATTCAGCTGGTTCAGCTGCAGGCGCAGCGAAGCCTGCGAAGCGTTGCTGTACACCTCTGCCACTGCAGTGCCCGCTGAAACGCGCTCGCCGTCGGCAGCAAGATATCCAAGGTTTCCGCTGCCTGCCACATAGCTTTCGTCGAACAGCAGAACTCCGTCGGCTTCCACCGTATCCGAAATGACCGCAGGCAGCGCAGTCTCATAAACATTCTGCGGGAACAGGATATGTGCGGCCTGATACACCACATAAATTGCTGCCAGCAGCAGAAACGCGATCAGCACGCCTGCCAGAGTGGTAAGCACATGCGGCGCATGGCGTTCCTTCTGGGTCTCATCCGGCATATCGATCATCCTTTCGCTAAAAATTCGCTAGTTTTGCGGATGGCAGTCTGCACTGCATCCGGTGCACCGGCATCCAGCCAGACCACACCGTCCATATGGCGGAACCAGGTCAACTGGCGCTTGGCATAGTTGCGGGACGCCTGCTTGAGCTTTTCCGTGCAGGCTTCCAGTGGAGCCGTCTGCTCAAAATACGGAAAGAACTCCTTGTATCCGATGGCCTGCGCTGCCGTGCGGAAGCTTTCCCGGTTCTGCCAGACATGCTCTGCTTCCTTTATAAGGCCCGCTTCCAGCATTTTGTCCACACGCAGGTCAATGCGGCGGTAAAGTACCGCGCGCTCTGGGAAATCCAGACCGAGGATCAGGCTGCGGTAGGGCCGCTCCGGCGGGAGAGACTCCGCCTTCTGTTCGCTCAGCTTTTTGCCGGTGGCACGATAATGTTCGAGTGCGCGCAGCACCCGCACCTGATTGTTCGGGTGGATAGCCGCAGCAGCTTCCGGGTCGGCCTGCTTCAGTTCTTCGTACATGGCAGCACCGCCTTTTGCAGCCAGTTCCGCCGCCAGCTGCTCCCGCAGACCGGCAGGTGCTTTTTCCTCTGTAAAGCGCACCCCATACAGAAAGCTCTGAACATACAACCCTGTGCCGCCCACAAGGATGGGCAGCTTCTTCCGGGCAGAGATCTCTTCTTCCAGCTTTCCGGCCATGGCGGTAAAGTCTGCCACGCTGAAAGCCTTGTCCGGCGTAAGAATATCCACGCCGTGATGCGGGATACCGCAGGTCTCCTCCGGTGTCACCTTTGCCGTGCCTATGTCCAGACCTTTATAGATCTGCATGGAATCACAGCTGATGACCTCGCCGGAAAAATGTTTTGCAAGCTCTACGCCCAACGCCGTCTTTCCGGTTGCGGTAGGGCCGACGACGGCCACCACGGGATGTTTATACGATGCGTCCAAACTGCTTTTCCAGCTCCTTCCGGGTCAATTTGAGTACGCAGGGGCGGCCATGCGGGCAGAACGGCGGCACCTCGCCGGAAAGGATCTTTTCGGCCAGCGCCAGCAGTTCCTGCGGCGAGGACTTGTCCCCCGCCTTGATGGCTGCACGGCAGGAGATAGAATGCAGCACCCACTCGGTGTGCTCGTTCAGCGCATCATGGCCGCCCTTGAGCAGCTTATTTGCGATCTCCACCAGCAGGCTTTCGGCATTCTGCGGCTCCACATCTGCGGGCACCGCGCGCAGCACCACGGTATTGCCGCCAAAGTCCGCGATCTCAAGGCCCGCATTTTCCAGCAGAGGAATGTTATCCAGCAGGGCCTGCTTTTCCTCCGCAGCAAGGTCGATAGCAGCAGGCTCCAGCAGCATCTGGCTGGGCACATTGCCATAGTTCGCGGCTAGTTTTTCGTACAGCTGGCGCTCGTGGGCAGCGTGTTTATCGATCAGGCACAGCTCGTCGCCGCGTTCTGCAAGAATATATGTTCTGAACACCTCGCCCACATAGCGCAGCGGCTCCGGCTGATCCACCGTCGGATCAAAGTTCATCTGCTCCGGCTCGGCCAGTACAGTTTCCTGTTCTGCCGCTTCCGGCGCATCCGGTTCTGTTTCTGCACAGGGTGCACTCTCAGGTTCTTCCTTTGGTGCTTCCTGCGCAGGGTTCCACGCTGCCATATGGTCCCGAGGCGAATGCAGTTTTGTCTCACCAAATTCCGGTTCCACATCCAGCTGTGTTTCACTTGCCGCCGCACGGAACGGCTCTGGTGCCTTTGTCGTTTCCAGCTTCGGGCTGTGAAGGGTCACGAACGGATCCAGCATATCCTCGTTCTGAACACTGCCTTTCCAGCGCGGCACACAGGGTGCTGTCGGTATTTGCATTGCAGCAGCCGGGGCAGGCTGCTGCGGTGCTGCGGCGGGTTTTGCCGGTTCCCAGTGCTGCTGTGGCAGAACGCCCGGGTCTGCCTGTCCCCGAATGATCGCAGAAAGCCCTGTAAAGTTATTATTCTTTACGTCATTTTTGATTATATCAGCGTCTTTTTTTGAATTTTCAGCTTTTTCTTCTTTGTCTGCTTCAAAGGTAAAAAGCCGTTCACCAGTGCCGGGCTGAGCCAATGCCAGCTTGACGGCATGATACACCACATCAAAAACATCATTTTCGCGGGCAAAGCGGGCTTCGATCTTGGCCGGATGCACATTGACATCCACAAGGTCGGCCGGCATTTCCAGCAGCAGAATGCCGCCCGGGAACTTGCCCTGCATCATGGTACCCTTGAACGCCATCTCCATACCGGCCATCATGGTGCGGTTGCGCACATAGCGGCCATTGATGTAAAAATGCTGCATACTTCGGCTGGCGCGGCAGCTTTTGGGCGGGGTAATCAGACCGGTGATGCGGTACACGCCCTCCTGATTTTTCAGCTCAATGAGGTCCCGGCTGAACTCCCGGCCCAGCACCGCATAGGCTGCACCGCGCAGCTGGCCGTCGCCGGGCGTGACATACTGCAGCTTGCCCTCACGGATGAACTTGACGCTGACTTCCGGGTGGCTGAGCGCTACATGGGTAACTGTATCCGACACAAAGGTGCCCTCGGAGGAGTCCTTTTTGAGGAACTTCATGCGGGCAGGCGTGTTGTAAAACAGATCCTTTACCCGGATGGTAGTGCCCACAGCTCTGGCACCCGGCTCACGGGAGACCTCTTCCCCGCCCTCAATGCGGTAGACCGTGGCAAACTCGTCCACCTCGGTTCGGGTGGTCAGCTCTACACGGGCCACGCTGGCAATGGATGCCAGTGCTTCACCGCGGAAGCCAAGCGTATGGATGTTGGTCAGATCGTCCGGTGTTTCAATTTTGCTGGTGGCGTGGCGGATAAACGCCGTGGAGATATATTCTGCCTCGATGCCGGTGCCGTTATCGCTGATCTCGATCAGCTTGACGCCGCCGGATTCAATGCTGACGGTCACCTGCGTGGCACCGGCATCAATGGAGTTTTCCAGCAGCTCCTTAACAACGGATGCCGGACGCTCGACCACCTCACCGGCTGCGATCAGCTCGGCTGTGTGCTTATCCAGAACATGGATCACTGCCATGGTGTTTTCCCTCCTTGTATGGTCTGGGTCAGGTAGAGCAGTTTCATCTGTTCAGGCTGCCCTTCAGGGTCTTTTTCAGCTCGTAGAGGAAGTTCAACGCCTCAATGGGGGTGAGTGTTTCCACATCCAGAGCTTCCAGCTTGTCCATCATCTCGCTGGGCACAGCCGGAGAGTTATACTCCTGCAGGGCATCAAAATCCATCTGCTCTACTTTATTTTTAGGTGCAGTTGCTTCCAGCGTGCGCAGCACCTCATGGGCGCGGCGGGTCACGCTGCCGGGCAGACCTGCCAGCTTTGCCACCTCGATGCCGTAGCTGTCATCCGCCGGGCCGCGCACGATGCGGCGCAGGAAGGTGATGTCCTCGCCGCGTTTTTTTACTGCAATATTGTAGTTTTTTACGCCGTCCACGCCGCCTTCCAGCTCGGTCAGCTCGTGGTAGTGGGTGGCAAACAGAGTCTTGCAGCCAAGGCCCTTGGCGGGGTCTGCAATGTGCTCCACTACGGCGCGGGCAATGCTCATACCGTCAAAGGTGGAAGTGCCGCGGCCGATCTCGTCCAGCACCACAAGGCTTTTGGCGGTGGCATTTTTCAGGATCTCCGCTACCTCGGTCATCTCCACCATAAAGGTGGACTGACCGGCAGACAGATCGTCCGACGCACCGATGCGAGTGAAAATGGCATCCACCACACCCACATGGCAGCTGGAAGCCGGTACAAAGGAGCCGATCTGCGCCATCAGCGCAATCAGTGCATTCTGGCGCATGTACGTAGATTTACCTGCCATGTTGGGGCCGGTGATGATCAGGCAGCGGTCTGCACCGCAGTTCAGGGTGGTATCATTGGGTACAAACAGGCTGCCTTTCAGCATCTGCTCCACCACAGGGTGACGGCCCTCGGTGATGGTCAGCTCGTCACTGTCGTCCACGATGGGACGGCAGTAGTTGTTTTCCGCTGCCACCTGCGCCAGCGCCGTGAGCACATCCAGCTGGGCCACCGCATTGGCCGTGCGCTGGATGCGGTCCAGCTGAGCGCTGATGCTTTCCAGCAGTTCGCTGAACAGGCGGTGCTCCAGCGTGATGAGCCGTTCGTGGGCACCTAAGATCTTGCTTTCCAGCTCTTTCAGTTCCTGCGTGATGTAGCGTTCGCCGGAAGTCAGGGTCTGCTTGCGGATGTAGGTCTCCGGCACCATGCTCTTATAGGAGTTGCTTACCTCGATGAAGTAGCCAAACACATGGTTATAGCCGATCTTCAGCTTGGGGATGCCGGTCTCCTGCCGCAGGCGGGCTTCCAGCTGCGCCAGAACGCCCTTGGTATTGTCGCGGATGGAACGCAGCTCGTCCACCTCGGCATGGTAGCCTTTGGCAATGACACCGCCATCCTTGAGGGTAGAGGGTGCTTCCGGGTCCACCGCCGCATAAATACGGGCCTTGATGTCCTCCAACGGATCGATCTGTACTGCCAGTTCAGCAAGCTCCGGGCAGCCGCAGGCCTCAGCCTGCCTGCGCAGGCCGGGCAACCGGTCGCAGGTCTGGGCCAGCGTATAGATCTCCTTGGGTGTGGCAGAGCCGTAAACCGTGCGGGTCATCAGGCGTTCCATATCCGCAATGTAACCCAGCTCTTCGGTCAGGTCGCCGCGGGCCATGGTCTGCTTGACAAGGCTCTCCACAGCGTTCAGGCGGTGGTTGATGAGTGCACTGGAAATAAGCGGCTGCTCGATCCAGCTGCGCAGCATACGCTTGCCCATAGATGTACTGGTCTTATCCAGCACCCAGAGCAGCGTGCCCCGCTTTTCGCGGCCGCGCAGCGTCTCGGTCAGCTCCAGATTGGCGCGGGTCACGGGCGAAAGACGCATGAACTGGGCCTTATTATAGGTTATGACCGTTTTCAGACGTTCCACGCCCTTGATCTGGGTATCGTGCAGATATTCCAGCAGTGCCGCCATGGCAAAGCGCACAAGGCCGTCCGCTGCAATGCCGGTGGTCTGCGCCCAGTCGCGGCCAAACTGGTTTTCCAGCGATGCCGCCACAAGGCCCGGTGCATAGCGCTCCTCTTCGATCAGCTCCACCGAACAAGTCATATTCTTTTTGATGTACGCCGTCACCTCGCGGCAGTCCAGCAGACCCGGATTCATCAGCACTTCGCTGGGATGGTAGCGGCACAGCTCCGTAATGACCGCCGGGGCGATTTTGTCTGCATTCAGCTCTGTGATATGGGCCGTACCGGTAGAGACATCCGCAAAGCACAAACCTGCTTTCTTTCCTTTGAGGAAGATACTGGCAATGTAGTTATTGCGGTCATCCTGCAGCATACTGCTCTCAATGACCGTGCCGGGTGTGACCACGCGGATGATGTCCCGCTTGACAAGGCCCTTGGCCTTGGCCGGGTCTTCCACCTGCTCACAGATGGCTACTTTGTAGCCCTTGGCGATCAGCCGCGCCACATAGCCCTCGTAGCTGTGAAAGGGCACGCCGCACATGGGTGCCCGCTCTTCCATGCCGCACTGCTTGCCGGTCAGGGTCAGATCCAGTTCCTTGGATGCCGTCAGGGCATCGTCAAAGAACATCTCATAAAAATCGCCGATGCGGTAAAACAGAATTTCGTCCTTATGTTGTTTTTTGATCTCAAGATATTGCTGCATCATGGGCGACAGCTCTGCCATGGTTTACCCTCTCTCCCGTTCTATGGTTCTGTGCACAAGTTTGCGGCTTGTAACCGCTTTTGCAAACAAAACGCGGTCTGTTTTGCACAGCCGCGTTTTGTTTTTGCCGGTTTTAGTGGCAGCCGCCGCAGGTGGAACAGCTGCCGGTGCAGGAAGCAGAAGGCTCCTGTACCGTCATGGGGTCGCCGCCATTCATGGCAGTGTTGATGATGGCATCGATATAGTTCACGAGGTTCTCGCAGTCACGCTTGGCCTCGTTGTAAGCCACCATGCCCTCGTTGCCCATGATCTGGCCGTACAGGCTGTTCACCTTTTCGTTCAGTTCGGCGATGCGGGCATCGTTGCGCTCGCTCTTGCCGATCTCATTGTTCAGATCCATGCGGGCGAGGTTGAACTCGCCGATCAGGTTCTGCAGCTCTTCGTCCTTATCGTTTGCCTTGCGGGTCTGATCCAGAACGAGGTAGCGGCTATCGGTCTGCAGCGCAACGGCTGCGCGCTTGAAAAGATCAATGCAATCCATTTGAATGGTCTCCTTCTTATTTATACGTTCAGGGGCACTGCCCCGGAATCACTCAGGCAAGCTCACCCAGCAGCACAGTCGCCCGTGCGCCCGTGAGATGTACGTTGGCATAGCTGCCCATCAGGGAAGCGTCTGCCGTGAACTCCACCGTCAGGTTGTTGTCCAGACGGCCGGAGAGGGTGCCCTCATTGCGGCCAAAGCCCTCTACCAGTACCTTCACAGTCTGACCAACCTGCGCCTTGACCAGTGCCATGGCGATCTCGTCCTGAACCTTGAGCAGGCGGGTCATGCGGTCGGTCTTTTCCTTGCGGGGGGTGGGGTCCGGCATTTCGGCAGCCTTGGTGCCGGTGCGCTTGGAATAGATAAAGGTGAACAGCTGCATATAGCCCACCTTCTGCACCAGTTCCAGCGTCTTTACAAAGTCCGCTTCGGTCTCGCCAGGAAAGCCAACGATGATGTCACTGGAAAAGGTGATGCCGGGCACCGTTTTGCGAGCGTATTCGATCAGCTCCATGTACTGCTCCACCGTGTAGTGGCGGTTCATCTTCTTCAGCAGTTCATCGGAGCCGCACTGCACCGGCAGGTGCAGGTGCTTGCACAGCTTCGGCTGGGCGGCAATGGTGTCGATCAGCTTGTGGCTGGCATCCTTGGGGTGGCTGGTCATAAAGCGGATGTGATAATCGCCGGGCACCGTGCACAGCAGGTTGAGCAGATCAGAAAAGTCCACCTTTTCTTCCAGACCCTTGCCGTAGCTGTTGACGTTCTGTCCCAGCAATGTGATCTCCTTATAGCCTGCCTCCACAAGACCGCGGAACTCGGCAAGGATATCGCCGGGCTTGCGGCTCTTCTCACGGCCGCGCACATAAGGCACGATGCAGTAGGTGCAGAAGTTGTCGCAGCCGTACATGATGGGCAGCCATGCGCGGAACTCGCTCTCACGCCGGATGGGGATATTCTCCACGATGACCGGGCGCTGGGCGGGCTCCATCAGCACACGCTTATGCTTCTGCAGCTTCTGGGCAATGAGCTGCGGCAGGGTGTCGATGCCGTCCACGCCAAACACAAGGTCAACGTAAGGATAGCTCTGGCGCAGCTTTTCTACCACGTGCTTCTGGTTGGCCATGCATCCGCACAGGCCGATGATGAGATCATGCTTTTTTTCCTTGAGTCCCTTCAGGGCACCTACGTTGCCGAACACACGCTGCTCGGCATGCTCACGCACGGCGCAGGTGTTGAAGAGGATCAGGTCTGCATCCTCGGGCTTATCGCACAGGCCATAGCCGATGTCCATCAGCACACCCTTGATCCGCTCGCCGTCGTTCACGTTCTGCTGACAGCCATAGCTGTGCACAAAGGCCAGCGGCGGCGTATCATAGGCCTGCTTTACCAGCTCAGCGGCAATGTTATTATGTTCAAAACTAATGTATTCCAATCAAACCATCCTTCTCCGCCGGGCCGAAGCGCCCTGTGCGGCGAAAATCTACTTGCACTTTCTGAAAAGAGCCTTCTCTATAGTATACCCTGTTTATACGCTCCGGGCAAGAGGTTCCGTGCAAATTTTATGGTTCAGTGGGCGTTTTCCTGCGCCTGCTTCTCGCAGCAGGCCTCGCATACGCCGATCAGCACAACAGCGCAGTCCTGCACATGGCCCTTCTGGTTTTTCACCAGCTTCATTACCTGCTTTTCGTCCACCTCGGCATCGGTCACGCTGCCGCACATGGTGCAGTACAGATGGCTGTGCCAGGGCAGCGTGTGGTCAAAGCGGTCAGCCTTGCCTGGAATGGACACCCGGCGCACCCAGCCCGCATCCACCAGACTATTCAGGTTACGGTATACGGTGCCAAGGCTCAGGCCCGGGCATTCCTTGACCGCAGCATCATAAATTTCCTCGGCGGTGGGGTGGTCGCACAGGTTCTGCACCGTCTGCATGACCAGCTCGCGCTGTTTGGAATATCGCATATCGTTCTCCTTTTTCTTTGTTTTTGGGTTTTGGGTGTAAGGCGTGGCTCAGACGTTCTCTTCACCCTTGATCTTTGCCCAGTAGGCACGGGCCGCCTGCTCATTTTTGTTATCGCCAAAGGTATAATATTTTACGTCCTTGATGGCATCTGGCAGGTACTGCTGCTCCACCCAGTGGTGGGCATAATCGTGGGCATATTTGTAATTCTGTCCCTTTACCAGCGCATCCTCACCGTCGTAGTGCTTGTTCTGCAGTTGGCGCGGGATCGGCCCGGTACGGCCCGCCTGCACATCCGCAATGGCCGCGTTGATGGCATCATGGGCACTGTTGGACTTGGGACTGGTGGCCACCAGAATAACGGCATCTGCCAGCGGGAGCCGTGCTTCCGGCAGGCCCACCATGTTGGCGGCATCAATTGCCGCCTTCACAATGGGGATGATCTGTGGATAGGCAAGGCCCACATCCTCGCAGGCACATACCATCAGGCGACGGCAGGCCGAGGGCAGATCTCCTGCTTCCAGCAGACGGGCCAGATAATGCAGCGCCGCATCCGGGTCGGAGCCGCGCATGGACTTCTGGTAGGCTGACACGATGTCGTAGTGGTCATCGCCCTCCCGGTCATACCGCATGGCAGTGCGGCGGGTGACCTGCTGGATCATTTCCAGCGTAATGTGCTTTTCCCCATCCTCAATGGGAGCTGCCGTCACTGCAAAATCAAGACAGCCCAGCGCCTTGCGCAGGTCGCCGCCTGCGCTCTCGGCAAGGTAGGCACAGGCATTCTCGTCCATGCAGACCTTTGTGCTCTCCCCTTCCGAAAGCTTTTTCAGTGCATTGTGCACCCCACGCTCCACATCCGCTGCCGAAAGTGATTTGAACTCAAACACCGTACAGCGGGACAGCAGCGCATTATAAATGTAGAAGTATGGATTTTCGGTGGTGGATGCAATGAGCGTCACCGAGCCGTCCTCAATGCATTCCAGCAGGCTCTGCTGCTGTTTTTTGTTCAGGTACTGGATCTCGTCCAGATACAGCAGGATGCCTCCCGCACCTGCCAGCGTGCCGATATCCTTGAGCACCGCCTTGATGTCCCCGGTGCCGCAGGAAGTGCCATTGAGCTTATGCAGCGTCATACCGCTGTTTTCTGCAATGATGCGTGCCACCGTCGTTTTTCCGGTACCGGACGGGCCGTAGAAGATCATGTTCGGGATGCGTCCGCTCTCGATAGTACGGCGGAACACCCTGCCCGGTGCCAACAGATGCTGCTGACCGCAGACATCTGCCAGTGTTTTGGGCCGCAGACGCTGTGCCAGTGGTTCGTTCATCGTGTTTTCCTCCTCCCGTACCGAGGCGCGATTCCCCCAGCATTTTTCTATAGTATATCGCATTTTGGCAGTAAGAGCAAGGTTTTATCTGAAAATCATTCTCAGATAATTTTTACCCGCAGTTTACAAAAAACGCAAAACATGGTATTATCGTATCAGCTTTTGTCGATAGGAGTGGATGAAATGCCTGTTCGCAAAAAAGCACCAGAAGACCTTACTGCAAAAAAGGCGCTGGCGCTGGAAGTGATTGACCGGTTAAAAAAAGAATACCCAGATGCCGGCTGTACATTGGATTATGACCACGCCTGGCAGCTTCTGGTCAGCGTGCGTCTGGCAGCCCAGTGCACCGATGCCCGCGTGAACATTGTGGTGGAAGACCTGTTTGCCAAATATCCCAATGTTGCTGCGCTGGCTGCTGCAGAACCCGAAGACATTGAAGCCATCGTCAAGCCCTGCGGGTTGGGACGCTCCAAAGCGCGGGACATCTCCGCCTGTATGCGGGTGCTGCGCGATAAATACGGTTGTCAGGTGCCCACCACCTTTGAAGAGCTGCTCGCCCTGCCCGGCGTAGGCCGCAAGAGCGCAAACCTTATCATGGGCGATGTGTTTGGCAAGCCTGCTATCGTAACAGACACCCACTGCATCCGGCTGTGCAACAAGATCGGCCTTGTGGACGGCATCAAGGAACCGCAGAAGGTGGAAATGGCCCTGTGGAAGATCGTTCCTCCGGAAGAAGGCAGCGACCTGTGCCACCGCTTTGTGATGCATGGTCGGGCAGTGTGCAATGCGCGCAAACCAGAATGCGAAAAATGTTGTTTGAAGGATATTTGCCGCTTTGCCCGGGAAACCGCCGGGCAGAGCGCAGAGCTTTAAAACTCAGGAGGTAGAATATTATGTTTGGTTTTATTTTCAGTCTGCTGATCGGCGCTCTGGCTGGTTACATCGCCGGCCGCATTATGGGCAGCGAAACTTCCACCGTGCGCAATATCGTGCTGGGCATTCTGGGCGGTTTTGTAGGCAGCATCGTGTTCGGCCTGATCGGTCTGAGCGCTACCGGCATCGTGGGTGAGATCCTCGTTTCCGTTGTGGGTGCCTGCATCTGCATCTGGATCGGCCGTAAGCTGTTCAACTGATTTTTCTTGTGTGCAAGGCTGCTCTTCGAGTTTTTTCTCGGAGAGCAGTTATATTTTTGTGTCACAGACTATTTGCACCTGTTCTGCCGCAAAATCAAATCTTGACAGCGCACAGGAAGTATGATAGAATATTTCTCGTTGCAGAACATGCAAGAAAATTTTATCTGCTACTGTGGCTCAGCTGGTAGAGCAGCTCACTCGTAATGAGCAGGTCGCCTGTTCGAATCAGGTCAGTAGCTCCAAAAGTCCTACGAATTTACGTTTAGAATCGTAATTTCGTGGGATTTTTTATTTAGTCTCGCAAGTTTTCGCAAAACCGCAACATCGCCCACAAAACAAGACAAAATAAAACGCCCTGTGGCACCATTTCATAGGGCGTTATACGCATTTTTATGCTTTTTGGGGACAGGCTCCTTGAGTTCACAATGTAGGTTTGTCAATGATGAGTTGGTCACAGGATCTTGCGCAGCTCCTGCACAAGGTCGCCGATCACGATGGGTTTGGACAAAAAGCCGGTCATGCCGCTTTCCAAGGCATTGCGGCGGTCTTCATCGAATGCGTTTGCAGTCATGGCAAGGATCGGGATCTTTGCCAGTGCAGGGTCGCCCAGTGCGCGGATCTGCCGGGTGGCGGTATAGCCGTCCATCACCGGCATCTGCACATCCATCAGCACCAGATCATAGCTGCCCGGTGCGGCAGTGCTTACCTTTTCCACCGCCACGGCACCGTTTTCCGCCGTATCGACCCGGAAGCCGTACTCGCACAGGATCTCCTGCGCGATCTCACGGTTCAGCTCGTTGTCCTCTACCAGCAGGATGTGCCTGCCCTTGAAGTTGGTGTCCTTTTTCGGCAGAAGCTCCTGCGCTGCATCCGTCTGTGTCTGGCCGATGGCGTTCATCAGGGTCTCGCGCAGGTCGGACATGAACATGGGCTTGGAGCAGAAGGCGGTCACACCGGCAGCCTTTGCCTCCACCTCAATGTCGGCCCAGTCGTAGGCGGTCAGGATGATGATGGGCGTATCATTGTTCAGGCTGCGGATCTGGCGGGTGACTTCGATGCCGTTCATATCCGGCAAGCGCCAGTCGATGATATAGGCATGGTAAGCATCGCTCATCTCGATGGACTGCCGTGCACGCAGCACCGCTTCCTTGCCGGAAAGGGTCCACTCGGCACGCATGCCCACCTTGACCAGCATCTTTGTCACGCTGTCGCAGGTGTTGAAATCGTCATCCACCACCAGTGCCTTCAGGCCTTCCAGTTCGGTGATCTTTTCCACCGGACGGTGCTCTGCCTGCGCACGCATGGGCACACGAATGATAAACTCGCTGCCCTTGCCCTGCGCCGTCTGCACCTCGATGGTGCCGCCCATCATATCCACGATGTTTTTGGTAATAGCCATGCCAAGGCCGGTGCCTTGGATCCGGCTTACCGTGGAGGTGCGCTCCCGCTCAAACGGCTCAAAAATCTTTTTGGCGAACTCTTGGCTCATGCCGATGCCGTTGTCCTTGACGCGGAACTCATACTGCCCGCAGCCGCGCACCGCTCCGGCAAGCTGCCGCACCCGCACCGAGACCGTGCCGCCCGCCGGGGTGAACTTGATGGCGTTGGACAGCAGGTTCAGCAGTACCTGATTCAGCCGGGTCTTATCGCAGTAGACGTCCTCATCGGTCACATCCATGGCATCCATATAAAGCTCTAGCTGCTTTGCGTAGATCTGCCCGCTGACGATGGTTTTTAAGTCGTGCAGCACATCCGAAAGGTTGACTTCCACTTCTTCCAGATGGATCTTTCCGCTTTCGATGCGGCTCATATCCAGCACATCGTTGATGAGGGAAAGTAGATGATTGCTGGAAGCGAGGGTCTTGGCAAGATAATCCTTCACCCGGTCTTTATCGTCAATGTTGCTGAGTGCCAGCGTGGTAAAGCCGATGATGGCGTTCATGGGGGTGCGGATGTCGTGGGACATATTGGAAAGGAAGGTGCTTTTGGCGCGGTTGGCAGTCTCGGCCGCTGCAACGGCATCCGAAAGTGCCTGATTCACCTGCCTGTCGGCGGTGCGGTCGGACAAGACAAGGATATACTTGGTCCTGCCCTCTACCTCGCTGCCCATGGCGATGTTATGGAACCAGCGCCGCTCTTTGGTCTCCCGATGTTCAAACTCGAAATCCCATTCGCGTTGCTGCCCGCTGAGCAGTCCTTCCAGAAAGTTCTTGTCGCGATCCGGGTCATCCTTCGGGTGCAGCGCTGCCAGAGCACGGGCATCCTGCCGCACTTCTTTCCACGGGATGCCCAGCAGCCGTTCAACGTTGGGGCTGACATAATCCACCTTGGAGGTCTTTGCGTCCAGCATTAGGAAAACGTCGTCCACGTTCAGCGAAAGCTTTTGGAACAGCTCGTCCCGGTACAGGATCTCAGTGTCCTTCCGGCGCAGGGTCGTATGGCTTCTGCGCAGGATCAGCAGGATGATCAGCACAGCAAGGCCAAAGGCGATGCCCGCCACGATCTGCACCGTGTGGAACCACAGCTTATCCAGACTGGCATTGACGATGCTGACCGGCACAAGCCCCACCATCGTCCAGTTCTGGACCGCGGTATCCTCGTAGACCAGATAATAACTGGTGTCGCCCAGTTTGACCCGCAGGTTTCCGCTGCGGCCCTGCGCAAAATCATCCGAAAGGGCAAGAATCTGTTCCTCGGAAAGGTCGGAATGGTCGCGCAGCATCGCAATGAAGTTGTAAATGATTTCCTTGCGGTTTACGGAATTGTCAATCACCACCCGCCCATCCGGGTAGATCACATAGTTGCTGGCATTGCCCTGAAAAGCAGAGCTGTCCAGCAATCTCAGCACAGCATCATTATAATAGGTGATGGCAACAGCATCGTAGGCAAAGCCCCGGTAGCTGCCCTGCGTTTCGGGGCAGATGAACGCAAGCATCGGGGCTTTGCCGGGCAGCGCCGTATTTACGACGATATCCTCGCCATCGGAGAGCTTTTCGTCCAGATTGGTCTGCAGGCCAAGGTAGCCGGTTCCCCCGGTCACGGTCGTGTAGTTGCCGTCATAGGAAAGAAAGTAGAAGTCAACAAATCCGGCTGCCTGCTGTGCTTCCTCGATATAGGCCTGAATTTCATCCTCATTCGAGGTGTTTTTCAGAAAGCCGTTGCACAGATGCAGATAGGTCAGGTTTCTGCGCACCATCTCTTTCAGCATACTATTGGATTTATACAGCACCTCTTCCAGATGCGAGGTGCTTTCCTGATAGATGGTCTGCGACATAAACGAGATGTACCGGAAGCTGAAACCGGCTGCCAGAAAGACCAAAAGAAGGATGGCAGCGGCGGCAGGCAGCCACTTGTGCCGGGAATAGCAGCTGCGTTTGGATTCGTGCTTTTCGTCTGCCATTCCGCTCACCTCAGTGTCATGTAGTTTTCCGGCTCTGCAAGCGCTGCGCCGCCGGAGACATAATCGCGCCATGTGTTTTTTACCCACGTATCTTCGCCCGCAGACGTGCCGCTGTCGCTCGCAAGCAGCGCTTCCATCTGCTTTTCCGTTGCAAGGCAGGTCACGGTAACGGTGTCGTTATCTCCCAGCGGCTGCCCGTTCCGGGTGATGCCGGTCAGGGTATAGCTGCCGTTATTCTCTTTTACCTCCACAGCAATGCCGCTGACCACTGGCAGAGAACCGCGGTTGAAGGGCACAAACCCGCCCTCGCAGCCTTCAACAAAGGCGCGGACGGTCTCTTTCAGCTCCGCACCGGTCATGGTGCGCTGGCGGGACATCAGACCGTTCGGCATGATCATGGAAGCTGCCATTTTCTGGTTATAATCCGCCTGCAGCACACTGCCGGTAAAGCTGTTTGCGGTGGCAAGCAGTACATCCGTGCCATACACGCCGCGCAGCGTGTTTGCCATCACGGAGAAGGAAGCGCTGCCGCCGTTTGCGTGGAATACGTTGGAATAGGCCTTCCCGGAGGTCAGCACGGTCTCGTTGTCGGCAGGCTCCTCATCGGCAAGGAGCTGGGCATTGAAGGCCTGATACGCCTGCTCAGCGGTAAGCTCGCCTGCGATCATTTTGGAGACCACATCCTTGGAAACGGCAAAGAAATCGTTGGAGGCGATGCGGATATACATGTGGTTTTCTTCCACCACGCTGCGGACGTCCTTCAGATACTCGGTCAGGCGCAGGGGAACGTTCTGGCTGTAGCTCAGTATGTCCTGCCCCTCCGAGACAATGCGGTTCTGCGCCTGTTCGGAGAGCATGACGTTCAGCACCTTCATGGCTTTTTCGCGGCGCGCGGTGTCCTGCTCCAGATCCCGGTTCAGGGCAACTTGGAAATAGGGGGTGGTCATGATCCACGGTTCGCTGTTCTGGCTGAAGAAGGGCAGAAAGATCGTGTCGATGCCCTCATCCTGAAACATCTTCACGCCGGCAGAGCTGCCAAAGTACATGGCAACTTCTCCGTTCCGGAACATTCCGGTCACATCGTCGTAATTCAATGCAAGATCATCTGCTGTAAGGTGGGTATCCTGAATGAACTGCTCCATCCGCTCAAACGCCCCCGGCCATACGGTGTCGTCCAGACCCACCCGCGCGGTGCTGGCGGGGTCGCTGTAGGTAGTACGCCACTTGCGCCCCGCGGTGGTGGTAAGCTCGGCAGCAGAAAGCCCCTGCAGGGTTTCCATGCAGGTGTAGTCGTAGGTATAATCGGAGGTAAAGCCGCGGATGCCTACCTTTTCAAAAGCCTGACAGGCCGCTACAAAGCTTGCGTAATCGGTGGGCAGGGGAATATCGTACTGCTCAAAAAGGCTGCGGTTGACCACAAAGCCGTGGGCATCCGCGCACACCGGCAGCCAGTTCACACTGCCATCCTCGTTTTTGAAGCTGTTGAGGTAGGTGTTGTACACAGCGCCCGCCTCATTGGTCATGGCAAGGTTCATCAGGCTGTCCTTCAACGGTGCCGCATCGTGCAGCGAGAACCGGCAGCAGGTGATGATATCCGGCAGACCGCCGTTTTGCTGCAAAAACTTGTAAAAATCCAGATCGTTGTTGCCGACGATGAATTCAATGTTCACGTCCGGCAGCTGCGCCTGAACATAGGGCGCATAGTTTTCGTACAGGCTGGTGCTCCACAGATACACCTGAATAGTCTGAGCGTCTTCCTGCTCCTGTGTTCGTTCCGCATTTTTTTCGCTGCATCCGGTGAGCAGGGATAGCCCCATCACCAGTGCCGCAAGCATGGAAAATAGGCGGCGCAATGTTTTTGTTTTCATCCGATCCTTCTCCTCACACTTCTTGGACAGCCATCGTTTTGCGGTTGGCTGCTTTTGCTTACTGATCATACATCACCGCCCGCAAGAGTGTGTGCTGTAAAACCCACCCACGGAAAGGATGCCGCAATTTTTGCGTCTTTTCTGTTTTGCGCTCTCCCTCTACCGCGAAGGGGCACAGAATGAAAGAGACATAAAAATATTTTACCACTACCATGAAAAATTTTCAATAAAATTTCATATATTGAACCATAAAAGCTGTGTAGGATTACAATAGATGTGTCACAAAGTGAAAAAAGACGAATGAGCCGTTCTGTGGTACAGTTAAATTGCTACACCAACCATCACAGAAACTGCCGTTCAGGCATAAGAAATAAAGCACCCGCAGCAATTTGCTCACCGGAGATTCAAAACCTCTGTGGCGCTTGCTGTGGGTGCTTTTGGGCGCTGTTTATTTCAGTACATCTGCAAGGACCTGCAGCAGGTGCGGAATATCCAGCGGCTTTGCAATATGGCCGTTCATACCGGCCTTCAGTGCGTTCTGACGGTCTTCCTCAAAGGCATTTGCCGTCATTGCAAAGATGGGGATGCCAGCCTTTGCGGCATCCGGCAGCGCACGAATCTGCCGCGTTGCCTCGTAGCCGTCCATGTTGGGCATCTGGATGTCCATGAGGATCAGGTCATACTGTCCGTCTGCCGCCTGCTTCATCTTCCGGACGGCGATCTCGCCATCCTCGGCAGATTCCACCTCAAAGCCCGCTTCCTTCAGGATCTCCACTGCGATCTCACGGTTCAGCTCGTTGTCCTCCACCAGCAGGATCTTTTTTCCTTTGAAGGCCTCCGCGTTCAGCTGCACCGGCCTGCAGGCAGGCTCTGCACCGAACGGCTCTGCCAGCACTCTGCGCAGCTCCGAGAGGAACAGCGGCTTTTCGCAGAAGGCGGTAACACCGGCAGCGCGGGCTTCCTCTTCAATATCGGCCCAGTCGTAGGCGGTCAGGATAATGATGGGGCGGTTTTTTCCAATCACCTTGCGGATCTGCCGCACGATCTCGATGCCGTTCATATCGGGGATCAGCCAGTCGATGATGTAAACGCTGAATTCATCCCCCTGCTCCATGGCATACCGGGTGCGGATCACCGCTTCCCTGCCGGAGATCGTCCACTCCGGCCGCATCCCGATCTTGGACAGCATGGTGCTGACGCTCAGGCAGGTGTCGGTATCGTCGTCCGCCACCAGTGCCCGCAGCCCTTCCAGCTGCGGGAGCTGCCTGAGCTCCACCTTTTGTCCGCTGAGCGCAAAGCAGAGATTCACGATAAACTCGCTGCCCTTGCCCGGCTCGCTCTCAATGGCGATGGTGCCGCCCATCAGGTCCACAATGTTCTTGGTGATGGACATGCCGAGGCCGGTACCCTGAATGCCGCTGACGGTGGAGTTTTCCTCACGGGCGAACTCCTCAAAGATGTGCTTCTGGAATTCCTCACTCATGCCGATGCCGTTGTCCTTGATGCGGAACTCATAGCAGGCCCGGCCCGCAGGCGCACCGTTTTTCTCAGCAATGCGAATGCTGATCATGCCACCTGTGGGAGTGAACTTGATGGCATTGGACAAAATGTTCAGCAGGATCTGGTTCAGCCGCAGCGGGTCGGTGATGATATCCTCGTTCTCCACATCTATGGTATCAATAAAAAGCGACAGCCGCTTTGCCGAAACATTGGGCTGAATGATGGAGCGCACATCGTGGACGAGGTCCGGCAGATGCACCGCTTTTTCCTCGATCTTTACCTTTCCGCTCTCGATGCGGCTCATATCCAGCACATCATTGATGAGGGAAAGCAGATGCTGGCTGGAGGTGGAGATCTTTTTGAGGTAGTCCAGCACCTGTTCCCTATTGTCGATATGGGTCGCAGCCAGCGAAGTGAAGCCGATGATGGCGTTCATGGGGGTGCGGATATCGTGGCTCATATTGAACAGGAACTCCCGCTTGGCGCGGTTTGCCGCCCCCTCGTGCTGAAGCGCGATCTCCAGCTTGCGGTTCTGTTCCTCCAGCTGGGTCTGATACTTCCTCTCCTGCTCTTTTTTCTGCAGCTCCATCTCCTGCACGGAGCGGCGGCGCAGCAGCTGAAGGATCATTACAAGCAGGATGTAGCCGACCAGAACCGTCAGGATCAGCAAAAGCGCCTCCCGGAAGATTATTTTTTCATCCGTGTACGCATAGAGATCGAAGGATCTGCCATGGCAGAACATCCCGAAATAGCAGCCGGAGCCGTTCCAGTCCCGGGTATGGGTCAGCTTCTCTGCGGCCCCGGCTTTGCGGATCCCCTGCGCCAGCGGACTGCCTGCAACATCCTGCCCAATCAGCTCCGGGCGGTTTGCGGCAACGACCTGATTGTTCTGCACGATGAACAGCGTGCCGCTGGTTTCTGCCGGGTAGCCATCCAGTATGCTCTGGATGGACAGCGCCGTTTCCTCCACAAATTCCGCCGGGGTGTACCGGTAGGCAAGCAGGAGCAGCTCTGTGCTTTCTGCCCGGTGCGCCGCAACATCCACAGCAGAGCCATCTTCCAGCAGGACGCGCTTCACATAGGTCTTTCGCGGGTAAGATAAAACGTCCAGAACAGCGTCATTTTTCAGCTGGTCGCCAAACCGGTCATAGCCGATGCCGTTGGTCGTGGACTCGCACCGGAGCGTGCCATCCGGTCCCAGAACCGAAATGCCGGTGAGCCAGAGCTTTTCTGTCTGCCTGTTCAGGCACTGCGGGTCGGAGAGGTCAAGCGCAGGATTCTCTGCCAGCTGATGGACTGCGACCGCCGTGCGGCGGAGTGCCTTTGCCGTGATGGTATCGTTGTGCTTTTCAAAGCTGGTGGACTGGGATTTGACAAACTCAAGGGTCTGGCAAAAGCGTTCCTCTGCTGTGCGCATTGCCCGCCAGCTGGAGAAAAAAGCAACACCGGCCATCAAGAGCACGCCGATGATCAGATAGGCTGTCCATATCCTTTTATCCGGGATGGTTCTGTTTTTACGCGCCAATTGTGTCCACCTCCAGATACTGCGAAGCATTTTCAAGGTATCGGCCAATGATCCGCTCCAGCGTGCCGTCCGCGCGCATCTGCGCAAGGGTATCGGTCAGCTGGCTGTCCAGCCCGCGGGTGTCGTTCATGGCAAAGGCGATGCCCAGCCCGGTGACCAGCAGCGGTTCCTCCAAAATGCGGAAGTCTATGGCATTGTCCTTCATATATTGCAGGATGCCTGTCTCGTGGGCGGCGATGCCGTCCACATAGCCGCAGGCCAGCATTGCGTACTGCACACTGCGGTTTTCGATGCTGAGCACCTCCACCGTCTGCGGGATGCGCGGGTCGGAGCCGCTGAGAAAGATCTCTTCCGGCTTGCCGGTGCTCTGCACGGCGACGGTCTTGCCGGCAAGGTCGCTAAGGGATCGGATGCTGCTGTCGGCATCCACCGCAACCACCTGACGGCTCACCATGTAAGGCCCCGCCCAGCGGTATACCTCTTCGCGTCCATCCATGGAAAAGCAGCCCCAGATGCAGTCGATGGCGCCGCTTTCCACAAGATTTGTTTTCTGCTCCCAGTTGATCGTTTCAAACCGGGCAGCATACCCCATGCGGCGGAACGCCTCGGTGGCGATCTCCACATCGATTCCGGTGGGAACACCGTCATTATTCAGATAGATATAAGGTGGATAGCTGTCGCTTCCCACAACGATTTGTGCAAGACCGCTGTCTTTCGCTTCCTTTTCTCCGCAGGAAGTCAGACTGCTTACGGCAGCAGCTGCCGCCAGCAGCGTGCATCCGTTCAGGAATGCACGGCGTGAGATTCTGTGTTTCATTCGGGCTTTTTATACTCCTGTTTTGATTGCATCCGCAGCTCAGTTGTGCTGCTGTAATTCTTCTTTCAGGGCAGCTTGGATATCCGTCAGGCATTGCGGCAAGAGCGGCTTCCTGTTGATGAAGTTTTTCCAAAAGCTGCTGCTCACGCGCTTTGTAATACTCCTCGATCTCGGAAAGTGTATTCACGTTCTAGTCTTCTCCTGCATCATTTACATCGTTTGTGTGCTTTCTCTGCGGAAACGCGCTTGTCCGCTATTTATTTTCGGGGGGATAACACGGAAGCGTTTTACCGTCTGCTCCAGCGCAGCGATATCCACAGGTTTGGACAGGTGCTCGTCCATGCCGGCTTCCCTGCTCTTCTGCATATCCTCAAGGAAGGCATTGGCGGTCATGGCAAGGATGGGAATGATCCTGCCCAGCGGGTTTTCGCCGCTGCGGATGCGGCGGGTGGCTTCCAAGCCGTCCATCACAGGCATCTGCACATCCATCAGGATCATGTCGTACTCGCCGGGCTTTACGCTGGCAAAGGCATCCACGATTTCCTGACCGTTGGAGCAGATGGTGCAGCTTGCGCCATTGGCTTCCAGCAGCATTTCCAGAATTTCGGCGTTGATGGCGTTATCCTCGGCGCAGAGGAACTTCATGCCGGACAGAGGAGAAGTTTCTTCCTCTTCCTCCGGGAGTACCTGTGCCTCTGGCACCGTATCTGCTTCGGCATCAATGGGAAATTCCAGCACCACCTCAAAGCGAGTGCCCTTGCCGGTGGTACTCTCCACATTGATAGAGCCGCCCATCAGGTCCACGATGTTCTTGGTGATGGCCATACCAAGGCCGGTGCCCTGCACCTTGTTGGTGCCGGAGCGTTCCTCGCGGGTAAAGGGGTCAAAAAGGGTCTTCTGGTAGGCCTCGCTCATGCCAATGCCGTCATCCTGCACCACAAAACGGTATCGGGCGTAGTGCTCGTTTCGGGGCAGCTCGTCCACCTCAAACCGGATATGCCCGCCGGTGGGCGTATACTTGACTGCGTTGGAGAGGATGTTCATCAGCACCTGATTCAGGCGGTTGGGGTCTGCCAGCACGTTTTCGTGCTGCAGATGGGTGTTTACCGTAAAGGTCTGGCGGCGCTGGCCTGCCTGCTGGCGGATGATGCTGTCCAGCTGGCTGATCTGCTGGGGCAGATTCATTTTTTCCACATTCAGGGTGGTCTTGCCGCTCTCGATGCGGCTCATGTCCAGAATATCGTTTATGATGCCCAGCAGCAACTGGCCGGAATTTTCCAGCTTGTCCAGATGTTCGGCCAGCTTTTCCGGCTGGTGCAGCTCGTTTTTCATCAGAGTGGTAATGCCGATGATGGCGTTCATGGGGGTGCGGATATCATGGCTCATGTTGGCAAGGAAGTCCGTCTTAGCCTTGCTGGCGCGCTCGGCGGACTGTAACGCCTCTGCGGCAATGTCCTGTGCCTGCCGCAGCTCATCGTTTACCTGCGTCAGATGGATGTTGTATTGCTCCAGACGGAGGTTCGCTTCTTTTTCTGCCTGCAGCTCCTGCTGCTGCTTTTGCCGCAGGAGAAACCAGCCGACGAAAACTGTTATGACCGAGAACACCATTGCAATGACGATGATGATGACCATGACGATGGTGACCAGCTTCTGCGTATTCACGGCCACATATTTTGCCGGAACAAGGAACGCCAGTGTCCACTGAGCGTTTTCCATCTGCTTCAGGGCGTAGAAATACTCGGTCCCGTCCAGCACGGCGTTGGAATAACAGGAACCTGTGCGGTCAAGCCGCTCCTTTGCCTCCGCAAAGGAAGAGCCGTGCAGATAGGACATCCGGGAGAGCACGGTGTATACGTTGTGTCCCTTCAGCAGTTCGGTATCGTTGGCGTTGAACAGCTTGAAACCATCGTCATCCAGCACATAGACGCTGTTGTTATTTTCGTAGGCATCACAGCGGAAATAATCGTTCAGCTGGGTCATGCTCTGCGAAATGCCAAAGTAGCGCAGGGTGATTTCTTTTTCTCCGCTTTGCAGTGTGATGGGGGTGGAGAGCTGTTCCAGGAACACCATCCGGGAGTCGTCCACGGTCAGCGAGTTAGAAACGTAGCTGACCCGCTGCGGTGCACTTTCCAAATACTTCATTCCTCGCAGCAGCCCCATGCGGCCATTCTCAGTATAGTAATGTCCGGCAGAGTCCACGGCAATCAGTTCGATCTGTCTTTCATGGTAATTGGAAAGCTCCGACAGCTTTTGCAGATAGCGATAGAACTCGGTATCGGTCTTTAACGGAGTGTAGTACAAATAATTGCATTGTACATTCACCTCGTCCCAGTGAGTGTCGATCACATCCTCCAGACTGCGGAACATCTGGTGGGTGACCTCTTCCATCTGGTTCAGCCGCTCATGGTAGACAAGGTTCTGGATGTAGGTCTGGCTCATGATAAAAAGGGTCAGGATGACCGCAACAATGACAAAGCCGGTGCCCCAAAGCAGCTTTTTATATAGGTTGTTGTTCACATCTGGTATCTCCTGTCTGTTCTGTTTCAGACGCACCCTAGCTCCATGCGGTATCTGCCCGGCTGATGGTGGTGTATGCACCAAAGAAGGCTTTTGCAGCATCCATGCCCACCACGCCGCTGTCTGTGACTGTGGTCTCCGCAGCCAACTGGTCGCTTACACCGCAGATGGCAACCTGATAAGTCTTGCCTGCCTCCGGCTGTACCGGGCTTACCAGTACATAGGGGTAGCCCTTGCCGTTGCCGTAGGCATCGTAGCCCGTGGCCAGCAGATCGCTGATCTGCTGCCCGGTCAGGGTAACGGTCTGGATGGTGCGGTTCCAGCCGGTGGGCAGGATCACCGAAAGGTCGTAATCCGTAATGCCCTTGGCGTACAGCTTGGCAGCTACGCCGTGATGGTTCTGATCGGTGGGGTTGCCGGGGATCCATGTACTCAGCGACACCAGCGCAAGGTCGCTGCCGGTAGCCTGTGCAAAGCAGCGGCCCACCAGCATGGCGCAGTCCTCCTGCGAAAGCTCCTCCGTAACGGTAGTGATGGTATCCGGGGTGTTGTTCACCACACTATCCTGATCCTCGTCCAGCTGACGGACCACATCCTCCATGGTGGCATTGCCCTTCATGAAGTCCAGCATTTTAAGGCCAGTGGTCACGATGGTGTTTTCCCAGCCGGAATAGATAAAGGGCGCGGTGTTGCCTGCATTCAGGGCATCGGCGATGTCGGCATAGTAGGTGCCGTCCGCTTTTGCGTCCTTGAAGGGCAGCAGGCTGCTTTTCAGCGCCGTTGCGGGCTGCAGAGCGCTGGTGCCTGCAACGGTGGAAAGCACACGCATCACCTTGAGCGCATCTTCCAGCTTCTGGGGGTTCTGTTTCAGCTTTTTATTCAGACCGTAGAAGCGGTTCACATTCAGCACAAAAACGTTCTGGGTGCCGTCCTCCGAGAGAAACGGCATCAGCCCGTATTTATCGGCGTTGCCGTCTGCTTCCACGATGCCATTGGTGCCGCCCATCAGAAACAGGGTGTTGCCCTCGGTCATCCTCTGCCGGGTCACATTGTCGTCAAGAGCGTCGCCGGTGTCGTTCAGCATCCCGATGTCCTTCCACTTCTGGACATAGGCCATCGCCTGCATCATGCCGGGGGTATTGCTGACATTCGCCTTACCGGACAGATAATCCCGCTGCCACAGCCTGCCGTCCAGTGTGCCGAGGAAATCGGCGTCCGCAATGTTGCACAGATACTGGAAACCATAGCCCGGATACTGGATCTGCGGCAGACAGAGATCGACCTCTGCTTTCTTGGCCTTTGCAGCCAGTTCTTCCAGCTCAGCGAAAGAATTGGGCAGCTCCCAGCCGTATTTTTTCAGCAAGGTCTTGTTGTAGGTAATGCCGTAGCAGTTGTAGGTCGAGGGCAGCAGGTAGATGGCACCGTTGTCGAACACGTCCTGCAGACGGGACTCCACATAGTTATCCGTAAAATCGTAGCCGGAAAGGTCCAGCAGTTTGTCGGAGACCAGATCGATCTGGGGGTCGTAGTAGGTCAAGGTGCAGACGTCCGGCAGGTCGCCTGCCGCAAACATATTCTGCAAACAGGTGGTGGTGTTATCGCCGCTGTAGGGCACGACCTCGATGTTCACTTCCGGGTAAACGCTGTGTACCTGCTCAATAAAGGCTTCTATCTCCTTATAAGGTGCCATAAAGGTAACGGCTTCGTGCACATCGTCTTTTTTCGCCGTTTCGGTCTTACCGCCGCCGCAGGCAGTCAACGCCGCCGTGGCTGCCGTAATGCCGCAGACCTGCAAAAAAGAGCGGCGGGAGATCTTTTTCATCATATAAATTATACCTCCCTCACATTATCGGAAAGTGCAGCAGCGCAGTGCTGCCCTAGCTATTCTTACACATCCCATAGGAATCCACACACCCGCGGCCTGTCCGCATGGGCTTTGCGCCGAGCTTCCATAAAATAACATTATTATTGTACCATTGCAACAAAAGTGTTTCAAGTTGTTTTTGAAGGCTTTTACATACGAAAGAACTTTTTATATCTGATTCTGCCTTTTGCATGGCATAAAATGCAAAACGACCTATTGAGGAAATAATCGTAGATGGTTACCATGAATGGAAAAAATGTGCAGGCTCATCATCAACACTAAACCACCCAGTGTGAAGAAGAGCTTTTCACATCCGGCGGCTGCGTGGATCAGCTGCTGCCAAAGGCCCTTTTTCTGCATAAACAAGATCCAGCCCATGGAGGCAATGTAGGCCATGCCGACACCGAGATGACTGAGCATTATCTCCATGTTCTACAACACCGGCACCCGGCTGGGGCTTATCCACGAAACAGGTCATCGAAAAGCTGAAACTGCTGACTGATGCGGAGTTTGTCGAGCTGGAATTTCCCCCGGACTGATTATTGCCGCCTGCGGGCGGCGTACATAAAGTATTTTGTTCTTCCAAAAGATATGCTATAATCAAATTAGACAAAATTCCTCTCTTCAAGCGATTTCTCCGCAATTTTCCTGTGGCTCTGCTCGTATCAAAAATAAGGGACCGATTTTTAATTGTCAGAACGGAGGAACCATTATGGCAATCTTTGAAAAGACCATCCGAAACAAGAATTTTGACAAGTTGCTTCGGAAGCTGGAACAAGAAATCCCGGACAGCAGTTGGTCGGCAGATTTAGAGGCAGGCAGTGATTTCAAAGAGGGCGATGCCCGGTGCAGTGTCCGTGTGTTTGAACGGTACAGCATGATGGGCGGCAACCGCCTGAGTCTGACACTGACCATGTTCCAGAATGCGGACAGTCCGATCCGGCTGTCTGCCATCACCGCAGGAGGCAGTCAAGCGGTGTTCTTCAAGGTGAACACCCTCGGAGAAGAATCTTTTCTGAACGATGTAAAGAACCTGCTGGAAGAAATTTTGGAGGAATAAGATGTTTTACGCTGGAATTGATATGCTGTTCAGCATTCTGTTTCCCATCCTGTTCCTTGTGGTTTTGGGTATGATCCTATACACCATCATCGGAAATATCAGCACATGGAATAAAAACAACCATTCGCCGCGGCTGACTGTTCCGGCAACGGTTGTGGCAAAGCGCACGGAAGTTTCTCGCCACCATACGGACAATACGATGGCGCATACGTTCACGACCTATTATGTGACCTTTCAGGTAGAGAGCGGCGACCGCATGGAGCTTACTGTAAGTGGTTCGGACTACGGAATGCTTGTGGAGGGCGACATTGGAAAGCTGAGTTTTCAGGGTACCCGCTATCTTGGGTTTGAGCGGAGCTAAGTGTTTCTTACATTATATAGTATGGAGTGCTGTATGAACGATTTGTTTATCCAAGGGCTGACCATCGACTGGAACAGAGTTCGCCCATACAATTATGTTCGTCAGATTCCTGCCATCAGTGGAATCGACACTTTTACATTCCATAAGCCCATTACGTTCTTTGTTGGCGAAAATGGAAGTGGAAAATCTACGCTTCTGGAAGCAATCGCTGTTGCTTACGGCTTCAACGCAGAGGGTGGAACGAAGAACTATTCATTTTCCACATACAACTCCCATTCGGAACTATGTGAGGCTATGACGATTTCCAAAGGGTATCGCAGACCAAAGTTCGGGTATTTTCTCCGGGCAGAGAGCTTCTACAATGTAGCCACCAAGGAAATCGACTATTCCGATGACGATCATCCCTCCAAAGGCTATCACCAAAAATCACACGGTGAAAGTTTCCTCGCCATTGCGCAGGACTACATGGGTGCAGATGGAGTCTATATTTTTGACGAGCCGGAAGCCGCTTTATCCCCGCAGCGGCAGCTCACGTTACTGATCAACATTTATCGGTGTGCCCAAGAAGGGGCGCAATTCATTATCGTATCACATTCACCCATTCTCCTCGGAATGCCTGATGCTGAAATTTTTAGCTTCGACAATGGCACGATTCATCCTTGTCAGTATGAAGATACGGACAGCTACGTTATCACCAAAACATTTGTAAATAATCGGCAGCATTTTTTGAACCAGCTTCTGAACGAAGAAACGTAATGCCGGGAAAGGACATTCCATATGAGTGATTCTACGTTGAAAGAGCTTTGGCAGCAGGTCGCTGAAAAGAAAAGCTGCGAAGCAAAACAGAAAGAACTGACCTCCCAGAGAGATACGCTTGCTGACCGCCTGAAAAAGCTGGAAAAATCCAAGCTGGCAGAGCAGGCTGACGTGGACCGTCTGGAGGGACACAGCCTTGCCGCATTTTTCTATCAGTTGATCGGAAAGATGGATGAGAAGATGGACAAGGAACGGCAGGAAGCCTATGCAGCCCGTGTCAAGTACGATGCTGCCCTCCATGATCTTTCTTCCGTTGATGCCGACTTGGAGCAGATTCAAAATAGACTGGAACGGCTGTCCGATTGCGAAAGGCAGTATCAAGCTGCTCTTTCCGAAAAAATCAAAAGCATCAAAGCATCTGCCCACCCTGCCGCACAGCAGGTTGCGGAAAGCGAAAGCCGTATTGCCGCGCTGAAAGTCCAAAAACGGGAGCTGCTGGAAGCTATCAACGCCGGAAAGACCGCCCTGCATACGGTCAATGAAGTTCTGGAAACCCTCGACAATGCCGAGGGCTGGAGTACATGGGACGTAATGGGCGGCGGTTTGATGGCCGATCTTGCCAAGTATGAGGAACTGGACGATGCACAGGAACAAATCGAACAGCTCCAAGTGGAACTGCGGCGGTTCAAAACTGAACTTTCCGATGTTGAAATCACCGCAGACCTTCAGGTTACGGTGGACAGCTTTTTGAAATTTGCGGATTTCTTCTTTGACGGCCTCTTTGCAGACTGGGCAGTTCTGGATCACATCAATCAGGCACAGAGCAGGGTGGAAAACACCAAGGATCAAATCAAGCGAGTTCTTGCACTTCTGAAAAAGATGCGCGAAGATGTTGATGTCCAAATCGCTGACGAAAAAGAAAAGCAGGAGCAGCTTGCGGTGGAAACTGAGCTGTAGGGTTGGAGTGTTCGCGTATGTAATATGCTCAACTCAATGAATTGGAAATTTTGGAGATAAAGACTATGAAGAAAAAAGCACCAATAGTGTTCATTATCGTGAGCGTCTTTGCCGTAGCCGCAATCATTATAATTTCGGCGTATAGATCTTCGGAATCCTACAGAAAGGCGAAGGCTGCAATCCAATGGGATTGCTCTGTGTCTTGTACAGAAAAATCAACATCTGCCCAATATGTAATCACTTATTCTAATGTAAAGGTTTCATCCAAAACGGGCACACTGACGATTCAGAATAGGAATGATTTTGAAATTGTGGTGCATTTGCTCTGCGAAGGCGAACAGGAAATCGTATCTGGCAATATTTCTGCGGGAGGCTGCTACTCTTTTGCGAATGTTACGGACAAAGAATATACCGTAGGTATTCATGCGGATGTTGATGCAGCCACCAACATTAAAGTAATTGTATACGACGGAAAAGACACAGAGCCATATACAAATTGACAAGTCGGTGCTTGCGGGGGTGCATCTATTTGAAAAAGTATCAATGTCCATGCTGCGAATGTTTTACTTATAATGTTCCACCAAAGGAAGATTGTGGGTACATTTGCCCAGTTTGCTTTTGGGAGAATGACCCGTTTATTACTTCTGATAGCGACCTCAGTGACTTGAATCATGGAATAACTCTAAACGAGGCAAAAAACAACTATTTGGAATTTGGTGCCTGTGAAAGAAAAATGTTACGTTATGTTCGTCCGCCCGAAAGCGATGAAAAATAGACATTCATCATCAAAACTTCAAAGTCGACGATAACCCAATTATTATATACCCTTGGCGGGCAACCCAAAAACGGTTGCCCGCTATTTTTATACCCTAAAATCTGAAGAAGGAGGCCAAAATGCCAAGCAAAACCGAAGAATACCTTGCCCTTGCCCAGCGCACGGCAAACGGCTTGACCCGGTACTGGGAAAGCTGGACGGATTACCTGACCACCGCATCCCGGCTGTACAAGTACCCCTTTGCCGACCAGCTTATGATCTACGCTCAGCGGCCCGATGCCACCGCCTGCGCCGAATTTGACATTTGGCGCAACCGGATGAACCGCTATGTCAGGCGTGGCTCTAAGGGCATCGCCTTGCTGGATGAATCCAGCGGATTCCCGCGCCTGCACTACGTTTTCGATGTGTCGGACACCGGGGTGCGCCGCAATTCTCGCGACCCTGACCTGTGGCAGTATAACGATGATCTGAAACAGCCTGTTTCGGATGCACTGACTGCCGCCTACGGCATCAGCCATGAAAGGTTCAGTCAACAGCTTGCCGATATTGCCGGGAAGCTGGTCGCAGATTATTGGGACAACAACAGCGAGGACATTCGCGCCATCGTTGACGGTTCGTTCCTGATGGACTATGATAGTACCGGGTTGGAAATGCAGTTCAAGTCCGCCGCCGCGATCAGCGTCACCTACACACTTCTGGAACGGTGCGGATTTGAACCGGATGGTTTTTTTGACAAAGACAGTTTTCAAGCTATCTATGATTTTTCCACCCCGGATACTGTCTATGCCCTCGGCGCAGCAGTCAGCGACATCAGCCGCGAAGTTCTGCGCACCGTGGAACGAGCAGTCAAAACGACCATCCGCCGCCGAAACAATGAAAGGAGCCAGCATGAATATGAGCAACAATCTGAGTTACACGCAGACCGGGGATTATCTTCTCCCGAACCTGACACTGCATCAGCCGAAGACCCCGCTGGGCAAGTACGGCAGGATGCGCCTGAACTTCCTGAAGCAGCAGCACCCGGTGCTGTACCACACGATGCTCCTGAACGGGAGCCTGTACCCGACCCTGAACAAACTGGAGCAGACCGCAGCGGCAATGAAGGACCAGATGATGGCCGAACTGCTGGCGAAGAACCCGGCTCCGGACAAGGAGAAGAACCAGATGGCGTGGGTGCAGCACATGAACAGTCTGCGGGAGCAGGTCGAGGAAGTGATTCGGACGGAACTGATCTACAGTTAAGTTTTCTGGATGCAGTCATCCCCACAGAAACCCAGCAAATCGAACATATCGACCGAGCGGAGAGCGAAAAATCGCCCTCCGCTTTTGCTTTATCGCAGGCCGAGATTGAGAATGAACTGCGCGAGCATGGCTCCGGTGTGCAGGATGGCAAGTGGCGGATCATCGAACTGTATCAGACACAGCCTGACCGCAAACTCCGCGCCAAAGCACTGGCAAAAGAATACGGCATCGGCGGACATTCGCAGGACTTTCTGGATGGCAGCAGCGGTTTTGTAAATCATGATGGAAAAGGACTTGAATTTGACCGCTACCCGGATCATCAGAAATTCACGTTAAGCTGGACGCAGGTCGAGAAATACATCGACCTGATGATTCAATCTGACCGCTATCTGACCGATCAGGAAAAAGAACATCGTGCCGCCGTGCAGGAGGCGGAACGCCAACTTCCGATGCTGGAGGGTGATGCCGCTGCCGAATACAATGCTCTGAAAGAGCAGTACCCCAATACCCTGATCGGCTTTGAACTGGGTGGATATTTTCTGTTCTATGACAAGGATGCGTTTGCCGTAAAGGAAGTTCTGCGCTCTAATTTGTTGTCACAGGAAAACGCGCTGGGAAAAGTCAAAGTGACTGGCTTTTTGCGTGGAGAGTGGGTAGCAAAATCGCAAAAACTGTGGGCCGAGGGCAACAGCATCTATCTGGCCGGACAGAGTGAAGATGGCACCCACCATCAGACAAAACATCTGCGGAAGGAAGATTATCTGCCGATCGGCAGCATCATCAAGCTGGATGGCCGGGACTTCCGTGTAGACCACGTCAACTTTATGTTCAAATCCGTCAGCTTGCAGGATATGGACTTGACCAACAGCGGACAGCCCATCTTCCGGGTTGAGCGGTTGCCCCATATCCGGGAATTGTATGAACAGCAGCAGGATGAAATTGTTGACGTTCCTCCTGAAAAAGCTATTGATTACAAGGTCGGTGACGAAGTTGTTGTTGACCTCCCCACTCGAACCATTGAGGGCAAGATCGGCTATGTTGGTGAAACCGATGTACGCATCGACACCAGCGCACATGGGCAGTCGTGGGATAACGAGGTACTCAACAAGCGGCAATTCGAGGACGGTCTGCGGCGGAATGAACCTACACCGGATGAAGAACTGAACAAACTGCCGATTTCCACAGAAGTCAATGGTGAATGGCAGACCTTTCCGAATGCTGCTGCCGCCAATGAAGCCCTGAACGCTGAACCTGTGCCAGAAGCCGCCGGAAATTTTCACATCACGGATGATAATTTGGGCATCGGAGGCCCCAAACAGAAATTCGCCCGCAATATTGAAGCAATCCAAACCCTGCGCACTCTGGGGCAGGAGCATCGCGGTGCCACCGCCGAGGAACAGCAGGTGCTTTCGCAGTATGTCGGCTGGGGTGGTCTAGCGGATGCTTTTGACCCGAACAAAGAAAATTGGTCTACCGAGTACACCCAGCTGAAAGGACTGCTCACCGAAGAAGAGTATGCCGCCGCCCGTGCTTCCACGCTGAACGCTCACTATACCTCTCCGATAGTGATTCGCGCCATCTATGATGCCGTAGAGCGGATGGGCTTCCAGTCCGGCAATATTCTGGAGCCGTCCATGGGCGTGGGTAATTTTTTCGGTATGCTGCCCGACAGCATGGCCGACAGCCGCCTGTATGGTGTGGAACTGGATTCCATCACCGGACGCATCGCCCAAAAGCTGTATCCGCAGGCTGACATCACCGTGGCAGGTTTTGAAACCACTGACCGCAGAGATTTTTATGATCTCGCCATTGGTAATGTCCCTTTTGGCCAGTACAAAGTCAACGACAAAGCCTATAACAAGCTAGGTTTTTCCATCCACAACTACTTTTTTGCGAAAACCATCGACCAGATCAGGCCGGGCGGCGTGATTGCTTTTGTGACCAGCCACTTCACGATGGACAGCAAAGACAGCAGTGCCCGCAAGTACATGGCAGAACGTGCTAATCTGCTGGGTGCCATCCGTCTACCCAATGACGCTTTTAAGGCAAATGCAGGAACGGAAGTCGTCAGCGACATTATCTTCCTGCAAAAACGTGACCGCCCTGCGGACATCGAACCTGCATGGGTGCAGCCGAGGCAGACCGAGGATGGTTTTACCCTCAACAGCTATTTTGTGGAGCATCCGGAAATGGTTTTGGGCAGGTTGGAGATGGAAAGCACCCAATACGGCCATGACCTGACTGTTGCCCCAATCGAGGGTGCCAGCCTTGCAAAGCAACTTGCCGAAGCAGTACAGCACATTGAGGGACAGTACACCGCGGTGGAGATTGCCGCCCCGGATGTTGCCGATGCGGAAGCACAGCGCAAGACGCTGCCCGCAGACCCCGCTGTGAAGAATTTCTCGTATACTGTGGTGGATGGTGAGATTTACTACCGCGAGAACTCCATCATGACGCAGATCGAACTGTCCGATAACGCCAAAGGCCGTGTGGCTGGCATGGTGGAGTTGCGGCAGATTGTCAGTGAACTGATCGACCAGCAGTTGAACGACTTCCCGGATGAGGATATCAAAGCATCGCAGGAAAAGCTGAACGCCGCCTATGATGCCTTTACCGCAAAATACGGTCTGATTAACGACAAGAAAAATGCCAGACTTTTTGATGATGATAGCTCCTACTATCTGCTCTGCTCACTAGAAAACTTGGATGAAAACAGGCAGTTGAAAAGCAAAGCGGATATGTTCACCAAGCGGACGATTCGTCCAGAGCGTGTTGTCACAAGCGTGGACACCCCCAGCGAAGCACTGGCGGTGTCCATTGGTGAGCATGGCAAGGTCGATTTGCCCTACATGGCCGACCTGCTGGGCACTCCCGGTGACTATGAGCGCATCACCACTGAACTGTCTGGTGTGATTTTCAAAGATCCTGCCGCTGATGCTGACGATCCGGAAGCCGGCTGGCAGACTGCGGATGAGTACCTTTCCGGCAACGTGCGCGATAAGCTGCGCATGGCACAGCTCGCTGCAGAAAGCCACCCGGAGTTCAAGGTCAATGTGGACGCACTTGAAAAAGCCCAGCCCAAAGATCTGGAAGCATCTGAAATTGATGTGCGGTTGGGTGCCACATGGCTTGACCCCTCTATCGTGCAGCAGTTCATGATGGAAACTTTTCAGCCGCCCTACCGCATCCGCTACAACAACGCCATCACCGTCCGCTACTCTCCTTATACTTCTGAATGGCGGATCAGCAATAAGTCCGCCACCGGCTACGGTGACATTATGGCTACCGAAACCTACGGCACACGCCGGGCCAACGCCTATAAAATTCTGGAGGACACCCTGAACCTGCGCGACAGCCGCGTCTACGATACCATTGAGGAGAATGGCAAGGAAAAACGTGTGCTGAATCAGAACGAGACCACCCTCGCCCAGCAGAAACAGCAGGCTATCAAGGACGCTTTTGCTGGCTGGGTTTGGAAAGACCCACAGCGGCGAGCCTTACTGGTAAAGAAGTACAATGAGCTTTTTAACAGCACCCGGCCCCGCGAGTATGATGGAAGTCACATTCATTTTGTGGGCATGAACCCGGAAATCAATCTGCGAGAACATCAGCGCAATGCGGTTGCCCATGTGCTGTATGGGCACAACACTCTTTTGGCGCACGAAGTCGGTGCCGGCAAGAGTTTTGAGATGGCGGCTTCCGCTATGGAACTGAAACGGTTGGGTTTATGCCAGAAAAGCCTTTTTGCGGTGCCGAACCATTTGACGGAGCAATGGGCCAGCGAGTTTTTACGCCTGTACCCCAATGCAAAACTATTGGTCACCAGCAAGAAAGATTTTGAACCCGGTAATCGCAAAAAATTCTGTGCAAGAATTGCGACCGGCGACTATGATGCGGTCATTATCGGACACTCCCAGTTTGAGAAAATCCCGCTGTCTGCAGAGCGGCAGGAACGGCTGATTCAAGAACAGATGGATGAAATCGAGGAGGCCATCGAGGAAGCAAAAGAGCAGGCTGGCGAGCATTTTACTGTAAAGCAGCTGGAAAAGCTGCGCAAGACCCTGAAACAGAAGTTGGAGAAGCTGCAGGCCACCGACCGCAAAGATGATGTGGTCACGTTTGAACAATTGGGCGTAGACAGGTTGTTTGTAGACGAGAGCCAAAATTACAAGAACTGTGCGAAACGTTGTGCATAAGCCCTTGTTGACAGCAAGGACGAAAAGCACCATGTGATTGCACTTAGCAATAAGAAAATATCACAGAGAACTTTAATCTCAAAATCAGGGGTGAAATTCCTCTGCCGTACAGAACCAATGTCGAGGAACAAAGTTCCAGAGAATAGGTCAAAATTCAAGACAGTACGAGAGCTAATACTCTACTGTGCGTTGCCACCTGTAAGTGTGCATTGTACAGAGCGTGGTGAAGGCGTAACCTGAAAACCTAAACCTCTGCAAAGAGGCATGGACAATAATGGTGCGGGCTTCCGAAACCCATGGCTATCCGTTAGGGAAAGCTATGCAGCATCGTAAGAGTTGACTCCATCCGAAAGGGTGAACCCTGGAAAAAGTGTGTGTGGCTGGTTTTTCCGTACACGCCCTGTGGGATGAAATCCCCATCAGGAACCGTGCAGCAACTGTGGTTCAAAGCACGGTTAGATTTTCCCGGTGTAAGGTAGCGGCCTAAGGGTTTCAGAATAAGGATAGAGATTAGGGAACGTTTGAGAGCCTATTGTTGGAGCGTTACAGCGCATTGAAAACAACAGGAAGTCAGCCGTATCATAGTAGTCTGGGCTGGGTAATGCCAGTCATACGGAATTGAAATATTCCATGGCGAAGGATACGAGTCAAATCGATTTGTAAATTTCACAAAACGAAAATCCTATAACTCCCTGAAAGATGGGTGACGAACTGCGAGGTGAAAACCTTGTGCATTTGAACGTCAGATTTTCAACGGAAACGGAACTTAAAAAGATTCAGGATTTTCTCTATGAGAAGTCCGGTCAAGGAGTATCGTTCACCGGTCTGGTGGAAGCGATGGCTAATGAAGTGACCATTGTAACTGCCGTCCACAACATCAAGTCCAACAAAGGCTGCAGAACTGCTGGCGTGGATAAGATAAAAATGGACAAATACCTTCAAATGCCCAAAGATGAGCTTATTTTATTGATTCAATCGAGTTTTCGCAACTACCGCCCCAAACCAGCCCGCCGTGAATATATCGAAAAGAGTAACGGCAAGAAAAGACCGCTGGGTATCCCCACTGTATTGGACAGGATCATACAGGAGTGCGTGCGTATCATTATCGAGCCGATCTGTGAAGCGAGATTTTATCCGCAAAGCTACGGCTTTCGCCCCTATCGGGCACAGAAACACGCAATCCGGGGTATCATCAATGTCATAAATGCTGGATTTAAATCGCCCGACCAACCCGTGTGGGCTATTGAGGGTGACATCAAGGGATGCTTCGACAATATCAATCACCGCCTGCTGCTCCAAAAACTCTGGAGAATCGGTATCCATGACAAGCGTGTGCTGAAAATTATCAGTCAGATGCTAAAAGCTGGATATATGGAAAATGACCTGTTTCATGCAACAGAGCTTGGTACACCGCAGGGAGGAATCCTCTCACCGCTTTTATCCAATGTTTATCTCAACGATTTCGATTGGTATGTTGGTCGTATGTATATGGAGCCGCACAGACAGTGCAAGCATAAAGGCAACGACACAAGGCGTTTGAAATGGGCTGGTGTAACGCCAAAGTACAATTATCGCTACGCCGATGATTGGGTGATTCTGACGTCAACGGAGAAGGAAGCACTCCGCTTGAAACGTGTCTTGACAAAATATTTTCGGAACAGAATGAAACTCGAATTGTCGCAGGAAAAGACCTATGTAACAGACCTGCGGACAAACGGTATACACTTTCTTGGCTTTGTGGTAAAGGCCGAACGAAAACGGAAAACTCCTGACCCGGCAACATGGACGAAACATCTGGTTGGAAAGCCGCTGCCGGATATGGAACGGTTAGGAAAGAAGATTAAGAAACTGCTCGAAGAAGTGCACCGCATAGAACTTTGTCAAAAAGTCAATGTGCAGGCTGCGCAAATTCAGTACGTCAACTCTGTCATTATGGGTATGGCACAGTACTTGCAGACATCCATCTGCTCTCATGCCTACCATGCGATAGACCGCAGAGTAAACAACGCTGCACTGACTGTATGGAAAAAGCTGTACCCCAAACGGTACAACTCCATGCAGGTGCCGCTGAAGGTGCTTTGCAATCTTCCTGACCGACACAAGGGCTACGACAGTAAGACATTTGCTGTATGGGTCGAAGGAAAATGGTTTGGTATAACTTATGCGTTCATCACGCATAGTCACTATGAACCCAAGCCATTTGACCAGAAAATGACGCCGTATACAGTGGAAGGGCGCAGACGGTATGTGAGCTATCGTGCTAAGCACAAGCCACTGCCATGTGACCGTCCATCCGTTAACTCCCCAAGTGATATTGCGATATCAGCGTACGCAAGGGGAAGGATGAATTTTGAGTATTATATGAACCGGGAGTATGCTTACAGCAGGGACAAAGGAAAATGTAAATGCTGTGGAAATGCCTTCTCACCCGTGCTTCAAAAGCATTGTCACCACGTTAAAAACAAGCTTCCACTTGATAGAATCAATAAAGTGCCAAATCTGGTTTGGCTGTGTGAACCATGCCACCGCATGGTTCACAACAGTCCAATACCGCCTGAACTTGATGCAAAGACGGTAGGCAAAATCATGAAATACCGCGAAAAACTTAAACTGTGAAATTTACAACCACTCTGTGTCCGTGAGAACACAGCAGTGTTGAAATCTGAAGGAAGAAAGTAAATCGATTTGATGGTACGCCGGGTGCGCTGAAAGGTGCACGCCCGGCGTGAGGTGGGGGAAAACTTGGAGATTACGTCAAAAAGTTACCTATCACAACAAAGCAGACTACTCTGCGGACTGCTTCGCAGCCGCAGAGGTGCTGCACATTGTTCTTATATACGAAGATGCGGAATGTGGCAGGCCTGAGCACATCCGAAGCGCAAAAATCTTCTGATATGTTTGGGAAATGCCGCTACCTCGATGAGATTACCGGAGGGCGCGGCGTGATTTTTGCAACCGGTACGCCGATCAGCAATTCCATGACGGAAATGTACACCCTGATGCGTTACCTCCAATACAACACTTTGCAGCAGAAAGGGCTGACCCATTTTGATGCGTGGGCTTCTACTTTTGGTGAAACTACTACTGCCATCGAACTTGCGCCCGAAGGCTATACTTAATCAGGACAATAAAATTGATTGTCCTAAATTGAAAGATTACATAGGAAAGGAGGTAGAACGAATGCCTAAAGAACCAAAAATCACAGCACTCTATGAGCGTTTGTCAAGAGATGATGATCTTGCTGGTGAATCGAATTCCATCACCAACCAAAAGAAATATCTGGAAGATTACGCCCAAAAGAACGGCTTCAAGAACATCCGCCATTTTACAGATGATGGCTTTTCAGGTGTGAATTTCAATCGTCCCGGCTTTCAATCGCTGATAAAAGAAGTAGAAGCAGGAAATGTTGAAACGCTGATTGTTAAGGATATGAGCCGCTTAGGACGAAATTATCTGCAAGTCGGTTTTTATACGGAAATTCTGTTCCCACAGAAAAACGTCCGATTCCTTGCAATCAACAACAGCATCGACAGCAACAATGCTTCAGACAATGACTTTGCTCCGTTTTTGAATATTATGAACGAATGGTATGCCAAAGACACGAGCAATAAAATCAAGGCTGTGTTCGATGCCCGGATGAAAGATGGAAAACGTTGCAGCGGCTCTATTCCGTATGGATATAACCGTTTGCCGAACGACAAGCAGACACTTGTTGTTGATCCGTTGGCATCCGAAGTCGTAAAGCGCATTTTTCTTCTTGCGAACGAAGGAAAAAGCCCACGGACAATCGCAGAACTGTTGACAGAGGAAAAAGTCCTGATTCCTGCTGCATACGCAAAGAAATATCACCCGGAGCAGTACAATGGGACAAAGTTCTCCAATCCGTACCTGTGGGGCACCTCCTCTGTAAGAACAATTTTAGGTCGGCAGGAATATCTGGGACACACTGTTTTACGAAAATCTGTAAGCACAAATTTCAAACTTCACAAGAGAAAAGAAACAGATGAAGATGAACAGTACGTTTTCCAGAACACGCATGAACCGATTATATCGCAAGAACTTTGGGATAGTGTTCAGAAACGCAGATGCCGAGTGAATCGTGCTTCTGCTTGGGGAACGCACACCAACCGTTTAAGCGGGTATCTGTATTGTGCCGACTGCGGCAGAAGATTGACCTTGCAAACACACTACAGTAAAAAGGATGGGTCTACTCAATATTCTTATCGTTGTGGTGGATATGCAAGTCGGGTGAATGGCTGTACTGCCCATTCAATCAGTGCCGATAATGTTGAAGCCTTGATATTGGCATCGGTCAAACGCTTTTCGAGATTTGTTCTAAAAGATGAAGAAACCTTCGCTTTGGAACTGCAATCACTTTGGAAAGAGAAACGTGAAGAAAAGCCGAAGCAGAACCAATCGGAATTGAAACGTTGTCAAAAACGCTATGATGAGCTTTCTGCCCTTATTCGTAGTCTGTACGAAAATCTTATGTCTGGACTGTTGCCCGAACGACAGTACAAGCAGCTGATGGCACAGTATGATAGCGAGCAAGCAGAATTGGAATCGCAGATGGAAACGATGAAATCCGAAATTGCCGAAGATAAGTCAAGTTCTGCTGATATTCGGCATTTCATTTCGCTGATTCGCAAGTGCAAAAATCCAACAGAAATCTCCGATTCAATGTTTAACGAACTTGTCGATAAAATCGTTGTTTATGAAGCCGAGGGTGCAGGCAATGCCCGCACACAAAAGGTTGACATTTATTTCAACTATGTCGGCCAAGTCGATATTGCTTATACCGAGGAAGAACTTGCCGAACTAAAAGCGCAGAAGGAGCAGGAAGAACGGCAGCGCATGGAAAAACAGCGCAAACGTGAAAAAGCCTACCGAGAAAAGCGAAAGGCAAAGAAAATCGCTGAAAACGGTGGTGAGATCATTAGAACAAAAACGTGTCCGTACTGCGGGAAGGTGTTTACACCTACGAGCAACCGACAGCTTTTCTGTTCAAGAGACTGCTGGAATCAGGCAAGACAGGAGCGAAAGGAAGCGGCTAGAGAAGCCGAGAGAGGAGGTCATTACTACCGGCAACGTGCCTGTGCCGTATGCGGTCACTCCTACTGGCCTACACACAGCCAGCAGGAATTTTGTTCCGATGAGTGCAGGAGAATTAACCACAACAGGAAAACCTTGGAATTCTATCACAAGAAAAAAGGAAATCTAAAACCAGACCCAGAAGCAACCCCAACGCCGAAACCAAAGGAGGATAATGCAGCATGACTACCTTAAAGAACACGCTCCATGACAGCAACAACGGTCTGGACTACACCCTTGTCAATGACCACTATCTGCCGAATCTGACCGCAGCAGCCCCGGCAGAGCAGCACCCCACCGGGCGGTGGGGCCGCTTACATAAAATGTATTTGAAGGAGCAGCATCCCATCCGGTATAATCAACTGCTCCTGTCCGGTGTGCTGGGCAGCTACCTTGCCAAACTGGACAAGCAGGCCGAGGAACAGCTTGCATTGACCATCCGGCAGATGCAGGAAGCCGAGGGCGTGACCGAAGCACTGAAAGCCGCCGATCAACTGGAATGGGTGCGCCGAATGAACAGCATCCGCAACCGTGCCGAGGAAATCATCAAGACCGAGCTGATTTTTGTATAAGGAGGTGCCCACGATGACTGTGCTGAAACCGATGCTGAAACTTGCCCTTCTCCCGCTGCTTCTGCTGCTGAT